>Ga0154020_10011364_pt1 | contig 10153 bp, 10 predicted proteins | sample Klosneuvirus_201_FD_109709 | JGI IMG/M metagenome (GOLD analysis project Ga0154020, IMG submission 109709) | Active sludge microbial communities from wastewater, Klosterneuburg, Austria - Klosneuvirus_20160825_MG | ecosystem: Engineered > WWTP > Aerobic digester > Activated sludge | place... | reverse complement strand
GCCTGCTCGGCGGGTGCGGCTATCACCTGCGCGAAGGGCCGATCGAACTTGGCAACGCCGAAATCGGCATGTGGATTCGCGGCGACAGCGCCCACAAAGGCCTTGGCACCGAGGTACTCAGGGCATTGCTGCGCTGGGGTTTTTCCGACTGGCACTGGCTTCGCCTTGCATGGCGCTGCAGCGGCGCGAACAAAGCCAGCCAGCGCGTGGCCGAAAAAGCGGGCATGGCGCGCGAAGGTATGCTGCGTTCGCACTCGATTGACCCCGACGGCACGCGCCGCGACACGTATTGCTACGCCGCGCTGCGCGACGAATGGAAAACCCAACGTTGGGGCGATTAATCTTTCACCCCTGCAACGGCATAGCCACGTCATGCGGTGAGACGAACGCTGACCCATTGCAATCCTGCCCATCCCGCAAATCCGCAGAAAGCTGCCGCGCCATCGGCTGACCTAAATCTGTTGATCGCCAGAATTGGACGGCATCGGATTTCACGCGAGGTCGCGTAGAATCGCTGCTTGGTTCAGAGCCGACGGCAACACCCGTGCACCGTTGGCGCGACATAATTGTCGCCCCTGCCGTGCATGCTCGCTATCGTGCCTCTATGCCCCAACGCAAACGGCTCTCCAAGGACGCTCGCCGCATCCAGCTTCTTGACGCGGCTGCGAAGCTGTTCTGCAAGTCGAGTTACGGGCAAGTCACCACCGCCGATCTCGCCAAGGCCGCGGGCGTGACCGAGCCGGTGCTCTATCAGCACTTCGAAACCAAGCTGGACCTCTATGTCGCGCTGGTCAAACGCGCGCGCGAGGTGACCTTCACGAAATACGAAGAAGTCGCAGGCGCCATGCCCACGCCCATGCTCAAAGTTCTCGCGGTGATCCGCGTGCACGGCGGCGTGATGCGCGAGTTCGACCCCTATTTCCGCCTGCACCTGCGCGCGCTTGCGGCCTCCGACATGCCGCGCGTAAGGCAAACGCTGCGCGAGAATTATCTCGCCTACGTGAACTACTTCGCCACGCTGATCAAGCAGGCCCAGGCGCAGGGCGAAATCGACAAGGCCGCCGATCCCGAGGGCATTTCCTGGTTCATCATGAGCCAGGGCTTGCTGCTCAATCTTTGCAACCAGTTGGGGCTCACGGAACTGCAGGACAAGGGCTACATCGACACCCTGCTCAAGGACGCGCTGGGCCACATTTCGCTGATCGAGGCGCCTCTGGAGATTCTGGGCAAGTTGCTGCCCAAGGAACCCGAGGCGCCGGTGGCGGATGCCGAGCCCCTGCCCTAACCGCCCTTTCTCGTGCCGCGCCGGCTGCTAGATTGGCGCCATGATCAAGATCGGCCTCGTCACCGTTTCCGACCGCGCCTCACAGGGCGTCTATGAAGACAAAGGCGGGCCCGCAATGCTCGCTGAGCTGCAACGCATCCTCGCCACGCCTTTTGAGCCCGTCAAACGCGTGATCGCCGACGAGCAGCCGCTGATTCAAATGACGCTGATCGATCTCTGCGACAAAGAGAAATGCTGCCTCCTGTTAACCACGGGCGGCACCGGCCCCGCGCGCCGCGACGTTACGCCCGAAGCCACAGCCGCCGTGTGCGAGCGCATTCTTGACGGCTTTGGAGAACAAATGCGCGCCGTGAGCTTGAAGATTGTCCCCACGGCCATTCTCTCGCGCCAGATCGCCGGAACGCGCGGCTCAACGCTGGTCATCAACCTGCCGGGAAACCCGCCCGCGATCAAAGACTGCCTCGAAGCGGTCATGCCCGCCGTGCCCTATTGCATCGACTTGATGGAAGGCCCTTGGCTCGATTTCAAAGAGGACTGCGGCCTCAAAGCGTTCCGGCCCAAACACGCCAAGAAGCCACAGCAATAACTCACCACAGAGAACACAGAGTCCACAAAGTTCTGCTTTGGGCAATTGAAACAAAGTCAGCGGCACCAGCGATCCGCAGATAACGCAGATTCTCGCAGCTAATTGCCTTTACGTTTTCATCTGCGTCATTTGCGCAATCTGCGGATAGCAGTTTGTCCTTCTCTGTGGGCTCGGTGCTCTCTGTGGTGAATCGCTTTACACGATGCCGTTCTTCGCACGCTCGGAAAGTTCACACGCGGCGTACGTCAAAATCATGTCCGCGCCCGCGCGCTTGATGGCGTACACGCTTTCGCGCAGCACGCGCTCGCCGTCAAGCCAGCCATTGGCTGCCGCCGCCTTCAACATCGCGTACTCGCCACTGACCTGATAGGCCGCCAGCGGCAGCTTCGTTTGCTCGCGCAGCTTGCTGAGTATGTCCAGATAGGGCATGCCCGGCTTGACCATGAGCATGTCTGCACCCTGCTGCTCATCCAGCGCGGCTTCCCTTAGCGCTTCGCGCGCGTTACGAAAATCCATCTGGTAGCCCTGGCGGTCGCCTTTGCCGGGCGCGCTTTCAGCGGCATCGCGGAAGGGGCCGTAAAACGCGCTCGCGTACTTTACTGCGTACGCCATGATCGCGATGTGCTCGAAGCTTGACGCGTCGAGCGCGGCCCGAATCGCGCCCACGGCGCCGTCCATCATGCCGCTGGGTGCAATCACGTCAAAACCGGCGCGCGCGTGGTTGAGCGCCTGCTCGCCCAGCATTTCGGTGGTGGCATCGTTCTCGACAACCAGTTTCTCGTCATCGCAAAGCGCGCCGCAGTGGCCGTGGCTGGTGTATTCGCAAAAGCACAAGTCCGAGATCGCGACCATGTTCAACCCGGCGTCCTTGATGCGCTTGACCGCGCCGCACACTTCGTTGTCGGGAACGTTGGCGTGCGAGCCGCGCTCATCTTTGCGCTCACGCGGCGTGACGCCAAAGAGGATGAAGGCGCGAACGCCCAGCTTTTCGGCGCGCTTGAGTTCCTTGAGCGCAAGATCGGCCGTAAGCTGCGAGACGCCCGGCATGGATTTGACGGGGACAGACTTGCCTTTGCCCGGAATAATGAAGAGCGGCAAAATGAGATTGGCGGGCGTGACAACAGTTTGCGCAACAAGGTCGCGCAAGGCTTGGCCGCGTCGAAGCCGGCGAGGACGTTGGATCATGCAAGAGTTATATCAGCCCCTGCGACAGTGATGAACAGGAGGATGGCCCACGGCTGGCTTCCTCGCCCATGGCGCGCTAACTCTAGTCCATCAACCTCGCGTGCCTGCTTTCCGCGATGCGCCAGATGATGTTGCCAAACAGTATGGCCAGTGCCGTGCCGCCGCCGCGGACGATGGCGTTGATCGTGAAGCGATCCGCGGCGACCTCTTCCGGCAAGAAGTGCACGATCAGCACGACTGCGCCTGTGGCGATAGCGATTCCGCCCACCGCACTCAGAAAGAAGGTTCGCACGAAGAACCGGATGTCTTCAGAAAACCAATCTTCAGTGCCGACGTCCTGGGGCATGGTTTCGGGAGTGCGCGTAGCCGCGCCTTTGGCCGATGGCGTCAGCATGGCGCGCAATTTGGCGATGATGAAGATCAGCGCCGAGCTTCCGCCGGCCCAGACCAAAAGCCAGATCCATGCCGCCGATTCCCAGTTGGATTCGACGTCCAGTTGCGCCGCCTGCAACAGCAGCAGCGCCACCACCGCGCAAAAGCTCGCCAGCAGCGCGACTCGCAGCGCTTTGGTCAGCAGGCCCGTGGGGCTTGATGCGCGCCGGAAGCCGTGAGCGCGGCCGACCTCAAAACGCCGCGGATCGCGCAGGAGTTTGCGCAAGTCAGCGCCGGTGTTGAAGGAGGGATCGAGCTTGCCGTCCATGAGTTTAACCTACCCCGTATAAAACGATTCGCGCGGCGAAATGGCGCCCGATTTTGTAGCAATTTCCCTGCCCTTTACGGGCTATGTTGGCGCCATGTACTCGCCTCGCCAAACACTTGCCCACCGCGTGTGTTGCGCCGTTGCATTGATCTCTGTGCTGACTCTGGCGCTCTCGTGGTATCTCAAGGGCCGGATACCGGAAGGTGACGCGGCTTCGCCGCGGTGCCTTCAAGCCCCGCTGCAAACGCCGACGGCGCGCAAGATCAACCTGCACAAGATCAATGGCTTCGAGTACATGGTCGAGCCCCAGGCGGAGTACGACATCTCCGGCTGCGTGGTCTCCACTAACGCGCACTGGCGCTCGATGTTCGGCCTGCTGGGTGAGGCCACAGATACGCCCGATGTCGGCATGGTATGGGGCGAGAACCTGACTTCCGGCGATATCAACAAGGTCGATTTCTGGAGCGGTGATTTCACACTCTTCTGGCAGTACGGTCCGGGCGTGACGTTCTACGCCAACGCCGGCGGCAACGTGCACGTGCTGGCCGCAACGCCCGAAGTTTACGACATCGCCACGGGCCTGCGGCGCGGCGACCAGATCCGCATGCGCGGAAGCCTTGTCAATTACTACCGCACCGACTGGGGCGCGCACTGGCGCAAGTCGAGCCTCACGCGAGGCGACGTCGGCCCCACGGCCTGCGAGGTCATGTTCGTCGATCAGATCGAGATCATCGAGCGCGGCACGCCCGTGTGGTACTTCCTTTACTCGCTCTCGTTCTGGGCCCTGCTGTTTTCGCTTGCGGGCATCACGGGCATTTTCGTGCGCGCGATAACGAAGCCGCGCGCGCGGCCCGCTCCTATTGTGGGACCCGTGGAGCTGCCCCAAGTGCTCCAGCCTGCCGTGAAGAAGGCCACGGCCAAGATCGCAGGCCAGAACCAACGCGAAATCGAGCCTTGGCATTGAAAGTGGCGCAGGCTTCTAGCCTGCGCCTCGTAGCGCCGGCTTCCAGCCGGCCTCGACGGGCGCATCTTGCGCCCGTCTGCTGGGGGCAAGATGCCCCCAGCGAAGCCGGCAAGATGCCGGCGCTACGAACACCGCAAATCGGCAAGATGGCTGCGCCACATGCTATAACACCGTCATGGCAAGCTACGTCATCGCGGGCGCTCAGGTTTATCATCGCGGCCGCTTTCAGCTTCTTGAAGTGCGCACCGACGGCCCGTTCATTTCCTCCGTGGCGCCAAGTGTGGATCGCTCGGGCGCGACCGTGATCGACGCTGCGGGATTGCACCTTTTCCCCGGCGTGATTGACACCCACGTGCACTTCCGCGAGCCGGGCCGCACGCACAAAGAAGACCTCGAAAGCGGCTCGCGCGCGGCTGTGGCGGGCGGCGTGACCAGTTACCTCGAAATGCCGAACACCGAGCCGAGCGCCACGACGCAAGCACTGATCGACCAGAAACTCGCGCTGGCAGCGCAAAAGTCGCACGCGAACTTCGGTTTCTTTATCGGCGCTACGCCCGACAACGTGGCTGATCTTGCAAGCGCCAAACGCGTGTGCGGCATCAAGATTTTCATGGGCTCGAGCACGGGCAATCTGCTCGTCGATGATCCCGTAGCGCTCGACCGCATCTTTGCGGGCACGCCCAAGGATCGCGTGATTGCCGTGCACGCCGAGTGCGAGGCGCTGGTGCGCGACAACACCGCGCGCCTCAAGGGCCGCATGGATTTTGAAGTGCACAGTGAAGTGCGCAACGCAGAAGTGGCTTACCGTGCCACCAAGCAGGCCTACGAGCTTTCGCAAAAGCACGATCACCGCTTGCACGTGCTGCATTGCTCGACCGCGCGCGAAACCGAGTTCTTTAAGCCAGGACGCGGCATCGAGCACAAGCGCGTCACGGCCGAAATCTGCCCGCACTACTTGCTCTTGAACGTTCGCGATTACGCGCGGCTTGGCACGCACGTGAAAATGAACCCGCCCATAAAAACCGAAGCCGACAATCGCGGCCTCTGGCACGCGCTGCACGAGGGTGTGATCGACTGTATCGCAACAGACCACGCCCCGCACACGCTCGAAGAAAAGCGCCAGGATATCTGGAAGGCGCCCAGCGGCATTCCGCTGATCGAGAACTCGCTGGCCCTGATGCTCGACTGCGCGGCCAAGGGCCAATGCACCTACGAAGAAATCGCGCACTGGATGTGCGAAGCGCCGGCGAGGGTGTACCGCCTCAAGCGCAAAGGCTTCATCGAGCCCAACATGGACGCCGACCTGACGCTCGTCGAAACCATGGAAAAGCGCGAAGTCCGCAACGAAGACCAGTTCACCAAAGTGAAGTGGAGCCCTTGGCACGGCCAGATCCTGCAAGGCTGGACGAAGATGACTTTCGTGCGCGGCCAGAAAGTCTTCGAGCACGGCAAATTGAACGAAGCGTTCAAAGGCCACGAAATCGAGTACGCGTAACGCGGCATTGCCGGCGCGTACCGCACACACGCGCGCAACAACGCCATCAGCCTGTGGGCCCTCGACGGAAATGGAGCGCAAGCGCCGAGTTGATTCCCAATTCACCGAAACGTGGCACCGAGTCCGCTGACTGAAAGTTCGTCGTTACAGACCCAGGACCTGCGACATGGTGCGAAATCCGGCGGGCCTGCCGAAGATGCACTCGGCGGCGCACAATGCTCCGCGAGCGAACGTGTCCAGTTTGATGTCCTGAACACGCGCACAACACCGACTGGCCATGATTGCACGAGTCCCGTTAACGCAGTATGATTCTTGCTTCACTTCTTGAAGAGGTCTCAGTCATGCGCATGCCCTTGGCAGCCACGTGGCACATTCACGCTTTCTTCATTGTGTGCTCAGTGTTTCTGATCGCGTGTGCCTCGACTCCGGAGCCCATCAAGGTCACTTCAGTGCCGCTGCCTCAATCAACGTGGCGGGGGCAATACCGATACTCCTACGACAAAGTGCTGAACGTTGAACCGCCGGGATCCATCCCTGTAACCATTTCCGTATGCAACCCGGACTACAAAGTTGAAGAAAGCGCTCTGCTGCGTGAGGCCTACAAGATTGTGGGCAAGGGCTGGTCGGCCAGCATGGGCGTTGACTTCGACAAAGTGCTTATCGCCAAGGGCATGACTACAAAGGGCCCGTTCCCGACGCTTGATGAAATTACTTATGCCGACAAAAAGGGCTCCGAACTGGCACTCACTCCAAAGGTTTTCATCAACACCGACATCAAGTATGTCGGTGGCCACGCTCTCGCCGATGGCTCGAACAGCCAGCCGGGACAGAAGATTTACATGGGCGAGTATGAGCCGGGAAAACACTGGGGCATGAAGGAGTACGAAATCACCATCACGGGGTGGTTCGTCTTCGTGCTGCAGGAGCCGCTTTCCACGGAGAAGATGTGGATCAAACGCCTTGAGCTTGATGAATACAAGGAACGAGGCATGGAGTGCTATGAAGCCGAGCCCGCTGGATACGTTCAAAAAGGTGTGTTCTACCAGACGGGTTGGAGCGTAACCGATCGGATGATCATGGATCAGAAGCCTGACTCCGTTGCAAACGCGCTCAAGAGGTATTACCCGAGTATTCTCGAGAAGCTGCAAACGTACATCGATGTGAACGAACTGAAAGAGTTGAAGGAAAAAGTTGAAGAAATCAGAAGGTTGAAGCGCTACTAAGTCGGTTCCGGCGTCGCGAGGCGCCGGTTTTCATTCAAGGTGCGAACGGTCGAGCGAAGCTCTCGCTTTGTATCACATACGCCCAGTTAGCAGCCAAGGCGAGCAGGGAAAGCAACAGTGCCAATGCGCGCTCTCCAGTTGTTAGCTCCAGTGTGAGGCGCTTCGAAGTAACCACCGCGATCAGCCAGCGCAGCGTTCCAGCCGCCACAAGCGCACAAACGACAAGTGCCAGCGGGTTGAAACGTAAGGCTTCTTCAATACGGCCGGCCAACAACGATGCCACAGCACGTGTTCCACCTCGGAACGGCCCGACAAATCCACCGCGCGCCGGCCCGGTAAGCCCTTCACTGGAAGCGTGCAAGTAGTAACCCAGTCCAGCCGCAAGGATCAGCACACAGTAAGTTTCAAGTGTGTTGGGCCACCTCGGAGCTGGATTCTGCCAATGGGTCTTCATGAAAAACCACTACAGCCCGAGAACCTGCGACATGGTGTAAAGCCCGGCGGGCTTGCCGAAGATCCACTCGGCGGCGCGCAGTGCTCCGCGCGCGAATGTGTCTCGGCTGCCGGCCTTGTGCACGAGCTCAACGCGCTCGCCGTCGCCGGCGAACATGACTGTGTGATCGCCGACCACATCGCCGCCGCGCACGGCGTGGATGCCAATTTCGGGCTGGGTGCGCTTGCCCACCATGCCCTCGCGACCGTGCTTGGCCGCCTTTTTCGGGTCGCGGCCCGTGGCTTCGCAGGCGGCGTTGAGCAGGGCCACCGCTGTGCCGCTGGGCGCGTCGGATTTCATGCGGTGGTGCATCTCGACGATTTCGATGTCGTAACCCGGCCCGAGTTTCTGCGCCGTCTGTTTCACGAGCGAGAGAAGAAGGTTGATGCCCAGGCTCATGTTGTAGGCGCTGAGCACGGGAATTGTCTTGGCCGCGTTGTCGCGCTCTTTGAGTTCGCGGTCGGTCAGGCCGGTGGTGCCGCTGACAAAGGGCGTGCCGTGCTTGACGCATTCGGCAAGCCGCGCGGAAAAACCATCGGGCATGGAGAAATCAATCAGCACGTCGGCGCCGCCTTCGTAGTGGCCGACCACGTTCACTTTGATGTCCATGCCGGTGAGCTCGGCGTAAGTCTTGCCGTAGGTGATCTGCTCGATCGGCGTGACGATCTTGTGGCCGCCGTGGGTGGCGAGCTCGGCGATGCGGCGGCCCATCTTGCCCAGGCAGCCGTTGAGTGCGAGTTTCATAGAGATTCCGTGGCTCGTGGTTCGTGGCCCGGAAAACAGCGCGGGCCGGACTCTTGTCCGGCCCACGATAGCGGAGCTTGGCGCGAAATCTACACGGGCTTGGGCGGAGGCTCGCTGCCGCCGGCATTGGCCGGCTTGGCGGGCCGGCAAGCCGGGGCTTCGTCAAGCGCCTGCGACTCCTCCTGAGAGGCCAGGTCGTCGCGCGTGAAGATGGACCAGCAGTAATCGCCGCGCTTCTTCGAGCCAATCATTTTGCGAATCGTCCAACGGACGCCAGATTCAAGTACTCAGAGCATGGTACACCTCACCCTTTGAACAGCTTCGGCCGCAACTTCATTCCTTACTTGAAGCCCTTGTGCGCGGCTTCAGCGGCGACTCGGGCGATATTTATCATGGAGTATTTCAGGCGTCCCCAATGGGTGTTGCCTTCGTAGCCGGCGTTGCGGCTGTTGCCTTCAATCTTTGCTTTGTAGAGGACCTTGCCAGTGGCGATGTCTTTCATTTCAACTTCGGCCGTCGCGTTGCCCGTGCCGCCCCAGCCGCCGCGCTCCATGTTGAGCACGGTACAAGTTACGAGTACGCCCTTGTCGGGCTTGTCGTCCATCTTGAGGATGTCGGCCTGCTTGTGGACCTCCTCTTTGAACTCCTGGCGGAATGCGATGTCGAGGTCTTCGCTGCGCTTCTTCCAGTCCTCGCCCTTCACTTCCCAGTCCTTGGGCGGCGTCCACTTAAAATTCACGGCCGCGATTTTGTAAACCTGCGCAGCCGCCAGCGCGCCCGAATCGCCGCTTTGTTCGATGATCTTGCTATTGGAGCCGCAACCGAACAGAAGCAGCGCGGAGGCCGCAAGTAGAAACAAGCTTGCCGTTTTCATGGACGCTCCAGGTTTCTCGCCAAGGCCGCAAAGATACGCCAAGACCGCCAAGAAATCACCTGTCGAACTTTCGCGAGAGACTGACCCGTTCATATGCCCAGCATCGCGCGCGCGTTGGCCGTTGTTTGCAGCGCGAATTCCGCAAAGGGCACACCCATGACGCCCGCCAGGAATTCCGCCGTGATGCGCGCGTAGGCCGGCTCGTTGCGTTTGCCACGGTTGGGCATCGGCGCCAGGAACGGGCAATCCGTTTCCACCACGATGTCGCTGGGTTTCAGCGCACGCGCGGCTTGCCTCAGATTCTCAGCATTCTTGAACGTGACCTGGCCGGCAAACGAAATAAAGAACCCGAGCTCGCGCCAGCGCCTCGCTTCTTCGGGCCCGTCAGAAAAACAGTGCGCAAAACCCTTCCAGCCCTGCGGGCGCACTTTGCGCAGCACGCGCTCGACGATGGGAAAAGCTTCGCGGCTGTGGATACACACCGGTTTGTCAAGTCTGATCGCAAGCTCAAGTTGGCGCGCAAAGGCGCGCTCCTGCACGTCCAGCGGCACGTCGGCCTTGACCGTATCGATGCCCATTTCGCCCATGAGCACGAACTCGGGAT
>Ga0154020_10011363_pt1 | contig 10154 bp, 8 predicted proteins | sample Klosneuvirus_201_FD_109709 | JGI IMG/M metagenome (GOLD analysis project Ga0154020, IMG submission 109709) | Active sludge microbial communities from wastewater, Klosterneuburg, Austria - Klosneuvirus_20160825_MG | ecosystem: Engineered > WWTP > Aerobic digester > Activated sludge | place... | reverse complement strand
TCCACCTGCGAGAAGCCGTCGAGTTCCGACGCGAGCACGATGCGCGCGGCATGTTCGTGCCGGTCGAAGAAGTCGACGGCCCGGCCGATGTCGAGCACCCGCGCCGCGTAATCGAGGGCCTGGCCGAAGAGCCGGCCACTCTCTCCTTCATGCCTGACCAGGCGCGAGAACAGCGCGGCCGCGAGCTTCGCCCGCCGGACCCCGTGGTCGGCGTCCACCCCGCGGAACCGCGCGAGCAGGGCCTCGATCGAGGTGGCGCGCACGCTCTCGGGTTCCGCGTCCATCTCGCCGAGGGCCGCGTAGGCCAGTCCCTCGCGAAGACCCTGACCCGAGACCAGGATGTCGTCGGCATCCACGTAATCGAGGAGCCGGCCGATGACCACCGCCCCGGCCACGATCGAGTCCGACCGGTCCTTGGAGAGGCCGAGGACGTCGGTTCGCTTTCGCCTCGGCAGGCTGCGGAGCTCCATCTCGATCTCGTCGATGGCCTCGCGGGCCAGTTCGTGCCCGTGGAGGCGCGAGCCCGGAGTCTTGAGACGGAAGCGTTCGATCTTGGCGAGGTTGCGCACGGTGCCCCCGGTGCCGACGAGCCGCGAACCGGGAGGGAGGCGCTTGAGCGGAAGCTCTTCCAGGAAGCCGTCGATGTGGGCCCGGAGACTTCGCACCTGCTTGTCGGTCGGAGGGTCGTGCTCGAGATACCGCCTCGACAGGCGCAGCGCGCCGAGCGGCACGCTCCACGACCGCACTCGTCTTCGCTGGTGGAACTGGGTGAGCTGAAGCGATCCCCCGCCGAGGTCGAAGAGCAGTCCCGACTTCGCATCGAGGCCGCGCAGCGCTCCGTGGAACCCGTAGAGCGCCTCCGCCTCGCCGTCCAGAACCTGCAGCGGAACCTTCATGGTCTGCGCCACCAGCTGGGCGAACCTCGCTCCGTCGCTCGCCTCCCGCACCGCCGCGGTGGCGTACACGCGGATGGCTTTCGCTCCCGCGCCGAGGGCGATGGCCCGGAAGTCCTTGAGCGCGTCGCGCGCGCGATCCATCGCGACCTCGCCGATCGCATGGTTCTCCACCACCCCTTCGACCAGCCGCAGCGACGAACGGGCGCTGGCCACGATGCGCAGGTGCCCGCCGGCCTCGCGGTTGTAGACCACGATGCGCGCGGAGTTGCTCCCGATGTCGATGATGGCGAGCGGAGGGGAGGCCTTGCGCATGGTCGTCCTAGGCTAGGATCCCCCTCATGATCGCACCCGAACTCCTCGAAGTCCTCTGCTGCCCCGCGGACCGCTCCGCGGTCCGACTCGCAACCCCCGTTGAACTCGAGGCGCTCAACGCGCGCATCGCGGCCGGGGTGAAGAACAACGGCGGCGCCCCTGCGGGCGACAAGCTCGAGGCCGCGATCATCCGCGTCGACGGGACGTTTGCTTACCCGGTCCGGGAGGAGATTCCCGTGATGCTGATCGACGAGGCCATCCCCCTTCGGGACGGTCTGTCCCCCCTGCGCTACGTTCCGCCTGCGGCCTGAAACCGGACCGCGGCTTCAGCGCGTCGAAGCCGGACTTGCGTCCCCAGGCCGGCGGCCGGTCGCCTCGCGGTCGTTCCGACTCCGAGGCTGACCTCGGACGGAAACGCGATTCGCCTTCGGTGCGCCCTCGAGAGGACTCTTCGCCCCGGGCCCCGCGCACCGGCGCGGGCACGCCATAGGTGACCTTCTCGAGGGAGAGGCCGGAGGGCGGCGCGGTGAACTCGGCCACCGAAGCGCCGCTCGCCTGCATGATCTTCGCGACGTCGGAGGCCTTGAGCCGGCCGCGGCCCACCTCGACCAGCACGCCCACGATGCGGCGGACCATCTTCCAGAGGAAATGCGAGCCCTGGATGCGGATGAAGATGTTCGGCCCGTCCTCGAAGACATCCACCGCCTCGACCTTGACCTTGGTCGACTCGTCCGGCTTCGAAGGATCGGCCTGTGAGAACGCGGAGAAATCGTGCAGGCCGCACAAGGACTGCGCGGCCTGGGTCATGGCGGCCAGGTCCAACGGGTCCCTCACCCACCAGACCACCGGCTTGTCGAACGCGCTGCGCCTGCGCGAGATCCGGTAGAGGTAGGTGCGAGCGGTGGCCGAATGGCGCGCGTGGAAGCCTTCGGGCGCCAGTTCGACCTTGAGAAGATTGATGTCGCCCGGGAGCTCGTCGTTCACCGCGCGCATGAACTCGTCGGGATCGACCTGTTTCGCGAGGTCGATGTGCGCGACCTGGTGGATCGCGTGCACGCCCGCGTCGGTCCGGCCCGAGCCGTAGACCTCGATCACGCGCTGGCCGGTGGCGCGATGGATGGCCTCCATGATCTCGCCCGCGACCGTGCGCGCGTTGGTCTGGAACTGCCAGCCGCTGTAACGGGTGCCGAGATATTCGAGGTCGACCCGATAGCGGAAGCCGTGGCGCGGGCCGGACGGACGGGCATGCTCCGTCCGCTCCGGGTACCGCGGCCGTTCCGGCGCCCGGCTCGCGGCCTGGGGCGGCTTCGGCCAGCGCGGCACGTGAACCTTCGGGCGGGCGGGGCCCGAGGCGTCGTCGGAGTCGTCGGTCATGGGCGGTCGCGGTGGAGTCTACGTGCAACCCCCGGCCGAGTTTCGTCAGGGACCTTATATGCTCGCCCGTCCTCCTGATGAACCGTCGCGACATCGCCATCCTCGCCCTGTGTTGCGCCCTCCTGGGCGTGGCCGTGTTCCGGATCCTGTCGCCGGCGGAGGGAGCGACGCGACGGATCTCGGTGGAAGCGGTCGACATCCGGAGCGCGCCGATCAAGAGCGGCGAGTCCCTGGTGCAGGAATCGTCGTGGACGCCTCCCGACGATGTCTTCATCGTGGGCTGGGCCCCCGACCTCGGCGCGCCCAGCGCCCTGCCCGAGCTCTACCTGCGCGCCGGCGAAACCACCATCTTCCTGGCTCCGCGAGCCTCCCTGGAGGGCCTCAAGCCCGCCTTCCTCCCGTCGGGGACCGGATTCCTCCTGCGCAAGGGCGAGACCGTGAAGCTGCGGCTCCAGATCAACAATTCCGGACCGGACGGAGAGAGCCGCGGGGCGCGCGCCCTCATCTATTTCCATCCGGTCGCGTGGCGCTGACTCGGTTGACCAACCCGCAAATGGACGTCAATCTCTACCGCGCGGTGGCCGCGGATGCCGCACTCGTCGCCGGAGCCATCCAGAGGGAGCGGCTCGGAACCGACATCGGAGTCGAGAACAAGGGCGCGCTCGATCTCGTGACCGAAGTGGATCGCGCCTGCGAGGTGGCGATCCTGGCCCGGCTGCGGCGATCCTTCCCGACCCACGATTTCGTGGCCGAAGAAAGCGCGCCTTCGCTTTCCGGGTCCGAGCACGTCTGGTACATCGACCCGCTCGACGGCACCACCAACTACGCTCACACCTATCCCTTCTTCTGCACGTCGATCGCCCTCACCCGGAAGGGGACGGTGATCGCGAGCGCGGTGTACGACCCGGTCAAGGACGAGCTCTTCACCGCGGCCCGCGGGCGGGGCGCCACCTGCAACGGCCTGCCCCTGAAGGTCTCTCCGTCGCGGGAGATCCTGCGCTCGGTTTTCCTCACTGGCTTCCCCTACGACCTGCGCGACGACGTCCCTCATACCCTGCGCCTCTTCGAGAAGTTCCTCCACCATGCGCGCGCCCTGAGGCGGGACGGTGCCGCCGCTCTCGACCTCGCGTATCTCGCCGCCGGCCGCATCGACGGCTATTTCGAGGAGCGCCTGAAGCCGTGGGACGTCCTCGCCGGGTCCCTGCTGGTCGAGGAGGCGGGAGGACGCGTGTCCCGATTCGACGGCTCGCCCATCGGCGTGTCTGCCGACGAGGTGATCGCGTCGAACGGCTTCCTCCACGAGGCCATGCTCCGCGTCCTCGCAGAACCCCCGCCGACGCGGTAGCCTCGCTCTCGCCGGCCAGAGTGGCGAAATTGGCAGACGCAGGAGACTTAAAATCTCTCGACCGAAAGGTCATCCGGGTTCGATTCCCGGCTCTGGCACCACCGCGCTAACGCAAAGGAACGAAGAAACCCCCAGCATGGCCGACACCGACGACCTTCCCGGAGAGGCTTCGGCGCCCGAGCCCCGCTTCGTGGCCCTCAAGGAGGGCGCGTTGATCCTTGGCCTGCAGTTCCTTCTGCTCGCCTTCCGACTCGGAGAGATTCCCCTGCTCGGCCCGGACGAGCCGCGGTATGCGCGGGTCGCGGTCGAAATGGCGCGCGCGAACGAGTTCGTCACCCCCACCCTCGCGGGCGAGCCCTGGCTCGAGAAGCCACCGCTCTACTACTGGCTCGCCGGACTCGGCTTCCGGCTGTTCGGCGAGAACGAGAAGGCCGCGCGCTGGCCCGCGGCGCTCGCGGCCCTCCTGATGACCGGCTTCACCGGCCTCGTGGGCGCGAGGCTCTTCGGTCGCAGTTGCGGCCGCCTCGCCATGATCGTGGCCGCGACGTCCCCCCTCCTGTTCGCCTACGGCCGGGCCGCCACCATGGATGTCCTGGTGGCCGCGTTCATCACCGGGGCGAGCGGGCTCTTCATCCTGTCGAACCTCGGCATCGCGGGTCCCTCCGCGGCGCCCGCGGCCTGGGGGCTCATGGCGATCGCCGTCCTGGCCAAGGGGCCGATCGGAATTCTCATTCCCCTGGGTGTCGCGGCGCTTTCGGGCCTGGCGGTCGGGCGACTCAACCTGTCCCGCCTGCTTTCGCCCCTTGGAATCGTCCTCGCTCTCGCCATCGCCGGCCCCTGGTTCGCCGCGATCTACCTCGACCAGGGTTTTCATTTCATCGAGGTCTTCATCCTCAACCACAATCTCGAACGCTTCACGAGCACGATCCACAACCATCCCGGGCCCATCTACTACTACCTCCCCGTCCTTCTCCTCGGCGTCTTCCCCTGGTCCGGGCTACTCGCGCCCGCCATCGCCGGCCTGGGCGCGGTGGAGCGAAGGCCCTTGCTCGCAATCCTCGCGTGGATCCTGGTTCCGTTCGCGCTCTTCTCGCTCGCGGGCTCCAAACTGCCGGGCTACATCCTGCCCTGCCTGCCTCCGTTCGCCATCGTCATCGCCTTGTCCGCGCGCGTCCTCCAATCTCCCGAGCACCGCGGAGCGGTGAGAACCGCCGGCCTTTTCGGACTCGTCATCTCGGCGGCCGTGGCCGCCCTCGCCATACGCGGGATGCGGCAGGGCGAGCCCTGGGGGCGAAGCGCACTCACCCCCGCGCTGTGGCTGCTCGCCACCACCTTCATGGCCTCGCGCGCGCTGGATCGGGCCCGGCACGAGGGTCTTCGGATCCTGGCTATCGGCGCGTCCGGGTTTCTGCTGCTCCTGACCCTCGTGGCGCCTCCGGTTCTCGAGGCCATGGAGTCGGGGCGCAGACTTTTCCTGCCCGCCCAGGGTCGCGAGGTCCTGGTCGTGGGCGCGTGGCGCACCGCGTGGATGTCCGGCTATTTCTACAACAACGGCCGAGTCCGGGAGATGCCTTCTCTCTCCGCCGCGCTCGACCTCGTGAGCGGCCAGCCGCGGCTCATGCTGTTCGGCCCGTCGGAGTGGCGCGAGGCCAAGAGCCGGGAGGGGTACGCCGCGCTGGAACTCGCCCAGGGGCCTCGCGGCAACGTGCTCGCACGCATCTCAACCCGCTCAAGCCATTGATTTTCCCTAGTTTTCTTGAGGCCTTAGCCAACACCTCAAGTGAAACTTGAGGAAAATGAGACTAACCCTTGACTAAAGAAACAAGCCTCTGATACCCTCATGGCCCCGGGACTGCCAGAGTGGGGTTCCATGGGTTTTATTCAGGAGCGAGGTTCTCCAAATGACCACACGCAAGATCTTCACGAGTTCACTGGCGTTTGCCGGCCTTTCCCTGGCAACACTCGTGGTCGCCCAGACCGACAAGCCGGCCCCCGAGCCCGCGAAGGTCGGCCCGTTCGAAGTGGCGCCGCACTGGTCTCCCTACGACTATCCCAAGTCGATCGGAGAAGGGAAGGCCTACCACATCGTGGTCAAGGGCGACACCCTCTGGGACATCTCCGGCAGGTATCTCGGCAATCCGTACCTGTGGCCGCAGATCTGGGAGGCGAACGCCTACGTGAAGAAGGCGCGCCTGATCTACCCCGGCGACCCGATCTTCCTCCCCTCGGTCCAGATGGCGGCCGCTCCGACCGCGGGCGCCGATGTCGCCGAGGGGGCCACCGCCGCCAAGGCCGTCGAGCCCCTGGGAACGCCGGAATGGCTGGACATGGACGCCCTCATCAACGTGGCCTCCGCCGACACCGTCCGCTACGCGGGCTATATCTCGGCCTCCATCGAGGATGAGAGCATCAAGGTCAAGAGCCTCGAGCTGGAGAACGGGACGGAAATCGAGAGAATGACCGCGGGCACCCGCGAGTACCTCTACCTCGACCGCGGCGCCAGCTCCGGCCTGAAGGCGGGCGACCTGTACGTGATCAACCGCCGGGCTCGAGAGATCAAGCATCCCATCACCGGCAAGAAGGTCGGCTACCGGATCGACACCACGGGCGTCGCCCGCATCGTCCTGGTGGCCGAAGGCAGCTCCCGCGCCGTGGTCGAGTCCTCCGGGCGCGACATCCGGCCCGGCGACTACCTGCGTCCGTTCACCGAGGTCGAATCTCCCCTGGTGAAGCGCCGGGTGGTGGTGGAAGGCGGCGATCTCTCCATGGAAGGCGCGCGCTCGACCGGATACGTGGTTGACATCGACGACGATGGCATCGCCGCGGCCAACGGCATCACCGTGGGCGTCGACGTGGGCGCGGGAGCCGGTCTCTCGGTGGGCAAGGTCATCACCGTGTTCCGCCAGGGCGACAAGAACGACCCCGTCACGAAGCGGCCCATGGGCGCCGCGGTGATCGTGGCGGTCCGCGAGAACTTCTCGGTGGCCCGGATGATCTATACGCGCGAGGAAGTAAACGTCGGCGACCGGGTCATCGTTCAGCCCTAGTTCGCTGAGCCTCGGATCGAGAGCGAAAGGAGCGGGGTAACCCGCTCCTTTTTCTTTTCGGCGAATCCTACGGTTTCGAGCCGACGGAGAACCGGCGGAAGTAGTCGAAGCCCGAGTAGAGGGTGAGGCCGAGGGCCACGAAGAGCGAAGGCGCTCTCAGGATCTCGAAGACCGGCATCCGGAGGGCCAGGAGCATCACGTAGATGGCCACGATCTGCGACACCGTCTTGGCCTTCCCCGCTCCCGACGCGGACATCACGATCCCCCGGCCGAGCGCCTCGGAGCGGAGCCAGGTCACCGCGAACTCGCGGCCGATGATCACGGCCACGATCCAGGCGGGCGCCATCTCCAGCTCGATCAGGGACAGGAAAGCGGCGGAGAGGAGAAGCTTGTCAGCCAGCGGATCGAGCATGGCCCCGAGCTTCGTCTGCTCGTTGCGCCTCCGGGCCAGCCACCCGTCGAAGTAGTCGGTGATCACCGCGATGGTGAAGACGACGAGCCCCAGGAACCAGCCCCACTCCGTCCGGGTCAGCAGGAGCACGACCAGCCACGGGACCAGGAAGATCCGAAGGGCGGTCAGGGCATTCGGAAGGTTCACGTTCGCCTGTCCTTCAGGCCGTTCCGCGCATCGTGCAGGACGGCCAGGGCTCCTAGAGACGTACGATGTTGGGCGCGTCGATCCCCCGGGTGGCGTTCCGGGCGTCGAGCACGAGTTTCGCGCGTTTGACCAGATCGGCGTACGGCACATTCGAGTGGTCGGTGATGATCACCACCGCGTCGGCCGCGTCCACCGCCGGCCCGGATTCGATCGACTTCAAGTCGATGCCCTCGTGCTCGAGGGAGGGGACCCAGGAGTCGGTGTAGGTGACCTTCGCGCCCTTCGACTGGAGGATCTTGATGAAATCCACGGCCGGGGACTCGCGGACATCCTCGATGTCCTTCTTGTACGCGGCGCCGAGGATATGGACCCGGCTCCCCCGCAGGCTCCGCTCGCGATCGTTCAGGGCCTCGACCAGCCGCTCCACCACGTACTCGGGCATGCCCGCGTTGATCTCGCTCGCGAGCTCGATGAAACGGGCGCGGTAGTTGAGGGTCTTGAGCTTCCAGGAGAGGTAGAGCGGGTCGATGGGGATGCAGTGGCCGCCGAGCCCGGGCCCCGGATAGAAGGCCATGAAGCCGAAGGGCTTGCTGGCCGCGGCGTCGATCACTTCCCAGACGTTCACGTTGAGGCGCCGGCACATCAGGGCCACTTCGTTCACCAGGCCGATGTTGACGCTGCGGAAGGTGTTCTCGAGGAGCTTCACCATCTCGGCCGCGCGCGGCGAGGAGACCACGATGATCGTCTCGATGGCCTTCGAGTAGAGGGCCCTGGCGGCCTCGCCGCAGGAGGGGGTCATGCCCCCGATCACCTTCGGGGTGTTGCGGGTGTGGAACTTCGGGTTGCCCGGATCGACCCGCTCGGGAGAGAACGCGAGGAAGAAATCCACGCCGACCTTGAGGCCCTTCTCGGACAGCATGGGCAGGATCAGCTCATCGGTGGTGCCGGGATAGGTGGTGCTCTCCAGCACGACGAGCTGGCCCGCGCGCATGTTCTCGGCGATGCGCCGGGTCGCGGAGACCACCATTTCCAGGTCGGGATCCTTGGTCTTCGACAGGGGGGTGGGAACGCAGATGATGAGAGCGTCGCACTCCCTGATCTTCGTGAAGTCGGTGGTGGCGGTCACCCGCCCCGCGTCGACCAGGGCCTTGAGCCTGGCAGTCTCCACGTCCTGGATGTAGGACTCGCCCCGGTTGAGGCTCGACACCTTGCGCTCCGAGAGGTCGAAACCGGTGACGCTCAGGCCGGCCGCGCCGAACTCCACCGCGAGCGGAAGCCCCACGTAACCCAGTCCCAGAATGCCGACGCGCGCCTCGCCGTTCGAGATTCGTGCCTTCAGCGCGTCCAACGTCGAGTTCCCCAAGGATTTGACCTCCGATAGTGGTTGAGAAGCGTGATTTTAGCCGTCTTTGCGGCGGGATGCTCATCCCTGCCGCGCCCGCGGATCAGGAAACCGGGGCGCTCGAATCCGCGGGCGGCACGACGGCGCGGAGGTCGCTGACCCCGGCGCCGCGGGAAGCGAGGATGCGCTCGATCGACTTCGCCACCACGCTGTCCGGGGTCGAGGCCCCCGCGGTCACGCCAAGGGTCACGCGGGCGCCCCCGGGGAGCCAGTTCAGGATGCTCTCGCTCGTCGCCGAACCGAGGCCGCGGTGCATGAGCGCGCCGGTTCCGGGATCGATGCACTCCGGCGACTCGACGTAGTAGGTCGGGCACCGGGCCGAACAGATCCGCACCAGGGCCTGGGTGTTGCTGCTGTTGTATCCGCCGATCACCAGCATCACGTCGGGCGGGGTCTCCTCGAACATCCTGAGCACCGCGTCCTGCCGGTCCTGGGTGGCCGAGCAGATGGTGTCGAACGAGCGGAACCGGGCGGCGAGCCCCGGGGCACCGTAGCGCTCGAGGTAGACCCGCCTCAGCATTTCCTGAACGCGCAGGCTTTCGCTCATGAGCATGGTGGTCTGGTTCGCGAGGCCGATGCGCTCGAGGTGCGCTGACGGGTCGAAGCCCTCGCTGACCGCCGGGGCGAACCGGGTGAGGAGTTCCTCGCCGCTCACCCGCCCGCGCACGAACTCGCACACCACTTCGGTCTCCGCCTCGTCGCGAACGCAGAGATAGGCGCCGCCCGGGTGCAGGAGGGCCTGGGAGGCGGTGGCGCGGGTTTCCTCGTGATAGTGCTTGCCGTGGATCACCACCGTGAACCCGTCCCGGGCGTACTTCGACACGTTCTTCCAGACGTTCAGGACGCTGCCGCAGGTGGTGTCGATGAGGACGGCCCCAATGCCGCGGAGGTACTTCATCTCCTCCACGGTCACGCCGAAGGCGGGCAGAACCACCACGTCCTCGGCCGCGACCGAGGCGTAGCGCTTCTGGGGTACGCGGCCGTCCTCGAGGATGGTGAAACCCATGTCCCGCAGGTTCTGGTTCACCGACGGGTTGTGGATGATTTCGCCGGAGAGGAACAGCCGCCGCTCCGGAAAACGGCGCTTGGCCTCGTAGGCGTACTCGATGGCGCGGTCGACCCCGTAGCAGAAGCCGAATTCGCGGGCGAGGCGGATGGTCAGCCCGCCCGCCTCCGCGGC
>Ga0154020_10011361_pt1 | contig 10154 bp, 13 predicted proteins | sample Klosneuvirus_201_FD_109709 | JGI IMG/M metagenome (GOLD analysis project Ga0154020, IMG submission 109709) | Active sludge microbial communities from wastewater, Klosterneuburg, Austria - Klosneuvirus_20160825_MG | ecosystem: Engineered > WWTP > Aerobic digester > Activated sludge | place... | reverse complement strand
TCTAGAGAAGTCCCTCTGTGCCCCCCCTAACTTGCCCCCGGCCCCTCGCCCCCCTCTCCAAAACACACTCAACCTCCCCCCCCCCCCCCCCCCCTGCTTCGTCCTCCTCCATTCTACTGTTCTCTTTCCCTTATGCCCCCTCCCACTCCGTCTCTTTCCCTCCTTCTCTTTTCCTTCTCTTGGCGCAATCTCTTCTTGTGGTCTAGTGGATGATGGATATCGCCAAAAAGGCTTTGAAGGATCCCTATGCCGGTGTGAAGAGGAATGGTGCCGTGCTCGCCGCCAATCTCGTCCGCCTATGCGGCGCCGAAGCCCAGCGATTTTATAGGGTACGCCTCCTCTTTAGACCATTCCATGAACAGAAAGCAGAGAAAGATAGGAAATGCGATGACGGTTTCTGATTTCCCTCGGCTTATGTCCCTCTCCTCTCTCCTCTCCAATCATACTTTATGTGTTTTTGTTCGTTCGGTCTTCTTTTCAAGTGTATTTCTCTCTATGATTTGATGAATCTCATGTCCAGAATCTGATCTGATGGTATGTCTTTCTATCGAGTATTCTGATGCATCTCTGTCTTTTTAGGATCTGATGAATCTGGCACAGCCTCTGCTGAAGATGGCGGACAACCCTGAGGTCGTCGACAATGCCGTCTCCCTCTACCTCACCATGGTCGAGCATGGTCCTAAGAACTCTCTCCCTGTCCAACAGGTCATTTCATCCTCTTCCTCTCCTCCTCCTTCTTTTTTCTTCGTTGGACTTAAGAAGATTTTCCTGGAATCAGATTCTGCAGACAGTGATCCCTCTGTTGCCGCTCAAGGATGACCAGGCTGAGGCAGACCATGTCTACACGCCACTCATCAAGCTCTATATGGCCCAGGACAATGCCGTACCACCTTTCCCTTTTTTCTTCCTTTGCTGTCGTGGTGCTTTGGGAATTCATATTCTCTGTTGTCGTGTTAGTTTTGGTCTTGTTATTGTATGGCGTGGGGTCGTCTATATTCATTCTCCTTTTCTTCAGATCGCCAATTACATTCCGCAGCTCGTGGCCATTTTCAGCCACGTCCTCTCTGAGCCAGAGCTCACCCACGAGCTCGGCACTCGAATTGCTAAGTGCACGCCTCGCCTTCTTCTCCTCTTCCTCCTCGAGTTGTTTGTAGCGTCATTGAATGATATGTGTTTAGGTGTGAGGCAAATCATGACGCAGCACGGCGCACAGCTCAACAATCTCGTACAGTCGCTCACTCCACAACAACGCGAGAACATCAACAAGTGTGCTCACGTCTGAAGCGTATCCATCTCACTCGAATGTCTTAGTATGTGCTCACAATTTATGACCTTGTACATGAATAATAATTTGATGTCCTCTGAAGAGCTTCGTCGTCGTTGTCGGAGAATGTCTTTTTCACTCGCAAGATGGTCCAAAGTTCAGTTCGCCCGCCAACTCGGCAGGTTAGGATGACTTGCGCTACCGACGCCGAACGAACCAGTGCAGATTCCCTTGAAGCTGTTGCCGTCGCCTCGGATGGCCGTGGACGCAGTGATGGGCGTGGTCGTATCCTTTGTGACAACAGTGCTTATTGTGGTCATTTCCTGTGTCTTCATCGTCGTCTCTGAGCAAGGTACCTTCGACGGCTTTCCCTCCCTCCTCTCGCCCCTATGGCCTTTTTCCCCACTGCACCTTCCTCTTTTATTTGTTTTCATTTTATTTTTGTATTTTGTATTTCTATGGTTTTATTGTTTTTATATCCGTGGAATTGGTGTGGACCTGGATATCAAGCGGCTCTTCGTCGAGCGCCACTTCGACCTTTCCTCACTGCTTCTTCCGTCTCCGCCCGTTTCTCACTCGACATTGTTTGGATCGTATTCCTATAATTCACAATTGTATAATTTGTATTATTGTTCGTATCAGTAATTTATCTTTATTGGACTTTGGCAGTGCGGAGCTTCTGACCGACACCAAGTGGCGTTATCGTTGGCGTTTCATTTCTCACGATCGGGAATCTGATCTTGATTCTTATTATTTGTTGATTTTTCATTCGATTTTATCTATGGTTATTGGTTTGTTTACATTTTTTTTGTTTCAGGGTCGCAGTTGTGGGAGCGCTTCGACCAGCCGATCGCTGATCCGATGCTGAGCGGCACTAAGTCCTACTGACCTCGCCGGTTTCTCGTCTCTTCTTGAATCGTCTTCTCGAGTTAGGCTTGGGTTAGGGTTTTACCACTTTCTATTATAGATTATATCGATCTTGATGGTGGTTTATTTGATCTCGTCTTCCTCCAATTCGAGCATACGCCCCTCGTTTGTAAATTGTGGTTTCCTAAAATTATTTTGTGAGCTCTTTGCAAATTGAATAAATGAAGTGAATGAAAAGGAGGAGGAAAGGAGGTGGAAGTGATGAAGAAGTTTATTGTGTTATGATCCAGCTCCAGAAATCAAAATTGGAGTTGAAGAGGAGCTCAAACAATGGCTCCAACTAGAAGAAGAATGAAAATCGATAGAGAAAAGTGAAAGCGAAAGGAGAAAGGTCAAAATTGAAAAGGGGAAGGGGTGAGTCTTGAAGAGAGAGTGAAGTCTGCGCTTTAACGAAGAGAGAATGTGCGGCCTCCGATCGTCCAGCTGGAATTGGGACGATAGATCGTCTTCTCCTCATCGGAGTAGGCAGGATAGTCGTCTGATATCGGCCATTCCAATCCCCTCAACTTCGAAATGGCGGAGAGGGAGGGGAGGTTGCGAGGGATGACCGTGAAGGTCCGCTGCTTCTCGTTGTTAGGGTTCTTGACTTTCTGCTGGAGCAGCTCCTTGTGGAATGTGGCTCGGGACCAATTCTGCAGACCTTCGGTGGCTTTATCAGTGCCTACCCAATTGCCAGTAAGAGGCCACATCGGCGGCTCTTGGCCGCTCTTGATCTTCGGAACAGGCATTTCGGTGAAGTAGTTCGGAGGATTCGTGGGCTCAAATGAGCGGCGCGAGCTGGTGAGACGCCAAGCAGTGAAGAGGCGATAGCTCGGTGGATCATGGGTCTTTCTATTGGCAGCGAGAACCTCATGGACCATCTCTTGGTAGAAGATGATCATATTGCCTGGAGGAACTTGAACAATCGTTCCGTCGGCGCCTCGGCTTTGCTTGAGGGTATTGAGTTTCACTTGCTGCTCCTTGCTGACCTTTTTGAATCCCTGATAGACTACATGGTTGTTCAGCGAGGCAAAGTCGATCTGCTTATTCTCGTCCAATATGTCGAGACGATGCGAGGTTTTGAAACACGAGAAGCTTTGGTGGAAATCGGGGTCAAAATTGATCCATCCGCCAAAGATCGAATCGCCAACCTACAAAAAAGGGATCAGATTTCATATTCTATCGAGTGTGGTTTGTGGGGATCTTTTGGATCTGCTGAAGCCTGGGATGACGAGGGTCGAACCTCAACAAACTCTGTCGGCGACAAATCGCGATGCCAGCTCTCGGCCATCACCTTGTTCCCTGGCGGGAAGACGCGCATACGATCAAGAACCTCTTCCAGTTTTCGATCGGATTTGCGCGAGGAATCCTTAAGAACGTCGGCCTCGATCGGCAGCAGTTCTTTGAACACTGCCGCCACCTTCTCGAACACCTCGAGGCGAACGTCGCGCACGAACTTATTGTGGAATGACGCTGGGTTTCCCAGCGCTCCAAAGCCGCCCTTGACGTACAGGTGCGTTACTGGCTTACCAGCAGACCCTTGTTTGTACTCGGGGAAGGTCGTCAGCGTGCGGGCAAAGTTCTTGTGGCGGGTGCGAAGTTCTTGGTCATTGTAGATCGGCAAAACGACGACGCCCTCTTTGGCGAGCTCGTTGGCGAACGCCTTGGCCTGCTCATCACTGAAGAGGCTAGTCAGGGATATCATAGCTTCTCCCGACCACTCACTAGAGAAAATGACCATGTCTGAAGACTGGAGGCGACTTGACACTGCAACCCTGCTGTCCCGCAGCAAAGACAGGCAGACGAGTCACCGAATGGTCAACTCCCGCCTGCTCCAGCTCCGCTCCACTACACTGACTTCAGCGATCAAGGCGATCAGTCCTCTCTGGATTCTGTCAGACAAAATATATTTTTAATGTCGTTTGTAAAAGCGGACTACAAGAACACGTCGACTGGCGCGTCTAAGGCCTTCGAGGTCCCAGCGAGCGCGGAAGCTATGTCGCTTCCCGTGGTGATTGGCCAGCTTGAGCAGATGCGCGCGCAAACCAATGCCTATTTTAGTGCTTTGATCAAAAATGCTCCCACCGCCGAGGCAGATCTAGAGCAAGCGGCATTTGACGAAATGAACGGTGCGCTGCCTCGTCCCCTTTCTCGACCTCGCCTCTGCCACGTGTGTTTTCTCGACGACTCTCCTTTGATTTGCTTGTTTCATTCGAAGATCATGCAAATAATAACTGTATATGAATTATTTTCTTTTGTGCTTTGTTCTCGCGATACCTCTCTGACGTTGGTCTAGAAGTATTTGCTCGAGCTCGAGCTCGCCTGGCGACCTCACTTTTCATCTATCAATCTCTTTGTCCATTTCCCTTTGTATTCTTAATTGATGCCTTTTTTATTATTGAAGGATTAATTGGTGCTGACAATGACGACGATGATAAGGACGAGGAGCCACCAGCGGCGAAGAAGGCGAAGCGCTTCAACGTTTGAAATCGCGTGGCCTCCCCCTTTCGCGTTTCGCGCCTGAACCCTCTCTCAGCTTATTTGAGAAAATTGAAAATTGTAATATAAGATATCTTCGATCAATCGAAGTTAACCTGACCCTCCCAGACCCCCGCCTGCTCCCTTTCTCGCAATCGGTACTGCACTTGCTGAGAATCCGTAGGACCGCCCGCTCTTCGAGGATGTTGTTGTTGCCGACATTTCAACAACTTCAGCGAATTTTCAGCGTTTTACCATATTGGAGTTACGTGATGTTCGAGGGCCTTTCAATCTTGGAAACGTGCAGTTCACATGACTTGAATGATTGCTATTTCAGTTTGCCGGATTGATCATTCTTCGCCTTCGCTCGAGCTTCCAGGGTCTCGGTGGTGCAGGGCACTGTGCTCTCTATATCTAGGTATTTTTGTCACATCGTTAACCTGTTCTCCCTTTGCGAAGAGGCGTCGTATCGTACGACGCTAAAGCCGATAAGATAACGAAAATTCCTACGCCTCCGTAACTTGAATCCTGCCCCAATTTCCCTGCCTTTCTCACTCGACCTGGCGGAGCTTCAGTGAAATGTTGAATTTTGATATTTATTTGATATGTATCTTCATTTTCGTGTTGGATCTGGCTGGTCCGAGCGCGCTGAGTTGGGAAAGTCCTGGACGAGCTTGAGCAATCATACTGTAGTACAGAGGTGTATTTATTTAGTGAAGCCCTCTCCTTCGAATAATATGCTTAGATTTTTGATTAAATGTTTTTTTATAAAACGGGCTTGTTGAGACCTCTTCACTTTCAGAGGCGGCGACGTCCCGCTGTGATGGCAGCGTGCATGGCGAGGCCCCTCCTCCTCACCTTGGTGGCATTGGTGCTCTTCGTAGCAGCGGTATCTCCTCTTTTCTAGTGATCCCACTTGACAGATGTTAATACTCTTGCGTTAGAGTTAGAGTTTACATTGATGGCTATATTTTCGATGCTAGGCTTTTGCGCAGGATGACATGAGCGGCCAGGATAAGCAATTATTGAGCGCGATCTGCTCTGACATGCAGCCCGTCTATTGGGATGTCCGCTCTTTTTTAACTGCCTTTTCATTTATTTTCTATTGAGAAATGGTATGCCCACTTTGCGTTTGCTGAACTTGACGATATCTTTTTTATTCAGTGCGCCCAGTCGTCGATGTCCTGCTCACATAATTACATTTCTTGCGACCAGTCCTACCAGGTAATCCGCCTGTACGCCGCCCCCTGCAAAATTGCTCGATTGTTCGACACCATTTTGTCAAATATTATATTCTAAATATTTGAGTGTTGGCAGATCGTTGCTGCGCGTGACAATGTTCGGAACCCTCTCCGATACAATTTGCTCTCTGCCGTTGCTCTCCGAGCTGTACGTGCCTCCCTTCCTCCACTTTTCCCCTTTCTATATTCCCATTTCTTTGTTCACAGGTCGATTGTGGCTTCTGGTCTCACTGGAACCATTCCGAGTTGCATTGGAAATGCTCTGACTTATCTCCAACAGTTGTACGTTCTTCTCGTGCCTCGCCATACCCGCTCCAGGGGTCTCGTCTTGTTCGTGGTCACAATTATATACAAACCCTTCTATAGGGATTTGTCGACCAACAACCTTACAGGAACGATTCCTGCTAGTATCGGAAATCTTGGCCTCCTCGCAACCTTGTACTTCGTGGACCCTAACGATTCAATGCTGTGTTGCTTTAGCGTTTTCTTCCTAGGAACCTAGGGAATAATCAGCTCACTGGAAACTTGCCAGTGCCGCCTGTCGGCAGTTTATCAATGCTTAAAGTATTGTACTTCAACCCATGCTTGATCCCTGCATTGATTCTCTGTTTTTCTAATGTCATTGATAGGTCTTTGGGGTCAAACCAATTAAGCGGCTCAATTCCGCCTGAGTTGTTCACTGGTCTTGGTAGTCTTGAAAAACTGTGCGTCGTTGAATATTGCTTCATTTGAGAAATTGCATTTTGGTGATATATATATAATGTCAATAGAGAATTGATGTCGAACCGTTTCGCCGGAACAATTCCACCAATGGGCGCGGCCTTATCTTTGAAATCTGTGTACACTTTTGCTGAGCATTTCAGTCTGATGTCTTCGCATTGCCTTTCTCATAAAACAAAAAGACTTCCGTTTACTTTTATTTAAGCTATTTAAACAATAACATGTTCGCGGGCACGATTCCGAGCACCTTCTCAAATTCCCCTCTTGAGACGATGTGCGCACTCTTATCTCTCTCCCTCCAACTCTTTTTCCGAAAGGTTATCCGTGATTGATTAGTGTACTCTCTGGCAATCAACTCACTGGAAATATACCCTCTACTATGGTTTCACTCGCAAACACCCTCACACAACTGTACGCGATATGCCTTGACTATTCAGTTCGGCTTGAATTCTGTCAACTAATTTCACTCTCCCTCTCCTTAGACATCTCGCGAACAATTACTTGACGGGAACCATACCTCCTTCCTTCAATCAGCTCAAAAATCTTGCCAAATTGTATGATTTTGTGAATTCCGCCTCAATCTTCGGATGTAAGTTCGTTTTTCATCGTTGAAAATAGAGATCTCTCCAACAACTATCTCTCTGGACCAGTCAACTTCTTGGACACTATCACAGCTTTGACATCTCTGTACGGTTTTGTGAGACCTGCAACAGGGCATAACTGGTGACGCTAAGCTATCATTTTAGGAGTCTGGTCAACAATTTAGCCCTTTGTGGGCCATTTGTGATCTCCGGTCGGCTCTCGACTGACCCTGCTTTTTGGTGCGAGTCTTTATCAAGCGGAATTCAGAGAGCGTTCCTTTATTGTATGATTAGTAATATCATCAACACGTCTGCATGTGCAACACCACATGTCTCCGAGCCCGCCCCCTGTGGAAGAAACATATGCACTGGGTCGGCCGCAGGTGCGGGTTGTGACCTCGTATCCATCGTAGCGCCCATAAGCTGATAACACTTCTGTTTCTTTTGAAGATGACTGTTCTCTTTATACGCCGACGTCAATGCCCACTCCCACGCCCACGCCAACGCCCACTCCGACATCACCTATCCCTCCTACTCCTTCTCCTTCTCCCTCTCCTTCTCCCTCTCCTTTTCCTTCTCCCTCTCCTTCTCCCTCTCCTTCTCCCTCTCCTTCTCCCTCTCCTTCTCCCTCCCCTTCTCCCTCCCCTTCTCCCTCCCCGAGCGGTGGGCTTCAATGCTCGACAGCTTGCGTCATTATCGATTCGACCAACGTGGCGATGAACGTGACCGTTTCGTCTCTCAATATCACGAGTGCAACTGTGACCTTAGATAACGGAGTTTCTGTCGCTGTTGGAGGTATTTCTCCGCCTTTACATGATTTCCATCATCCCCACATGCATTGACTGTCCCACTGTTTGCAGGAAACGTTCAGGTCACCGGGGGCGCCGTCATCCAAGTGAACACCGCTGCCCTATTGAACGTTTCAGGTCGATCTATTATTCCTCCCCCGCTAATTCCTTCCATCCCTTTTCTTTTACGGATCGTCTTCTTAGGCGGCTTAACGGTGGAGCAGAGTCAGTTGGTCATTCTATCTGCTTCCTCCGTGGCTATCAATGGAGACCTGGTTGTTTCTGATAGCGTCGTTGTGAAGGACTTCTCCTCTTCTAATCTCTCCTCCGCTGGAACCGACCTCAATATCACGGGATGCATCAAGCCTTCGAATTCGACCTTGACTTTGAATCTTGGAAGTGGATCGACGACACCAAAGGATCTCGATGGGCAAAAAGCGGTCGTTGCCACGCGCGTGGTAGGCAATTGTTCGACACCTTTTCCTCGGGTCGAGCTGACGGGCGTCACCAATCCTTCTTGCGTCGAATCAACTCAACTCTTGTACTTAATATTTGCTTTTTTTTCTGTCTCGCATCCTCTCTTAATGTCGAAGCTTACAGCGAGAATAATATGATGGTGGTGGCCTTCAAGTCCTCTCAAGCGGAGGGCTGTGGCGACACATCGAGCACCGGAGTCGACCCCATCCTCATCGTCGCCATTGTCGTTCCGATTGCCGTAGTGATCCTCGTCGTGGCCATTGTTGTTGTGGTGGTGAAGCCAGTTCGCGAGAAGATCTTTCCGCATCGCGATAGGCCAACATTCGAGCCGACAAAGTCATAGCCGATCGACTTGCACTCCCTTGCTGTAATTTATTTCATCTTATTAGAAGGTAATATCGATCTGAACTTTCCGATCCATTCAAAGAGGAACTGAATAGGTGAGAGCAGCTGAGAGGAAAGAAGCCATGGCCATAATATAAAGGAGAGTGAGAGATAACAAAAAAAGGAGGAGCAGCGCTCGGGGATAGTCCCGAGTCCAAGCACGTCCCACACGTGGTAATTAGCGACAACGACGTTCTCCACGACTCGTTTGCTCCCGCTAAGTCAAGGAGCGGCAGACAGCCTTGGGTGTGTTTGAGCGTAACACACCGCCGACCCAACATCTTCCGGTTGGAAGTATTGTTAGATGCGGTTAGTGGTCAGTTGGTAGGTCAGTTTGTGTCAATTCGAATGGGGTTGCTCAGTTTTAGGAACAGTTGCTGCAGAGGGTCAGCGAGGTAGGATCAGGACGCTAGAAGCTTGTGCTCCTCCCACTCCACTTTCACCAGAGTCTGACTAAGGACGAAAGGACTCTGGAGGCAGCAGTTGAACGGGCCGACCTACCTACGACCTGCTATCTGACATAAAGACTACTGAGATCAAAGAAAACAAATCATCGAATAATTTAAGAACTTTTTCATCAGAAAATTAGAAATCGGGACGATAGGGACTGACAACACCAACGTCATTAGCGGACAAAATCAGGCCCAAATACCGGTAGGAGACGGTCAGGCAAGGCTCATTCCCCTCCCGCTGCTGCCCAGAGACCTTAACAAGCATGGACTTATTGGACTCTGTATGAAAATATAAATTTTGAAGGTGTTTGACGATTTGATGGCAGCGAGGTCCCTCTTAGGAGCTCGTGCATGATTGTGACATCAGAAGTCACACCTGTCCTTCGCCCGACGGTCGTCACCGCGTGAGTGAGTCCTGTTACGTTTTAAACCTTTGCGAAGCGACACCTGATTTTCATTCTCTGATGTATAGAAATGCTCGCCCGCGGCATTTTTCGGAGCGGTGGTGCAGGGGAAGGTCGAGCTTGTCGAAGCCCTCGTCGCTCGAGGAGCTCGAACCATCAACTGGGTGCGCTGTTCTCTCTCCCCCCCCCCCCCCTCCCCTCACCGACCAAGGCGAACATCAATCGGACATTCTCATATCAAATTGCCATATAATAGAGAGCTTGTTTGAATAGAGATCGAAGTCGGGGAGAGTGGCAATGGATTACGCAGCAGAGAAGAATCAGTCTGCGATGGTTCGTGTACTATTGAAGCACGGTGCCAACATCGACCTATGCCGCCCTGTACCGATTCTCTCTTCTCACTTGTTTTCCATGGAATTATATTAAAAATGCTGAATATAGATATATAATAGAAAATAT
>Ga0154020_10011360_pt1 | contig 10154 bp, 5 predicted proteins | sample Klosneuvirus_201_FD_109709 | JGI IMG/M metagenome (GOLD analysis project Ga0154020, IMG submission 109709) | Active sludge microbial communities from wastewater, Klosterneuburg, Austria - Klosneuvirus_20160825_MG | ecosystem: Engineered > WWTP > Aerobic digester > Activated sludge | place... | reverse complement strand
TGCGAAAGGGAGGCGTGCCTGTATCCTGTCCGCCAAAATAAATGATGCGGTCATTGACGTCGTCGTAGCAGTGAGAGTGCAACAGCCGCGCCGGCGGCGGGCCGCCGGACACGCTTGGCTTGGACCAGCTGAAGGATCCATGGTTGTAGGCGTAAAGGTCGTTGTTCAGCAGAGTACCATTGCTGGCGCGCGCACCGCCAAACAGCAGGATGCGATCGTTGACCGTGTCATAGTCAAGCGATGCGCCCTGCAATTGCGGCGGGTTAATGGCGGCTAAGCTTACCGGCGGTTCAAGGTACCAGTCCCAGCCGTTCTTGCCGCTGTTGAACTCCAGGCGCCACATCTCGTCGCTCACGCCGTAGTCGCAGATGCCGCCATAGACCCAGCCGGCTCCCAGTGTATCGACCCAGACCGACGCGGCGTACTTGCGGCCCTGGGGCAACATGCCGTCGGGTGCCGGTTGATCCCACACGCCCGCACTCACGTCAAGTTTCCACATGTCGCCGAAGATGCCCACGGTGTTCTTGCCTCCAAACACGTACATATCAGAGCCGACAATCTGCAAGGCCGTGCGGCCACGCGCCGGAGGCGTGCGCCCGCCGGCCACGATCGTGGCGTTCTGCCAGGTGTAGGGCGTTGCCGACGTGTCGAGTTCAAAGACACTGTTCGAGAACAGAATGCTCAATCCGACGCGGCCCCCGAACAACAGGGCGGTGCTGCCGTCGTGCGTGGCCGAACCGTCATCGTAGCCGCCTGATGGCCCGCTGCCGGTGGTCGAGACTTCGACCCACGTCCAGGTCGTGACCGAATTGCTCAAGTACCAGACCTTGGTTGCGACCGAAGGCGACGTCGTGGTGCCGACGAGTGTGTGCCGTGAGTTGCCGCTGTCCCAGAAGTAGGAGCACTTTTCAGTATTCGGCGTTGACGGCGAACCGATAACGCTCGTCTTTTTCTGGCGCCATTGCAGGTTGCTCGGGTTGCTTACGTCGAGGCGGTAGATCGTGTTGGAAGCCGCGCCGACGCAGATGAAAATCTCTTTGCTGGCGTCGTCGTACATGGAGAGATAGCGGAACGTTGCGCTCAAGGTGGGAACGTCAGCGCCGGTCGCACTGACGGAGGCCCAATTGGTGACGGTGGAAGTGCCGATGCCTAGGCGGTAAATCCCGACGGCGCCTGCACCGTTGCCGACAATGGCGTAAAGGTAATCGTTGTCGTTATCCCAGGCCCAGGCGATGGTGTTGGCGGTTTGACTCGGATTGATGCGGGACACGAATGTCCAGGCGTTCGTCGTGAGGTTGTGAATCCCGACCACGTCGTCGTGCTTGTTGGCGTCGGCTTCGCTGTAACCGCCGCAGTAAAACACGCGATCAAAACTGGAGTCGTAGAACGAAATGGCTTCGCTGCGGCCCATGGCGGTATTGCTCACGCTGTTGGTGTTGGGGTAGCCGTTTCCGTCAATTTCCACGTCAACTTCATCCCAGATGTTCGAGTCCACGGTGCTGGTGGCGCGAATCACGGCCGTCTCGTCGAGGTTGCCGCTGGAGGGCGGTGTGTAAACACCATTGGAATCGATGCTGCCGTTGCCGCTGATCTTGGACCAGCTGACGCTTTGCGACGCACCGGCGGGCAAAACGGATGCAGAGAATTGCAGCGTGCGGCCTTGCACAAACGTGCGCCCGCTAAGGGGCGAAATCACGACTGTCTGCGGCGCAACCTGTGCGTTAGGCATGACAGTGACAACGGCTTCGGCAAACACAGTGCCGGCGACGTTGCTGGTGGCGCGAATGGTGACGATCGTGGCCGTGCTGGAATTGGGCGGCGGCGTGTAAACGCCGGTTTGCGCGTCAAGAACGCCGAACACCGGGTTTTGCGTCCAGGTCACGGACTGGTTGGCATTGGAGGGGATAACGTTGATCAGGTTGAAATCAACACCTGCGCCGCCGGCCGTGAGCGTAACCGTGGCGGGAGTAACGGAGAAGCTTGTGGGCGGCGGAGCAATCAGGTCAATCTGGTAATCATCCGTAACGCCCGAGATGAGCTGCGAACGCGCACGAACAAACACCTGGCTGGGCGAAGGCAGGATGCTGGGCGCGGTGTACAGTCCGGTTGTAGAAATTGTGCCCACCGTCGGGTTGCCAGAGCCTTGCCCGACTCCGTTCCAGTCGATGGTCCAGTAAACGTCTTGCGGTGCGTCGGGCGGGTTGATGGTTGCAACGAGTTGCAGCGTGTTTCCCAGCGTAACCTGTGAAGGCCCGGCACTGCTGCCTACGGCCTCGGTCACGGTGCAGAAACTGGGCGGCGGCTGAAGCGTGACCACCGCTTCACCAAACACCGTACCCAGCACGCTGGTAGCACGGACCGTTGCAAAGCGGCCCGACATCGGCATGACCGACGGCGCGGTGTAAACCCCGGTGTTGGTGATGGTTCCAAAAGCGGAACCACCGATCACAGTCCAGCTCAGAAGTTGAGGGGCCGTGCCCGGCGAGACCGCTGCAGTGAATACCTGCGAGTAGTTCAGCACGACATTCGCCGTCGATGGCGTTACCACTACGCTCGTGGGCGCATCGCCAAAGTACAGCCGCCATGTCGCAGACACGGTTGGCGCGGCATTGCTGATGCAGCGAACAGTGGCGTAGCCCTGGTTGGGCATGGGCAAAAGCGCGGGTGCGGTGTAGGTGGCGGTCTGCGGGCCCTGCGCCGGGTTGCTTACTATCGCAATCGCGCCGTAGGTTGCACCTTCTACAACGTCCCAGGTCACGGTGTGGTCCAGCGCGGCTGTGGGCTGGATCAAGGCCGTGAAATCGCGCGTCTGGCTCAGGGAAACCGTGACCGCGCCCGAATCTTCTGCAAGGTTGATTGCGATCGGCACGGCGCCATTGATGTCATTGATGACGGCAAAAGTGCCCGAGATGTAAGTGCTGCCCACCAGTGAAGCCCCGGGATTACTGAGCGGGTTGTCGGTCGGGGTGACCTCCCAGTAAACGTCGGCGGCGTTGAGGCTGGCCAAGGGCGAGCCGCTGCGGGTAGTCATCCAGATCAGAAGATTGTCCGCGCCAAAGGGGCTGGTGGTGCAGTTCGTGATGTCGCCCGCAGCAAAGTCGGCGGTGGTCAGGGCATAGCTGCTGGCGCCGCCGTTCCAGTAGGCGGTAATGGCCAGGCTGACAGGATCGCTGCTTGAATCGGAGAGGTTCAAGCGCACCGTGATGTTGCCCCCATTCTGATAAACCTGGAAATCCGTAACCGAGGGCGCTTCGTTGGGCGTCAGCGCGAACTGCCCGGTAAGCGCAGGGCTGCCCACGACCGATGAAGCTCCGAACTGGGCGGGTGTCAGGCGCAGCTCAACATCTTTCACGCCGATCGTTCCAAGGTCGGCCACAGCATCCCATGTTACGGAGTAAAGCCTGGGGTTGGGTGAACACACAAAGGGCCCGGCATCCTGCGGCGTAGCCTGGCCAATCAGACGCGCGGGTGTGAAAGGCCCGCCGCTTTCAGAGTATTCCACGGCCACCACGGCGCTGTCGCTGCCGGTGTCCGTGAGCGTGAACTGAATATTGACGGTACCCACCTGGGATGTGCCGTTGATGTCGCTGACGAGCGTGATTTCAGGCGGGCCGTTGGCAATGTTGTTGAGCGCAAAGGGCCCCACGGGAACGGGCGTTCCCAGCGTGTAATCAACCCAGCCGGTGGGTTTGTCCACGGGAACCAGCAGCAGCGTTACGTTGTTGCCCACAAAACCGGGCAAAGCCACGCTTGAGTTCCAGATGAATTGACCTGAAGCGCCGCCGGTTGTGGTCAGCAGCGCAAAAGGCGGAGTCCCAACGTAGTCGCCTGCTGTAAGTTCTGTGAAAGTCTGGCCCTGGTCGAGGGTGAACAGCACCACCATGCCCGCGATATCAGCCGAGGTATCGGCAAGCACGAAGTTCACCAGCACCAGCGAACCATTGACCAGCACGCTTGGCGATTGCGGCGAAACACTGGTGAGACAGACCGGAGCATCGTTGCCGACAGTCAGCCCGTTCATGGAGGCCACCGGGCCATCCGTGAAGCCGTCGTTGGCGGTAATCGCGATCGTGATGCCGCTCACCAGCTCTTCGGTCAGGAGATCCAGCTCGTAATCCCATTCAAAAGTGTGGGTAGCTCCCGCGCCAGAATTGAGGAACGTCGTGGGATCGCCGCCAACACCCTGCGAGCACGGGAAATAGTTCGTGCCGTCGGTCGAGTATGTCACGGTGACGCTGCACAGATTTGACTCGTTATCAATCAGCGTGTAGGTCAAGGTCGCCGGCGCGTCTTCACGCGTCAGGGAGTTAATGACTACCACGGGAGGTGTGTTGGTTGAGCCCCCGCCGCCCTTGTCTTTGTCCTTGCCGGAGCCCGCAAACCCCAGAATGCCGCCACCCGTGCCGCCCGCCAGCGCCAGCAAGCCTGGGCCGCACCCCGAAAGCAGGGCACCCAAAGCCACGATTGCAGTCACAATTCCGACAGAGCGAATGCACCGCATGGACGGCTCCCGAAGGGAGAAAAACACATAGAAGGGGCCCGCCAATCCTACTCACGCATAAGTGGCCCGCAACTTCATTTTCTTACAAGATGATGTAGGTGCAATGACAAAGATATGAAGCAATTTGTCCTATCCCCAAAAGGGATAGAAGTTGTGCCATTGCAGCGGGAATTCGCGCAGGCGCTTTTCCAGTTCGCGCGCGTACTCCGCCGTCCAGGAATACAGGTCTTCGCTGCGCGTCTTGCGGGAGCGATACTGCAAGACGCGCGGCCCTGCAACGCGCAGGCTGTAGCGGCAATGACTCAGCCGGTTTGCAAAAACCCAAAGCACCGGCGAACCTGTGTTGGCAGCCACCACATACGGGCCGGCGGGGAAGGGCGCTTCGCTGCCAAAAAACGGAACGTCGATCGCGTTGCCCGTGTAGCGATCCCCGTGGATGGCCACAATCTCGCCGCGCTTGAGCGCCGCGATCATGTCGATGCTGGCCTGCATCGGGTCGCGCGAGTCGATGATGTTGTAGGGTTGATCGCCGCTTACGCGCCGCAGTTGCTCCTCCTGTTTGCCACTTTCGTTGCGGAACCAAACCAGGTTGATGGGAACCTGCCGAACCAAAGGCCGGCTCGATGCCAGCGTGTGCGCCGCGAGTTCCCAGTTTCCCATGTGCGCGCTGACAATCACCAGGCCTTTGCCCATGGCCAGCGCCTGCTCAAATGCCTCTGTGTTTTCGCGCTCGAATTTGAAGCGATCATGCATGCCGGCAAAAGCGTACGCGCGATCCAGCAGGATGCGGCCAAAACTCAGGAAGTGGCGATAGTTCAGCCAGAGAATCTTGAGCGTGCCCGCTTCGGGAAACGCGCGCCGCAGATAGTCCCGGCTTGCGCGCCCGTGCTTGCCCGCAAACAACAAGTAGTAGAAGACCACCGGGTAAAGCAGCGTGTAGGCGAACAACGGCCCCAGCGCGCGAAACAGCCAGTACATGAAGCGGATGCCAAGGCCGCTGCGCGTGCGCCCGTCCCAGTGCCGTCCGCCTTGCTCCGGCGTGCCTGCGCTTTCCTTGAGTTCGAGCGCCGGTCCGCTCATGCCGCAGCCTCGGCGCCCTTTTCGGCCAAGGCAGATTCATCAAGCGCCGCATGAATATCCGCTGAGGCAACGCCATTGGGCGGCGTCAGGCTGGGCAGGTCGTCAAGTGCTTCGCGGCTGTGTTTGGCACGGCGCAACGCGCGCACGCCGTACAGGGTGCCCAACCCAACCACAAGCGCCATGCAAATCCCGATGATGGTGCTGCCCAGGATCCACTCGCCGATACTGTTGCGCAGGAAGGACCACAGCACGGAAAGCTCAAACGTGCGCGGTATGTAGTCGTGGTTGCCGGTGAGTGTCTTTCCCAGCATGACCGAAGCAAGCGCGATCACCGCCGTCAGGGGGCCGAAACTCACGTTGGTGGAGGCCACGGTCGCGATGCGGTTGAGGTGCATGCGTGTGCCGGCGTAAAGCGCCACCAGCCACTGGATGCCAATCAGCGGTGTGCAGCCGATGAACGCACCCATGCCCGTGGCTACGGCCAGTTCACCGGGCGTGTTGTTCTCATGCACCAGATAACTCGCGAGCTGCTTCATGCGCGAAATGGGCCCGCCGGAAAGCTGCGCCGCCGGCGGCAATGCTGCCAGTTCACGCAGTTTGCGCACCCCGTTCTTGAGCGTCGCCCATAATGAGCCCGCCCACAGGGGATCTTTGCTCGCCACCAGGCGCCGGTGCGGCAGCGGCACCAGAAGGTGGCGGAAATTCATGTATGTATAGAGGAAGAAGTAGCGCACGTTGTCCCAAACCGGATTGAAGTGGGAAACGCGCTGGCCCTTTGGCGCGTAATGTACACGAATGGGCACGGAGACCACGGGGCAATTGCCCCAGGCCGCGCGCACCAGAAGTTCGCACTCATAGGTGAAGCGCCGCGAGAAGCAAAACACTCGTGTGACATGGCGCAGCGGGTAAACCCGGAAGCCAGATTGCGTGTCGTGGGCTTCGACGCCCGTTGCCAGTCGCATCCAGAAATTGCTGAGCTTGCGGCCCAGAGTCGAGGCCGCGGGCACGTTGACGCCGCTCATGTCGCGCACGCCAATCACGATGGCGTCCGGCTCGCGCATGCTTGCGGCCATCAGTTTGGGCGCTTCTTCGGGGTAATGCTGCGCGTCGCTGTCGATGGTCAGCGCGTGGGTGTAGCCCAGTTCATAGGCCTTGGCAAAGCCCGTGCGCAGCGCGACACCTTTGCCGCGGTTGCGTGAGTGGCGCACCAGCACGATGGGCAAACCGGCAAGCAGCTCGACCGTGCCGTCGGTGCAACCGTCATCGACGACGATGACCGTTTCAGCCACGCTTAGGGCACGCCTGACCACATCGGCGACCGTCGCGCGGTTGTTGTAGGTGGGTATGACAACGCAATACCCGCTGACGGCGGAAATCAGTGAGCCGTTCAAAAGCGCCCTCTCTTTGGCCCCAACGTAGATACAAAAGTCTTGCGGGCGCAGGCGGTGCTGTCAAGGTGCAAAGCGCGCAGCCTGCTTCCAGACACAGTGGATACAGAATGGCGGGGACAAGCCTCTTAGCGCTTTATTTCGCCACAATTCAACACACAATCCTACGCGCTATGAGCCAAGAGTTCCGCAAACTTATTCCGCATCGCCCGCCCATGGTGCTGGTGGACGACGTGCCGATCTGGGGCCCCGAGCGGATCGAAGCCACGCGCACTGTACGCGAGGGCGAGCCCTTCGTTGAAGACGGCGAACTCAGCGACGCAGCGCTCATCGAGTGCATCGCACAGACCATCGCGGCGGGAGATGCCCAGCATGCCCGCGATCATGGCGGGCGCGTGGTGAAGGGATTTCTCACCGGCCTGACCAACCTCAGGTTCCACTCGCGCGCGAGCGTGGGTGAAACCATTACGCTACAAGCCGATTGCCAAAAGCGCATGGACGGCATGGGCCTGTTCAAGGCCGTCGCGCGTGTCGGCGAGCGTTTGCTTGCCGAGGGCACTTTCAAGCTTTACGTCGATATCGACTACTCGGGTGTTCCCCGCGAATAAGTGACAAGCCGCCGCGCCTAAGCGGAACCGGCGAGCGCTCTTTTGCGTCGTTAACACGGCCAGGGAGATCGCCATGAAGCGCCAACACGTTGTACTCACGATCGCGGCTTTCAACTTCGGGATACTTGGGCTCGCCGCGTTAGCCATCGGCGCCAGTGCGCAGGCACCCGAGCTGAAACAGCAGCCCTATCAGGCCGCGCGCGTCAACTGGAGCAGCACATCGGCTGAAGCACCCCTGCCAGCGTGGGGAGACGCCGTGCTCTCGCCCACGAAGAGGCCGGTCACCGAAACAACCACGACCACCACGACGACCGTGGAACGGGAACCCACGGACGGCGAGTTGCGTGCAGAACTGGAAGGAAAGTTCGCGCGCGAGGTCAGGCTGTTGCGGATTCTCTATGCCGAAGGCAACCCGGAATCGTGCTTTGCCAAGGTTCGCCTGGGCTCACGCGAAATCGTGCTGGCCCCGAACTCAGGATTCTATGACTCCGTGCCGGAGAGCATCGCCAAAACGTTGCCCGCATGGCTCAGAGATGTGCAGGTGGGCGAGATCAGCCCACTGGGCGTAAAACTCAACGCGGCTTCGCGCAAGCCCGAAAAGCGCTTTGACCTGACGCTGACCTTGAATGAGCCCGGAACGATCACGGTCGGTCCGCACCGGGTTGAAGAAGCGGAGGCTCGCATGGCACCGCCTGCACACCGCGAGCTGCGCGACGCCGCGAAGGTCGAGATAACCAAGACCACACGCAATCCGGACGGCAGCCTGACCTTGGGCTCGGAGGACTTCACCGAGGAAGCCATCGAAGCCGCAAGCAACGCGCTGCGCGTAGTCGTGGATGAAAACGGCGAGCCCATCGGCCTTCAGATAAGCGAAGAAACGCCCGAGGACAATGTACTGATCAGGCGCGGCAGCAAGCGCGGCGACATCATCAAATCGGTCAACGGCAAGCCGGTGAAAAAGCTTGCCGATGCCAAGCGGATCGTGCGCGAAGAGCACGACGCCGGCAAACGCGAATTCGAAATCGGTTACGAGCGCGACGGCGCGCCACACAGCCAGATCATTCGCGCGCCCAAGTAGCGCCTCTACAACGCTTCGAGGTTAGGCACGCTCAGCGCCCATTGAACCACCTGCTGCATGAACGACTCGACGTCGTTCCACTCCTGGATTAAACCCTTGGGCGCGACTTTGTTTCCGCCCACGGCGCTCTCCGCGCCAAGCCAGATGCGCAACACGCCCATGGCGGCGTCAAATCGTAACTGAACATCGAGATTGAACAGAAAGTTCGCGCCGGACTTGACGGGGTTTCCAAACGTGATCGCGCTTGGCGTTTCGTCGCTCGCACTCTTGCGCTCGGTGCGATCAGTGCTCGCAAGAACAGTGAGTTGTTTGTCGGGCAGGATGCGCAGCTTGAGCGCGCCCAGTCGTGAAAGCAGCGCCGCGTACGCTTCTTTCTCGCGCGACTTGGCCGTCATGAATTTCTGCGTGGCGTGCTGGCGCAACTCGCGCTCGGCCTTGATGCGCTCTTCCTCGGCGCGCTTTTGCGCCTCGCGCGCTTTCTTGAAAGCGTCCATGTCGCTCATAGGGACAGTCCCCAACTACATGCTCGCTTTGCGTTTGAGCGCGGCTGTTACGAATTCACGGAACAGCGGGTGGGCCTTGGTGGGTTTGCTTTGGAACTCGGGATGGAACTGCACGCCCACGAAAAACGGATGATCTTTGATTTCGACGATTTCAACGAGATCTAGCTCGGGGTTCACACCGGAAATGACCAGGCCCTTCTCGGAAAGCTGTTTGCGATAGGCGTTGTTGAATTCGTAGCGGTGGCGGTGGCGTTCCTGCACAAGTTCGGCGCCGTAGGCCTTGCGCGCGATGCTGCCTTCCGTGAGCTTGCACGGCTGTGCGCCCAGGCGCATCGTTCCGCCCATGTCCTTGATGTTCACTTGATCTTTCAAGAGCGTGATCACGGGATGCGGCGAATCCTTGGCGAATTCCGTGGAATGGGCGCCCTTGAGGCCGCCCACGTTGCGCGCAAATTCAATCGTCGCAATCTGCATGCCGAGGCACAGGCCGTAATAGGGCACGCGATTCTCGCGCGCAAAGCGCACCGCCGAAATTTTGCCCTCGATGCCGCGCTCGCCAAAACCGCCGGGAACGAGAATGCCGCACACGCCGCGCAGCTTGGCGCCGACGTTGTCGTCGGTGATTTCTTCGGCGGCGATGCGCTGCACGTTCACGTCAACGTTATTGGCGATGCCGGCGTGGGCGATGGCTTCATAGACGCTTTTGTAAGCGTCCTTGAGCTCGATGTATTTGCCGACGACGGCGATTTCGACGCTGCCGTGGGGGTTGGTCACGGTGTGCACGAGCTTTTGCCATTCGTCGAGATTGGCGGGCTTCGTGGGCAGGCCCAGGCGGTGAATCAGCGCGTCATCGACGCCCTGTTCGTGGAGCACCAGGGGCAATTCGTAAATCGAGTGCTCGACATCCTTTTCTTCGAACACGTACTTCTTCTCGACGTTGCAGAAGAGCGCGATTTTGTCGCGCATTTCCTGCGTCATGCTTTTTTCGGTGCGGCA
>Ga0154020_10011359_pt1 | contig 10154 bp, 8 predicted proteins | sample Klosneuvirus_201_FD_109709 | JGI IMG/M metagenome (GOLD analysis project Ga0154020, IMG submission 109709) | Active sludge microbial communities from wastewater, Klosterneuburg, Austria - Klosneuvirus_20160825_MG | ecosystem: Engineered > WWTP > Aerobic digester > Activated sludge | place... | reverse complement strand
GTTCAGCTATCTGGTACTTCCCATAATCTATGGATTTGTTTTTATCAGTTGCTATTAAACTGTTCATTATAGCATACTTTACTCTGTAACTCCAATACTCTTCTTTTCCATTAATAAAGAGATTACCTGTCTTTTCAAGTGTTGCAATTGATTCATCATTTAAAGTGGTTTTTTCAATCAGGGTTACAGCATTCGTAAACGCTGCGCTGTCTATTACTTTCCCCTTTTTACTATTGTTTAGTAATTGAACAATCGAATCAACACGATTTTGCTGTGCATACAAGTTCACAAGACTGGTACACAATAGAAATGTGATCAGTAGTTTCAGAAAAGATTGTTGTATGCTCATATTATTATTTAGGCTTGTAATGTGATTATAAATGTGCTTCCCTCTCCTTCTTTCGTTTCTACTTTCAATTCGCCACCATGTGCTTTTATGATATCATAACTCAAACTCAGTCCAAGCCCTGTTCCCTGCCCGGTTGGTTTGGTGGTGAAGAAGGGTTGAAATATTTTATCTAATACTTTTGGAGGAATGCCACCCCCATTGTCAGATACTTTTATTTGTACACTCCGACCCCCTGAAGGGGGCTGAATTAAACTTGTTGCGATGGTAACAGTAGGTTCATATCCTTCAACTCCAGATTTTTTCTTTTCATCTACTGCATAAAACGCATTGGTGAGTAAATTCAAAATAACCCTGCCAATATCCTGCGGAATGATTTTGATATTACCGATTGATGTATCAAAATCAGTTTTGATGGTTGCATTAAATGATTTGTCTTTTGCTCTTAAGCCGTGATAACTCAACCGTAAATACTCATCACACAAAGCATTAATATCGGTGGATTCTTTTACACCTTTGCTGCTTCTTGAATGTTGTAACATGCCTTTTACAATGGCATCGGCTCTTTTGCCGTGAAAGATTATTTTTTCTTCATTATCGGTTACATCTTTAGCTATAGATTTTACTTCCTCATAATTTCCTTTTATAATTTCGTCATTCAATTCAACCAGCAACTCTTTATTTACTTCCGAAAAATTATTAACAAAGTTCAACGGGTTCTGTATTTCATGCGCAATGCCTGCAGTGAGTTCTCCTAACGAAGCCATTTTTTCTGACTGGACCAATTGTGTCTGCGTAGCTTTTAGATCAGTCAGTGTAGCTTCCAGCACCATATTCGCTTTTTGCTTTTGCCTGCTATGGCGCAATAATAACCCTGCAACCGCTAACAATATGATCAACCCTCCTACCAACCCGTATAATCTCACCCTGTTTTTAAACTTTATTCTTGCCTGTTCAGCTTCCTGTAATTTTTTTTCTTCATTAAAAGCAGCCGTTTGTAGTTCCTGTTGCTTTTGCATTTCCATCAACGATACTTCTTCATTACCGCTTAGTTTTTCCAGGCTGTCTTTTAATTGGTAAGCCTCTTCTAGAAAAGTATATGCTTTCTTATAGTCATTTAATCCGGCATAAGCATATGCCTGATATTTACATATTTCAATGGTGGCAGAGAGATTTTCGGTTACTGCCGGTTCCTTTCTCATTTCAGCAAGAAGCAGAATAGCGAGGTTATACTGCTTTACTTTCTCATAATAACTGAGTAATAAATACTTATAATTAATATCCTTGCTGGCCGCCGAATCTCCGGCCAGCGTTTTATACAAAGTGAGATAATGTTTTACTGAATCAAGCTTTTCCGAATCGCTGAAAAGACCCAATTTTATGCTTGCTTTCTTTAACGGTGACAAAAAATAATGATTGTTGAAATTATTTTCGAGTAGCCGGGTGTATTCTTCGAGGCTCATCAGGTTTGCATAATATTTAGAAGCATAGAACCATTCCATGCTATTTCCATATGCGCCAATTGAATCCCGTAGATTTTCCGTTTCCGCATAGTAATAACGGGCTTTAACTGAATCCTGACTGTAACCATAATGCGTAGCCAATCTATAAAGAAAGGCAAGTATTTTGTTAGGGTTTTTTAATTTTTTATAAACCTCATGTAGCTTAACAATCCATTCAGTGGCTTTTTTGTTTTGTCCCGGCCATTCAGAATACATTTGTGCTAAACCAATCAACGCCGATTCTTTTATTGAAAGATTCCTGTTCTGATTGGCATAATCCTGCAGAGGAAGAAGATAGTTAGCCGTTTTCACACCATCCCTTTTGTGAATATAGACATGCCCCAATTGCTTGAATACTTCAAGCTTCAATGAATCTTTGCTGACGGAGTCTTTTTTCCATCCTTCCCACAGGGTTTTTGCTGTTAATATATTTTGTTCGGCTGCCTTAAGATTGATATGGATATTTATACTAGCAAGTTCTACATAGCCGACGATCTTATCTTCAATAAGGTTATTGCTGGTTGCCCAGTCTATATACCGATGCGCTTTTACAGTATCGCTTTCGTAACGGTTATCCCACCACAGGCTCCTGGCTTTTAGTTTTACATCCTTTCCATCGGCTGTTATTGCCTTGACCTTACCAAGATAAATCCCGGCCAAACTGTCTTTGTTTGTCTCCTTATAATGGACTGCCAGCATAGCATAAGCTTCTAGTCGATCCCAATTCGTTTTTGCCTGCTGAAGGATGGTCAGTAATTGCTTTTCAGAATAATACTGTTCAAACCCCACCTGTGAATTTGCACTTAGTGAAATAAAAACGAAAATAAATAGGACAATTTTTTTCATACTCAACGGTTGTAATGGTTTTATGTTTATGACCTAGCCATACCTATAGCGGTAAAATGATAGAAAATTCTGTTCCTTCGTTTTCTTTTGTGTTTAATTTTATTTCTCCGCCATGTGCTTTTACAATATCGTAGCTTAAACTTAATCCCAATCCTGTTCCTTGTCCTGTTGGTTTAGTGGTAAAGAAAGGTTGAAAGATTTTATCGACTATGTTTTGTGGAATGCCATTGCCATTATCTGTTACTTTAATTATTATAGTATTGTTTTCTTTTTTGGTGCTAACACTCACAATTGGCTCATAGCCTTCGACAAATTGTTTTTTCTTTTCTGTAACTACATAGAAAGCATTGGTAATAAGGTTGAGAATTACTCGTCCAATATCTTGCGGAATAATTTTTATTAAACCAATGCTTTCATCATAATCTGTTTTCATAGCGGCATTGAATGTTTTGTCTTTTGCCCTTAAACCATGATAAGCCAAGCGGAAATATTCATCTGCTAATGCATTGATATCTGTGAGTTCTTTTTGTCCGCTGCTGGTTCTTGAATGTTGCAACATACCTTTTACAATTCCATCTGCCCTTTTACCATGATGATTTATTTTTTCTAAATTCTGAATTACATCGTTGGCAATTTCCTTCGCATCATCATAATTGCCGCTTTCAATTTCTTCTTTCATTTCATCCAACAATTCTTTGCTTACTTCAGAAAAATTATTGACGAAGTTTAATGGATTCTGAATTTCATGGGCAATGCCTGCGGTAAGTTCTCCAAGGCTGGCCATTTTTTCTGATTGAATTAATTGTGTTTGTGCCGCTTTTAAATCGTCCAATGATTGTTGTAATGCATTATTGGTTTCTTCCACTGATTTCCTTTTTTGCTCCAGTTCTTCAATGGTTTCTTCGAGCAGTATTGCAGTAGTACGTTTTACTTTTTCGGTACGTTCTAACTTAAACTCTACAATGGTTAAATCGCTGTCGGCTTTCTTTACTGCTTTTATAAGCACTTCTTTTTCTTCAGCAGTTATCTTTTCATTCTGCTGAATAAAATCGAGTATCGTTTGAAGCTGCTGGTTCATCAGTTTAATTTAACGGCTATTAGTTATTATTTCTTTTTCCTGCCTTTCAGTTTCTTATTTTCTTTAGCAGGGGGCAAAAAATTTTCGCCTGTGATTACTTTCCGTCCGGTTTTTTGCTCTAATGCCAATCTTGCATCTTTAGCAATTTTGCCGCCTTTTATTCCTGCAACAGCATTTTGAGTTACTCCTTTTGCTTTTTCCGTTTCGGCAATTTGTCTTGTTGAAAGTTCGGCCAGAGCTGTAAATATTAATTCTGCTTCGCTCATGTGGTCTCTCAAATTTTGAGATTTCAATCCCTTTAAATTTTTATGCTGCTTTACATTTAGCCCTGACCATTCTGTATGGATAATGTTTGTAAGAAATGCAAACTCATCTGATTTTTCAACGCCACTTTCTTTCCAGTAATCGGTGAGTTTGTTTCTTGTTTCCTGGCCAGTCATTCTTTGTTGAATCCATTTCTCGCTTCTACCCAGTTTCTGCCAGTTCTCTCTTGCCCTTTCCAGACCTTGTCCGGGATCAGCTATTTCCTGCATTCTTTCGTGGCCAACTTTAGCCAGCCATTGTTTAAATGGCTCAGCTTTTGGAGAGGGGATTGATTGGATAAGCCGGAGCAATTGTTCAGTATCTGCAACGTCAGTTGAACGCATTTTTCCATCTTCGGCTTCCATTTTCAACTGTCCCAATTTATGGGACAGTTCACTTCCTTCCTGTTTCAACTTAGTTTTTATAGCATTCCAATATTTTCTTGGCCTAGGGCTTCTACTCAATATTTCAATTACATCAATAATAGAAAAATACCATTTCTCTTCTTTTTCATCCCAATGCGTCCGTACCTTTTTCTGTTCAAATAGTTTTATTTTATTTTCCATGTCACAGCTTTTTATTTCTGAGGGTTATTTTTCTTTTAGTGCTATGCAACAAGTTGTGAGATTATGCATTTCCAAATTTCCACCCGTGGCTCTTCCTAATTCTGCATTACTAAACATTCCGGCCATTGGTACATTCCAAACATTTTTTATGCCTTCCAGTTCCTGATTCATTAAAGGACCAAAGGACAATATCCTGCCAGCACAACTGAACACCACAACAGCATCTGCCTCTGGCATTTTTGTGGCCTTTAAATTTTCCACACCTCTTATTACCTTTTCCATCACATCAAAATCAGGAGGCAACGAGAAACGAACTTTTGAACCCTGTGGCACAGTACCACTGGTGTAAAATGAACGGTCGCTCCAGTCCACCATCAAGCCAGGCCGCATTACGGGGTCTCCTTTTTCTCTTTGTAACTGCAAGGGTAGATTGGCAGCAATTTCAAGTAGTAAGCTTTTGTTTTCGGGAGTTACATTTTCAAGACCACCATACTTGGCGGTTAAATCCAACACAGCAACATTATCAACTGTGTACACATGATTACCTTCGCTTTTTGTAACAATTTTTTCTGTGCCAACGGCTTTCCAACCACAGGTAGTAATTCCTTCAACTTTAATCTTCGTTTCATCAATCGCTATACAAACAATTGCTTTTTCACTATCCTTTCCATTCGTAAAAACGAAATTATCTTTAAAGGCATAATCATCGCCTGCACCACCACCAAATGCATTTACTTCCTTACCCGCAATATCTTCAAAGCCATGTAGTATTTCTTCACCATCGGTTTCGTGGTGGCTGAGGCCTAAAAAAAATGCGGGGAGAGGAAATTTTTCTTTCACATTTTGGGCAATTTCTTTTGCTACTTGCCTATAATTTGGTTCAGAAAATTCATGGAAATAAATATGGAAATATTCTTTTTTCATATCGAGCAGGAGAATAGCTGCTGAGCCTTTCTCCGTTTCTTCATCAATAAATTCTCCATTAGTTGTACAGCCGAATACACTGATACCTGCTGCATCTAATACATTGCTAATTGCAGTTCTGTCCAAACTTTTTGAAATAAAGCAAATAGCTAATGTTGGTTGAAAGCCGTCAGTCATGCTTTGTTCCAGTTTTGATTTTACTTCTTCAGTTGATTTTCCTTTGATTGATTTTGCTTTCATGTTTGTTTTTTTGCCGGAAAGAATAGAAGGCGTAAAGAAATCTTCAAACACCTAAACGACTTAACGGCTTATTATTATTTTTCTTTTAATGCTACCCAGCAACAGGCGCCGGAATGAAATTCCTGTTTTCCTTTTTTTGCTCTGCCAATCTCACCATAGGTAAAAAACCCGGCCATGGGTGTTTTCCAAACCTCTTGTAACCCTTCATTTTCTGCAGTAGTTAATGGACCCAATACGGGTTGCCGGCCTGCACAGGAAAAAATTAATAAGGCATCTGCGTCCTGTTGATTAGTATTTTTTAATTGGTTTGCCTCATCGATAATTTCTTCTACAATATCAAATTCTGGCGGCATAGAAAACCAGAGTTTTGTGCCTTCTTTAGTTGGCATGTCTACCAGCAACGCATTGTCGTTATAATCGATGCTGCGTGGTGTTATTAAAATTGTTTCTCCGCCTGGTTCTCTCTCTGTAATAAAAGGATAGGAAAAACCGAGTTCATCCGTTAAATTAAATGCCCGGTCTGTTTTCTTATCCTCTTTGCCAAGATATTTGAAATACATATCTGCTGCTGGTATATCATCTATAGTGTAAATAGTGCTGCCGGTACTCTTCGTTACGGTTCGGGCAATACCCATGCGTTTCCATCCTGTAATAGCCATGCCTTGTAAAGAAATTTTATCGCCATCTAAAACAATAGCTGCTATGCCGAAATCAGTTTCTTTGCCATAGGTAAAAATGTAACTGCCGGTAAATGTTCCATCATCGCCTGCCATGCCACCAAAAAATATTTTATCAGGGCCAATTGTATTTTCAATGCTTTTCACCATTGACGCTCCGTCAAAATACTCTCCCTTTGTTGTCATACCAGTACTACAAACAATCAAAGAAGGGTTCTTGAATTTCTGTAAAGCATTACTTGCCAATTGAGCAGCAGCATCGCTTATACTTCGTTCACCTATTTGCTCAAATAAAATGAAATAGTTTTCTTTTGATAGATCTAGCAACATAATAACAGTTTCTCCTTCGCTTTGATGGCCGTTAATAAACTCTCCGCAGGATGTGGCGCCAAGAATATCAATTCCATTTTTATGTAGTAATTCTGCGATAGCATTTCTGTCTTGTTTGATGGAAATAAAAACGATAGCTAATGTGGGTTTATAACCCCGTCCGACCGGGTCATCCCCGCCTGAATGATCAGATCGGGCAGGCGGGCGGGCATCCGCCATTGCTTCTTCCAATGCCCCTTTAATTTCTTCCGTGGATTTTCCTTTGATCGATTTTACTTTCATGAAAATTTTGCTTTTATAAAATGATTACTCAACAGCGCCAACAAGCAACGTAACGCCGCCTGTTGCAAAATTGCCAATGTCGGCAGCTGTAGCTTGCCCTTCATGTGAACCCATTGTAGCTTGCAATGCACCTGGATCGGAAAACCAAAACTCCGCCATACGGTAATGAGCAGCAGCACTTCCATCAGGTGCACTAATAAATTTTGTAAATTCTACTTTTTCAAAACCCGTCATTTTTGCTGCAATTGGTAAATGTGTGCCTTTGTAATAGTCTTCAAAAGCTGCTACATCAGTGGGGTGTCCGTACAAGACTGTTAATTTGATCATTTTATGTGGTTTAGTTAATAGATAAACAATACAAAAGCTTTTATTTCTAAAAGAAAAATTTTTGGTCAGGCTTTAGGATCTGGAATAAAAGGAGTGTTAACAGGGTAATAATCCATGTATTACGAAAAATTCGGATTGTCAGGAACTGCCCTAAATCTACTTAATTTTTGTGGAGAATAAATGAAATAGTAGAAATTACCATCTATATTGGTTATGCGACATTTTTATATCTCTGTTCAAGAAAAAGAAAATGAAATCAACATTCTTTTTCCAGCACAGCAATAATTTTTGCATAATATTCCCTTGCTCTTTGCGGAGTGCTGCCAACGCATACAACGCCGAGTTTTCCGTGTTGAGATAATGCGCCTATGAGGTGAAACATTACTCCTTCTTGTGATGTGCCATCATAATGCAGATCATTAACCATTGCAATATCAATTAGGTCATGCGGACTAAGTCCTTTATAATTATCACTTTTTAAATTATCAGAACAGAAATAATAACGGACAAGATGACCTTTCGAAGTATAGTATTTTCCGTCCTCCGTATTATACTTGCCATCAGTTAAAAATTGTAACATCAGAAAAGGATGTGTAGTGCCTCCTTTACGAAGGTTAATTTCAATCGGAAAGTGTTTCCACCCTTCTTTTTCTTTTACCGAGATAAAATCAACTGCAAATCTTCCCAATACACCTCGTTCCTTTAATGCAGCTGCAACTTTTAATCCCATTTCTCCAAGCTCCACAGCATAGTCAACTGCTGCCGGAAAATGTGCTCCGAAGTAAACCTGGCCACTTTCGCCCCCTAATTCCTGATCATGCGTAGAAATTATTTCCAAGTCACCAGTAGGTGTTACCCTGCATTGAACTGATGGCGATTCTTTAATATCACCTTCTAGAAATTCCTCCACTATCCCACCCATACTTTTATACTTTTCTAAAAAGACAACATAAGGCAAATCAGTTGCTACCAGTTTTAAATTCTTTTGAAGATTTTCCTTTATCCATGTTTTTAAATCTGAAGCTTTTTCTGATCCACTATAACTAAACACTGCGTTGCCATCGCCTGAAAAGCCATCGTTCACTTTAACTACAGCTTTTCTTAAAGAAGGATTGTTCTCTTTCATTTTTGTCAATCCATCAATAATATCTGATTCAGTATGTAAGTCCTCGAATCCGGGAGGTACTTTCAAATTACATTCCCTAAAAATTTTACGACCATTACTTTTACTTCCCAAATCATACAAATCAGGATCGCAACCATAAATAGGAATTTGTAATTGTACAGCCAATGATCTTTCCTGTTCAGTTACTATGAAACAAGACATATGTGCTTCATGATCCGGTGGAATAAAATCCTTTATCCGTTGTATCAGCCTCGGTCTTTCTAAAATTTTTTCAATCAGCGGCCTGTGCGAAGAATCATGACAGCTTAATAATGTCAACCTGCTTTTGGCATGATAACCCGTGATGCCTGGCAATAAATGCAGATAATAGTCAACGATGATTGGATCAATTGTTTCGCTAGTAATATAAATGACATTAGTACGAGGCATTCGTAACAACATCAGCATACAAAGCAATCGTTCTTCATAATGATTAACACCGCTTATTTTGGAAAGAATTTCTGCATCCATCGTTAATGATGGAATGATGATAACAGTTCTTGGAGCCAGCTTATCTGGAAATATGTGTTCGAATTGCTGCGGAAATCTTTTTTGAATTTTCTTAAACTGGATTGCTTCAGCCACAGAATCCCTGACTGGCATGTCGGTTAAGCTTTTTGCTGATTTATTTTTTTTGGTTGTGGCCATTTGCGGTCAATTTTCAGAAAGATTGATTACAATGAAAATACTAATAATCTGCTATCTTTCTATCAATCCTGCGATGTGTTAATTATGCATCTTGCCCCATCCATAAAGCGCCACCAACGGTATTTCGGGAAGCCCCTGATTCAGCAGCAAACACATTGTATTCTTCCCTCCATCGTAATACACCCATAAATGCATACAACATCGGCTTATTCATTTCACTTTGAACTGATTCATCTGCAAATTTCTGTTGTATTAAATCCCAGCTTCTTTCTGAACCGTCTAAAGCCGCATCTATGCTAAAAAAATCAGTAACAACTGGCAATCCCGTCAAAGCAGCAATGGCTGCACCATCACCTAATTGTACAGTAAACTTATTTTTTGGAATATAAAAAGCTGTATGTCCATGTGATGCAATAACCGCCACTTTATACTGAAGTTGATTTTCTTCGATAAATTTATTTACTTGTTGGCCTGTATAATGTCCGAATTCAATATGTAACGAGAGAAAATCTTTTGCAGAAAGCTTATCTGCGTTTTTTAACTCCGAAATCCACGCATCAGAATAGGCATAACTTTCTGCTTTCAAAATTTCAGACGACCATTTTCCGCCTATTTCTTGAAATTCTACAAATGCCATATTCAACCCATCCAACGAACTGTCACTCATTAATCCAATTGCCCGGTAAACCATAGTATTATTTTTGATTGCAGATTTTAGAATTTAGATTTGCTAAAATGTAGTCTTGCAAAGATTTTGAATGTTTCCCAATATTCAATCCTCGCCCGACATCAAAATTAAATATTTGTAAGATGATAGTAAACCTAAGTCAGCAACATTCTTTAATAAGTAATTGGGTAAGTGAATTACGAAATGTAGATATACAAAATGACAGGATGCGGTTTCGCCGCAATCTGGAACG
>Ga0154020_10011358_pt1 | contig 10155 bp, 5 predicted proteins | sample Klosneuvirus_201_FD_109709 | JGI IMG/M metagenome (GOLD analysis project Ga0154020, IMG submission 109709) | Active sludge microbial communities from wastewater, Klosterneuburg, Austria - Klosneuvirus_20160825_MG | ecosystem: Engineered > WWTP > Aerobic digester > Activated sludge | place... | reverse complement strand
GTTGCCCTTGGCCAGCCTGCCCAGAAACCAGTCATCCTGGACGCCTACGCCGACCGTATTGATGGTCAAGCGTGCAATGCGATTGCGATCTTTGATCTCGGCGAGGAAATCCGTCATGATGACCCGATACATGGCAGGGTACTTCTCACCGTGCTTGGCTTTGTCTTCCGTGTTGCCGCCAAACTTGCCGGTGGTCGCGTAGCCGTCGCTGTAGAGGAAAATTGTGTCGGGTATGAACTCGTCGGGGTGGCGGCCGGTTACCACGCCCTTTTCCTTCTTTTTCAACTTCTCAGGGTCAATTCCAGCGAGTCGCTCGCTCATGTCAAAGGCAGCATCAAGCGCAGCAGAAAGGTTGGTTTGCTTCTTTCCCCTGAGCCCGCGCAGCCAGCCCGCAGCCTCGTCAACGATCTTTTTCTCGCAGGGTTTAAGGTCTTCGCTCCAGATCCGGATATCGTCGGCAAAGGAAATGATGGTGAAAAACGTCAACTTGGGATCAAGGACCTCAAGGGAACGAATCATCTCCTCGCGGGCCAGATCGAGCTTGCAATTGATCTTGGTCCAGTCCAGCGGCCTGCGCTTGTCCGTATCCGAGGGGTCTTTCGTCAACTGCTTCTTCAGGAGCTCCAGTTCTTCTGGCGGAATGGGTTCGGTCATCGATACCGATGCATCAATAACGAAGATGTAGCGATCTGAGAATGAATCCGTTTCGAAGATGCGCCGCGCGCGAGTACTGTCCTTGCCATCGCCACGCTTGGGCGGCAGGCCCTGTTCCTTACGCTTGTTCTCCTTGAACCAGTCGATCCACGCATCAGGGTCTGTGCCGAGCGCCTCGTTGGTTAGGCCCTTGAGCGCCAGGGAGAGGTTTAGCTTCAACTTTCCGGTTTCCTGCGACAGTCGATTGATGAGGGCCAATACGGCACGGTCCTTGTCGCTGCCTGCACACGCCACAATCAGATCAATCGAAACATCGCGAATGCGCCAGCTCTTGTCGTTCAGGGTCTGGCAGGCCAGCTCAAACACTGCGGGCTCGCCTGCCCGGTTCATCAGGGCGGTAATGGCCAGCACGCGCATATCTGTGTCCGTGCCGCTCTGGGCCATCGAAAGAATGAACTTCGAACACTCGGGGTCGGCCCCGCAGGCAGCCATGGAGTCGAGCATAGCCATGCGCACCCTCAGCGGCCATTTGACCTTGTTTACAACGTCCTCTTTGAACTTCAGCACCTCCACCGGCTCGTTCATGACGGCGATGCACTTGAGTATCTCTACAGCAACCTTGTAGGCGTCGCGCGGCCGATCGTCTTTGCCGGGCTTTTTTGGTTCGCCGCGAGCGTCTCTTTCGAACTGGCCGGCCTTGTCGCACTCAGCCCAGAAGGCAAGCAGCTTGATGGCATGGTCGTAATCCAGCAGCCCAGCCAGGGCCTTGACTGCATCAACCTGGCTGGGGATGTCGGTTTTGGTGTCGTTCAGCAGACGCTCGGCAATGGCCCAATTGCGGGCCTGGGCCGCCTTGTCGATCTTGGCCTCAGCCGGTGAGGGGGTCATGAATAGCAAGAAAATGGCCGCGCCGAATACTGCAATGCATCCGTTTCGCAACATGTTTACGCCTCCGGTCTTCTACTGCCTTAGTGTAACGAAAACGCGGCAGCCTACAGCCCTGACATCCGCCATTTGCGAGCTTGTCACCGTTGGTTCATGGACTGCGGTGATCAAACTCGGGCGGGCGCTTGCCCAAGAACGCCTGAACTCCCTCGGCGGAGTCTCGCATCTTCAGGACACGCTCAAGGTAACAGTCTTCCAGGCTCTTGACCTGGGCCATAAAGCGTTGGGCCGCGCCTGGCCTGATCAAGCGGGTGGTCTCAACCAGAGCGCCGCGCGGCAGTGCAGTATACTGCTTGCAGGCAGCGTCGACCCGCGAATTGAAAGCGGATTCCGGCGCCGCCAGAAACCCGGCGCCGCGGGCAGCCAGGTCGGCAGCCGGGTAGGATTGGCCTCCTGTAAGCATCTCAGATGCCAGGAAGGGGGGCAGTTTCCAGGCCGTCAGTACTAATGCTGCCGGCGGGAAGCAACCCAGGGCGATTTCGGGCCACCCGAGCTTGGCGTCATTGCGGGCAATAAGCATGTCACAGGCCATTGCCACTTCGAGCGCGCCTCCAAGACACGTGCCGCTGACGGCGCAGAGCGTTGGCACGGGACATTCAAGCAAACGAGCAATCAGTCCGCGGGAAGCGGCGAGCATGGCCGACACTCGGTCCAAGCCCTGATGTTCCCGCACGTCGGCGCCGGCGGAGAACACGCCCAAATGGCTCTGTAGCAGGAGAAGATTGAAATCGTCGCGGGCGTTAAGCGCCTCAATCTCGCGGCAGAGGTTATTCTGCAGTGCCGCCGTTAGAATGTTCAGCGGCGGAGAACTCAAAGAGACCGTCGCGATGCGGTCTTTAACCGAGACGGAAAAGCTCACGGAAGCTCCATGTCTGAAAGCGGCATTCTGTCGGTTCTCAGGGGCGTGCTCAAGCCGTTGTTGTCGCTATGCCTGGCAATTGCCCTGCTGATTTGCGCCAGCTGGACCTGGTTTGCTTTGAATTCGCCACCGGGTGAGGGCTTTGGCGCGAGACTTGTGCTGGACCCGCAGGAGTCATTGCCACCCGATGCGGTTCTCTTCCAGCAGACGCAGCCCGCACCCTACACCCAAAGCGGGTTTGCGCCAGTTGTGATTTATGAAGTAGCGCTGCGCGACCCCGCCAAAGACCGGTTCAGCAGGGCATTTACCCTGAATTTCCATGGTGAACCCGATGTTGCGCTTTGCGTCGCACGTTACGAGAACGATCGATGGATCAGGCTTGAAGGCGCAACCGTTGGTTCAACCACGGGGATAGCCTTGAGTATCAAGCTCGACAAACCGGGCATTTTTGCAATGGGCCGATTCCTGCGTTAGTCGCTTGGCGGCAGGTATTGGGACTTGGCGACTTTGCCGTTTGAGTCGATTTCCAGTTTCCAGACAGAGCCCTTCTTGCACTTGTCCCAGGCGACGCCAAACGCATCCAGCGTCTCTGGTATGCGGTCACCATGTGAACATAAGGCGTGAATGCCGCCATCCCGTGGCAGTTCAATGGGACCGCCTCCTTCAAAGAGACCTTTGTCGACCACCAGCTTCAGGCCAAGAGCCTCGGCCAACGGCGCCACTGTTTCGTGGCAGCGGCGTGCCGGCGACGTGCGAAGACTTGAAACGCCGCTCTTTTTGAGGTCTGCCGCGATGTTCCGTGCCTGTTTACGGCCTCGCTCGGTCAGCGGCCGGTCTTTGTCCTGCTCGCTCCATTCCTCGCGGGAAAGGGCTTCGGCGTGTCGAATCAGGTAGACCACAGTCATGGTTTATACTCGCGCTATAAATCGCCGACGAAGGGTACTAATTGGCGTAAGAGACAAGTTAACATGTTCCACCTAATCCAAGCCAACCCGTTGAATGATAAGGCAATACCGGAGACGAGTTTATGAAGCAACTGGCCCCGTTTGCGCTGGCGTTGGGTTTGCTGTTGGCGTTCTCACTGCGCCAGCCCGCGGCCCAGTCTGCACCCGAGATCCCGATCAATACGCTCGAGGATCTCGGAAAACTCGAAAAGAAGATACAGGAAGTCGTGGCCAAGACGCGCGCGGCCGTGGTCGGAATCCGCATGGGCGGATCGTCGGGTTCGGGCAGCTTCATTTCGGCCGACGGCTGGGTTTGTTCCTGCGGTCACGTGACCGAAACCAAGCCGGGCACCAAGTGTACTGTAATCGCCTACGGCGGCGAGAGCTTTGACGGCGTGGTCTACGGCAGCGATATGGCCATGGATTACGGCGTAATCAAGGTCGATACCAAAGGCAAAAAAGTTGCGTTCGTTGAATTGGGAGACAGCGACAAGGTCAAGAACGGCCAGTGGCTGATTGCAATGGGCCATCCCCTTGGCGTGGAAAAAAACCGCGACGGCGTCGTGAGGGCTGGGCGTGTGCTGGCGGCAAAAAACAGGCAGGGATTCATCACCATGGATGCGCCCGTGATCCACGGTGATTCCGGTGGACCCGTCGTGGATCTGGGTGGCAAGCAGGTGGCCATCAATCAGTCGATCAACGGGCTGGATTCTCGCGTCAATAACGTTACGCCGGTTGCCCTCTTCAAAAAGCAGCTCGATGAAATGAAGGCGAACAAGGTCCTGCATCCAGTGCAGGGCCAGCCGCGCTTTGGGCGCGGTATCCAGAGCGACGGATTGACCGATGCAGAGCGCGAGGCTTATGGCCGCGCCATGGAGCTACATGGGCGTGAAAACTACGCCGAGGCCGCCAAACTGGTGGAAGCGTTCACGAACAAAAAGAACCTTGACCCCGGGGTGCTCTACAATCTGGCCTGCATCTACGCCAAGCTTGCTTCGGGCAAACAGGGCAAGGACGGCGAGGAGCTGCAAAAGAAGGCCGTCGAGCTCCTGGCCAGGAGTATTGAGGCCGGCTGGGACGACGTCGAACATACGCGCAAAGACACGGACCTGGATTGCCTACGCAAACGCAAGGACTACCAGGCGGCCGAGGACCTCTGCGCCAAAGCGCAGGTCAAACCCGTGTTTGGCCTGGTGGTACGTTCCTCTTCCGGCATGCGAGTCAGCGAAGTGATCCCGGGTTCTCCGGCCGATCGCGCCGGTCTGAAGAAGGAGGACATCATCCAGAAGATCGGCAAAGCCAAGATTGCCGGAGCCCAGGAGTATTTGGATCTCCTGCTTTTCGAGGGATTGCCTGCGGAAACCGATTTCACCGTTTCCCGCCGCAAGGAAAAGCCCGGGGCCATCAAGATGACGCTGCCTGCATTTGGAGCCAAGGTCATCTCATCGGGCGGTGCCCAGGTCCGCGAGGTGGCGGAGGACTCCATCGCTTACAAGGCCGGCATCAAAGTCGGCGATGTGGTCATCAAGGTCGGCACGACCAAGATCAAGACGGCGCTGGATTTCGCCAATGCCCTGTTTTGCGCTGATTCTCGCCGGCCCACGGTGCTGACCTACAAGCGCGGCTACGAGACCGAAACCCTGGAGTTCACCTTTGCCGCCTCGGACACCGGTGGCGCGACGGCGTCGATATTCAAGCAGGCCGAAAGTCTCCTGAAGCTCTGGGACAAGCTTGGCGAGAAGTATGTCGATGCGATCTTCTCCGTGAAGCAAAAGGGCAAGCAGGTGGCGTTTGCTACCGCGGTGGACACACGCGGCTACCTCCTGACCAAGGCCAGTGAGATTGACCCAGCCGACAAGATCGTGCTGGTTGCGCGCGATGGCAAGCAGATTGAGGCAACCCTCGTGGCAACTGATTCCAAGACCGACTTGGCCTTGATCAAGGTTCCAGGTTCACTTGCGGCAGTCGTCAAATTCGAAGTCCCGTCCACGGGCGACAAGTTTCCGGCAATTGGGCTGCTGCTTGGAACGCTGGACGAGAAAGGACGCGTCATCGCTCACGGCATCGTTGCGCTCCCTCCTTATGACTCCGATGCCAACGCGCGGCCGCTTCCCGACGATGCCGTGATGGGCGTGGGCATCAGCGACAGCAAAGACGGCGGCGCTCTTGTTGACGCAGTGACAGCCGGTGGACCCGCCGATAAGGGCGGCCTGAAAAAGGGTGACCTGATCAAGAAGATCGACGGGACAGAGCTTGCGGGCCGCGATGATTTCATGACTCTCATGCGCAATAAGGAACCTGGCAATACCCTCGATATGGAGGTCCTTCGCGACGGCAAGGTCCAGAAGCTGAGTGTGGTTCTCGGCGCGCGCAAGGATTTGCCTGGAGGCGGAGGTGCGGGCCCCGCGCCCACGCAAAAAGGCACGGGCAAGCCAGACCTGGGCGTGGCTGCAGGTTCGCCGGCCAATCCCGGGTTGAAAGTTGAGGGGGTACGCGATGGCACGCCGGCAGAGCTTGCCGGCATCGTGGAGGGCGACGTGATCCTTGAGGCCAACGCGACGCCAATCAACTCGCTCAAGGAACTGGCTGCATTGATTGATGCCTTAAAACCCGGCGACAAAGTGGCATTCAAGCTCACGCGGGAGGGCAAGCCGCTTGCTTTGGAGATTGAACTGGCCGAAATGGAGGCTCCGCCGCCCTCTGGGGCGGGTACCCAGAACAAAGGCCCAATCAACGCGCGATGCGACAAGCTTGGTTCAGTGATTCAACACGATGCGTTGCTCGCGCCGCGGCAGATGGGTAGCCCGGTGATTGACCTAAAGGGCAACGTTATAGGGTTCAACATCGCCCGGAGCGACCGCACGCGCAACTTCGCGATCCCGGCTACCCGGGTCGTCGAGGCACTCGCCAAACTCTTGAAACTCGCTGAAGGCAAATAGCGGGAAGTCGTGATCATAACAGACTCGCGGGCATCCCTAGGGATGCCCGCGTCGTGATTGGTACCCCTAACGGGATTCGAACCCGTGTCTAAGCCTTGAGAGGGCTTCGTCCTGGGCCAGCTAGACGATAGGGGCAAAACGGGGTGCTGCGTTGGTCCAAAAAATGCCGGCAGGCACCGATTGTCAAGGGGTGAGAAGGTAACAAGGCAAGGGCAGACGTCAAGGACTTGACAGGTCGCTCGCTTTGCCTGGTTTTACATGACGAGATAAACCATTACTGCAAAGAGACTTACGAGTGCAATCAGCAGTGTGGCGTGCTCGCAGTGGTTTGACGACTTGACAAACGTGTGGTACACTCCCGAGCTTGATTTTGTGCCATAGACCTTGACACGGGATTCACCGACAGCGGCGGACGCATAGTGGGACTGATATCACGCGAAAGCATTGAGGAAGTTCGCAGGGCCAATGACATCGTAGCCGTCATCTCGCAGTACCTCAGCCTTGAAAAGCGCGGCAAGGATTTTTGGGCCTGCTGCCCTTTCCATCAAGAGAAGAGCGCGTCGTTTTCCGTCTCGCTTTCCCGAGAGATGTACTACTGCTTTGGCTGCAAAGAGCACGGAAGCGTGATCGACTTCGTGATGAAGTTTGAAAAGCTGGCGTTTCCTGAGGCGGTTGAGAAGCTGGCTGCCCGCGCCGGCGTTACGCTGAGCTACGAAAGCGGCGGACCCACAGTCAAGGACCGCAGCGTTCGTGAGCTGGCCTTTGAGGTTCTGGGGCTGGCGCAAAAGTACTTCCTGCATGAACTCAAGCGCTCACTGCCCGCCAATGAGTACCTGCGCCAGCGCGGGCTCGACGGTGATGTGGCCGCGCGCTGGGGCATTGGCTTTGCCCCCGATGAATGGAGCAAGCTGACCGATCTCCTGCGCGACCGAGTGCGAAATGACGAAGGCATTCTGGCCAGCGGTGTAAGTCGTCGCAACGATCAAGGCCGCTGGTACGACTTCTACCGTGGCCGCGTCACGTTTCCCATTCATGACTCCCAGGGTCGCATTGTCGGTTTTGGCGCGCGCCTGCTTGATCCCAATGCGAAATCCCAGAAGTACATCAACTCGCCCGAGGGACCGCTGTTTTCGAAGAGTAAACTGCTCTATGGCATCGAGCGACTTGCCAGCAGCAAACGGCTCAAGGAGTCCGGCCGCGCGTTGATTATGGAAGGCTATACCGATGTCATCGCGGCGCACGAAGCGGGATTTGATAACGCGGTCGCGCCGCTTGGCACGGCGCTAACGGGTGATCAGGTGCAACTTCTTCGTCGATACTGTGAAGGCATAACCCTTGTGCTCGACGGTGATGCGGCCGGCATTGCCGGGGCAGAGCGCGGCTTGAACGTTGTTCTCGAAGCCGGTGCCGATGCCACGGTGGCGGTCATTCCCGGGGACATGGACCCCTTTGATCTGCTGCGTGCCGAGGGGCCCGAGGGATTTGAGCGCGTGTTGCAATCCCAGCGCGATGCCTTTGACTTCAAACTTGGCATGGTGCGCACGCGGTTCAACCTCGAACGCCCCGCCGAAGTAACGGGCGCGGTCAAAGAGCTTGCGGACTTGCTGGCACGCATCGAAGACGAGCGGCTTCGCTCGCGCTATGTGAGCTATGCCGCGACGGCACTCAAGCTGCGCGAGTCGCAAGTCCTGCTTTCGGTCCAGGAGGCACTGGCCGAATTGGGCCGGCGCGAGACCCGCGCAAGTGAGCGTAACGAGCGGCCGGCGCCTGGGCCGCGGTCGGAGCAAAATACCGGTGGCGCCAGGTTGATTTACGAGCGGCGCCTCCTCATGCGCCTTTTGGAGCTTCCCGAGAGCCTAAGCTCAGCCGGCGAGGCCGTGGAGGCCGGGGCATTTTCATCCCAGGGCATGCGCGATCTGTACGTGGTCTTGCTGAATGCCTGGGATGAACACGGCTCTGTGGTGCCAGGCGCGCTGTACGCACATTTGAGCGAGGCCGGCAAAGGTGAGCTTGACGAGGTGCTCAAGCTCCTGGACGTCCCCAAGAACGCCGGCGAACCGGCAGACAAAAAGGAAGCCCTGGCGGCGTTAGCCGAGGAACTCAGGCGCTTTGCCCAAGGGCCCGCAAGGACGGGCGATAGAGGCAGTCTGGAAGCGCTCAGACAGAGCAAGAAGAAGCGCGAAACTCGGCCGCAGGGGCCGTTGGCTGGAAAATAGGGCGGTTGAAAACAGGGTATGTCGGAAAATTGGACGCAGAGATTGCGTTAAACAGTTGGGTTCAGGCCACGGCCGTTCTATAGCAGGCGGCCCAAATAGCGGACAGCAGACCAATGAGCAACAACGTGAAAAACGACGACAAGAAGACAGCCCGGCCAACAACTCGGGTGAACAGCGCTGGAAGTAATACGGGACGCATCACGCGTTCTCTGCCCAACCTGCCTTCACGAGATCCGAAGGAAACCACCAACAAGATGCTCAAGCCCGTTCAGGGCTTCCAGAAAACGGCAGCAGGCACCACGACGCTTGTTCCCACAGAAACAGCCAATCTGCTTCCGACGACCCGCGTGCTGAACACGGAGGAAGTCGATGAGCAGATTCGCGGCCTGATCAAGACGGGGCGCCACCGCGGCTTCATTACGTACGACGAGATGAACGAGGCACTTCCCGGCGACGTGGTCAGTCCCGAGCGCCTCGACCAGATTCTGATGCGCCTTGACGAGCTCAAGATTGAGCTGGTTGAGGACAGCCCTGAGTACCGCGTTCGCGACAAGAAGGATCGCCGTCACAGCGAACCCAAACCACCCGTCGACGAAGACGGCCGCATCGATGACCCGGTTCGCACCTACCTGCAGCAGATGGGCGAGATTCCGCTGCTCACCCGCGACGAAGAAATCGCGCTGGCCAAGAAGATCGAAATCACGCGCAAGCGCTTCCAGAAACGGGTGCTCGAGAGCCAGATTGCCTTGATTGAAGCCATCCGCATTCTCGGTGAAGTCGAGCGTGGTGAATTGGCCTTCGACCGCACAATGAAGTTCAACTCTGAATTCGAGATGGCCAAATCGGAGATGAGCGCCCGCCTCAACGACAACCTGACCACGCTCAAAAAGATCGCGTTTGAAAACCAGAAGGACTGGCTGACCCACGAAAAGGGACCCGGCAACAAGGAGGAGCGCCTCAATGCTTTCCAGCGCGTGCGCTCACGCCAGAAGAAAGCCGTGATCCTGCTCGAAGAACTCAACATTCAGACCAAAAAGATCAAGCCGATGATGGAGGAGATCATCCGCGTCGGCCGCAAGGCCAATTGGCTTACCCGCGAAATCGAGCGGCTCAAGGGCTCTGCCGAAGCCAAGAAGCGCGTTGACCAGCTCGAAGAAGAACTGGCCACCTTGCTGCGCCGCGCCATGGAACCCATGGGCGATTTGCTCTATCGCACCGACGAAATGCGTCGCCGGTATCAGGCCTATGAGGAAGCCAAGCGTCGCCTGTTCTCGGGCAACCTGCGCCTTGTGGTCAGCATTGCCAAAAAGTATCGCAACCGTGGCCTGAGCTTTCTGGACGTGATTCAGGAAGGCAACACAGGCCTGATGAAGGCCGTCGAAAAATACGAGTATCGTCGCGGCTACAAGTTCTCGACTTACGCAACCTGGTGGATTCGCCAGGCCATCACCCGCAGCATCGCTGATCAGGCTCGTACGATTCGCATTCCGGTGCACATGATCGAGACCATGAGCAAGCTGCGCAACGTGGCTAAACGCCTGATGCAGGAAACCGGGCGCGAGCCCAGCGTGAAGGAACTCGCCACGGCCGCTGAGATT
>Ga0154020_10011357_pt1 | contig 10155 bp, 6 predicted proteins | sample Klosneuvirus_201_FD_109709 | JGI IMG/M metagenome (GOLD analysis project Ga0154020, IMG submission 109709) | Active sludge microbial communities from wastewater, Klosterneuburg, Austria - Klosneuvirus_20160825_MG | ecosystem: Engineered > WWTP > Aerobic digester > Activated sludge | place... | reverse complement strand
TAAAACCAATGCTTTCGCCAGATACTCCAGTGCCAATACTGAAAAAACAGCTCACCTTGATTTTACAATTGCAGGTAAAAAATGGTCTTCATTAAGCAGTTTAAGTTTTTCTGACTATGCCGACCTAAGGGCAGGTACAGTTGGAAATGCCTATTTTTTAAGGCCCAGCTACGTTGTATCGGAAAATGGGAAGGACTCAACGTATGTCAATCCCGATTCAAGCCTTCAAGTAGGTACGGCTTTTAAACAACTTAATTTGTTACAAAAAGTACATTTCAAACCAAGTGCGTTTTTGGATTTTGAATATGGCTTTTACTACTCTCAAAGCTCTGATGCCGGGCGTTACGACCGTTTGACTCTAGACAACAATGGAGATGGCATTCTTGATTTTGCACAATGGTATTATGGTCCGCAAAAATGGATGATGAACCGCCTTAGTGTTTCACACTTAAGAAACAATGGACTGTACAACAAACTCAGGCTAACTGCGGCTCTGCAAAATTTTGAAGAAAGCCGTCATGACCGCCGTTTCAACAACAACGATTTACGAAACCAAACAGAAAACGTGAAGGCCTATTCATTGAACGCTGATCTAGACAAACATCTGAACGAAAAAACAAGCCTGTTTTATGGTGTTGAAGCTGTGTTCAATCTTGTAAATTCAGAATCAAACCGTCAAAACATAAAAACCAATACCGAGGAGCCAATCCAGACAAGGTATCCCGATGGTTCGACATGGCAGATGTATGGGGCTTATGCAAACGCCAAATACAAACTCAATCAGAAGTGGGTTATAAATTCAGGTTTGAGATACAGTTACTATGCCATCCGTGCCGATTTTGACACGAGTTTTTTGCCATTTCCATTTACAAATGCGCAAAACCAAAACGGGGCGCTGAATGGAAGTATTGGCTTTGTTTTTAGTGCAATGAAAAGTTGGCAGATATACAGCAATCTTTCTACAGGTTTCAGAGCGCCTAACATTGATGACATGGGCAAGGTGTTTGAATCTGAACCCGGTACAGTAGTTGTTCCAAATCCCATCTTAAAACCAGAATATGCCTACAACGCTGAAATTGGAACTGCTAAAAGTTTTGGCAATTATTTAAAAGTGGATCTTGCTGCGTATTATACCTTACTCAAAAATGCCATCGCCCGAAGACCATACACTTACAATGGTGAAGACAGTATTGAGTACGATGGGCAAATGAGTCAGGTCATGGCCATGCAAAACATTACTCAGGCCTACGTTTATGGTTTGCAGGCAGGCATTGATGTTTATCTTGGAAGAGGCCTTAGTTTAAAAAGCACACTCAGCTATCAAAAAGGAGAGGAACAAGACATGGACAGCATGGCGTATTACCCCAAACCCCATGTTGCTCCTTTGTTTGGCGCCACTCACCTCATGTATAGCCGTAAACAACTTAAACTTGATCTTTACGCTCAATACAATGGCGCAATGGATTATAACCAACTGCCTTTGGTTGACCGGACTGACAATTCCATTTATGCAAAAACAGCGGATGGTTTGCCATTTGTTCCGGCATGGTACAACCTCAACTTTAAGTTGGTCTGGTTCATTAACACAAACTTTTCTTTAAATGCAGGATTAGAGAACATTACCGATCAATTGTACCGTAATTTTTCCTCAGGCATTTCAGCCCCGGGACGAAACTATACACTCAGTTTACGGTTTAAATTATAATCTGATTCTACTGAACATTGATGATTTAACTTCAGATTTCGCCTCTTCGTAAAGTTTAAGTAAAGCTGAATATGCTATTTTTGCCTTATGGATTATCTCTTAATAAGTTGCGTTGCATTGATTGGTTCAGGTCTTACCTTTTTCTCGGGTTTTGGTCTGGGCACTATACTTTTACCGGTGTTTGCCTTGTTTTTCCCTCTTGAACTGGCCATTTCAATCACTGCAATTGTCCATTTGCTCAATAATTTGTTCAAACTATTCCTCACTTACCCTCAGGCCAATAAACGGGTTGTACTTCGCTTTGGTCTCCCTGCCTTATTTTCAGCTTTACTTGGTGCTTACGTGCTGCAATCACTTTCCCAACTTCCAAACCTTTCTACTTACACCCTATTCAACCATAGCTACGAAATAAGTCCAATGAAACTGGTCATTGCTTTGCTCCTACTGTTTTTTTCATTGTTAGAACTTCTTCCGGGACTTAAAAAACTGCAATTCAGTGAAAAGTATTTAGTTCCTGGAGGAGTGCTGAGTGGTTTTTTCGGAGGTTTATCAGGCAACCAGGGCGCCCTGCGCAGTGCTTTTCTCATCCGCGCCGGATTAAGCAAGGATGCGTTTATAGGCAGTGGGGTTATGATTGCCTGTATGATTGATGTTTCACGGCTTACAGTTTATTCAGGACGATTCCCCGATTTCAGTGATACAAAATTAATCAGCATGCTGCTCTGTGCCATAGTAGCGGCTTTTTTTGGTTCCCTACTCGGTATGCGCCTGATCAAAAAGATTACGCTCACTAGTTTACAGGTTTTGGTAAGTGTATTTTTGATTGTATTTTCAGTTTTGCTGGGCATGGGCATACTTTAACCTATCAACTCCCTGAGAACAAATGATTTTTATCACTATACAAGTCTTTTTTATTGAATCTTTAGTCTTTACTGTACCTTTTACAAAACACTTTTGTATTTTTGATTACGTCTAAACTGAATAATTATGAAACACTTTATCTCTACCCTTGTGCTTGCCTTGCTAATCTCATTCAAGGGCTTTGGCCAGTCGAAAACCTATGTTACTTCCGGTTTGGAACTTATTTTCTCATGGGCCGAAATTACCGATAACAACAAAGTAGAAAGTGCGGATTTTCGTTTTGCGCCAGTCATCAATATTCAAAGCTTCATTCACAAAGACCTTAGTGAGCGCTTCGGAATATACTCAGGTATAGCTGTGCGTAACGTTGGTTATATTTATGGTAATTACAAAGCGCCAATCACCGCAACAAATCCCGTAAGCACCACCTATGAAAAAAGATTCCGTTCTTACAATTTGGGAATACCGGTAGCCTTTAAGTTTGGTAACCTCAGCAAAATGTTCCTTTATGCAGGTTATGAATTGGAAATTCCGTTCTTGTATAAGGAAAAAAAATATGAAAATGGCGACCAATTAAAAGGTGAGAAAATTACCGGCTGGTTCAGTGACCGGCAGCAGTCCCTTTACCACAGTGTGCTTATTGGTATACAATTTCCATACGGCATGAATTTAAAGTTCAAGTATTACCTTACCGAGTTCCACAACCAAAATTATGTGGCCAGCGATGGCTCAAGGCCCTATGCCGGCCTTTTGTCCAATGTGTTCTATATCTCCCTGAATTCCATGTTGTTCAAAAACGCCAGTTTTGACCCTTCAGGGAAGGATTAAACATAATTAATCATACCACTATTCGAAGGATTTATAAGAAATTGTAAATCCTTTGTTTTTTTTAAAAAGGGCCGAGGTTTAAATTTTTTAGCGCTCCATTAAACTCTTATATTCGTGGCAATTATGCCGAAATGCCTTGTCATTATACCCACCTTTAACGAGATCGAGAACATCGAAAAGATGATCAGGACTGTACTGTCTTTGCCAAGAGACTTGGATCTGTTAATTGTTGACGATGGCTCACCAGATGGAACTGCTAATGCAGTAAAACACCTTCAGCCAGAGTATACAAATCGTTTGCACTTATTGGAGCGTTCCGGTAAACTTGGCTTGGGTACGGCCTATATCACAGGGTTTAAGTGGGCGCTGGCAAGGGATTATGAATTTATGTTTGAAATGGACTGTGATTTTTCACACAAACCCGAAGATCTGTTGCGGCTTCTTGCGGCCTGTGAAAACGGGGCCGACCTGGCGATAGGTTCAAGGTATTGTAAGGATGGAAAAATCCACAATTGGCCTTTTGGAAGGGTTTTAATGAGTTATTTCGCTTCTGTTTATGCCCGGATGGTATTATGGTTACCTGTAAAAGATACCACTGCTGGCTTCAAGTGTTACAAACGAAAGGTTCTTGAAACCATTCCGCTAGACAAAATTCGTTTTATGGGTTATGCCTTTCAGATTGAAATGAAATACCGCGCTTACAAACTTGGTTTTACATTGGTTGAAGTACCAATAGAGTTTACTGACAGGGTGCAGGGCGTAAGCAAAATGAGCACCAAAATTTTTAAGGAAGCATTTCTGGGTGTTTTGCAAATGCGTTTTATTAAATAAACAGCAAAGGTTTATTTCACCAATTCCCCATTGGCCCTCAACAATTCAGCTTCTGCAATTTTTACACTATACAAGGCATTGATGTAACGGTATTGGGCATCTTCAAGGTTTTTCTGAGCCTCAATAATCTCCAGTAAATTTGTTTTCCCTACACGATAACGTTCCATTGAAATAACTTGCAATTCACGGGAATCAATAAGGTTAGAAAGTTCCAGGTCAGCAATTTGTTTGCTTAGCAAAAATCGCCGGTAATTCAACTGAACGAGGGCATCCACCTCCAGTTCGGTTTGTTTTAAAACAAGTTGTTGATTGAGGTTTTGAAGGTTCATTTCTCTTATCAGGTTCCTGTTTTTGTTCCCGTTAAACAACAACCAACCCGCTGTGAGTTCAGCAAACAAACCATTTTGATTGTTCGCTGCCAGAAATCCTGCCTGGCTTTTGTTTTGAAGGTAGCGGTAATCCAGTCCAAGATTCAAATACGGCAACACGTTTGAGCGGGCTTCTTTCACATACTGTTCGGAAATTTGTGTTTGCTGTTTAGCAATCAAGATCATGGCATTTTTTGTGTTCAGGTCTTTTTTCAGGTTTTCCAAAGAAGGCGAGTAATTCACTGTTATGGTATCTTCCGTAGTGTAATCGGTTTCTGCTGAGAGGCCGATCAGATTATTCAACTTTGTTTTGGCGTCCAGCATTTGAAGCTCCATTTGAACAATTGTGCTTTTGGCCCTGTTTTCATCACTTTGCGACAGAAGAAAGTCAACCTTTGAATCAGAACCCACTTCCATTTTGAGTTTGGCAATCTTTTTTCTTTCCTGGTAGATAAGCAAATTTTGTTTTTCAGTGCGTATCATCACGTCCAGCCTCACAATATTATAATAAGCCAGCATAACCTCGTAAATCAGTGATTCCATTTGCTGCCTTAACTGCAAGGCCGATAAATTCTCGGTTTGATCGAGGCGCTTTTTAATGGCGAACATTTTATTGCCATCATACACTTTCATATCAAGGTGAAGCACTGCAGAATATCCGGAAGATTGGGCGTTGTTCCTTTCCTGTGAAGTGCCGTTCACAAATTCCTGAAACGAATTGATGTTGGAAAAAACCGCCCCTCCATTCAGGCTCAGTTGTGGTGACATGCCCGCATTTCCAATGTTGTTCTGAAGTTGAGCCACCTGAGTTTGATTTTTTGCTATGAGTACAGCAAAGTTTTTTTCAAGCCCGATCTTTATGGCATCCTCAATGCCCATGTAGGTTTGAGCCCAAGCGCTTGATGCCAGCAGTATCAAATAAACGAAACAATATGTAAGGGCTCTGTTCATCTGATTTTAGTCTTGAGTTTTAGGTTTGTCCTTTACAATGTATGAATACATGGCCGGGATAACATAAAGCGAAAATACCATGGACAACAACAGTCCACCAATAACAACTATGCCCATACCCACTCTGCTTTTTGAACCAGCTCCTAAACTTAACGCAATAGGAAGTGCACCCAAAACGGTTGCCAGGCTGGTCATTAAAATGGGACGCAACCTTGCCGTGGACGCTTCTATCACCGCATCTTTCACCTTCAAGCCTTTGTCGCGCAATTGGTTAGCAAATTCGATAATCAATATTCCATTTTTAGTTACAAGACCAATTAGCATTATCATCCCAATCTGACTAAAAATATTAAGGGTTTGATTAAAATACCAGAGGGAAAACAAAGCCCCTGCCAGAGCCATCGGCACAGTAAGCATAATGATAAACGGTTCAATAAAACTTTCGAATTGGGCTGCCAGAAACAAATAAATCAGCACCAGAGCCAAAACAAAGGCAAAAAGAATATTGGAAGAACTTTCTGAAAAATCGCGCGATGGTCCGGTAAGCGAAGTTACAAAACTATCGTCGAGCTCCTGAGCGGCTATCTTTTTCATTTCTTTGATTCCATCGCCTATTGTTTTTCCGGGCGCCAAACCTGCTGATACTGTGGCCGACTGGTAGCGGTTGTAATGGTACAATTGCGGTGGACTGCTTCTTTCCATCACGGTAATCACGTTATCCAATTGTATCATGTCGCCTTTGGCATTGCGCACAAACAAATCGCCTATATCGCCGGGATTATCCCTGTTTTCGCGGTTCACCTGGCCTATCACCTGGTATTGTTTATCGCCATTGATAAAATAACCAAAACGCTGTCCGCTAAGCGCCAATTGTATGGTTTGGGCCACGTCGGCAATTGAAACACCCAGAACACGAGCTTTGTCACGGTTAATTTCCACAACCAATTCCGGTTTATTGAATTTTAAATTCACATCCACGCCCTGAAACACCGGATTTTTATTGGCCTGCTCCAAAAATTTTGGAAGTTTATCACGCAGTTTGGCAAAATCCTGTGTTTGCAAAACAAATTGCACCGGCAAACCTCCTCTTGGTCCTCCTCCGGAAGAAATGGTTTGCTCCTGGATAATAAACACACGCCCTTCGGGAAACAAGTGTAAATTTTGATTCAAATAAGCAGCAATTTGATTTTGCGATCGTTTGCGGTCGGATGCATCGTTCAATGCCAACCTTACAAATCCGGTATTGGCCGCACCGGATCCCACAAAACCGGGTGCCGTCACCGTTAAACAAATACGTTTTTCTGGAATGGAATCCGTTACAAATCCTGAAATCCGGTCCATCACTTCGTCCGTGGCCTCAAAAGTTGTGCCTTCAGGCGCTGTAACAACCATGCGCAACCAATTGCGATCTTCGAGCGGCGACAATTCCGATTGAAGCTGGGATCCAAAATAAAAGATGGAACTTAAGGAAAGACCGAGGATGGTAATGGCCCATTTTCGCCTTTCCATAAAACCTGTGACTGATTTTCGAAACCATTCATCTAGAGCCAAAAAATACTTTTCAGTTGCTAAATAAAATTTTGAACGTTTGGTTGGGTCCTTTCGCACCAATTTTGCATTCAGCATGGGCGTTAAGGTAAGGGACACAAAAGCGGAAATTAATACAGCACCGGCCAGAACCACGCCGAACTCCCTGAACAAACGGCCCACAAATCCTTCGAGAAAAATAACCGGCATAAACACCGCTGCGAGCGTAAGCGAAGTAATGATCACTGCAGCGAAAATTTCTCGAGTGCCTTCAATAGCCGCTTCCTTGGGTGCCATGCCTTTCTCCAGCTTCTTGAAAATATTTTCGGTCACCACAATACCATCGTCCACCACCAATCCTGTGGCCAAAACGATGGCTAATAAAGTAAGTACGTTGATAGAGTAACCCAGCAAATACATGATAAAAAAAGTACCGATCAAAGAAACAGGAATGTCAATCAAAGGCCGAAACGCAATCAGCCAGTCGCGGAAGAAGAGAAAAATAATCAGGATAACCAGTACAAGAGCAATTAATAGAGTTTCAGCAACCTCAGTAATCGACTTTTCTATGAACCGTGTGTTGTCTAATGCAATGTTAATCGTGTAATCCTTTGGCAGGTCTCGTTTTAAGACCTCGTAACGTTTGTAAAATTCATCAGCAATCTCAAGATAATTTGCTCCCGGCTGAGGCACCAGAGCTAGACCAATCATGGGCGTTCCAGATTCTTTCAAGATGGTTTCTTCGTTCTCAGCACCCAGCTCCACCAAAGCAATGTCTTTTAAACGGATCATGTTGCTTTCCTGTTCCTTCACAATCATGTTCTCAAACTCAGGAACGGTAGACAAACGGCCGATGGTATTAACAGTAAGTTCCGTTGAATTGCCGGTGATTTTTCCTGATGGCAGGTCCACATTTTCTTTCGCCAGCGCCGCTTTTACATCCAGGGGTGTTAATCCGTAAGCCGCCAGTTTATCCGGTACCATCCGGATGCGCATGGAAATACGACGTTGCCCCCAAATCTGTACCGAGCTTACCCCGGGTATGGTTTGAAGGTTCTGGGCAATCACATTCTCAGCATAATCACTCACATCAAGTATGGAACGTGTGTTACTTTTGAGGGTCATCGACACAATGGCATCCGAATTGGCGTCGGCTTTGCTCACCACAGGAGGGGCATCTATGTCCTGGGGCAATTGCCGCAAGGCCTGCGACACTTTATCGCGCACATCATTTGCCGCGGCCTCCAAATTGGCACTCAGAATAAATTCAACGGTGATGATGCTTGAGCCCTGATTGGACGATGCAGAAATGGATCGTATGCCTTCAATGCCATTGATGGCCTTTTCCAAAGGTTCGGTGATTTGCGATTGAATCACATCCGCACTGGCTCCTGTGTAATTGGTTCGCACGGTAATCACCGGAGGATCGATGGAAGGAAATTCCCTGACACCAAGAAATTTAAACCCAATGGCGCCAAACAAAACAATCAGCACCGACATGACAATGGCCAGTACCGGACGATTAACACTGAGAGAGTACAAATTCATCTTAATCGGCTTTTTGGATCAGTTTAATGGGCAGATCTTTTTTAATGGACATTAATCCGGAGGTAATCACGGTATCTCCTTCTGTTAATCCTTCCAACACCAAAACGTTTTTATCATTTCTTGGTCCGATTTTTACCGGCGTTTCAATGGCCTTTCCAGACGTGTAACGGAACACCTTATGGCCTTTTAAAATCGGCACAACACATTGAGTCGGCACCATTAACTGTTTGGAAGACTCCCCGAAACCCAGGTACACTTTGGTGAATGTGCCGGGCAGAAGCGTATTGGAGCCCCTATACAAGGCCCTCACGCGTATGGTTTTTGTGGCTTCGTCCATTTTTGGTTCTATGGCATAAATCTGCGCTGTATAGGTTTGAGCGCCCAAATCGTTTTCAATTTCAAATGAGATTGACATCTCCTCTTTTATGTCCTGACCGTATTTACCGGGAATAGAAAATTCTATAAAAAGTGGCTTCAATTGCACGAGCGACACCAGCGTGGTGTTACTGTTCACAAAGGCCCCTTCACTCACATTTTTTAAACCCGCCATGCCGGTAAAAGGTGCAGTGATGCTGGTTTTCGCAATTTGCGCCTGATAATAATTTTCATCAGCTTTCAGCACGGCAATTTCATTTTCCTGCATATCGTACTCTTCCTCACTCACCCCATTGATCTCTCTAAGTTTTTTCAGGCGCTCCAGTTTTTGTTCGGCCAGTTTCAATTGAGTATGCACTTTCAATAATTGGGCTTGAAGATCGGCGTCGTTCAGTTTTACCATCAGCTCGCCTTTGTTCACCTGTTGGCCTTCTTTAAAATAAATACCCATGACTTTGCCCGAAATCTCCGGCATAAGGCTTACCTCGTTCAAAGCACCGGTTTTTCCTGCAGAAAATATCCGGTTTTCATAGGCTTGTGCTTTTACAACAAAATAGTTCACCGCAAGCGGGGCCTTACCCGGCTGTGTACCTTTCTTCATTTCTTCCTTTGAGAAAAAAAGAAATTTAGAGGCCACTACAGCAATCAATACCAAAACAATAATTAGCCAGTTGGGAATTTTTTTCATGCGGTTCTTTAATGCGTAAGTCTTCTAAGCGTCTTGGTACAGTTAAATGAATTGGCGTAAAACATATTATCCCCTTCAAAATGAGGCGAAAAACTAAAAATACCCATTCATCTTGACAAATATCAGGTATAGGGGCTTTCTACAAAAATTATATATCCCTACTTTTGGAAGTTTTAACATCTATTTTATGAAATTCCTATACCCTGCACTTTTTCTCTTTTTTTCCCTTTACACGACTGCACAAGAAGAAAAGCACTTTAAAAACATTAAAATGCTTACCCATGGTGGCGACAATGCCGAAGCTTATTTCAGCTTCGATGGAAAATTCGCCTCCTTTCAAAGCAATAACACCGCCTGGGGTTTAAAATGCGACCAGATTTTTAACCTCGATATTTCAAAAGCGGCGCAGGACAGTTTATACAAACCTCAACTCATCAGCACAGGAAAAGGAAGAACCACCTGCTCCTACTTTT
>Ga0154020_10011356_pt1 | contig 10156 bp, 4 predicted proteins | sample Klosneuvirus_201_FD_109709 | JGI IMG/M metagenome (GOLD analysis project Ga0154020, IMG submission 109709) | Active sludge microbial communities from wastewater, Klosterneuburg, Austria - Klosneuvirus_20160825_MG | ecosystem: Engineered > WWTP > Aerobic digester > Activated sludge | place... | reverse complement strand
GCCGAAATCATTAGTGTTGGAAATTATTTTGATTGATACGAATTGATTTTGGATTTCTTCTCAACCTTAGTTTCGAATGGCAATTAAAAAAAATAAATCAGTTCGCGTGTTTGCTCCGGCAACAGTTGCGAATCTTGCCTGCGGTTTCGATGTAATGGGACTTGCCATCGACGAGCCCGGTGATTTTATAGAAATCACAAAGAATGATCGATCCGAAATCAGGATAGTAAAAATGTCTGGTGATGGTGGAAAACTGAGCCGTGATGCCGACAAAAATACTGCCTCCGTTTCTGTTGGGGCCATGATGCGTTACATGGAATCCTCACAGGGCTTCGATATTGTTTTGAAAAAAAATATGCCATTGGGTAGTGGTTTGGGCTCAAGTGCAGCAAGCAGTGCAGCAGCAGTGGTTGCTGCCAATGAATTACTGGGTCGTCCTTTCGACAGAGAGTCACTTGTCCACTTTGCAATGGAAGGGGAGCGTGTTGCCTGTGGATCAGCGCATGCGGATAATGTTGCTCCCTGTATACTCGGTGGTATTGTACTCATTCGTTCCTACGATCCTCTTGAAATTATTTCGCTTCCTGTTCCGAATCAGTTGTACGTTGTGGTGGTACATCCGCATGTGGAAGTGCTTACGCGCGTGGCACGGGCAGTACTTCCGAAAGAAATAAGTTTGAAAACCGGAATCACTCAATGGGCAAATACTGCGGCTTTTGTTGCAGGCTTGTATCAGTCGGATTACGCTCTCATTTCACGTGCTGTGGAAGATCATGTCGCAGAGCCTGCACGTGCTGATCTCATCCCGCATTTTTATACAGTCCAGGAAGCAGCTTTGTTGAAAGGTGCTTTGGCCTGTAGTATCAGCGGCTCCGGTCCTTCAGTTTTTGCGCTGACCAAAGGATCAAAACAAGCAGCAATTGTAGCAGCAGAAATGAAAAAAGTTTTCCGTCAGAACAAAACAAAATGCGATGTATTTGTTTCCGCTGTGAATAAAAAAGGTGTTCGAATTCTTCCCTCTTAAGAATTGTATTGATGAGATTTTACTCCACAAAAGATAAAGAAAAATTATTTTCGCTTTCCGAAGCGGTACTCAAGGGACTTCCTGCCGACAATGGATTGTTCATGCCGGAGAGAATTCCTTTGTTACCGGAATCTTTCTGGAAAAACATTTCTGATTATTCCTTCGGGGAAATTGCAGATACGGTTGCCTCGATGTACCTGAGCGAAGACATGCCTGTTGAAACCATCCGGCAGATTACGCATGAAGCAATGAATTTTCCGGTACCTCTTGTGCAACTTGATCAGCATACACATATCCTTGAATTGTTTCATGGGCCCACACTTGCTTTCAAAGATATTGGTGCACGTTTCATGGCAAGAGTGATGGCATGGCTTAACAGAAATGCTAACGAAAAGCTCACCATCCTTGTGGCGACTTCCGGCGATACGGGAAGTGCTGTTGCCAATGGGTTTTTCAATGTCCCCGGAATCGAAGTAATTATTCTGTATCCTTCCGGAAAAGTGAGCAAGCTTCAGGAAAAGCAACTCACCACACTCGGCGGAAATATCACGGCGCTGGAAATACAGGGTACTTTTGACGATTGTCAGCGTCTTGTGAAATCGGCATTTCTGGATGCTCAGCTCAGTGAAAAATACAGGCTCAGCAGTGCCAATAGCATCAATATTGCCCGTTTGATTCCGCAGAGTTTCTACTACATCGATGCATGGAAGCAAATGCAAGCGATCAAAAAGGGTCCCGTGGTATTCTCAGTACCGAGTGGAAATTTCGGGAACCTTACGGCCGGATTACTTGCAAAAGGAATGGGTCTTCCGGTGGAACGGTTTATCGCTGCGAACAACAAAAATAACAGCGTGTTAGACTATTTGCAAACGGGTGTCTATTCCCCAAAATTAACAATTGCAACCATTTCAAATGCAATGGATGTCGGTGATCCATCAAATTTTGCACGTATGATTGACATGTATGATAACGCTGTCGGGAAAATGCGTTTGGACATTGCCGGTTATTCCTTTAGCGATGAGCAAACAATGGAAGCGATGCTCGAATTGTATCAGAAAGCCGGTTATGTCATCGATCCACACGGAGCAGTCGCATACCTGGGTTTCAAATCATGGCAAAAAGAAACAGGAAGCAATTCACAAGGAATAATCTTGGGTACTGCACATCCTGCAAAATTCAAAGATGTTGTAGAGAAAACGTTAAAGATCGAAATAGAATTACCGGGACAACTTCTTGAAATCGCCGATAAAACAAAAAAATCAACGATTTTAAATTCTGATTTTAATATTTTTCATCAATACCTCATGCAAAGAAAATGATTCAGGGATTTTGACAAAATACAGCCTTGAATTCTGATAAAAAATCCTAAATTGCCGTGCTAAATAACACAATTTTTTAAACCGTGTGTTATGAAATGTTTACGGCTTCATGAAAATAAGATTACTAATTATTTGCCTCTCCGTTTTCTTCATTAACGGAACTTTTGCTACCACACTTCAGGGAAATATTTCATCGAATCTCACACTTGCCGGTTCGGTTGAAGTGATTGGCGATGTGAATATTTCGTCGAATGTAACGCTTACATTTCAGGAAGGAGCAAGCCTGAACATGCATGCCGGTGCATCACTGATCGGTGATGATGGAGCAAAAATTACGTTCTCGGGAACGGCAGCCAAACCGATAGCACTGATTCCAATAGACGGCAAAAACTGGGGGAAAGTGGAAGTAAATGGGTCCGGAGGACATCTGGAAGTACACTTTATTGAATCGTCCATGGGGCAGTTCAGTGTAACAACAGGTGCAACGGGTTTGATTGAAGATAGCTATTTTCATGATTATTTCGAAAGTGAAAATGCGATTGTTCAGGCGATAGACGGATTAAGCATGAACATCCATCGGTGTAAGTTTCACAATTATTTTGAAACACACATGGTTAGAACATTTACCATTGTAGAAGACTGTTTGTTTCAATTTATGGCATCGGATGGAATTGATTTTGATAACTCACCTCCGGGAACGACGCTTAGGAATTGTACTTTTCAATATGGTCGTGGTACAAATATCGATGCAATGGATTTCGGGAAAGCCGAATTAATTGGAAGCGGAACTTATGCTCTCGTTGATCGTTGTGTTGCACATGATTTGACCGACAAGGGAGTATCAATTGGACAAGGAGTACAGGAAGTTGATGTTCGTGGTAGTGTTTTTTACAATTGTGGGGCGGGTATTGCTGTTAAGGACAATGCTCTCTCTCATATTTACAACAATACCATAGTTGGATGTGATGTAGGAATCGAGTTGGTAGAAAAAAATCCAGGTTTGGGAGGTGGCCATGGAATAACTTACAACAATATTCTTTGGAAAAATAAAGCATCTTTTTATTTGAATAGCACTGCAACCGTTGATGTACAATACAGTGATATCGATGACATGAATCCCGATGCAGGCCAACACATTATGAGTAGTGATCCTTTGTTCACTAACATCGTGATACCAGATTATCAGCTTCTGCCAGGATCTCCCGCACAAGGTGTTGGAATGAATGGAGAAGATCTTGGAGCTATTTATCCGGTTGGTGCAACATTCAATCAACAAAATGAACTGACACTTGGAGTTCCAAACCCTTTCAGTATTTACAAAGGGGGAGAACAATCAGCAATCTGGTGGCAGAACAGTGCAAGCATTTCACGCATCAATATTTATTTTTCTTCGGATGATGGAAATAGCTGGCAAACATTGCAAATGAATGTTGATGCATCCCAAAAGGGGATGGCCTGGACAATTCCGAATTTGTATTCCAGTAAATGCAGAGTGAAAATAGAATCCGCGACAAACCCATTGATTTCTGCTCAGAATGTTTTGCCATTCGTCATCTTACCACCTACAGATTCTACCGGTCTGCCTGAGTTCTCGATTGGTTCCGGATATTATGACCTGCCCGTAGATGTTTCAATTACAGCTCCTCCGGGAAGTATGGTCTTGTATACTTTGGATGGTTCTGACCCGACAGATCTTTCACCTGTTTACAATGGCCCCATTCATTTGGATTACGATTCAATTCCGGCAGGACAACCGGAGCTGAACATTACAGCATCTCAATCGTATCACCAGCCGTATAGTTATATCCGTACTTCTCCTGTATCGCAATCAGGACCAACGGTTGCATTCTGGCGTCGTCCGACAAGTACGGTCTTCAAAGCACATGTTCTTCGCGCAAGAGTGTATGATCCTGTGAACGGACTGGGACCAATTAAGACACATTCGTATTTTATCCATCCGCAGATGACACATGGACGGTATACTTTACCGGTTGTTTCATTGGTAACTGATCCTGCAAATTTGTTTGATTATTATAAAGGTATTTACATTCCCGGAGCAACTTTCAAGGACAGTTCCTGGACAGGTAATTATGAATTCAAAGGAAGAGCATCAGAAAAAATGTGTCACTTTGAATATTTTGATGAGCAAGGTGTAAAACAATTATCACAAAGTGTTGGTATTCGTGTTCGCGGGGAATGGATTCGTGCAGTCGGGCAAAAAGCACTCACAGTTTATGCACGGAGTGAATACGATACTGAGAATAATTTTAAGTATCCTTTTTTCGAGGGAATGAAGAAACCCGGAACGAGTGAATACCAGACCAAGTACAAACGATTTATTCTCCGGAACAATGGGAATGAATGGGGATATTTTAAAAATACCATGATGCGTGATGCAGCAATTCAGTCCTTGTTCAGCGGATTGAATTTCGGGTATCAACCATTCCGTATGACAGTCACATTTATCAATGGTGAATATTGGGGAATCCAGGATATCCGTGAACTCAATGATGTACGGGGATTGCAATACTCTTACGACCTGGAGCCGGACAGCATCATCCTGATGGAAGACAATCTGGACGGGCAGTTTCAACTTGTGAATGGAACAGATGCAGATCAGTTAGAGTATACAGGAATGAGGGATTTTATTCTTAGCCATGACCTGAACATCCCTGCAAATATGGATACAGTTGCAGCGAAAATGGATCTGAGTAGTTTTACAGATTATTGGATTGCAACATTATTCACCAACAAATCAAATGCAGATCATAACAAAACCTATTGGAAGTTAAGGAATGGTACGCCTGCAAACAAACGTTATGGTTACGATGGAAAATGGAGATGGATTGCCAATGACTTTGACGGCGGTTTTGATCATGTAACAGATAATAATCTTGCATTCAATTTATACATACAGCACGATTCACTTTTGAAGCGCATGCTCACCTGCAATACATACAGGAGAGGATGGATTATTCGTTTTGCAGATTTAATGAATTCTCATTTCCGGACAAATTTTGTTTCCAATCGTCTCACTGAAATACAAGCATTGCTTGAACCGGAGATGCAGGAACACATCAATCGCTGGAGTACACCATCGTCGATGTCGAACTGGTATCTGGGTCTTGATGACAAACAGGAATTTGCTGCATTGAGGCCGGGAATACAATTTGGTCAATTGCGCGATTACTTTTTTCTCTCGGATACTGCGCATATCCGTTTGGATGTGAATGATGCAGCACAAGGGTATATTGAAATTAATTCGTTACGGATCAATGCAGCATTGCCGGGAGTTGAAGCAAATGTATATCCCTGGGAAGGAACATATTTTATGGATTTGCCGATGAGTGTTCGTGCTGTTCCGAAATACGGATACAGATTTGTGAAATGGGTAGAAACAGGCAATAAGAATTCTGCTGAAACGGTAACACTAATTGGAGACCGTACGATGACAGCAATGTTTGAGTGGGATCCGTCAATCCTGTATCCGAATTTAACAGCCTTCCCGAATCCTGCTACAACTAATGAAGTGAAGCTGAATAAAGATTATTCCTTTTCAATGTTCGATCCAACCGGAAAGATCGTGATGCGTATCGAAAACTCCGATCGTTTTGACGTAACAAATCTGAGTAAAGGAATTTACATCATTCGGACGGATGAAGGTGAGGAGTTGAAGTTTGTGAAAATGTGAAACGAGGGACGGGGGACGTTGGGACGGGGGACGGAAGCCGCAGCAATTTGCTTACAATCTGTATTAAACTAGCGAGGCTGCTTGTGTCAAAGCGGCCTTGTCTGTTTAAAAGAGGGACGGGGGACGTTGGGACGGGGGACGGAAGCCACAGTTAATTGCAGACTATTTGCGTCTAACGACAAAGGACTAACCACTAATCTCTAATCTCTAATTTCTAATTTGATCCTCCCTTAAATAATTCTGCATCAACCAAAGCAGCCTTGTCCGTTTAAAAGAGGGGCGGGGGACAGAAGCCAGCGATATAGCAAACCAACATCCAATCATTAACAACTAATCATTTCATTAAGCACCCAAGGCTACTCCGAACAAACGGCTTTGGGTGTTTTCGCGATTTCCGTGGCCCTCATTGGGATAAATTTAAAGAAGTATTTGCTATTTTAAAAATTCTAATTAAATTTCATAACTCTGATGTTCTCAGGTTAATGGTAAAATTCTTTCACGAAGAAATTTTTCAAACTCAATATTGATAAATTATTAAATGAAAAAACTGATTCCGATTTTATTTGTGTTTTCATTTTATTCAATGCTTTTAAATGCACAATGGCGTCAAACCAATGGTCCATTTGACTACAATGTTCGATCCTTAGCTTTGTGTGGATCAAAGATTTTTGCTGGTACAGATGTTCTCGGACTTTATTCATCTTCCAACGACGGTAGTAATTGGACTTTGGTCCGTAATGGTATTGATGTTTGGGCCTTAGCATGTAATGATTCAACCATTTTTGCTGGCACCTCTTTCGGATTGTATATTTCTTCAGATACAGGAGTAACTTGGACGCAAATAAATAATGTATTTGCAAGTCTTCCTGTGATATCATTTGCAATAAATGGATCCAATGTTTTTGCAGGTACCGGAGGGGGAGGGATGTTTTTATCTAATGATAACGGGAGCCATTGGTCGGCTGTCACCAACGGATTGACAGGAAATACCATTTTATCTATTGCTGCCAGTGGCAATAACGTCTTTGCAAGTACCAACCAGGGACTGTTTCTTTCTTCCGACAATGGTAATAGTTGGTCATCAATTAATATTGGTTTAACAAATTCTTTAGTTCGTACAATAGTTGTAAGTGGATCAAGTGTTTTCATTGGAAATGATGACGGCGTATTTTTATCGACCAATAATGGTGGTAATTGGATTGCAGTGAATACCGGGTTAACAAACACGGTTGTATATACCCTTGTTTTAAGTGGGACCAATATTTTTGCAGGAACAGAGGACGGAGTCTTTTTATCTTCCAATAATGGCAATAATTGGACACATATTAATAGTGGTTTAACAAACACGCAAGTCATATCCTTAGTAGTAAGCGGAACGATGGTTTTTGCCGGAACTGCTTTTGATGGAATTTTTTTAGGTGCTAACAATGGAAACAGTTGGGTAAGGATTAATCAGGGTTTGCCATATAGTTCGATCACTAGTTTCGCTCAAGATGATTCCACAATATATGTTGGGAATTCTGGAATTAGTGGAGTTTATAAAACCTCTGATTTTGGAAATCGTTGGATATCGGTCAGCAGTGGTTTGGAATATCATGGAAGTCAAGTACTACAAATTCACGGTTCGAATATTTTTGCCGGTACAGCATTCGACGGCATTTATAGATCCCCGATCAATGGAAATAATTGGTTTGCTTGCAGTAATGGTTTGAGTAGTGGTTATGTTTCATCGTTCATTGAAAGGGATGCATTTATTTTTGCTGGTACTGGCGACGGAGTTTTCAAATCTGACGATAATGGCAGTAGTTGGATAGCTTGTCAAAATGGTTTAATGAATTTTACAATTTATTCTATGGCCAGCAGTGGGTCAAATATTTTTGCAGGAACATACGGCGGTGGTATTTATATATCGAATAACGATGGTAACAATTGGACAGCGGTAAATAATGGATTGACCAATTTCATTATCCGGGCATTGGCAATTAGCGGATCAAACATTTTTGCAGGGACAGGTACAGGTGTATTTTTCTCTTCCAACAATGGAAACAGTTGGAATGAAGTTAGCAATGGATTAACAGATTCTTACATCTGGTCATTAGCTGTGACCGGGTCAAACATTTTTGCAGGTACGCAAAATGGGAGAATATTTTGGTCATCCAATAATGGTAGTACATGGATTGCAATCGATGATAGCCTGACCAATAAAGCGATCAAGTCATTGGCCATAATCGGCTCCAACATTTTTGCAGGAACAGATGGTGATGGAGTTTGGATACGAGATTTAAATGAAGTTATTGGAATAGATGAATTATCTGAGGACCGGAGTTTCCAAATATTTCCAAACCCACTCACACGTATTTCTACCCTTAAATTCAATGCAGAATTGAATAGGGCTGAATTAATTATCACAGATATTATCGGCAAAATTGTGATGCGTAAAACATTTAATGGTAGTAATATAGAATTGGAAAAAGGAAATTTAAAAAGTGGAGTGTATTTTATCTCTGTATATAATGACAAAAGACAATATGTACAGAAGTTGGTTGTTGAGTAAATAAAATAAATACTAACCTCTATTAAACTCGAGAGGCCGCTTCAATTAAAGCAGACTTATCTGTATAAAGGAGGGACGGGGGACGAGGGACAGGGGACGGAAGCCACAGTTAATTGCTTCCAATCTCGAATAGGACAAAGGTCTACTCTCTACTCTCTAATTTCTGATCCCCCTATTAAATAATTCCGCGTCAACCAAAGCAGCCATGTGCATTAAAAAGAGGGACGGGGGACAGGGGACGAGGGACGGAAGCCACAGTTAATTGCAGACTATTTGCGTCTAACGACAAAGTACTAACCACTAATCTCTAATTTCTAATTTGATCCCCCATTAAATAATTCTGTTTCAACCAAAGCAGCCATGTGCATTAAAAAGAGGGACGGGGGACAGGGGACGAGGGACGGAAGCCACCGTTAATTGCAGACTATTTGCGTCTAACGACAAAGTACTAACCACTAATCTCTAATTTCTAATTTGATCCCCCATTAAATAATTCTGCTTCAACCAAAGCAGCCATGTGCATTAAAAAGAGGGACGGGGGACAGGGGACGGGGGACGGAAGCCACAGTTAATTGCAGACTATTTGCGTCTAACGACAAAGTACTAACCACTAATCTCTAATTTCTAATTTGATCCCCCATTAAATAATTCTGTTTCAACCAAAGCAGCCATGTCCATTAAAAAGAGGGACGGGGGACAGGGGACGAGGGACGGAAGCCACAGTTAATCGCAGACTATTTGCGTCTAACGACAAAGTACCAACCACCAACCACTAATCACTAACCACTATTATAATTCATTTTTCCGCCGTATCTTTGCACCATACCTACTGGGGTTGACAGGACTTGACAGCTTGTGAAATTGACCAGTAAGCATGCCGAGCGTCGGGAGTAAGGCTCGTTAAAACCGGTTCCCAAATGCCTAACTGGCAACACAGACTACGCGTTAGCCGCTTAATCCTAGATTAACCTGCTAGCTACTTCCTGAGGACCTGCTCACCCGTTCTCTAATCCGAAGTATCGCATGGAGAGTGCTTTGCAGTATTGTTCCGATGCTGCAATTAAGACTATCGGAACTACGCCTGCTGGTAGCGAGTGTTTAGCAGCTTTCAGGCCGACAAAAAAATAACACTAAGCATGTAGAAAGCGAGTTGATTGCTTGTCTGGACGCGGGTTCAAATCCCGCCAGCTCCACTGAAAAGCCTCCCTTATAAGGAGGCTTTTTTTATACCTAAATCCCGCCAGCTCCACTTAAAAAGCCTCCATTTAAAGGAGGCTTTTTTTATTTCTGATCCTGGGGGATTATAAAGAATTCAGATTTTGAATTCATGTTCTGAATTTCATTTTAGAATTGTCGATTCCATTTTTAAAAATTTTAAAGAAGATATTTATAAAAAAAAGCACCCGAAAAATTTTCCGGGTGCCTGGTGTTGATGTTAATTATTGTGTGTTGTTTTAGTTCAGGCTTGGATCTTCAGGGAAGTTAGCAAGGATTGCATACTGACTGCCCATTGTCCGGAGTACTTGTCCCCAGAGATCTTCGGGATGCTCGGAGAATGCAAAATCTTT
>Ga0154020_10011355_pt1 | contig 10156 bp, 3 predicted proteins | sample Klosneuvirus_201_FD_109709 | JGI IMG/M metagenome (GOLD analysis project Ga0154020, IMG submission 109709) | Active sludge microbial communities from wastewater, Klosterneuburg, Austria - Klosneuvirus_20160825_MG | ecosystem: Engineered > WWTP > Aerobic digester > Activated sludge | place... | reverse complement strand
TCTTCCTGACCGGCCACGGCGACGTGCCCGGCGCGGGCCACGACGACCCCTTCGAGCCCCCGTCGCCGGCGCGCCGCGGCGCCGGTGGCGGCGCTCAGCCGCCTAGCGCGTCCCTGCGCGCGCCGAGCCATGCGACGAACTCCTCGGCGGGCATCGGCTTGCCGAGCAGGTAGCCCTGCATCTCGTCGCAGCCGATCGCCTCCAGAAGCTGCTGCTGCCGCGCGTTCTCGACGCCCTCGGCCACCACGCGGTAGCCGAACGCGCGGGCCATGGCGACGATCGCGCGTGCGATCGCCTCGTCGCCGGCGTTCTCGTGGATGTCGCGCACGAACCGGCGATCGATCTTGACGATGTCGATCGGCAGCCGCTGCAGGTAGGCCAGCGACGAATGCCCGGTGCCGAAGTCGTCGATCGCCACCTTGACGCCGAGCGCGCGCAACTGCGCGAGCACGCCGATGCCGGCCTCGACGTCTTGCATGGCGGCGCTCTCGGTGATCTCGATCTGCAGGCGCTCCGGCGCGCAACCGGTTTCGGCGAGCGCCTTCCTCACCGATTCGACCAGGTGGCCGTCGCGCAACTGACGTGTCGAGGCGTTGACCGCGACCGCCAGCCGCTCTCCCGGCGATTCGTCCCACTTCGCCAGCTCGTCGCACGCGGCGCGGATCACCCAGTCGCCGACCTCCACGATGAGGCCGGTCTCTTCCAGCAACGGTATGAACTCCATCGGCGGGACGAGCGCGCCGCCCTGCCGCCGCCAGCGCAACAGCGCCTCGGCACCGTTCACGCGCGCGCCGGCCATGTCGGCCTTGGGCTGGTAGTGGAGCACGAATTCCCCGCGCCCGAGCGCGCGGCGCAGGTCGCCCTCCAGCTCCAGCCGCTCCAGGGCGCGCTCGTTCATGTGCGGCTCGTAGAAACGGTAGGCGTTGCGTCCGGCTTCCTTGGCGCGGTACATCGCGGTGTCGGCGTTCCTGACCAGCGTCTCGGCGTCGTCGCTGTCGTTCGGGTACACGGTGATGCCCATGCTCCCGCTGGCGAAGATCTCGCGGCCGTCGATGTCGAAGGGCGCCGCGAGCGAGGCCGCGATCTTCTCGGCGACGCGCGCCGCGTCCTGGGCCTGGCGCACCTCCGGCAGGATCACCCCGAACTCGTCGCCGCCGAGGCGCCCGACGGTATCGCCCACGCGCAGGGCGGACGCGAGGCGCCGGGCGAACGCCTCGAGCAGCCGGTCGCCCGCGGCGTGGCCGAGCGTGTCGTTCACCTTCTTGAAGCGGTCGATGTCGACGAACAGCACCGCCATGTTCCAGGCGTTGCGCCGCGCCTGCACGAGCGCCTGCTCGAGGCGGTCGCGGAACAGCACCCGGTTGGGCAGGTCGGTGAGCGCATCGTGCTGCGCCTGGTATTGCAGCCGCTCCTCGGCCGCCAGGCGCTCGCTGATGTCGCGCGCGACGACGACGACGATCGTGCGGCCGCCCGAGCGCAGCACGGTGCGGGTCGCTTCGTACGGGAACGTCGTGCCGTCCTTGCACCGTAACACGCCGGTCGCGCGGGAGGGGGGGGGCGCGGCCGCGCCGGCGGATGAAGAGATCAGCTCGTCGTACGCGCGCGCCGGCTCCTCGCGCGGCAGCAGGGCGATGTCCTGTGGGCCCATCCGCAGCAGCTCCTCGCGCGTGTAGCCGAGCAGCCGGCAGGCAGTGTCGTTCAAGTCGACGTACGTCATGGTCGCGCGATCGACCAGCATGATGATGTCGGCGGAGTGGTCCATGGCGATGCGGAAGCGCTGCAGTGCCTCTTCGTCCCGCTCGTGCAAGGCGAACGCCCCGACCTGGTTGCCGATCACGCCCGCGGCGGTGTGCAACCACGCGTCGGGTTCGCGCCGTTCGCGGCTCCAGAAGCCGAGCACGCCGATGATCCTGCCTTGGGCGATCACGGGAAGGAGGAGCGCGCTGTGCAGGCCGGCCTGGCGGGCTGCCTCACGCCGCGCCACGTTCGGCTCGACGCGCACATCGGTCACCCACAGCGGCGTGCCCGAGCGCCACGCTTCGCCCGCGAGCCCTTCGCCGCAGCCCAACTCCATGCCCGAGGATATCTCGCCGAAACGGCGCCCCGCGAAATCCACCGCGGGCGCGGCGTACGACACCTCCTCGCGCAGCTTCGCCGCGAATTCACCGATGCGCCAGTATTCGCCGTAGTCCCAGTCCAGCGTTTGGCAGATCGTGGCGAGGAGCGTCGCCATCGTGTCGCCCGGTTGCGTTCCCGCGAGGCAACGGTTCACGGCGTGTTCGAGCGCGCGCATCCTCCCGGCTCGGTTGCGTTCGGTGACGTCGTGGATGATCATCGCCGTGCGGGCACCCGCGGGGGTGGCGTACACGGTCGATGACACCTCCACCTCGATCAGGGAGCCGTCGCCGCGGACCAAGTTCAACTCTCCCCGCGCGGAGCCGGTTCGCGCCCGCTCGTCGAGGAACGCGCCGACCCGAGGATCGTTCGCATCGACGAGTCCTGCGCGTTCGAGCCGGCAGATCTCGGACTCGGATCTGCCGAGCAGGCGGCACGCGGCGGGATTGGCGGCCACAACCCGGCCATCGGGGGCCGCGAGCAGCAGACCGTCCAGGCTGTTCTCGAAGAGCGCGCGGAATTTCCCCTCGCTTTCGCGCAGTTCCTGGGTGACCCGCTGGCGCTCCACCGACACGCCGATCTGCGCCGCCACCGCCGCGACCATCTGCACCTGCCGCGCCTCTTCCGGGTCCGAGCCGAGCAGGAAGAAATCCAGCACCAGCACGACCTCGCCGTGCGCGAGCACGGGCACGCCCAGCCCCGCCTTGAGGCCGGCCCGGGCGCCGGCTTCGAACCGCGCGAACCTCGACGCAATGCCCAGGTCGGGAACCCACTCCGGCTGCTTCGTCTGCCAGACGCGGCCGGGCAAGCCCTCGCCGGCGGCGAAACGAAGGGCGACGCTGGCCTGCCGGAATTCCTCCAACCCCGGCGCGGCGCCATGCCAGACGGGATGGCACACGAGCTGCGCGCCGTCATGATCGGGCAGCCAGGCCTCGCCCATCGCCCACCCGGTCGTCTCGCACACCTGCCGCAGCAAAAACGCCAACGCCTCGTCCAGGTCCGCGGCCGCGCCCACGCCCAGCGCGATGGTCTGCAGCAGGCGCGCCTCCGCCTCCGCCCGCTTGCGCGCCCCGATCTCGCGCTGTACCGCCAGGAAACCCGACGACCCGCCCCGGTCATCGCGGAACGGGGTGATCGTCTGCTCGACGTCCAACAACCGGCCGTCCTTTGCGCGGTTCACGCACTCGCGCTGGATGAATTCGCCCCTGCGCAGGGTGGCCCACAACTCGCCGTAGAACTCCCGCGACTGTTTGCCGCTCGCGAGGATCCGCGGCGTGACCTTGCCCACGACCTCCTCCGCCGTGAAACCGTAGAGCGCGGTGAACCGGTCGTTGACGTGGGTGATGATGCCTTCCCTGTCCGTCAGGAACACCACGTCGCCGGCCGCGTCGACCGCCTGCGCGAGGTCGTGCAGCGCCTTCTGCGCCTGCCGAAGGGCGCTCAGGTCCACACCCACGCCGACCAGGTGCGGCTCGCCATCCAGCAGCAGGCGGCGGCCCGTGAAGTAGAACGGCGCGCTGCGCGTGCCGTCCTTTGCCGTGAAGTGCGCCTCGCCGTCGGCCGAACCCTCGGTGAACACCCTGCCGATGCGCTGGCGGATCAAGTCCCTCTCGTCGCCGGTGAAGAAGTCCGTCGGGTGCAGCGCGGCGATCTCCTCGCCCGTGTAGCCGGTGGCCTTCTCGAACTCCTCGTTCCAGCGGAGGAAACGCCCCTCGGCGGTGAACAGATAGAAGATTCCGGGCAGGCTCAGGATGGTCGCGTTGGCGAGCGCCAGCGCGTGGGTCTCGGCCAGCTCCGCCCGCCGGCGCTGCGCGTCCGCTTCCATCGCGTCGAGCGCGTAGGAGATGTCGTCCCCCATATCAGCGACGAGGTCCTGCAACTCCGGGTCGCTGAAGTAATCCGTTTCGGCGGAAGCGAGGACCATGAAGCCGGCGATCTCGCCGCCGCTCCGGAACGGCGTGACGGCCGAGGCACGAAGATCGTAGGCTTCGGCCACCGCTCGCACATGATCGAGAGCCGTGTCGCTCCGAATGTCGCGGCTGAAGGCCGCCCGGCCGGTGGCCAGCGACCGGCCCATCAAGCCGCCCTTCACGCGAGCATCGTTCAGGTCGTATCGGAGCGTGATCAGCTCCTCCGTTGCGGCGTCGGGCGCGTGCGCAGCGACCGCGGTCACGGTCTTCGCCGCGCGGTCCAGCAGGCCGACCCAGCCCAGCGCCAGGCACCCATGTTCCACCGCGGCGCGGCAGACAGCCGCGAACAACTCCTCGCGCGTCTTCACGCGCACGATGGCCTGATTGACTTCGCTGAGCATGGCGTAGAGGCGGCCGAGATGCCGGGCGCGCGCCTCGGCCTGCTTGCGCGCGGTGATATCGCGCACCGCCACCACGCGAACGTTTCGTCCCCGAAACACGAGCGGCCGGCCTCGGAGTTCGGTCACAATGCGCGTGCCGTCCTTGCGCAGGCCGGTCGCTTCATACGGCTTCTCGCTGCCGCTCCGGATGTGTTGCCGCACCGCGTCGCGCGACTCCGGCGCCGCGATCTCCAGAACCGACTTGCCGATGACCTCGTCCGCGCGGTCGCACCGGTAGAGGTCGCAGAAACCCTGATTCGCCTCAAGGATGCGGCCCTGGTCGTGGATGACGACGCCTTCAAACGCGGCATCGGACAGGCAGCGGAAGCGTTCCTCGCTCTCGCGCAATGCTGCCTCGGCCTGCTTGCGCGCGGTGACGTCGCGGGTGATGCCGAGCAGATTGATGGCCTTGCCGGCGGTGTCGCGCAGCGGCGTGGCATGTGTCTCCACCCAGCGCCGCCCGCCTTTCAGTCCGACGATTTCAAATTCCAGAGTGCCGTTTTCGCCGCGAAACACGCGCTCGGTGAGGGCGCGAAACGCGGCGCGGTGCTCCTCGGCCACAAGCGGAAAGACGCAGCGATGCTGCAGCCGCGCGAGCGAGTCGGCCTCGAGCATTCGCAGGCCGGCGGGATTCATTTCCAGCAGCGCGCCGTCGGCCGCCAGCACTGCTACGCACTCCGGCTCAGTGTCGAGAATGGCGCGCAGGTGGGCTTCGCGCTCGCTGAGGTCCTGGTTGCTGATCTCCACCTGCCGGGCCTTGTCCTCGAGACGGCGGACCAGGGCCTCGTTGTACTCGCGCAGGACGACGGGCTCCTCGGTGATGACCGGCGCGGCGGCGGGGATCTCGCCGCGGCCGGCCCGGCCGCAAATGCGGTCGAGCAGCGCCATGAGGACGTCCGGTTCGGCGGGCTTGAGGATGAAGGCGTCCGCACCCAGGTCGAGGGCGAGCTTCTCGTCCTGCGGATCGGTGTAGGTGGCGGTGTAGACGACCAGCGGGACGGCCTTGAGCCTGGGATCGGCTTTCCACCGGCGCAGCAACGTATAGCCGTCCATCACCGGCATGAGCAGGTCGCTGATGGCGATGTCCGGCGGCTCCGCGCGCGCCGCTTCCAGCGCGCTCGCGCCGTTCTCGGCCTCGACGACGGCCCAGCCGCGCGCGGCCAGCAGCGCGCGCAGCACGTAGCGGTTTTCCCTATTGTCGTCGACGATGAGCGCGCGCCTCATGACCGGTACTCCATGAATTGCCCGGCTCGGGCAGCGAACCTCGGCGGATGGATCGGCTCTTGCAGGCATCCGGCGCTGCCCGCTTCCAGGCAGCGCCCGCGTTCGCCGGGCATGGCGCAGGAGATCATCGCGACGACGTGTCCCGGTGCGACGGTTCACTCACGGTCCGACACCGCCTCGCCGAGCCAGCGCTGGATCGTCGCGAGGAAGGTCGCCGCATCGATCGGCTTGGTGACGCAGTCGTCGCAGCCGGCCGCCAGGATCCTCTCCCGGTCGCCCTTCATCGCCTGCGCGGTCACGGCGACCACCGGGATGTGGCGCAACGCCGGGTCGCGCCTGAGCGCGCGCACCACCGCGTAGCCGTCGAGTTTCGGCAGGCCCATGTCGAGCAGGATGAGATCGGGCCGCGCCTCGGCGGCGACGCGCAGCGCGGCCTCGCCGTCCGCCGCCTCCAGAACCCGGTAGCGGTCCCGCAGCAGCGCCCGCACGACCGCGAGGTTGTCCGGGCGGTCCTCGACGACGAGTACGCCGGGCCGGGTTTCGAGCAGCGCCGCGACGCACGCCAGGAATTGCGCCCGGTCCACGTCGCCCTTCTGCACGAGTTTCTGAACATGGCTGGCGCGCAGCCATTGGGTCTCTTCCGGGCCGAGGTCCTTGGCAGTGAGTATCAATACCGGCAGGCGGGCGGTGGCCGGTGTGCCGCGAAGCCTCTCCAGCACGGCGAAACCGTCCATGCCCGGCATCATCAGGTCGAGCACCACGGCGTCGGGCACGGCGTGGGCGACGTGCGCGCAGGCTTCCTGTCCGCCGCGCGCGATGTCCACGGCGTAGCCAGCGCTTTCGAGCATGGCGCGCACCTGCAGGATCGCGGCCTCGTTGTCCTCGACGAGCAGGATGCGGCGCGGTGCGCCCGCGGGACGAGGGGCGCCGGGCGGCGGCATTGCACCCGCCTCGACATTGGCCGGAGGTGCGGCTTGGGCGGCGGGTGCGGAACGCTCGCCGGGCACGGTCGATCGCGGCCAGGCGAGCGGCAGCGCGAGCGTGAAGGTCGAGCCGGCGCCGGGCGTGCTGGCGACGGTCACGTCGCCGCCGAGCAGGCGGGCGGTCTTGCGGGCGATGGCGAGGCCCAGGCCCGTGCCCTCGTGCCGGCGCGTGGTCGAGCCGTCCACCTGCCGGAATTCGTCGAAGATGGTCTCCAGCGCCTCCGCCGGGATGCCGATGCCGGTGTCGGCGACGCGCACGCAGAGGTACTGGCCGTCGCTGCGGGCGGCGACGGTCACGCTGCCCTGATCGGTGAACTTGATGGCGTTGCCGATGAGGTTCTGCAGGATCTGCGTCACCCGGGCCTCGTCGCTTTCGAGCGGCGGCAGGTCGGCGGGCAGCTCGTGCCGCAGTTCGAGGTTCCTGGCGCAGGCGAGCGGGGTCAGGTCGGCCACGAGCTTTTCGAGCGTTTGGCGCGGCGCGAAGACGCGCGGTTCCAGCGCCAGGCGACCCGCTTCGATCTTGGCGAGATCGAGGATTTCGTTGATGAGGTTGAGCAGGGTCCTGCCGTTGCTCTGCATGACGTCGAGGTAGCCGCGCTTCTCCTCGCCGAGCTCGTCGCCGACCTGCTCGCGCAAGAGCTGCGAGAGGACGAGGATGGAGTTGAGCGGCGTGCGCAGCTCGTGGCTCATGTTCGAGAGGAAGGCGCTCTTGAGGCGGTTGGCTTCCTCGACCGCGAGGCGCTGGCGCGCCAGCTCGACGTTCTGCTCCTGCAATTCCGCGGATTGCTGCCGCAGCTCCTCGCCCTGCGCGGTCAGTTCCTCGTGCTGCTGCTGCAATTCCTCCTTCTGCGCCTGGAGCTCGGCGTTCTGGGCCTCGAGCCGCGTGGCCAGCTCCCGGACCTGCCGGTAGGCCAGCACGCCGCGCGTGCCCGCGCTGGCCGTGCCGATCACGGTTTCGAGCAGGCGCAGGGCGGCGGGCGCGTAGGGTCGCACGCTGGCCAGCGAAATCATGGCCACCGTCTCGTCGCCGGCCCGCAGCGGGATGGTGAGGATCTCGCGCGGCCGGAACGTGCCGCTCACGGCCGCGAAGGTGAAGAACGTGTCCGCCGGAATGTCGGTGACGCGCTGCATCCGCCCGCAGGCCAGCGCCGCGCCGAACTCTCCCGCGCGGGTGTCGGCCGGGAAACGGGCGGGCGCGGCGTTGTCCAGGCCGAGCGAGGCGAAGCAATCGAAGCCGGCACGCGCCGCGTCGAGCAGGTAGATCGCGCCGACCTGCGAACCCGTGTGATCGGCGAGCAACTGCAGCAGCGCGCGGCAGAAGTCGCGCGCATCCTTCTCGCGGAGCATCGCGCCGGCCACCTGCGCGGCCTGCTCGTCGATGCGCGTCTGCGTCTCGACCGTCTCCGCCAGCTCGTCGATGGCACCGGCGAGAACGCCGATCTCGTTGGTCGAGACGTAACCGCTGCGCGCGCCGCGTTCGCCCTTACGGTAGCGGGCAATGACCGTAGCCAGTTCGTGCAGCGGCTTGCGGATGTTCCGCATCATGGCCGCGAAAACCGCCAGCGACAGTGTCACGGCCGCGGCGGCGGCGGCGAGCGTGAAGTGGAGCAACGAGTCCTTGTTCGCCTTGGCCTCGGCGAAGGCCCGGTCGGCTCGCTGGCGAGAGAACGCGCCGATCGTCTCGATGCGCTCGAGCAGCTGCAGGCGCAGCGCGCCGAGGTCGCCCTCGGGCTTGAGTCGGGCCATGGCCTCGGCCTTGCGGCCGGCGCGGGCCAGCTCGCGGTTCTCGAGGTGCAGCGCGCGCCAGCGGGCGAAGGTTCCGCGCGCCCGGTCGATGTCTTCGCGTGGCCCCATGTAGCGTTCGTCGAGGATGGCGAACTGGCGCCCGATGTCGGCGATGGCCGTCTCGCTGGACTGGAGGGCGGCGTTGCGCTCGGCGTCGTTCTCCGCCAGGAGGTAGCCGCGAAATTCGGCGCGCACGATCTGCACGGCGGTCTGGAGCGCGGCCGCGGCCCGCTGGACCTGCAACGAGGTGCCGTGGAGATGGTCGGTCTGCTGCCACAGCCGGTCCGCCTGCCACACGGCCATGCTCCCCATGGCCACCAGGAGCAGCAGGACCAGCCCGAACCCGAGCTGGAGTTGCGCGCCGATCTTGAGGTCCTTCAGGGCCATGGGGAAGGAGAGTATCGCGGCTGCTTCTGGTAGATGGACGTGAAATGGGCGGTGCGATGCAGCGCGGATTGATGCTTGCACGGCGGCACTTCGGCCTCGCCCAGCATCAGGTAACCGCCCGGCGCGAGCGCGGCGTGCAGCTTCGCGAAGATGACGTCCTGGTAATCGGCGTTGAAGTAGATCAGCAGGTTGCGGCAGAGGACGAGGTCGAAGTCGCCGAACACGCTGTCGGTCGGCACGCGGCGCGCCCGGTCCAGAATGTCGTGGCGCGAGAAGGTTACCTGCCGGCGGATCTCGGGACGCAACCGGAAGCCGTCGCCCTCGGGCGTGAAATACGCGGCGAGCTGGCGGTGCTTCACGTTCTCGACGGCGGCGGCGGAATAGAGCCCGTTGAAGGCGTCGGCCAGCACGCTCGCGTCAATGTCGGTGGCGAAGATGTGCCGGTCGAGGACGAGCTCCTCCCGGAGGAGGATCTCATCGAGCAAGATGGCCACGGAATAGGGTTCCTCGCCGCGCGCGCAACCGGCGGACCAGACGCGTATCGCCGGACGCGGACCGGCGCACTTCTCCTTCACCAGCGCCGGCAGGATGCGCTCGGCCAGCAGCTCGAAGTCCAGCGGATTGCGGAAGAACTGGCTCACGCTGATCGTGAGGGTCTCGATCAGGCGGTCCAGCTCGTCGGGCCGCTCGGCGAGGTGTTCGCGATAGTCGCGGAAATTGGGGCAACCGGTCGGGCCGAGCCGCAGTTCGACGCGCCGCGCCAGCATGGCGGGGGGACAGCCGGCGAAATCGAACCCCCGCCGCTCCCGAAGGAACTCGAGGATGGGTTTCAGGTTGCTATCCACTTCAACCAGTTCGGCGGCGAGCCGCGAGGAAAACGGGATTGAGGGTACTTGTAGCCGAATGGCTATAACGGGTCAAGCCGGGCACGGGGGGGGTTCCCGGCCGTCGGTCCCCTTGGCCGGGTTGCCAGTGCCCAAGACGCTGTGCTTGGGCCCGGTGCGGCCATGGCGGCGGCGGGGAGCCGATGGCGGCAGGCCCGCTTGCGATCGTGTTCGCGGTCGCCGCGGTGCTGTTCGGGCTCATCGGCGCCTACGCGCCCGCGGCCTTCCTCGGTCACTTCACGGTGTTCGTGCTGGCCTGCTTCGTGGGCTACATGGTGGTGTGGAACGTGACGCCGGCGCTGCATACGCCGCTCATGAGCGTGACCAACGCCATCAGCAGCATCATCATCATCGGCGCGCTGGTGCAGATCGCACCGCCCCTGGTCGCTTCCGCCGCGGGCGAGGGCGCGCGGCCCGACGAGTTGATC
>Ga0154020_10011354_pt1 | contig 10156 bp, 21 predicted proteins | sample Klosneuvirus_201_FD_109709 | JGI IMG/M metagenome (GOLD analysis project Ga0154020, IMG submission 109709) | Active sludge microbial communities from wastewater, Klosterneuburg, Austria - Klosneuvirus_20160825_MG | ecosystem: Engineered > WWTP > Aerobic digester > Activated sludge | place... | reverse complement strand
ACCCCGGAACGCCGAGCGGGCGTATTGCACCGGCACCCGCCGCTGCGCTTCCTGGAAGAAGACGACGAGGTAGATGAGCCCGAGAGCGAATGCGGCGAAGCCGATGATCGCGATGATCGACTGGGTGGAGAGGCTCGGGATCAGGGCGGGCAGGCGAGCGACGATGCCGCCGAAGATGATGACGGAGACGCCGTTGCCGATGCCGTTTTCGGTAATCAACTCACCGAGCCAGACGAGGAACATCGTGCCTGCGGCCAGGGTAAGGAGGGTCGAAAGCGTGCCGATCGGGTGGTTGATGATGCCGAAGTCCTGGACGACGTCGCCGCCGCTCTGTCCGTTGATGAAGACGATCTGGCCATACCCCTGGACGAACGCCATGATCGGGGCCATCCAGTGCGTGTAGAGCTGCAGCCGCCTGCGGCCCTGTTCGCCCTCTTCCGAGAGCGCGCGGAACGACGGCACCAACGGCGTGAGGATCTGGATGATGATCGAGGCGGTGATATAGGGGTAGACGCCCAGGGCTGCGACGCTCAGGTTTTGGAGCGCGCCACCGGAGAAGATGCTCAGGAAGTCGAGCAGGGCGTTGCCTTCGAATGCCGCTTCGAGGGCGTCGCGGTCCACGTTCGGGATCGGCACATGGGCCACGAAGCGGAAGACAACAAGCATCGCCAGCGTGAAGAGAAGCTTCCGCCGGACGTCTTCCTGACGGAAGGCGTCGACCATTGCCTGGAGGAGGCGCGGCCGCTGAGCCGGCTGAACTGCCATCGTCAGCTGTCCTTCACTTCTGCATCTTCGCCGGCAAGCACGATGCACGTGCCGCCAGCGGCTTCGATTTTGGCCTTCGCCGTTTCACTGAAACGGTGGGCACTGACGGTGAGCTTCGTGGCGAGGTCGCCGTTGCCGAGGACCTTCACCGGCTCACGCAGGTGCTTGAGGATGCCGGCTTCGCGCAGGGACTCCGGGGTCACACTCGAGCCCGCATCGAAGCGGTCGAGGGCGGCCACGTTGACCGGCTGGAAGGGGACACGCCACTTGTTGTTGAACCCGCGAAGGACGTGGAACTTCCGGGACGTAGGGAACTGGCCGCCTTCGAACGCGTCGTAAGGGAGTCGCTTGCCGGAGCGCGACTTTTGACCCTTGAGGCCTTTGCCTGCGTAGGTGCCCTGGCCGGTGGCGTTGCCGCGGCCGATGCGCTTCTTGGAGTGGGTCGCGCCCTTGTCGGGGCGGAGTTCATGGGCGCCGATGGTCATTTCGGGCTACCTTCCTGGAGATCGACGAGGTGCTGGACCTTGTGCACCATGCCGCGGTGCGCGGGCGTGTCTTCGAGTTCCACGGACTGGTGGAGACGGCGCAGGCCGAGCCGGCGAATCGTGTCCTTCTGGTCCTTGTTGTAACCAATGGCGCTCTTGCACCAGGTGACAGTGATGGTGGCCATCTAGCTTTCACCCCGGGCGATAGCGAGGCGGCGAGCACGCGCGCCGGTCGGGTCCTGCAACGACGAGAGTCCTTCGATGGTGGCGCGAGAGACGTTCACGGGGTTGCGGCTGCCGAAGGTCTTGGCGAGCACATCGGTGACACCGGCGGCTTCCATGATTGCGCGGACAGCACCGCCGGCAATGACGCCGGTACCGTGGCTGGCGGGCTTCATCATGACCTTGGCGGCGGAGAAGCGGTTCCAGACGGGGTGGGCGATAGTGCCGCCCTTCATGGGGATCTTGATCATGCCGCGGCGCGCCTGGGTGGAACCCTTGCGGATCGCCTCGGGCACCTCGTTGGCCTTACCGAGGCCGACTCCGACGCTGCCGTTGCCGTCTCCGACGACGACGAGGGCGCTGAAGCTGAAGCGGCGGCCACCCTTGACGACTTTGGCGACGCGATTGATGTAGATGACCTTTTCGGTCAGCTCATCGCCGCCATCGCGGTCACGGTCGCGGCTGTCGCGGGGCCCGCGGTCACCACGGTCAGAACGGTTGCTTCCCATTTAGAACCCCAATCCAGCTTCGCGAGCGGCTTCGGCGAGAGCCTGAACGCGGCCGTGGTACTTGTAGCCGCCACGGTCGAAGACGACGAGTGAAACGCCATTGGCCTTCGCCCGTTCGGCGATGGTCTTACCGACGATGGCCGCGCGTTCGCTCTTGGTCTTGCCCTTGAGGTCGCCAACGAGTGCCTTGTCGGCATCGCTGGCGGCGGCCAGGGTGTGGCCTTTCAGGTCATCGATGACCTGGGCGTAAATGTGTTGTGAACTGCGGAATACGTTGAGGCGCGGGCGCACGTCGTTGCCGGAGACCGACTTGCGGACGCGGGCATGGCGGCGGGAACGCGCGAGGACAGACGTAGCCTTTGCCATTACTTGCCTACCTTCCCGGCTTTGCCAGCCTTGCGGCGGACACGCTCGCCGGAATAGCGGATGCCCTTGCCCTTGTACGGCTCGGGTGGACGCAGCTTGCGGATGTTGGCGGCCACCTGGCCGACCTTCTCCTTGTCGATGCCTTCCACATTCACGCGGGGGCCTTCGACGGTGAACGAAATGCCCTCGGGGGGCGTAACTACTACGGGGTGGGAGAAGCCCAGGGCAAGCTGCAGGTTCGAGCCCTGCATCTGGGCGCGATAGCCGACACCCTGCACTTCGAGGACTTTGGTGAACCCGGTGGTGACACCGGTGACCATGTTGCTGAGGAGTGTGCGCGAAAGCCCATGGAGCGATCGCTGCTTGCCTTCATCGTTGGGCCTGGAAACGTTCATCACGCCCTCGTCCCGGCCGAGCGTGATGCTCAGCGGGAACTGGCGGAAGAGCTCGCCCTTCGGGCCCTTCACGGTGACAAAGTTGCCCTCGCCAACGGTGACGGTGACTTCGGCAGGGACAGGAACGGGTTGGCGACCAATGCGCGACATCGTCTATTCCCCTACCACACGTAGCAGATGACCTCGCCGCCAACTTCGTTGCGGCGGGCCTCCTGCCCCGACATGACGCCCTTGGGCGTCGAAAGGATGGCCATACCCAGACCGCCGTAAACCCGAGGGATTTCGCGGCGCTGGACATAGACACGAAGGCCAGGCTTGCTGACACGCTTGAGCCCATTGAGCACGGGCTGCTTGCGGCCGCCGTAGCTCAAATCAACCTTCAGGTTGGGCTGCGGCTTGCCTTCTTCGCTGGCGACGGAGAAGTCCTTGATGAAGCCTTCTTCTTTCAGGACGTTCGCAATCGCGATTTTGATCTTCGAGGCCGGCATCAGCACGGAATCGTGGCGCGCCGAAGAGGCGTTCCGGATTCGCGTAAGCATGTCGGCGATTGGGTCACTTAGACTCATAACTCTTCCCCTCTAGCAGTTTGCTTGGCGCACTTACCAGCTGGATTTGGTGACGCCCGGGAGGAAGCCCTTGTGGGCAAGCTCCCGGAAGGTGATGCGGGAAAGGCCGAACCTGCGGATGTAGGCTTTCGGCCGCCCGGTGATCATGTCGCGGTTGTGAAGCCGCGTCGGGCTGGAGTTGAGGGGGAGCTTCATGAGCTCGCCCTGGAGGCGCATGACTTCCTGGGGGTTATCCCAGGACTTGCGGAGTTGTTCCTTCAGTTCGGCGCGCTTTCCGGCGTACTTCGCATGAAGTTCGCGCCGGCGCTGGTCGCGGCCAACGATGCCTTTGGATGCCATGAGCGCCTCCTCAGTTCTTCCTGAACGGCAGGCCCATCAGCTCCAGGAGCTTCCGGCCTTCTTCGTCTGTGCGGGCGGTAGTCACGATGGTGACCTGGAGTCCCCGGACCTTATCGACACGGTCGTATTCGATCTCGGGAAAGATGAGCTGTTCGCGGAGGCCGAGGCTGTAGTTGCCACGGCCGTCGAATGCGTTCGGATTCAGCCCCTGGAAGTCCCGGATGCGGGGCAGGGCGGCACTAACGAGGCGATCCAGGAACTCCCACATGCGATCGCCCCGCAGGGTGGCGGCAACCCCGATGGGGTTGCCTTCGCGCAGGCGGAAGTTCGCGATGGAGCGTTTCGCGCGGGTGATGACCGGCTTCTGGCCGGTGATCGCGGTGATCTCGTCGGCGGCTTTATCGAGCGCGTTCGCATCCGTCAGGGCCTCGCCGAGGCCGATGTTGACGTTGATCTTCGTGATGCGGGGGATCTGCATCACGTTGCCATAGGCGAACTGCTCCTTGAGCGAGCCGGCGACGTCGGATTGGTAGAACTCCTTCATTCGCGGCGGCATTACTCGATGTCCTCTCCGCTGCGCTTGCCGACGCGCACCATCGAACCATCCTCGCGGCGGCGGAAGGCGACGCGCGTGGGCTGGTTGTTGTTGGGGTCGATCAGCATCACGTTGCTCATGTGAATTGGGGCTTCGCGTTCGATGATCTGCGAAGCCTGGCCCTGTTGGCGGGCGCGCTGGTGGCGCTTGATGATGTTCACGCCTTCAACCAGGACACGGTTGTCCTTGTTGATGACGGCGCGCACGGTGCCTTGCTTGCCGCGGTCCTTGCCGGCGAGCACGACAACTTTGTCACCACGCTTGATCTTCGCAGGCACTAGAGCACCTCCGGGGCGAGCGAGACGATCTTCATGAAGTTCCGGTCGCGAAGTTCGCGGGCGACCGGCCCGAAGATGCGCGTGCCGCGCGGGTTTTCGCCGTCGCTCGCGAGGAGGACGGCGGCGTTCTCATCGAAGCGGATGTACGAACCATCGGGACGGCCGTACTCCTTGGTGACGCGGACGACGACGGCCTTGACCACGTCACCCTTCTTCACGTTCGAATTCGGCTGGGCCACCTTCACGCTGGCGACGATGATGTCGCCGGGGCGTGCGTAACGGCGGCGGCTGCCTCCGAGCACGCGGATGCAAAGCAGCGAGCGCGCGCCGGAGTTGTCGGCCACCTTCAGCCGGCTTTCCTGTTGAATCACCCCTGCACCTCCGCCTTGGGAGCTACCTGGGTTTCCTTTTCGAAGTCCCGTCCGATGGTTTCGGGCGCCACATCGGCAACATCGCCGCGGGTGAGGACTTCGATGACGCGCCAGCGCTTGTCCTTGGACATCGGGCGGCATTCCTGGATGCGGACGAGGTCGCCGAGCTTGCAGCTGTCCTGGTCGTCGTGAGCCTTGTAACGCTCGGTCACAGTGACGACCTTGTGGTAGAGGCGGTGCTTCTTCTTGCGCTCCACCGAAACCACGACCGTCTTCTGCATCTTGTCGCTAACGACGGTGCCCTGGATGACACGTTGGGTTCCCATGGCTACTCCTCACCCAGGATGGCTTCGATCTGGCGTTCGCGCTTGAGGGTGCGAAGGCGCGCGATCTTGCGCTTGGCGTTGCGCAGCTCACGGTAGTTCTGGAGCTGGCGGCTGGCGTGCTGGAAGCGGAGGGTGAACAAGGCGCGGTAGGCCTCATTGATCTCGTGGTCCAGCTTCGATTCGTCGAGTCGGCGGAGGTCTTCGGCGGTCTGGCGTGCCATTAGATAACTGCCTCCTCTCGGACGACGATCTTGGTCGGCACCGGCAGCTTATGGGCGGCCAGGCGAAGGGCTTCGCGAGCGACGGCCTCGGGCACGCCGGCGATTTCGAACATGATCCGGTCCGGCTTGACGACGGCGACCCACTTATCAGGCGCGCCCTTGCCGGAACCCATGCGGGTCTCGGCCGGCTTCGCGGTCACGGGCTTATCGGGGAAGATCCGGATCCAGACCTTGCCGCCGCGCTTCATTTCGTGAGTCATGGCGCGGCGGGCGCTTTCGATGTGGCGGGAATCGATCCATGCGGCGCCCATGGCCTGGAGGCCGAATTCGCCGAACGCGATGTAGTTTCCGGTGCCCGCGACGCCCTGGCGGCGGCCGCGGTGCTGCTTGCGGTGCTTAACGCGGCGAGGCTGAAGCATTAGCTGGCCCCCTCATCCGAGCCGCGGGCGGCAGCCTGCTGCTCCATGGAGATGGCGGTATGGGCGGGGCCTGCTTCTTCGGGCCGAACAGCAGGCGCGGCGACCACCGCAGCGACTGGTTCCGGCATTTCCTCTTCGATGCGCGGGAGACCGCGCTGGGGGAGGATTTCGCCCTTGTAGATCCAGACCTTCACTCCGATCCGGCCGAAGGTGGTGTGTGCTTCGGCGAGTCCGTAGTCGATATCGGCGCGGAGCGTGTGGCGGGGCACGCGGCCCTGCGTCTCGTCCTCGCGCCGGGACATTTCAGAACCACCGAGGCGGCCGGCAATGGCCACGCGGCAACCCTGGGCGCCGCGTTGCATCGTCCGCTGGACCGACTGCTTGATCGCCCGGCGGAAGGCCACCCGGCGTTCGAGCTGGTCGGCGACGGAACGCGCAACCAGGTAGGCGTCGAGTTCCGGCGTCCGGATCTCCTGGATGTTCACGCGGACGCGGCCGCCGGTGAAGCGCTCCAGCGAATTGCGGAGGTCTTCGACCTTGGCGCCACCGCGGCCGATGACGATGCCGGGCTTGGCGGTGTGGATGGTGACCGTCACGAGGTTGGCGTTGCGGTCGATTTCCACCCGGCTAATCGAGGCATCCGGGAGTTCATGGAGGATAAACTCGCGGAGGTTGAGGTCCTGGTGGAGACGGGTCGTGTAGTCCTTCTCAGCGAACCACTTCGACTCCCAGTCGTAGATGATGCCGAGGCGGAAGCCGTGCGGATGTACTTTCTGTCCCATTTAGGCCTCCCGCTCGTCGAGGATGATCGTGATGTGGCTCGACCGTTTCAGGATGGGGCTAACGCGGCCGCGCGAACGCGGGCGGAAGCGCTTCTGAGTCGGGCCGTCATCGGCGAACGCGCGCTTGACGAACATGTTGTCGACATCGAGGTCGAAGTTGTTCTCGGCGTTGGAGGCGGCCGAAAGGACCACCTTTGAAACGGTGCGAGCGTGCGGCGACTGCACGTACCGCAGAAGCGCGAGCGCCTGGTCGACCGAGAGTCCGGTCAGGCGATCAAGAATCAGGCGGACTTTGCGCGGAGAGGCGCCCATGTTCTGGCAGCTGGCTCGAACTTCCATGGGTTAGCGCCTCACCTTGCTCTGGCGGTCGCTCTTGGCGACGTGCCCGCGGAAAGTCCGCGTGAGCGCGAATTCACCCAGCTTGTGGCCGACCATGTTTTCGGTGACGAACACCGGCACATGGCGGCGGCCATCGTGGACGGCGATCGTCAGCCCGATCATCTCGGGCAGGATCGTCGAAGCACGAGACCAGGTCTTGATGACCGAGCGGCTGGCCGCCCCGCGCATCGCCAAGACCTTCTTTTCGAGGGAAGGATGGATGAAGGGGCCCTTCTTGGTAGAACGTGACATGTCCTACTCCTCCTAGGTCCGGCGGCGGACAATGAGCTTGTCCGTGCGCTTGTTGTTCCGGGTGCGGTAGCCGAGAGTCGGCTTGCCCCAGGGTGTTTTCGGTCCCGGCATACCAACCGGGGCGCGGCCTTCGCCACCGCCGTGCGGATGGTCGCGAGGGTTCATGACGGCGCCGCGCACCTCGGGCCTGCGGCCACGGTGGCGCGAACGCCCGGCCTTGCCGAGTTTCACGAGCGAATGCTCGACGTTGCTGACCTGGCCGATGGTCGCGACGCATTCGATGCGGACGCGCCGCATTTCGCCGCTCGGCAGGCGGAGGAGTGCGTAATCGCCTTCCTTCGCCATCAGCTGGGCACTCACACCGGCACTGCGGACCATCTGGCCGCCGCGGCCGGGCGTGAGTTCGATGTTGTGGACCTGCGTGCCCGTCGGCATGTTGGCCAGCGGGAGCGAGTTGCCCACGCGGACCTCGGCCTGGGGACCGCTGCTAATCACCGCACCGACGGCGAGGCCGTTGGGAGCGAGGATGTAGCGCTTCTCGCCATCCCGGTACTGGAGGAGAGCGATGCGCGCCGTGCGGTTCGGGTCGTATTCGATGGCGACGACCTTGGCCGGCACACCCGGCTTGTTCCGCTTCCAGTCGATGATGCGGTAGAGACGGCGGGCGCCGCCACCGCGGTGACGGACGGTGATGCGGCCCTGGTTGTTGCGGCCGCCCGATTTGCCCTTGAGCGATTCGGTGAGGGCTTTTTCGGGCCGCTTCTTTGTGATCTCGCTGAACGTCTGCGAACTCGCGTTGCGGCGACCTGGGGATGTTGGCTTGTACTGCTTAATCGGCATTGCCTAAATCCCCTCGAAGAGTTCGATTTTGTCGCCCGAGACGAGGGTCACAATGGCCTTCTTCCAATCGGGGCGGTTCGTGACACGGCGGCCGAAGCGCTTCGGCTTGCCCTTCATCACCATGGTGTTGACTTCTGCGACGCGGACGTTGAAGGCGACCTGGACGGCTTCCTTGATCTGGTTCTTGTTCGCGCGAAGGTCGACTTCGAAGACGTACTTGTCGGCGCCCGTGAGGACGGTTGTCTTCTCGGTGATGATGGGCCGCAGGAGGACGGCGTAGGGATGAATTTCCTTCGGCATTAGACGACGGCCTCCTTCGCGCGGCCGCGCTGCGGCTTGAGGTTGGCGCCGCCCCAGAGGGATTCGCATGCGCGAATCGCGTCTTCCGACATCACGAGGCGGTGCGCGTTAATCAAGTCGACAACGTTCAGGTTCTGGGCGGGGAGCGCCTTTGCTATATCGATGTTGCGCGCCGACCGGGTGACTTCCGGCACGTGGGCGCCGGTAACGACGAGCGCCCGGCGTTCAACGCCGAGGGCGTTGAGCAGGTTCTGCATCGAGCGAGTCTTTGCATCGGGCGTGCTGAGCCCTTCGATCACCAGCAACGTGCCGCTGGCAGCGTGACTGGAGAGTGCGGAGCGGATCGCCAGCCGGCGCATGGTGCGCGGCAGGTCCTTGGCGAAGCTGTGCGGCTTCGGGCCGAACGCGACGCCACCACCAACGTGGTGGGAGGCACGGATCGAGCCCTGGCGAGAGCGGCCCAGGCCCTTCTGCTTCCGGATCTTGACTGTCGATCCTGCGACTTCGCCGCGGCTCTTGGTGCTGGCCTGGCCGGACCGGCGGTTGCCCATCTGGGCGACGTAGGCCTGATGCAACACCGAGCGGTTCGGTTCGATGCCGAAGACCTCGTCGGCGGCATCGATCTCGCGCAGCTCCTTGCCCGCGGTATCGAACACTTTCAGCTTCATTTCGATACCTTCTTCGTCTTGCGAATTCGGACGAGCGCGCCAACCGCGCCGGGGACGGAGCCGGCGACGAAGATGACGCCACGCTCATCGTTCCGGGCTACGACTTCGAGGTTCCGCACCGTGACGCGGACATCGCCCATGTGGCCCGCCATGCGGGTGCCTTTGTAGACACGACCAGGGGTGGTGCCGGAGCCAATCGAGCCGGGAGCGCGATGGCGGTCGCTCTGGCCATGGGTCTTGGGCCCGCCGCTGAAGTTGTGGCGGCGGACGCCGCCCTGGAACCCACGGCCCTTCGACTTGCTGGTTACATCGACTTTTTCGCCCGTATCGAAGAGCTCGGCGCCGATCTTGTCGCCAAGGGCGTAGGCGCTGTCCGAGGCGAACTCGGCGAGGTGGCGCAGCTTGAGGTTGCCGGCGGCCTTCAGGTGTCCGGCTTCCGGCTTGTTCAGGCGCTTGTCGTCCTGGAAGCCGATCTGCACAGAAGAGTAACCGTGCTTCTCGGGGGTGCGGATGTCGGTCACGTAGCAGGGGCCGACTTCGACGGCAGTGACGCCGCGGAGGCGCCCCTTCTCATCGAACACCTGCGTGGTGCCGAGCTTGCGGCCGAGGATTCCTTCAATCGTCATGGCTACAGCTTGATCTCGATGTCGACGCCGCTGGGCAGCTGAAGCCGCATGAGCGTGTCCACCGTCTTGGAAGTCGGCTCCATGATGTCGATGAGCCGCTTGTGGGTCCGGATTTCGAATTGCTCGCGGGCATCCTTGTGGATGTGCGGGCCTTTCAGCACCGTGAACTTGTCGATCGAGGTCGGGAGCGGCACAGGGCCGGCCACGGCCGCGCCGGTCCGTTCGGCTGCTTCGACAATCTGCCGAGCCGACTGATCCAGGAGGCGGTGGTCGTACGCCTTGAGCTTTATCCGAATTTGCTGACGTGCCATGTGCGTTCCCCTCGGTTCGCGGAATCGCCTAAGCGAGAATCTTGGTGACGACGCCGGCGCCGACGGTGCGACCGCCTTCGCGGATAGCGAAGCGGAGGCCTTCTTCGATAGCCACCGGCTGAATCAGCTCGATGGTCATGGT
>Ga0154020_10011353_pt1 | contig 10156 bp, 9 predicted proteins | sample Klosneuvirus_201_FD_109709 | JGI IMG/M metagenome (GOLD analysis project Ga0154020, IMG submission 109709) | Active sludge microbial communities from wastewater, Klosterneuburg, Austria - Klosneuvirus_20160825_MG | ecosystem: Engineered > WWTP > Aerobic digester > Activated sludge | place... | reverse complement strand
GCGGCTGAAAACCGCCCGGTGAGGGCACCGGGCCTACAACCGAGGTTACAACCGCTTGCTAGTTGTAGGCCGCGTGCCCTCACGCGGCGCGGGACTGAACTATTCAAGCCAGATCAGTTGAATTGCCAAGAACCTGCAACTTTCAACCTGCAACTTGTAACCCAGTCCCCGCCCGGCTTTCCCGTTGGACTCACCTAGCCAGTTTATGCGAACCTAGCGCGTTGTTGTTTGTAACCGCATGTCCACCGCCACACAGACCAGTTTGCCGAACCCGCCCATTGCCATCCTGGGCGTGCCGTTCGACAACCTGACCACGGACGAGACGCTCGCGCTGACCGCCCGCATGGTCGAATCGCGTCGCCCGCATCATCTCGTCACGGCGGATGTGGATTTCCTCGTTCAATCGCAGGAAGATGTTGAACTCCGCCGCATTCTCTTCGAGGCCCACCTTGTGCTTTGTGATGGCCCGCCGTTGTTGTGGGCTTCGGAACTCCTCGGCAATCCCCTGCCCGGCGGCATCGCCGGCCCGGATATTGCGCCGCTGCTGGTGCAACTCGCCGCGGAAAATGGCTACCGGCTCTTTCTCCTCGGTGCCACACCCGAGTCCACCGAACGTGCCATCGGCAGCTTGCGCGCAAGGCATCCAGATCTCATCGTCGCCGGACATTACTCGCCGCCGTTCAAGCAGCTCATCGAAATGACCCATGGCGAAGTGCTGCGGCAAGTCGCGGCGGCGAAACCCGACATTCTCTTCGTCGCACTCGGCTCGCAGAAACAGGAGAAGTGGATCGCCATGCACTACCGGACCCTCGGGGTGCCCGTCTGCATCGGCGTCGGATCCACTTTCGATTTTCTCAGGGAACCCGCCCAACCCGTCGCCACCGCGCGACGGAAGCAATGGCTCAAGTGGTTTTTCCGGCTCTGGAAATCTCCACGGCTGTCGCCCGGACGCATGGCGAGGACTTGCTGGGTCTTTGGCAACGGCATTTTCCGGCAATGGTGGCAGTTCCAGTCGCGCGCCAACCAAAATTGGAAGCGCAGCACCAGCAAAACCGTCCGCTCCGAAATCAACTGGCAATCCATCCGCCTCCCAGAATCCATCGACCTCGTCACCGTGCGCGACGACAACATGCTCGTGGATCAAGCACTCGCCGACGGCCGCCACTGTCTGCTCGAAGCCAATGAAGTCCAGTCCATCGACAGCACGGGCGTGGGCATGCTCATCGGCTTGCAGAAGAAAATCCGCGCCACGGGACGGCAGCTTGTTTTGCTCGCGCCCAGCCCGCCGCTGACGCAGGCGCTCGAACTGATGCACCTCGAAAACTTTTTTGATTCCGCGCCCGACTTGAACAGCGCTCAGGATCTCATTGCCCTCCGCACGCAGGAACGGGCGGGTGCGGTTTCGCCCAGCGACTCTGCACCGAGCAGTCCGTTGCTCTGGCAGGGCGAGATCACCGCCGCCAATGCCGATGCCGTGTGGGAACTGACCCAAATCCACCTCCTCAGGCCCGGTCGCCGCGAGCTGACCATTGACATGACCGCCGTCCGGTTCATCGACAGCTCGGGCGCCGGCATCATGCTGCGCGCACGCAAAATCGCCCAGCAACACAACATCAAACTCAAATTCACCGGCGTGCAGGACGACGTCCTCAACGTGCTGCGCGTGTCGCGGCTCGAAGAATTTTTGCTGCGTTAAACCGTAGCCGCCGACGTGCGGAGGCGGATGACGACACAGATGCAACTCCACCACACCAGCCTCGGCTCCGGCGAGCCACTCATCGTCCTCCACGGCCTGCTCGGTTCGCATCAGAATCTCCTGCCTGCCTGCCGGAAATTTGCCGAACGCTTCCACGTCTTCGCCCTCGACCAACGGAACCACGGCCACTCGCCGCATCACGACGAGATGAGCTACGAACTCATGGCCGCGGACGTGGTGCGTTTCATGGACGCACATCACATCGCGTCTGCGCGCGTGCTCGGCCACTCGATGGGCGGCAAAACGGCGATGCATCTGGCGATGCACCATCCCACACGCGTGAACAAACTTGTCGTCGCCGACATGTCCCCGCGCGCTTACGGGCCGCGCTTTGCGAAACTGCTGAAGGCGCTGCGCGAACTACCCATAGGCGAATTCAAGACGCGCGCCGAAGCAGACCAGGCGCTCGCAGTCTCCGTGCCCGAAGAATCCCTGCGCCAGTTCCTGCTGAAGAATCTCGCGCCCGGCGAAAATGGCGGCTACCGCTGGCGCAACAATCTCGAAAGCATCGCCACGAATTACGACCGCCTCCGCGAAGCCGTTCACAGCGCCATTCCCTTCACTGGCGAAGCGCTCTTCGTGCTCGGCGGCAATTCAGATTACGTCGGCGACGCGGACAAGGCGGAAATCCATCGGCTGTTTCCGTCGGTGCAATTCGCGTCCATTGCTGGCGCGGGCCACTGGGTTCATGTGGAGAAACCGGCAGAGTTTGCAGTTTCTATAATGAAGTTTCTGTAGCTACTGTTCTTCCAGCCAGCGGTCCATTTGCGCAGTCTGCCGACCTGCGGCGGCTTAGTTTTGTATCTTCTGAATTTCTGATTGGGCTGTGGACACAAGCTTCTGCGCCTTTGCTCTAAACGTAGGCCTAAGCTTATCATCACTTAACAAAGCCTGTGTTTCCTCTAAAACCATTTGAAGCGCCACTCCATTTCGCGAAGCCACGGCTTTACTGGCGTCGGCGTGAAGCAATAGCAATTTGGCCATTGCAAAGTATCTGCTCTTCTCGTTGGTTCGGGCGAACTCCTCAATCTCTGAAATGGCCTCTGGAAAAGCCTCCGAGCTAAACTGCTCTGGAGCATAGATAAGAAACTCATGCTTCGATTTGCGGAGCGCCCCAAATGCTTGCCGGTCAATTTCATGTTCCGGCTCTGCCACAATTAACCCGAGAGGTGCTGACTCCACTGGTATTCTTGGCGAATCAATGCTGACGAGCGCTTCCCCAAGCGCTGGTTGCATCAGAAGCAATACCTCGGCTTTGACATCATAAGCTCCCGCAATTGGAAAGAGCCATCGCCGCCGCTGAACATTTGGGAATTCGTAATCGAACGTAAAACTGAACGTCACTTTCTGTAAGGGTAGCACGGACGTCACAGGAAACCCCTTCGGAGGGGCCATGCCATACGCAGCGCCCAGATAAACGTTTGGTGAGACTAAATTCACAAATGCGTCATTTGTCGGGGCACGAATTCCGAACTTCAATGTTCTGTATCCGAACCTATCAAACGAAGGCGTAAGCACTGAAACCGTGTTGCTTGAGTTGTTTTTGATCACAAGATTCAATTCCACTGGCTCACCCAAAAGAAAAACGTTTGAATGCAGTGTTTCAATGCCAACTGAAATAGCGCCAGGAATTGTCGCATCCGAAGCCTTTGTCCCCAGCGTGAAGAGAAGACAAATCAGGGCGATTAGTGAAGCGACGCTTTGGTGCTTCATGCGCATGGTCTGCTGTTCACGTCTGGTGCGCCTCCCACACCAGCCTCAATCCCTCCAGCGTCAGATTCGGCTCCACCGCGCCGATCTCCGGCAGTTTCGCGGCGATGAGTTCCGCGTAGCCGCCCGTGGCCACGACCGGCAGGCGTTTCACTTTAAGTTCCTTCTTCAGCTCCGCGATGAGTTCGCGCACGAGGCCGCGATAACCATGCACCGCGCCGATGAGCATCGCCTGCTCCGTGCTCTTGCCGATGGCGGTCTTCACTTCGCGGATTTTGATTTGCGGCAGCAGCGCCGTCTTCTCGTGCAGATAATCCGTCATCGCCGCCAGCCCCGGCGCGATGATACCACCCGCATAATCGCCCTTCGCATCCACCACGTCGAACGTCACCGCCGTGCCGAAATCCACCACCAGCGACGGCGCGCCAAACTTTGCCCGCGCCGCGACCGCGTTCGCCAGCCTGTCCGGCCCGATGCTCTCCGGCGTGGGATAATTGATCCCCACGCCTCGCACCGTGGACGGATTCAACTCCAGACAGTCCATCTCATACGTCCCGCGCACAAACGCCTTCACACACGGCGTCGCCTTGGGCACGACGCTGCACAGCGCCACACCCGTGGGTTCGACGCGTCCGACAAAATTGCGGATCTGCGTCCCGGCGCGTCCGGAAAACCAGTCACGCGTGGAGACATCCATCTGCTTGCGGATGCCGCGCCCGTCCGCGAGACCGAGGTGCGTGTTCGTATTGCCGATGTCGAAGAGAAGAATCATGGGTGTCGGAATGACCAAGTGTTGGAGTGATGAGGCGCTGAATTCAAGAACGCATTGTGCACTTCTTTCGTAGCCGCCGACGTGAGGGGGCGGATTGGAAACTGCTGATTAAATCCGCCTCCTCACGTCGGCGGCTACGCGGAGTTATTTCTCCACCGTCACATCCCCGCCAATGATCGGCTCCAGGCGCCCGTGCTCCGTGCGGACCAGCAGCGCACCATCATCATCCAGCGCCTCGGCGCGACCACGCACACGTCGCTCGCCGATGCAGATCGTCACATTCTGACCGATGGTCGTGCAACGCGATTCCCACTCGTCCGCCAGTGCGGCAAATCCGCCTTCGCAAATCCGCGCGTAGTCGCGGTCGAGTTCCTCCAAGATCGCTGCCGCGAGTGCCGAGCGGTCAATCGCCCGTCCGCACTCCAACTTCAGCGACGTCGCGAGTTTGCGCACGTCCGCCGGAAAATCTGACGCCGTCTGGTTCACGTCCAGCCCGATGCCGAGGATGATATGCTTCACCCGGTCCACTTCCGCGCTCAACTCGGTCAGGATGCCCGCGACCTTGCGCCCGTGCAGCAACAGGTCGTTCGGCCATTTGATGTCCGGCGAGAGTTTTGTCTGCTTTTGGATGGCACGCGCCAACGCCGTCGCTGCCGCCACGGTGAGTTGCGTTGCTTCAACCGGTCGTATCGGCGGGCGCAGCAACACGGAAAACCAAAGCCCCTTCTTCGCGGGCGAAACCCATTTGCGCCCGAGCCGTCCCCTGCCCTTCGACTGCGATTCGGCAAACACCACCACGCCTTCCTTCACCCCGTCGCGCGCAAGCTTCTCGACAACGTCATTGGTGGAAGCGGTTTCTTGAAAGACCTGGATGTCACGACCAACGATGCGCTTCTTCGGTAGCCGCGCGAGCAAATCCTCCGCGTGCAACGCGTCCGGCGAACTGACGAGGCGATACCCGAGATGCGGGCTCGCTTCGATCTCATAACCCAGCTTGCGCAATTCCTTGATGTGACCGGTCACGACCGCGCTAGTCAGTCCGAGTTGCCGCGCCAGTTCCGCGCCCGTTGTGAAACCGTCTTCCGCGCTGCGCAACACCCAGAGAAGTTGTGTGTCCGTGGTCATGTGCTCTTCACGTGTCACGCATCACGTCTCAAAATCCAACCCAACGTCCACCGCGCGCGCCGAATGCGTGATCGCACCAACGGAAATGAAATCCACCCCGCTCTCGGCAATCGCCCGCACCGTCTGCAAATTCACACCGCCGCTGGCTTCGGTTCTTGATCGCCCCGCCACAATGGCCACCGCCTCGCGCAACTGCACCGGCTTCATGTTGTCCAGCAGGATGAAATCCGCGCCCGCGTCCGCCGCCTGTGCCACTTGCTCGAGCGTGTCCGCCTCGGCTTCAACTTTGAGTGCCGGGTATCTTTCCCGCGCTCGCTTAACGGCAGCGGCCACCGCGTTCGGCTGCGCATCGCGCAAAGCGGCGAGGTGGTTGTCCTTGATGAGCACCATGTCGAACAACCCGATGCGATGGTTGCGCGCACCGCCGCAGGTCGCCGCGTATTTCTCGAAGGCGCGCCAGCCCGGCGTCGTCTTGCGCGTGTCGAGAATCTGCGCCTTCGTCCCACGAATGGCTTCAACATAACTAGCCGCAGCGGTGGCAACACCGCTCAGCCGTTGAACAAAATTCAACGCCACCCGTTCCGCGCTTAGAATTGCCCGGGTCGAGCCAGCCACCGTCAACAGCACGTCGCCCGGCCCGGCCCTATTTGCATCGGAAATGGAAATCTTGATCTCAATCTTGGGCGAAAGCTCGCGGAAGGTTGTTTCTGCAAAAGCGATGCCGGCCACGACCAGCGGTTCACGCGCCCGCATCACCGCGCGGCAGCGCGAATCTGCCGGCACAGTTGCAAGCGTGGTCACATCGCCGCCACCCACGTCCTCGACGAGCGCGGCGCGGACCGCACGGAGAATTTCCTCTGGATTCAAGGGCGTCACCACCACGTCAGCATGGGCAGGACCTCTGATATGCGAAAGTAAATTTCCCCATCGCCCTGCACAAATATGCGACGCGTTTCGCGGAAAAAAAGTCTGGCCCTCGCGCCCGACTCGGCGTAACCAAAGTGCATGAATCTAAAGAAACCTTCAGCCGTAAACCGGTCCGGCCTTTCCCGCCGTCAATTCATCTACGCCTCCGCACTGGCCGCAGGCGGCTTTGCCCTCACCGGTTATGCCGCGACCCCGAACGCGCGCAAGCTCTCCGCCAACGACAAGTTGAACATCGCGTGCATCGGCGCCGCGGGCAAAGGCTCGAGCGACACCGATTGCTGCAACACGGAAAACATCGTCGCGCTCTGCGACGTGGATGAGGTGAAGTGCGCGGGTCAACGTGCGAAATATCCAAACGCGAAATTCTACCGCGACTGGCGCGAGCTGCTGGACAAGGAGCAGAACATCGACGCCGTGCTGGTTTCCACGCCGGACCACATGCACGCGGCGATCGCCTCGGCGGCGATCAAGCTGGGCAAACACGTTTATTGCCAGAAGCCGCTCACGCAGACGGTCCATGAAGCACGCTACCTCCGCGAACTGGCCAAGGAATACAAGGTCGCCACGCAGATGGGCAACCAGGGCAGCGCGCACGACGGATTGCGCCGCGCGGTCGAGGTCATCCAGGCCGGCATCATCGGCCCCGTGCGGCAGGTCCACGTCTGGACGAACCGTCCCGTCTGGCCTCAAGGCATCGTGCGCCCCGAAGGCGCCGACATCGTGCCCGCAACGCTTAACTGGGATGGCTGGCTCGGTGCCGCACAGGTCCGACCTTACAAAAAGGATGTCTACCACGCCTGGAACTGGCGTGGCTGGTTCGAATTCGGCACCGGCGCCCTCGGCGACATGGCCTGCCACACCGCCAACATGCCCTTCCGCGCGCTCAAGCTCGGCTACCCGAGTTCCGTCGAAATGCTCGACCACTCCGAACTGTTCGCCGAGACATATCCCAAGGCCTCGAAGATCAAATTCGTGTTCCCCGCACGCGAGGACATGCCCGCCCTGGATTTCTTCTGGTATGACGGCAATCCGACGAACAAATCTATAAAACCCTTCCGGCCTGAAGCCGAACTTACGAAAGACATCAAGGAGTTGCTCGAAACCGTCCCCGACTCCGGCTGCCTGCTCATCGGCGACAAGGGCCAGCTATTTTCCCCGGACGACTACGGTGGCCGGTTCTATGTGAAGCTGAATGACGAGAAAGAACTGACGGAGTCGAAGGACCGGGAGGACGTGAAAGCCGTGGCCATGACGGTTCCGCGCAATCTGTTCAAGGGCGAAGTGGATCTCCGTCACCATCAGGAATGGATCGCCGCGTGCAAAGGCGGGCCCGAACCTTACTCCCATTTCGGCATCGCGGCTTACCTCACCGAAATCATCCTGCTCGGCTGCGTGGCCTTGCGCGTCGGCAAGAAGCTTGAATGGGACGGCCCCAACATGCGTGCCAAGAACGCACCCGAGGCCGCGCAGTTCGTGAAGCGTGAATATCGCCAGGGCTGGAAGCTGGCGTAGGAACATTACCCGGCATCTTAATCGTAATCCCCGACGCGGATGAGATTAAGAAGATGACATGTCACTTTCCATCCTGAGCGTCGCGCAGATGCGCGAATGGGAGGCCGCAACTTGGGCAACGGGACGGACGGAAGCAGAGGTCATTCAGCGCGTTGGTCAGGCCGTTGCCCAACGCGCGCTTTCCCTGACCCGCACATCCGCTCCCATCCTCATTCTCGCGGGCAAGGGCCACAACGGCGATGATGCACGTGCTGCGATGCCGCATCTCGCGACACGCGTCGTCCAATGCCTGAACATCACCGACCCCACCGCGCAACTCGGCGAATTGCAGTCCGCCCTCGCCCGCCAGCCCGCGCTCGTCATTGATGCGCTTTTCGGCATCGGCTTGAATCGTCCGCTCGACGAAGCATGGCAGCGCTTCATCAACGAGTTGAACGCCGCTAAGTTGCGCGTTCTTTCAGTTGATGTCCCCTCCGGACTCAATGCCGACACAGGCGAAACATTTGGCGCGGCGGTGACGGCAGAGATCACCCTCACCGTTGGCGCACCCAAGCTGGGCATGCTGGGTTCAACTGCATGGAACGTAGTTGGTCGCCTCGAAGTTGCGAACGATGTAGGTTTGATTTCAAGCCAGGTGACGCACGGAGAACTGGTCTGGACGGAGGCACAGGACTTCAGCGGATTTCCACCACCACGCTCCATTGCCACGCACAAGGGAGACTTCGGGCATCTCGTGATTGTCGCGGGCAGCCTGGGCTATCACGGTGCCGCCGTGCTGGCCGCGCGCGCCGCACAGCGAGCCAATACCGGGCTGATCACGTTGCATACGCTCACGGATGTGTATCATGCCGTGGCTTCGCAATTGCGGGGCCCGATGGTCCGTATCTGGAGCGCCGAGGCACAACTGATCGCACCGCACAGTGCCGTGCTCATCGGGCCCGGCCTCGCCGCGCCGGAAGCGGCGGAGGAATTCAACAAGGTCGCGCGCAAACTCTGGCGCGACCAGCCCACGCCCGTTGTCGTGGACGCAAGCGCGCTCGACTGGCTTCCGCTCGATCCCGTGCCCAAGGGCGCCATCCGCGTCATCACGCCACACCCCGGCGAAGCGGCGCGACTGCTGAAAACTTCGGTTGCAAATGTGCAAGCCGACCGTCCGCGCGCCGTGCGCGAAATCTCCCACCGGTTTGGTAATTGCTGGGTCGTGCTCAAGGGGCATCAAACTCTGGTTGGCCGCAGCACCGGCGAAATCTCCGTGAACAGCTCGGGCAATCCGCTCCTTGCCCAAGGCGGCAGCGGCGACGTGGTCGCTGGTTTCATCGCCGGCCTGATCGCGCAACCCGCTTTGCAACACGACCTCGACAAAACGTTGCGCTTCGCCGTCTGGCAGCACGGAGCAGCGGCGGACCAACTTTCCGCGCAACGCCCGAACTGGATTGTGGATGAGCTGGCGGATGCTCTCGGTGCAGTGGAAGTGTAGTCGCAGTCCATCCTCCTCCTCGTTCTGGAACGCCCCTATTTACGAGGACGAGGGGGAGGACGAAGATCACTGCAGGCTTCCCATCCCGCCACCGCTCGCCCATCCTGCCGCCGTGACCGAGTTGAACAACAAACAGATCAGCCGCCTCAAGGGCCTGGGCCAGCTTCTCGAACCCGTGGCACGCGTCGGGCACGCCGGCCTGAGCGATGCCTTCATCGCGAGCTTGAATCAGGCGCTCGACGATCACGAACTTGTGAAGGTGAAGTTTTCGGATTTCAAGGACCAGAAGAAGGAGCTTTCGCCCAGGCTCGCTGCATTGACCGGCAGCCGCCTCATTATGCGCGTCGGCAATGTCGCCGTCCTCTACCGCGAACAGGCCGACCCCGCAAGGCGCAAGATCCGTTTCGAGTAGTGGGACAGGCTTCGCGCAGCGGTTCCGCCGGGGAGGGCGATTGTTCGCAACGTTACACGCAATCCGCGTGCCGGCCCACATGCTCCGCCCGTAACGGCCAGCTTACAGTCGAAAAGTTCTCAACAGTGCAGTTGGAACCCCGCCTCACTACGGCGCACGCTCGCTGGCGCAGCGATTCTGACGGAATCGGGTGATCCCCGCATCGCAGGAACACCGGAACGCCGCTCATTCGTTCTGGCCAGAATTTGGGGCATTGCGGCAACGCGCCCAGCCTCGCCTGCCGCGTCCTCCTCTATTTCCCCGTTCGCAGCGAAAAAATTTCTGCAATGCCCTTGCCTCCGCGCGCTTCAAAATTACACTCCGCGCTCCGTGCTGAACTTGAACACGCTCAACCCGCAACAACGCCAAGCCGCCGAGACCCTTCGCGGCCCGGTTCTCATCTTGGCGGGCGCTGGCACCGGCAAG
>Ga0154020_10011352_pt1 | contig 10156 bp, 9 predicted proteins | sample Klosneuvirus_201_FD_109709 | JGI IMG/M metagenome (GOLD analysis project Ga0154020, IMG submission 109709) | Active sludge microbial communities from wastewater, Klosterneuburg, Austria - Klosneuvirus_20160825_MG | ecosystem: Engineered > WWTP > Aerobic digester > Activated sludge | place... | reverse complement strand
TAGGCGTCAATTTAGATCTGATTGCCGGTAACGGTCCCAAGCATCGTATCCTGAAGGAAGATGTTCAGGCTTACGTTAAATCTGAATTATCCAAGTCAAGCAATAACGGAACAGGATTAGGACTGAACCTCTTGCCCTGGCCGCAAGTCAATTTTGCCAAATTCGGTCCCATTGAGTTAAGAGCATTAACACGCATTAAGCAAATTTCTGGGGCTAATTTGCACCGCAACTGGGTGATGATTCCGCATGTGACCCAATTTGATGAAGCGGATATCACTGATTTGGAAACCTTGCGCAAAGAATCCAATGAGGCTGAAAAAGCTAATAACGTAAAACTGACCTTGCTGGCATTTTTGATGAAGGCCTTAATAGCGCCGTTAAAAAAATTTCCGGAATTTAATGCTTCGCTTGACAGCAGCGTGGACGGTGAGGCCAATCTGATTATCAAACGTTATTACCATATTGGTTTTGCAGTCGATACGGCCAATGGATTGGTGGTTCCCGTCATTAAAGACGTGGACCAGAAGGGAATTATCACCATTGCTGAGGAATTGACTAATTTGTCTGTATTGGCGCGTGAGGGCAAGTTAAAACCAACAGACATGCAAGGCGCAAGTTTTACAATTTCCAGTCTGGGAGGAATTGGCGGAACGGCCTTTACTCCGATTATCAACGCACCTGAAGTAGCGATTCTGGGAATTTCAAAAGCAAGTATTAAGCCGATTTATCGTGAACATCAATTTATTCCGCGGCTTATGCTGCCTTTATCCTTGTCTTACGATCATCGGGTGATCGATGGCGCAACGGCTGCGCGTTTTACCAATCATTTAGTGCAAGTATTGACTGATATGCGCTTGGCCTTGCTATAACGAAATTACAGGGTTCTAAAAAAGAGTTTTGAGAATATGAGGTTAATACTGTCATAGTGGCAACTATCGATAAGATTCCTGTGATCGGTATTTATGGCGGGACATTTGATCCTATCCATTATGGTCATTTGCGTATTGCAGTAGAATTGCTGGACATCATCGGTCTTAGTCGGGTCATTTTTGTGCCGTCTGGCGCTCCTCGATTACGTGCTGTTCCAGAGGCATCAAAGCATCATCGTTCTGAGATGGTTCGTCTGGCTATTCAAGGTAACAGCTTGTTTTCTATGGATGAGCGTGAAATCAATCGATCTGGGATGAGCGCAACAGTGGAGTCGTTGCGTGAATATCGATCGGAATGGGGAAGAAACGCAGTACTAATTTTTATATTAGGAATAGATGCATTTAGAAAAATAAACGAATGGCATCATTGGCGTGAACTTTTCGATCTGTGCCATATCATTGTTGTGCCGCGTCCCGGTTATGTATCCGTCGATGATCATCAAAACCTGCCTGAAGAGATCAAAACGGAATTGATTGCTCGATGTGTGCTGGATGCCAAAGACCTCAAACTTCAAACTCATGGTGCGATTTATACTGCACAAACATCGTTGCTGGAAATATCGGCTACACAAATCAGATCATTGATCAGTACTGGAAGAAGCATACGGTATTTGCTACCTGAAAACGTCTCTGATTATATTAAAATCAATCATTTATACGCTGGAAAAACATGAATTCAGAAAAGTTGTTGAAAACTATCATAGATGCTCTTGAAGATATTAAGGCTTATGATATTGATGTGATAGATGTGTCAAAAATAACTTCTCTGTTTGAATATATGATTATTGCCAGTGCTGATTCCTCTCGCCAAACAAAATCACTGGCAAGCAATGTGCAAGAAAAAGTCAAATCCGTGGGTGGAGAAATTTATGGCGTGGAAGGGGAACAAACGGGTGAATGGATGTTGGTTGATCTGGGTGATGTGATCGTGCATATAATGTTGCCGGCCGTTCGTGAACACTACAATCTGAAAGCTCTGTGGTCTGAGAAAAAATGAAATTGCTATTTCCCACAGAAAATAATTAAGTAATCAGTTTTGCTGATTCCCTTGATTATGAAATTTTTTATCCTTGCGGTTGGAAATAAAATGCCAGACTGGATCAGCACAGCTTACGTTGAGTATATCAAGCGTCTGCCACGCGAGATAACCGTTCAATTAATTGAAATCAAGCCTGAGAAGCGTACCGGTGGCAAACAAACTGAACAATTGTTATTGGCAGAATATCAACGGATACGAGCCGCATTGCCGGTAAGCTGTCAGGTAGTCGTACTGGACGAAGTCGGACAGCAATGGACTACGGTAAAATTCGCTCATGTTATCAATCAGTGGACAACAGATGGTGATGCCATTGCATTTGTAATTGGTAGTGCGGATGGATTGCACCATGAAATCAAACAAGTAGCCGATGAAACCATCGCATTGTCGAAATTGACCTTGCCGCATGGCTTGGTTCGGGTATTGTTGGCGGAGCAACTCTATCGTGCGGTATCCATTATCAAAGGTCATCCTTATCATCGCGTATAGCGTGAGCATGGTTTCATCAGGACATGGCTTCACTCATGTTCTCTGTTAGGATGAGATAATATTTTGAACACAGAGTATTCGATTTTTAAAGCTTTCATATCATGATGTTTTCTGACAACCAAATATACCTTGCTTCAAGAAGTCCCAGACGGCGTGAATTACTCAGGCAGATCGGTGTGAAGTTCAATCTTTTATTGATGCGCGAGACGTTGGGACGTCCAATCGATATCGATGAAGAACCCTTCAGTGATGAAGTGCCAACAGATTATATCTATCGTATTGTCCGATCTAAAGCCAATGAAGGTCGACGACGGATAACACAGCGCAAACTTCCGTTATTGCCAGTACTGGTTGCTGACACTATGGTGACTCTGGATGGATGCATTCTAGGAAAACCAAGAAGTATCGAACATGCGGAAGATATATTGATGTCCTTATCGGGGCGATCACATCAAGTGCTCACAGCGATTGCGATCAGTATTAGAGACGACGTGCATGTACGGTTATCGACATCGACGGTGAGGTTTCGTGAAATTACCGAGCGTGAAGTTCGTAAATATCTAGCCAATAATAATGTTCTGGAAAAGCTGGCGCTTATGCTATTCAGGGGCTGGCGGCTGCCTTTATCGTTGAAATATCAGGCAGCTATAGTGGAATCATGGGATTGCCTTTGTATGAAACAGCGCAATTGTTAGAAGAAATTGGCATAGAAATTTTTCCATGATGATTGCTTTATTATAGTTTTATATTCGATAAGTTCTTGATCTATTAATGAATAACTTGCATTCACTATGAATAATGAAATTCTTGTCAATATCACTCCGCAAGAAACCAGGGTTACGATACTTGAGCAAGGGGTATCACAAGAGTTACATATTGAGCGCGCGAGTGGGCGCGGTATCGTAGGTAATATTTACAATGGACGCATCAGTCGGGTTTTGCCTGGTATGCAATCAGCATTTATCGATATTGGCCTAGACCGCGCCGCATTTTTACATGTTGCAGATATCTGGAGTCCCAACCAGGAGGGCGAAACTACCCAGCCGATTGAGAAGTTACTATACGAAGGCAATAGTATCCTGGTGCAAGTGATTAAGGATGCGATCGGTACAAAAGGTGCCCGATTATCTACACAGATCAGTCTGGCGGGGCGTTTATTGGTTTATTTGCCACAGGAATCCCACATTGGAATTTCTCAGCGCATTGGGGATGACAGCGAGCGCGAGTTATTGCGTGAGAAACTGCAGCAGATATTGCCTGCTGATGAGAAGGGCGGCTATATCATCAGAACAATGGCTGAGACTGCTGATGAAAGTGATTTGTGCGCAGATCTCGATTATTTGCATAAGCTATGGCATGACATTCGGAAGAAATCAATGGCCATTGCTGCTCCTGTTTTGCTCTATCAGGATTTAGATCTGAGTCACCGTGTGCTGCGTGATTTTGTGAATGATGATACTGAGAGGATTTGGGTGGATTCGCGCGAAAATTTCCAGAAGCTGGTGAAATTTTCACAAAATTATATGACCTATATTGCTGAGCGGATCACTTTATATACCGGAGACCGTCCGCTTTTTGATTTATACGGCGTTGAAGAGGAGATTGAAAAATCACTCGCTAAACGAGTCAATTTAAAATCGGGCGGATATCTGATTATTGACCAAACCGAAGCATTGACCACTATGGATGTCAATACCGGTGGATTTATTGGTGTCCGGAATTTTGATGACACGATATTTAAAACAAATCTTGAAGCTGCACAGGTCATTGCGCGGCAACTTCGTTTACGCAATCTCGGTGGAATTATCATTATTGACTTCATCGATATGGACAATGAGGAACATAGGAATGCCGTATTAACAGAATTTAATAAGGTTCTCCTCAAAGACCGCACACGCATTACAGTGAACGGGTTCAGTGCATTGGGATTGGTTGAAATGACGCGTAAGCGCACGCGTGAGAGCCTTGCTCATGTGCTGTGCGAGCCTTGTCCTACTTGCCAAGGGCGTGGAGAAATAAGAACCGCGCAAACTATTTGCTACGAAATTTTGCGTGAACTGCTGCGAGAATCCAGGCAGTTTGAAGCGAATGAGTTTCGCATACTGGCATCACAAAAAGTCATCGATTTATTCCTGGATGAAGAGTCACAGAGCTTGGCACAACTGGGTGATTTTATAGCCAAACCGATCAGTCTTCAGGTTGAAGAGTCCTATACACAGGAACAATATGATGTAATATTGATGTAATCGGTCGATGGGAATTTTAGGAAAAAACCTGAATCAGATCTGTTCTGATTCAGGTTCAAATTAAGCGAAGTTTTTGTTAGCGAAAAAACCGTCAGGCATTTTGGTAATCTTATTGTGTCGTAACAGGAGACTCGGTCAGATCGTTGGCTCCCGAATTCAGATTGGCCTTGATATCTTGCCTATCTGATGAGTTATTAGCCATAGTCCGTTCTCGTTGCAATAATTCCGCTGCAATTTTTCTATGAAAACTTGCCTGCTGTACAGAATCCTCGGCAGCTTGTTCGTAATAACGAATATTCGCTAACGTATGTGATTTGAAATCTTGACCTTGCCGACCATAGTATTGGCTGTGATCATCATAATCCGCCAGCGATCCTTTTTTTTCTTCAGCCTTCGTCGACATTTCTTCGGCTAGACTGTCATAGTAGCTTGCTAATTTATTATGTTCGCTATGCGTTTTGGCATTGATTGCGATCTTTCTATTTTCCGCAACCTGTGTATCTACAGAGCCCATTTGGGCGCATGAAATTAGAAGAGAAAGCATAGGCACGGCCATCAAATATTTTCTCAGCCTTGTATTCATGATAGTAATAACCTCATATAGATTGATATGGAGCGTATCGTATCGTAACCTCTATGAGGTGTATATTGGGGAAACTATTGTTTTCTGCTAAGGGAAACCATTAGCGCATACTATATTGATAGTAAATAATATTATTGCTATAAATGGTCTAATGTTCTTCAGAAATCCAGCGTGTGGCATAACGTATTAAATCGGCGCCATCTTTCAAATTAAGTTTTACTCGAATGTTGAAACGGTGTGTTTCGATTGTTTTGATGCTACGGCAAAGCAGCTTGGCAATTTCCTGACTGCTGTGGCCTGATCCAATTAAATGCAGTACCTCAAATTCACTGGGAGTGAGGGTATTGATCAACTGCTCCGGCTCTGCTCCTCCAGTTGCGATGCGCTTTAGCAGTTTTTCATGCATTTGCTTGCTCAAATAAACATTTCCCTTTAAGACTTCGCGAATTGCAGCTAACAGTACTTCGCCAGGTTCTTGTTTCATGACGTAACCACGTGCTCCGGCTCGCAAAGCGCGTTCGGCGTATACTGATTCATCATGCATGGAAATAAACAGTACAGGTAACATCGGCATCAGAGCATGCATGCTTTTGATCACTTCGAAACCAGACACTGTTTTAAGCGTAACGTCTAATAACACAAGATCGACAGGGCCGTTTTTCTTAAGTATGGCGAGCGCCTCGTTCCCATCACCGGCCTCTGCAAATACTTCCATATCAGGTTCCATATTGATGAGCATCGCCATACCATGCCGCAACATGGCATGATCATCTACCAACATAATTTTTGCTTTTGCTGTCGACATATTAAACCATTCGCATTTCTAAACGAACTTCCGTACCGCCTTCGATGTGCGATAGAAATTCCAGTTTTGCACCTAATTGTTTTGCACGGTATCGCATAATTTTAATGCCCATTCCTGAAATTGTTTTATGATCGGCACTAACACTCCCCAAGCCGCTACCATCATCACAGATCGACAGACAAAGTATACCTTCATCGGAAGTGAGCGATATCGTGAGGTGCTGCGCCTTGCCATGGCGTATTGCATTATTGACTGCTTCTTGTGTAATGCGATAAAGATTAAGTGCCGCGCTGCTGTCATTGATAACGATCCCACGGTTACTGGAAAAGTTACAAATGATGTTGTATGTCGATGCTATTCTTGTTGTTAGCGTTTGCAGGGCAGGTATCAGGCCATTTGCTTCCAGTTCAAAAGGCAGTAATCCTTGCGCCAGTTGCTTGATCTGTATCACAGCAGTCTGTGCCTGTGAAGCAATGGAGGCAGCCACTGCCGCCATACTTTCATTTCCCGTTGTAGACATTTTTTTCTCTAATGCGCCTGCTTGATAGCCGATGGCAGCAATTTGCTGACCAAGATTATCGTGCAATTCTTGTCCAATGGTATGTTGCTGTTCTTCAGCGATTGAAATAAGCGCCTGCTCCAAACGCTTACGTTCAAGCCAGCTTTCCAGATCACTGGCAATGGCACTGATGAGTTTTTGCTCTTCCGGCACCAAAAAGGGCTTATCTTCCGGATAAAAAACACGCAACTGACCGCAAACCTTTCCATTCACACTAATCTCAGAACAATAAGTACAGGCCGGATCTCTATCTGCCCGCATATGATCACGTATTCTGGGCGTGATTCTGTTTCTTGCTTGCAACTGGTTGATAAGGCCTTGGCTATACTTCCCCGAAGTAAATCGCCAGCCATCCAATTCAATAACAGCGGTTACTATTTCCGGAAATTGCATGGCAGGTATCAAATGCTCAAAGATATTCTGGCATACATTTTCTATCGATGACTCCACGCCAATTCCGCGACGAATTTCATATAAACAAGTAATTTCCTTCAAGCGTTCGAGAAGTAGCTGATCCAATTGTTTGCGCTCGAGCCAGCGTGCCAAATCACTGGCGATCGCATCGATCAGTCTTTGATCTTCCGTTACCAGGAATGGCTTATCCTGAGGGTAAAATACGCTCAAATGACCGCATATCTTATCATTAACACTAATTTTCGATTGTAGGACGAATCCGATAACATCACTCTCTTTGTAGCATTCAAAGCATACTTTGTCGTTAATATTGGCCTCTAATTGCATTTTATAGGCCTCACTTTGTTCCATATCTCTGGAAGTAATTTGCTTACCATCGAATTCAATGATGACGGTGGTAATTTCCGGAAATTGCATGGCAGGTATCAAATGCTCAAAAATATTCTGACATACATTTTCCAGTGATAATTCCAAACCCATGCCGCGGCGAATTTCATAAAGACAGGTAATTTCCTTCAGACGTGCGCGCAGAATCTCATCAATTTGCTTACGTTCAAGCCATCTGGCCAGGTCGCTGGTTATGGCGTCAATGAGTCTTTGTTCTTCCATGACCAGAAACGGCTTGTCGATAGGGTAGAAGACACTGAGTTGGCCGCACACTTTACCGTTGACACCAATTCTCGATTTCAATTCATGTGTCAAACCAGAGTGCTGATTGGTGGAAGCAATTCGCCTTCTATCCAGCTCGATCGCGACAAAAGCCTGTTCCGGAAATTGCATGGCAGGTATCAAATGCTCGAATATATTTTGGCAAACGGTTTCTACAGACAATTCCAATCCGATACTGCGACGAATATTATAAAGACAGGTGATTTCCTTCAGGCGCTCACGAAGTTCAATTTCCTTTTGACTCAACTCGATTGAGAATTGCTCAGCAGTTTCTTTGGCAGTGCGGGCTTCTCGTTCCGATTTCATCAGTTTGCGTACAAACCAGTTGAGCAAGAGTATTTCAGCAATGATCAATCCAGCCAAATAAAGGATGATGATTTTCAATTCCTCATTGACTGGCTTGAACAATTCTTCTTCGTCCAGTTTCAGAATCATGCCCAGACCGATAGCACTCAAGGGCGCATAGGCTTCAATCACCGGTACTTGACGGTAATCTTCGACGGCAATAACGCCGCTTTTGCCATCAAGCGCATAGCTGATCGGTAACACGCCTTCTTCTTCTGTAATGCGCCTTAAGTGTTTAAATTTAACCCCATTAATCTGACCTATCAGGCAAGGCATATCCTGCTTGCCTTTTATTGGCGGCGCGCAAAATATGAATTCTCCAGTTTCACCGATGGATTTGATTTCGCTAAAGCTACGAGTCAGCTGCGGTAATGGAATTTCGGTAGTGATGCTACCGATATGGTGAAAATCTTGATCAACTACATCCTTGGTGGTATGCAGGATAAATTCCCCATCCCAAATCAGTGAAGTGGGATTATGCCTATTCAAAGGCAATGACTGTGCTTGATTTTCAGAGAAAACACCTGCGTGTGTTAATGCATTACCATGCTTATCATAAACAACCGCAGCCGAGAAACCAGCTTGCATTAACGAATCTATGTTGCGTGTAAGATCGTGTAGTGCGCTTTCATTCTCGGGTTGAGCATTGAGTTCTTGCATGGATTGCACGATGAAGGGGCGCATGGTTAATGCACGCATATCTGCCAATCCCTTCTCAATCTGGCTTTCCAGCAATAACGCTTTGCCTTGTAACGCGACATCAAGTCCTCTACCCAGCACGGATTCAATTTGTTGGCGCATGACACTGTATACAGCGCCACCCGTTGTCAACGTTAATCCCAACAGCAGTAAGCCGCCAATAATACTAATTTTGCGATCGTCGCGTGTTAACAGCAAACCTTTCTCCTTAGTCAGCAACGGCTGAATTTATGTCAATTGAATTATAGGCATAATTATTGGACAACTCCAGAGAGCAGATCTTACGATAAAGCGATTCTGATTGCAGATGGAAACAACAATCCTATTGATACTTATCACATTCTGGAACAAAAGCGTTGAGTAGGTGAATGATGATATTTTTAGGAAATTCTGGTTATTGCACGATCATTGCTCGGTCTTTTACCGAATAAGCGAGTTGCTGATGTGATGAAGCGTTTGTCTCAATAAAATGATGGTACAGACATACCCATCCACAGCATGACCAAAATGATCATCGTGATACCTATGCCAATCGTGCCAATGATCATGCCAATTAATATAGTCACTCCGTCTCTGTTCAACAGACCGAGCGACATGACCAGTATTCCCAGTCCTGGTGGAAAATTGACCAAGGGGATGGGAAGCGCTACCGCTACGGCGAAAACAAATGAAAAAATACCAATAATTCTTTCCCAGGTATGGACGCTGATATATGTCATGCGCGGCTGCATGCGCTCCTCAATTTTCTTGAGCCAAGGATTGGCCTTGGCGATCAATTTTTCAAGGCTTGAGCGTTTAACATATTTTTTCTCAATCCAGGCGGGCAACCAGGGTGCTTGCATGCCCAGCACCATTTGTATCGAGAAAATGAACAGCGGAATGGAAAAGATCGTGGTGTAGCCGGGCGGAACCGGTAATGGAATGCAAATGGGAAAAGCGGCGATCGCCATCAATATGCCAAACCCCCGCTCGTGCAGAGCATTTTTAATTTCGCCGACTGTCATCGCTTCGTTTTTATTTTCTACGACGACGACAGCTAGGAAGTCAGAAGTGGGGCGCTCTTTGATCGTCATGGCTAGCTTCCTCGTTATTATTGCTATTGGAGTATTATCTGGTTGACAAAGTTTAAGTGAACTAACAATAAACGTCAGATAAATACAGCTATTCATGGAATTTTTTAATGTCTTGCGTATCTTTTATGCATCAGACATTGGATTGACTACTCATAACGCAGCGCATCAACCGGTTTAAGCGAAGCAGCTTTCTTGGCTGGATAAAAGCCAAAAAATATACCCACTGCTGAAGCAAACAGGAAAGCTAAACCGATCATGCCGAGGGTAATGACAATCAGCATATCGGCCATTTGGCTGACTAGCCAGGCG
>Ga0154020_10011351_pt1 | contig 10159 bp, 5 predicted proteins | sample Klosneuvirus_201_FD_109709 | JGI IMG/M metagenome (GOLD analysis project Ga0154020, IMG submission 109709) | Active sludge microbial communities from wastewater, Klosterneuburg, Austria - Klosneuvirus_20160825_MG | ecosystem: Engineered > WWTP > Aerobic digester > Activated sludge | place... | reverse complement strand
GTGACGGCCAGTCCGAAAATTGGTTCGGGAGAATCAATGCTATGACCGCCCGCTAATGGAATACCTGCTTTGGCACAAACCGTCCGACCGCCTTCAATTACTTTTTGCGCCAGCTCCACGGGTAATTTTTCCACCTGCCAACCCAGGATAGCAATGGCCAACAGGGGTTTTCCGCCCATGGCATATACATCGCTGATGGAATTGGCGGCAGCGATTTGTCCGAAATCAAATGCATCATCTACAATGGGCATAAAGAAATCGGTGGTAGAAATCAGGGCCATGCCATTACCAAGATCGTATACCGCAGCATCATCACGGCTATGGTTACCCACCAGTAATTTATCATTATCAGGAACAGTGATACTGCTTTTCAATATTTCATCCAGCACTTTGGGAGCGATCTTGCAACCGCAACCGGCGCCGTGGGAGTAGTGAGTGAGGGGGAAGTCGGGAGTCATATGTTGAAAATGGAAAGTATGAAATACAAATTACGAAGTAGCTAACGATCAAAGTTAGTTAAAGAATGATAGAAAAGATTCGAATGGGTGGTACGGAAGTGATATGACCGCTGCTTGTATTTCTTTGCGTTCCTTTGCGTCCTCGTTTCTTTGCGGTAAAAAACCCTAATTCTTTCGCCTGAACACAATCCCCGTGCTCTTCTGAAAATCAGAACTGAAACGCAGGTGATATACATCATCTCCATCATGCACCACTAAGAGACCCGTGTTGGGAGGATACTTACCCAGATTGTCGGCAAAGAGTACGAGGGTGAAGTCTTCGTCCTGTCCGGGTTGGATATAAATAGTTTTGCGGATCGCACTGGCCTTGATTCCCTGTTTGGCCATGATGGTTTCTCCGTTCATGATTACACTCACAGTATCACCATCAATTTCTCCGTTATCATAGAGAGAAAGCACCAGGCTATCAGCTTTGAAATTCACTACCTGAGAAAATTCTGATTTTCTGCCGGCAATGGTGGCCACATTCCTGGTTAATTCTTCAATGGACTTTTGAGGTGCCGTCACAACCGGTGCACTCGCCGGGCGGGCTGTCTCTGTATGCTTATGCTGTTCAGCCGGTGATGGCAGTGGCGCTTTTAGTGTATTGTTATTTGCGATCGGTTGATTCGTAGCAGCAACAGACTGAGGTTTTCCGGAGGCAGGCGTAGTAATTGCCGCAGTTGTTTTTGGTACTGCTGTTTGGTTGTTATTGCTACCGGCTGCAGAAACGGTATTATTTTTTGTTGCGTTTGTGTTCAGGGCATTGTCTGTTTTTACAGTAGCCACTACCGGCTTATTTAGCGCTGCAGTTTTACTGCTGGCAGCAGGTTGTAATGTAACCGATGAGGCATCCACATCTTTTGTCTCCGTTCTTTTTACCACTGCCTCATTTCTTTTGAGCTCCCGCTCTTTTAATTCTGGGTCGGCACGCTGTACATCAGGAGCCACTATGGGAACATTTGTATTTGAACCGTTGATGGATTTTGTATTTGTCTTTGTCAGGGCTGCATCTGGTTTTTTCAAATCAGGTCCTGTTGCTTCAGGATCTGTTCTCACCAGTTCAGGAGCTGCTACAATGATGGTACCAGATTGATTCGAAATTCCCTTTGTCTGGGTTTTGGCCAGTACTGCTTCCGGTTTTTTCAGATCGGGCCCCGTGGCTTCAGGATCTGTTCTCACCAGTTCCGGTGCCGCCACATTGATGGTGCCAGATTGATTAGCGATTCCTTTTGTGGGAGTTTTGGTCAGGGCAGCATCCGGTTTTTTCAGATCAGGTCCCAGTGATTCCGGATCAGCACGAACCAGCTCCGGTGCGGCAACAGAAGGAAGTGTTGCCGGTTCATTGCTGAAAGTATATTCTGTTTTAACCCGCTGGGGTTTGGCCAGACGGGCTACAACAGGGGCTTCATTTCTTTCTTTATAAAAACTGATTTCATCTGCGATCTTCAATTCCTCCAGATGCGGGAAAATTTTGGAGGCGGTCAGGTCTTTTTCCTGTCCGAGATCCACTTTTCCGGTTACGGAATAATATTTTTTGGTGGCATTGGTCTTCCAGGTACCCGCCAGGTACCAGGCACTGTCGCTCCCGTTTCTTTTGAATGTGCTGGTGACTTTAATGCCTTTATCCAGTTTACCCCGGAAATTATAAGCGAGTATATCATCATCGGTTACTTCACAAATGTCACCGTTGATGGTTCCTTTTACTCTTTTGATAATATAATAGAGGGTATCATTGACGATGAATTCACTGCGGGAATAGCCATACACTTTGCCCTTGTATTCTGTCAAAGCGATTTCGAATAACTGGTCTTTTCTTACAGTGGTACTGTCATTACTCAATGCACCTGTCCAGAGACCGGTAAGCGATTGACCATAAAAAAACAGGGGTGACAGCAGCAGCAGGGCTGCCAGTTTAATGGATTTCAGGTTTTGAACCTGAATATTGAAGAAGCGGGATGGCATTTTCAGCGGTTACGGATTTACAGTCAACTGTATGTAATAACGAATTTATGCCCTCCCGATTGTGTAAACCCTTCCAATAATACTTGTCGTAATATTTCAGCAGGATGCGGAAACTTTCTAAGGTATTTCCCTCTTCCAGCAGCTGAATGGCGGTTTTTGCATTCAATCCGCCCAGTTTTTCCTTGATTCGCCCGATGGCATCGATCATTTTGCTACGGTCAAGTTGGCCATACTCTTCCGTGATATGTTTTAATCTTTCCTCAAAAGGAATATCCAGGAAAAAAACAGGTGACTGACGCATGGTCTTCCAGATCATTCCGGGAAGATTTACATGACCGATCCGCTGGGATTCATCTTCGAGCCAGACAGGAACTTGTAAAGGGGGATCAGTTTTAATTCCTGCCTGTAATATGAGTGCTTCACTTAAGAGGTTCTCAAACATTTCCTGTGTGGGCTGTACCGGCATGCCGATACTACCAAAAGCCGAGCCTTTGTGCCGGGCAATTCCTTCCAGATCAACAACCGGTGACCCCTGCTGTTTCAGCGCATGCAGGAGTTCTGTTTTTCCCGAACCGGTATAACCACCCAGTACATGGAAACGAAAGGGATATTCAAAGCTGCTGAGTACATGATTGCGGTATTTTTTATAGCCGCCAACCAATGTGTACACCTTAAATCCATACAAATCGAGCAGCCAGGATACTGCTCCGCTTCGCATGCCGCCGCGCCAGCAATAAACCAGGATGGTTCGGTTATCAGCCAAAGAAATATTGTTGTTTGTTTTGGCGGCATGGTCAGCTAAAATGGCTTCCACTTCTTCCACCATCTTTCTCATTTTCGGACCGAAATAATCGAGGCCGATTTTGATGGCGGCTTCGCGGCTTTGTTGTTTGTAGGTGGTACCGACTACTTTTCTTTCTTCATCGGTGAAAAGAGGCATAGAACGGGCGATGGGAATATGAGCATGCTGGTATTCACCGGGGCTGCGCACATCCAGAACGGGATGCTGTTTAGCCAGTTCAAGAAAGGGGTTGATATCAATACGGGTGGCGGCCATCAGACTGATGCGAATGTACGGGAACGGGGGTGATAATCGGTTTTGCCCCGCTGGGGCAAGAAGAAAAAAATTCGTCGTTTATGTTACCGGGATTGGGCCCCGCTGGGGCCGCTTCTTATTAAGCGTCGTCATTTAATGAGGAGCAACGATTCTTTAATAGGCATTACCACAATCAGGCAAACGCCGGTTGAACCACTTATAAATAAATGATGATTTGAAAGAAGAAAGCTTCAGGTAAATACCAGGCTGTTTCTAAACCCCTCAACCGCTAAACATCTCAACTACTCAACGAATAAACCTCCTCCCTCATCCATTCATACTCGCCAGAAACTCCTCATTGCTCTTGGTACCCTTCATCCGGTTTTGCAATTCACGCATGGCTTCTTCGGGATTCATGTCGGTGAGATATACACGGAGCAGGTTCATTCTTTGCAGCACATCTCTTTCCAGCAGCAGGTCGTCGCGGCGGGTGGAAGAGGCCACAATATCAATAGCAGGATAAATTCTTTTGTTGGAGAGTTTACGTTCCAGCTGTAATTCCATATTACCGGTTCCCTTGAATTCCTCAAAGATCACTTCATCCATTTTACTGCCGGTATCAACAAGGGCAGTGGCAATGATGGTGAGTGAACCGCCGCCTTCAATTTTACGGGCAGCACCAAAGAATTGCTTGGGCTTTTGCATGGCATTAGCTTCCACACCACCCGATAATACTTTACCGGAAGCAGGAGCTACTGTGTTGTGGGCACGGGCCAGACGGGTAATAGAATCCAGCAGGATTACCACATCATGTCCGCATTCTACCAGTCTCTTGGCTTTTTGCAAAGCGATGGTAGACACTTTAACGTGTTTCTCTGCCGGCTCATCAAAGGTGGAAGCAATCACTTCACCCTTGATACTTCTTTCCATATCGGTAACCTCTTCCGGACGCTCATCAACAAGCACTACCATCAGGTAGCACTCGGGGTGATTGGCAGCAATTGCATTGGCCACAGCTTTCAGCAACATGGTCTTACCCGTTTTGGGCTGCGCCACAATCAATCCACGCTGACCTTTACCTATCGGTGTAAACAGGTCCATGATCCGGGTGGAATAATCTGAAGGAGTGGTAAACAGGTTCAGTTTTTCAAAAGGGAATAAGGGGGTCAGGTAATCAAATGGTACCCGGTCTCTTACTTCCTCCGGTGTTTTACCATTGATGGTATCCACTTTCAGCAGGGCAAAATATTTTTCACCTTCTTTCGGCGGACGCACCGCTCCATTCACAGTATCACCTGTTTTTAAACCAAAGAGTTTAATCTGGGAGGGAGATACATATACGTCATCCGGTGAGGAGAGATAATTGTAATCAGAAGAGCGCAGGAATCCATAACCATCCGGCATCATTTCCAGCACACCTTCACTCAGGATCACGCCATCAAATTCTACATTGAACTGTTGTTCGCGGCGAGCGGGATATACTTTGGGAGCTCCCTGAGGATTGGGTTCCGGAGAAGGCTGGGCAGCAGCTGAAGCAGAAGCAATAATTTCAGCAACATCACTATTATCATTACCATTTTCAACCGGGGGTGCTTCATTCACCTGCTGGGGAGCAGCGGCTTCTTCTTCATGGGCTTTCTTCCTTGGCTTTTTAACCGGAGCTGGCTTTTCTCCTTCTGCAGCGGGGGTACGGACTGGTTTTTTAACGGGCATATTGGGTTTTTTATTCATTGCTTTTTCTTCATCACCGCTTTCCACTTCAGCTTCTTCACTTCCGGTGGCGGTGGTGGTTTTGATAATTCTTTTACGCTTACCGTCATCCACAGGTTTAGCCCCTTTGGCTCCGGCAATGGCCTGGCTGTCGAGAATTTTATAGACCAGGTCTTGTTTACTCAGTTTTTTGGCGTTTGGTATTTTCAACTGCTCAGCTATATCCAGCAGTTCAGGAACGAGCATGTCGTTCAATTGCAAAATGTCGTACATATATACTTCTTAGGGTTAATCACAACTCGCAGTCACCAGTCTAAGTAATTTGAGAATAAAGGTTTATGATTGAATGGATTCGGCGGGTAGTATCAGCTAAAGCCTTGGGGAACTGTAATTAATCGGCCTTGTTTCTGGTGCAAGTATACAGAGAAAAGGGGAAAAACAAAAATTTCAGCCTTTTAGCCCAAAAAAGAGGGCATTAGCCATGATAGCTAATGCCCTTGCCTCCTGGTTTTCTAACTGCTTATTTGCTAGAAAAGACTTTTACCTGACCATCGTTTTCACTGCTTACAATCACCAGGCTTTTTCCATTCGGGCTTTTTTCAGCCGGGATAAACAACATTCCTTCCGGTCCATCTCCGGTGCGGAGTACTTTGATAAAAACAGGGTAATATGGATAAGTAATATCATACATGGCCAGGGCATCGGCTCTTTCCAATCCGATAAAGAGAATTGTCTTATTCCCGATTTTTCCAATACAAAGCCCTTCGGGTTCGGCCCCTTTATCATCACTCCGGCCATCATCATATAAACCGGCGGCCGAACAGGCGACATCCAGTTCATTTTTGCTGTCATACACCAGTTCCCCAGTTAAACCATTCCAGATGCTGAATGATCGGGCACCAAAGGAAAACAATTCATCAAAATCGCCATCTCCATCGGTATCTCCCTGCGAAGTAGTAATATTCAACCTGCCCAGGTTGGCATCCTGCCGAAGGATGGAAGCATCCTGAAACCGGAAAGGATCCAGCGTAATATCTTTGATACGTTTGACTTCAGCATAACCAGTATATTCTCTGGCATCTCCTTCATTGGCCGTAAAAAGCAGGGGTACATTATAAGGTAAAACGGCAATAGCATCGGGTTGAAACATCCCTTTTACATTCCATGTTTTATTGAAGGCGATGGTATTGTCGCGGTCACTAAGGTCCATTTTGTAAGGCTCCAGACCATAGTGTTTGTAGCCCAGCGGCATGATTTTTACAGCTGCTTTGGCACTCAGGTCAATTTGTGCAATGGCATTGTTTTCCTGCAGGGTTACCCAGGCTGTTCTGGAATCAGCAGACACAGTGATATATTCGGGCTCAATATCCTTCGCAAAATTGTTACCGGGTCCGAATACCCGGAAACCCTGGGACCTGAGTGTGGACAGAGAGGAACTGAATGCGGAAAAATCAATATTTGTAACTGCATATTCAGGTACAGTAATGACAGAAACAGTTCCCACCGGATCATTGCTGTAGCTATCATTGGGTTCTCCTTCATTGGCCGTAAGAATAAATTTACCATCCGGACTGTAAGTAATCATATCCGGCAAAGCGCCAACAGGGATTACTTTTATTTCGCTGTAATTAGCACAATCAAAGACTACCACTTTTCCGGGGTCCTGTTTAACGGCAGCTTCGATGGCCGCAGCCAGTTTTCCTTCAGATACATCCAGGCTATTCACATATCCTCCATAAGTACCCAAACTGATTGATTGCAGATAAACAGGTTTGGCCGGATTTGAAAGGTCAACCACATCAATCTTGTTGACGGTACTGTTATTGACGATAAAAAGTCTATTGGTACCTGGATCAAACGCACTGATCTCCGCCGCGCCCAGATCGCCCACATCAATGGAGCCTATTTCCGCAATACTGAAAGCGTCTTCGGTGGCTACCGGGGTTTCGATCCCTTTTTTGCAGGAAAGGATAAAGAGTGCCGGAAAAGCGATGAAGAAAGTCAGGACAAATCTCATGCAGTTAATTTGTGCGCAAGATTACAAGCCCCTTGTTATGACAAAATGATCAGAATATTATGCTACTGTTATGATGAAAAGGGAAATCATGACCCAATGATTATCTTTGCCCCTCTCAAAACATAAGCAATGTTCAACAAGCGAATCAGGATCAAAGAGCTGCTGGCCATGGAGCCGCAGGGACAGGAAGTAACGGTGATGGGTTGGGTACGTACCTTCCGCAATAACCAGTTTATTGCCCTTAATGATGGCAGTACCAATAATAATTTACAGGTAGTGGTGGAACTGGGCTCCCAGCAGGAAGAACTGCTCAAAAGAATCACGACTTCCGCTTCGATGAAAGTAACAGGTACCATTGTGCCTTCACTGGGCAAAGGCCAAAAAATGGATTTGAAAGCGACCCAAATTGAAATCCTGGGCGACAGTGATGCCGAAAAATATCCTTTGCAACCCAAGAAGCACAGTCTTGAATTTCTTCGCGAAATCGCCCACTTGCGTTTTCGTACCAATACTTTCGGGTCTGTATTCCGTGTGCGTCATGCTTTGGCTTTCGCCATTCACAAATTCTTCAATGAAAAAGGATTTGTGTATATGCACACTCCCATCATCACGGCCAGCGATGCAGAAGGCGCCGGTGAAATGTTCCGGGTGAGCACACTGCCGTTTGACCAAACGCCCCGGAATGAAAAAGGCGAAGTGGACTTTAAACAGGACTTCTTTGGTCGTGCCACTAATTTAACCGTGAGCGGTCAGCTGGAAGGGGAACTCGGTGCTACCGCTTTTGGAGAGATTTATACATTCGGTCCCACTTTCCGCGCAGAGAATAGTAATACCGCCCGGCACCTCGCAGAATTCTGGATGATTGAACCAGAGATGGCTTTTTATGATCTGGAAGATAATATGAACCTGGCTGAGGAATTTATTCAATACATCATCCGCTATGCCATGGAAAATAACCGCGAAGATCTGGACTTTCTGGCCCAGCGCCTGGCGGATGAGGAGAAACAGTTACCACAGGACAAGCGGAGTGAGTTAGGATTGATCGAGAAACTGGAATTTGTGTTGAACAATGGTTTTGAAAGACTCACATATACTGATGCCATTGAAATCCTGAAAGAAAGCAATCACAATAAGAAAAAGAAATTCCAGTACCCCATCACCGGCTGGGGGATGGATCTGCAAAGTGAACATGAACGCTACCTGGTGGAAAAGCATTTTAAGAAACCGGTGATTCTGTATAATTATCCCGCTGCCATCAAGGCTTTCTATATGCGGCAGAATGATGATTGCGCACCCGGTCAACCCACCGTGGCCGCCATGGATATCCTGGCCCCGGGAATTGGCGAAATCGTAGGAGGATCACAAAGAGAAGAACGACTCAGTAAACTCGAAGACCGGATGAAAGAAATCGGTATTCCGTTGGAAGAACTCTGGTGGTACCTCGATACCCGCCGTTATGGAACTGTGCCGCATGCCGGTTTTGGTCTGGGCTTTGAGCGCATGGTGCAGTTTGTAACGGGTATGACGAATATTCGTGATGTGATAGCTTTTCCGAGGACACCAGGGAGTGCGGAGTTTTAATCGAGAAGAGGTTAAAAAAGAAACAAATAAAAAGAGGCACTATCAAGCCTCTTTTTTTTATACCCGCCACAGGGTAGTTAAGGTTTTATGATTATTGTCTACCTTAACCTGCTACGAGCCCCGTCTACATATGAAATTGATTGTCTTACTGCTATTACTAAATATTGTTTCAGTTACTTCCATTGCCCAAAACTGGGAAGAACTGAATAATGAGGTGCTTGTGTTGTATGGTAAAGAGGACTATGATAAAGCCCGTTTAGTTGCCGAAAAAGCAATCGTGGGTGCGGAGAAAGAATTTGGAAAAGACCATATCAACTACGCCACTTCACTGTATAATCTTGGTAAACTAAACGAGATACTCAGGAAATATTCAAATGCTGAGGGTTATTATCTCGAGTTACTTGGCGTCAGAAAAAAGAGTGGAGGGGAAGACAGTCCGGAATATGCAAGTTTACTTAATGTACTCGGCGTTTTGTATTCCGAAATGGAACAGTATGAAAGGGCTGAACAGTATCTGAAAATGGCTGTGGAGTCACAGGGCCGGATACTTGGCAAGCTGCACAACAATTATATTACCAGTCTGGAAAATCTCGCATTTGTATTGGCGAAGCAGGGAAAAAATAATCAGTCAGAATCTGTTTCGCTGGAAGCGCTTGCAGCAAAGAAAAAAAACCTGGGAGAGGCCGATCCAGGCTATTTATCTTCTTTAAAAAAATTGGGCAAGTTTTATCAGGATATCAACCGGTATGATCAGGCGGAAATATATTTTCAAAAGGCTATAAAAATAGCGGAGGATTCGATGCTTGTTAATAACCGGACTTATACGGAATTTCTTTTTTCTCTGGCTGGTCTGTATAAGGAAACGGGTGAGTATGCAAAAGCAGAACCCTGGTTTAAGAAGACCATTCAATCAGCCCAAAAAACAGTGGGGACGGAACATATTTTTTACGGAATTATATTAAATGACCTGGCTTCGATGTACAGTTATTCCGGAAAATATAAACAGGCAGATACTTTATATAATCAGTCGCTGTTGATTGCCAGAAAAATAAATGGTAATGACCATCCCAATGTGGCGTATGCGCTGAATAACTTAGGCATACTGTATACAGATATGGGACTTTATTCAAAAGCCGAGCCAGCCATTTTGGAAGGTCTTCGGATCAGGAAAAAGCATTATGGGGATCAGCATATTGAAAACGCTTCGAGTTATCTGGCACTGGGTAATTTATACTCCGATCAGGGAAAATTTGAGGAAGCGGTGCAGTATTATCTGGAAGCCATTGCCATCAGGAAAAAATTTTCCGGTGAAGAAAGCATCGTTTATGCTACATACATCAATAATCTCGCATT
>Ga0154020_10011349_pt1 | contig 10160 bp, 9 predicted proteins | sample Klosneuvirus_201_FD_109709 | JGI IMG/M metagenome (GOLD analysis project Ga0154020, IMG submission 109709) | Active sludge microbial communities from wastewater, Klosterneuburg, Austria - Klosneuvirus_20160825_MG | ecosystem: Engineered > WWTP > Aerobic digester > Activated sludge | place... | reverse complement strand
TCGAACGACTTGCCGCTCGCGACGCGTTTGCCGCTGACGCGCGAGAGGCGCGCCTTGAAGGCGGTGCCGCCGTCGCCGCTCAGCGTGGCCTCGAGGTCCCAGTAGCTCGCGGACCTGAACGCGCGTCGCTCGCGCTCGCGGTCGACGAGCAGCCGCACCGCGACGCTCTGCACGCGCCCCGCGGAGAGCCGCGGCGCCACCTTCTTCCAGAGCAGCGGCGAGAGCGTGTAGCCGTAGAGGCGGTCGACGATGCGGCGGGCCTCCTGCGCGCGCACGAGCGACTCGTCGATGTCGCGCGGGCTCGAGATGGCGGCCTTGATCGCCTCGGGGGTGATCTCGTGGAACACGATCCGCTTCACGCGGACGCCCTTGCCCGGCTTGAGCAGCTGCAGGATGTGCCACGAGATGCTCTCGCCTTCGCGATCCTCGTCGGTCGCGAGCAGGAGCTCGTCCTTGCCCTTGGCGGCGGCGCGCAGGGCGCTCACCCGCTGCTTCTTCTCCTCGGGGACGATGTAGAGCGGCTCGAAGTCTCCGTCGACGTTCACGCCGAGCTTGGACCACTTCTGCTTCTTCAGCTCCGGCGGGACGTCGCTCGCGCTCTGCGGCAAGTCGCGGACGTGGCCGAAGCTCGCCTCCACCTGGTAGGACTTGCCCAGGTAGCCTGCGATGGTCTTGGCCTTGGCCGGGGACTCGACGATGACGAGGGTACTCATGACGGAGGGGCGGCTCTGATACCGGTCCGCACCGTCCCCTGTCTAGGTACCGAACAAAAGCGCCCGATATTGGGCCAGCTCCGCGATGCTCGCCCGGATGTCGTCGAGCGCGGTGTGGTTCTTGTCTTCCTTCCGGGGGATCGCGTCGCGCCCCTTCCAGGCCTGCACGAGCACCTTGAGCGAGGAGACGTCGACCTGCCGGTAGTGCAGGAACCCCTCGAGCTGCGGCAGGTGGCGCTGCAAGAAGCGGCGATCCTGGTGGATCGAGTTGCCCGCGAGCACCCCCTCCCGGTACCGGCAGTGCTTCGCCACGAGGGCGATCGCGTCGCGCTGGACGTCCTCGAGGCCGTGTGGGCTCGTGCGCACCTTCGCGAGGAGGCCGTTCCTGGTGTGCATGTCGCGCACGAACGGGCTCGTCCGCGCGAGCACCTCCTCGGGCTGCCACACCACGCGCTCCAGCTCCTCGATGGGCACGAGGTCGTCGCCGGTCACGATGATCGCGAGCTCGATCACCGCGCAGCTCTCCGGGTCGAGCCCGGTCATCTCCAGATCCATCCAGACGAGCTTCAGGTCGGACATGGGAGAGAGGCCTATCACGGCACCTCCTCGTCGAGCACGGGCACCTCCTCGCCGGCCAGCACCTTGTGGGCGCGGTCGAGATCGAGGGCGCCCTCCCACCGCGAGACGGCGAGGGTCGCGACCCCGTTGCCGACCAGGTTGGTCAGCGCCCGCGCCTCGCTCATGAAGCGGTCGATGCCGAGGATCATGGCGAGCCCCGCCACCGGCACCGTGCCGACGCTCGAGAGCGTGGCGGCGAGCGTGATGAACCCGCTCCCCGTGACGCCGGCCGCGCCCTTGCTGGTGAGGAGCAGCACCCCGAGGAGGGTGAGCTGCTGGCCGAGGGTCAGCGGGATGTCCATCGCCTGGGCGACGAACATCACCGCCATGGTCAGGTAGATCGAGGTGCCGTCGAGGTTGAACGAGTACCCGGTGGGGATCACGAGCCGCACGACCTGCTTCTCGCACCCGAGGTGCTCGAGCTTGGCCATCATCTGCGGGAGCACCGACTCGCTCGACGAGGTGCCGAGCACGATGGCGAGCTCCTCCTTGATGTAGCGGAGGAACGCGAAGATCGAGATCCGCGCGGTGAACCACGACACCGTCGCGAGCACGACCAGCACGAACGCGAAGCACGTGGCGTAGAAACAGGCCATCAGCTTGCCCAGCGAGACCAGCGTGTGCAGGCCGTGCTTGCCGATCGTGAACGCCATGGCGCCGAACGCGCCGATCGGCGCGACCCGCATCACCAGGGCCACCACGCCGAACAGGCCGTGCGAGGCGTGCTCGAGCGTGACCACGAACCCGCGCGCCTTGGGCCCCGCGTTGGCGAGGGCGATCCCGAACAGCACCGCGAAGAACAGGATCTGCAGGATCTCGCCGCGCGCGAGCGACTCGACCACGTTGTTGGGCACGATGTCCGAGAAGAACTCGGCCAGGGAGTGCTGCTTGGCGGCCTGCGCGTATTGCTCGACCGACTTGGCGTCGAGCTCGGCGGCCTTGGCGTGGATGCCGAGGCCCGGCCGCACGAGGTTGACCACGACGAGACCGATGATCAAGGCCAGCGTGGAGATCGCCTCGAAATAGAGGATCGCCTTGAGCCCGACCCGCCCCGCCTTCTTCATGTCGGTCGCGCCGGCGATGCCCACGACCACGGTGCAGAACACCAGCGGCGCGATGATCATCTTGATCAGGCGGACGAAGACGTCTCCGAGCGGCTTGAGCTTGGCGCCGGTCGCCGGGAAGAAGTGCCCGACCAGCACCCCGAGCACGATCGCGGCGAGGACTTGGAGGTACAGGCGCTTGCCCGCGGCGGCCTTCATCGGCCGTCACCGTATCGGGAGCGGTCGAGAGATGAAACCTGCCCGTCGACGTGGCACCCTACCCCCCATGGGCATCTTCGATCGCGCCAAGCGGGCCATCTCGTCCAACGTCAACTCGATGCTCGACAAGGCCGAGGACACGCGGAAGATCGTCGACCTCACCATCGAGGAGATGAAGGAGCACATCGCCCGCGCGAAGCAGGACGTGATCGGCAGCGTCGCCGCCGAGAAGCAGCTCCGCAAGCAGTGCGACGAGCTCCGCACCCAGATGGAGAAGTGGGAGCAGCGCGCGGTGCTCGCGGTCAAGGCCGGCGACGACGCGCTCGCCCGCGAGGCCCTCAAGCAGAAGAGCCGCCTCTCCGGCGAGCTCGCGTCGGCCGAGAAGCAGCGCGAGGCCCAGCTCGGCCTGGCCCTCGAGCAGCGGAGCCGCCTCCAGGAGATGGAGCTCAAGGTCAAGGAGGTCACCGCCAAGAAGGGCACCATCGTCGCCAAGGCCGAGATCGCCAAGGCCGGCGGCGGCTCCGAGGCGCTCGGGGCCAAGCCCGGGTCGAACGCCTTCGAGGACTTCCGCAAGATGGAGGAGAAGATCGACGAGCAGGACGCCCACGCCCAGGCGCTCCGCGAGCTCGACGACGACGCCATCAAGGACGCGGAGCTCGAGTCCAAGTTCCGCCGCCTCGAGGCGAGCGGCGTCACGCCCGAGGGCGGGCCGAGCGCGGTCGACGACGAGCTCGCCGCCCTGAAAAAGCGCGTCCGCGTCAGCAGCTGACGGAGCGACCAGGCGGAGGTCCCGCCCGCCAGAGCGGGTTTCTGTTGATTTGAGACAAAGGTTGGACGAGAAGAGCTGGTGCCCATCGTCGTCGCCGTTCGTCGCGGAGGAGAGGCGGTGGCGGCAGAGGTCCTGGCGCAAGAAATTCGCGCCACCCTCGAGCGCGCCTCGGTGAGCGGCGCCCGCCTCGTCGGCGTGGCCGCCGATGGCGCCTCGTTCGGCTTCGACGACGACGCGCTCGAGGACGCGATCGACCTCGCGGTGTCCTTCGTCAGCGCGGGTCATGCGCCTCTGCGCGTCGGCATCGGCCGCGGCGATCTCGCGCCCGTCCGCGAGCCCTCCTCCTTCGACGCCTTCGCGGTCGGCTCGGCCGCCGCGCGCGCGACGGCCCTCGCCCGCGTCGGCGGCGACGGCGAGGTGCTGGTCGACCTCGAGATCCCCGAGGCGCGGAGCGGCGGCCTCCTGTCGCTCGGCAAGCGCGTCGCGAGCCTGCACGACCTCGCGGGGGCGCACGTCGGGAGCCGCTTCCGCGCGATCGTCCTCGACCACCGCGAGCCGTTCCGACGCGAGGGAGGTGCCTCCGTCGAGCGCATCCAGACCCCGCGCGTGATCGGTCGCGAGGCCTCGCTCGCGATGGTCGACGCCGTCATGCCCGGCGGCCTCGCCGTCGTCCGCGCGATGCCGGGCGTCGGCGGCACGCGCTTCCTCGAGGAGCTCCAGTCGCGGGCCTCGCGCGCGCTCTTCGTCGAGCCCGTCGGGTGCTCGGTCGAGCCGCTCGGCGCCCTGCGCGTGGCGCTCGCCCGCAACGAGCACCGCCGCGAGCGGACGAGCACGGTCGACGACGCGCTCGCTGCGCTCCTCTCCGGCCAGGGCGTCGACGTGCCTGCGGCGAGCGACCTCCTCAACGCGTGGCTCGAGGTCGCCGGACACGACGCCCACGACGAGCGCAGCTGGGTCCTCGTCGACGACGCGAGCCTGGTCGACCGCGCCACTCTCGAGGCGATCGGCCACGCGGCGAGCGTGCCGGACACCCGCATCGCCGTGGTCGTGCGCGTCGACGAGGGAGACGTGCTGCCGCCTGCGCTCGCGCAGCTGGTCGTCGAGGCCGAGGTCACGCTGCGACCGCTCGCGCCCCACGAGGGCGCCGCGGTGGTGGAGGAGGCGTGCGGGCCGGGCGTCGCCCCCGAGGTCGTGCGCCGCTGGACCCGTCGCGGGGGAGGCATCCCGCTCGCCATCCTCGAGTCGCTCCGCCACGGGCTCGCGCTCGGAGACCTCGCGGTCCGCACCGGCGAAGGGGGCCGCACGGTCATCGTCCCGCGGTCCAAGACCTCCGGTCGCGGCCGCACGCTCGGCCCTCGCGGCTGGATCGCGCGCCGCGCGACCGCGCTCGGCGTCGACCGCCCCGAGGACCGCCTGCTGCTCTCGCTCTCGTGCCTCGCCGGCTCCAACGTGGAGCGGGTGCGCCTCGAGCAAGCGGCGAGCGAGCACCTCGACGTGTCGCCGCCCGCGGTCGACGCGTCGATCGCCCGGCTCGTGCGCGAGGCGCTGCTCGTCGAGCACGCGGGCACGCTCTCCCCGAGCTCGCGCACCTTGCGCGACACCGTGCTCGAGAGCCTCGACGAGGGCACGCGCAAGGCGCTGCACGCCGCCTACGCCGCCGTGGTCGCGCGCACGTCGCACGGCCTCGATCTCGCCGAGGGCGCGCACCACGCCGCGCTCGCGGGGGACCACCTCGGCGCCGCCGCGCTGGCGGGCCGCGCCGCCGAGCGCTGTCGTCGGGTCGGGCTCACCGAGTGGGCCTCCTCGCTGCTCGCGTTCGCCCGCGCCGAAGGCGGAGACGTGGCGCCGTTCCCGACCACGCCGTCTCCGGCGCCGCGGCCGTCGATGCCGTCGCCCGCCCCCGAGGTCGCGCCGCCGTCGATCACGCCGGAGCCGCCCACGGTCGCGCAGCTCGATCGCGACGGCCCGGTCTCGCGCACGCTGCCCGACGTCGCGCCCCGCTCGCGCACGATCCCCGAGCCGTCCCGCGCGGAGCCGTCCCGCCCCGAAGCGTCGCGACCGGCGCCGCGTTCGTCGGCCGAGGCGCGGATGACCCTCGGGGTCACGCACCTGTCCACCGGCCAGATCGCCGCGCTCCCCGCGCCGCCGCCCGTCCTGATCCCCGAGATCGTGATGCCGGTGATCGTCGAGGAGCTCGAGTCCGACGTCCTCGAAGAAGAGCCGCCCTCCACCCTCGGCAACGACGAGGCCGCGTCGGTACGCGACGGCCTTCGCCAGCTCGGCGACGCGGCCCGCAAGGCGCTGGCCACCGCCGACCTCCAGGGCCTCGACGCGGCGCTCTCGGCCATCGAGGTCGTGGGGGGCTCGCGCAACGCCCTCACGCGCCTGCGGGGCCTCTCGGCGGTCGCTCGTGGCAAGGTCGACGAGGGGCTGTCCCTCCTCCGCCGCGCCCGCGCGCAGGCCACGACCGACGCCGAGCTCGCCCGCGACGCGCTCGCCCACGCGGTCGCCCTCGACGTGGCGGGCCTCCGCGACGACGCCATCCTCGAGGCGATGACCGCCCTCGCGATCGAGCGCAAATCCGGGGGGCCGGACCAGCCTGCTCGCCGTGTCCTCGCGCGTCTCGTGGGAGCTCCTTGACGGTCTCCGGGGAGCGTGCTTGATTCCCTCCCCCTTTTTCGCGAGCGGTAGCCCGACATGAAGCGCACTTTCCAGCCCAGCAATATCAGTCGTCGTCGTACCCATGGCTTCCGCGCTCGCATGGAATCCAAGGGTGGGCGCAAGGTCCTCCAGAACCGCCGCCGCAAGGGCCGCTGGCGTCTGACCGTCTCCACCTACGAGAAGTAGGCGGCCGCGTGGCCGGCGGGGAGCCTGCGACGAGCGGCTTCCACTTCGGTCGCGCTCGTCGGATCAAGTCGCGTCGCGAGATCCTCGCCGTGCAGCACGGGGGGTCGCGGGTCCACACCGCGCACTTCCTGCTCATCCTGGGCAGCGGGCCCGACGCGACCGCGGCCTCTCGACTCGGCATCACGGTGACCCGCAAGGTCGGCGATTCGGTGCGGCGCAACCGCGTGAAGCGGGTGGTCCGCGAAGCGTTCCGGCTCGCGCCCGCTTTCCTGCCCAGCGGCGTCGACCTCTTGGTGATCGCCAAGGCCGGCGCCCCCACGCTCGGACTCGCCGCGGTGCAGGCCGAGTGGGCCGCCGTGCGTGGTCTCGTGGAGCGGCGCGCGCGCGAGGTGCTGGCCCGGTCGGGCCCAGCCGCAGCCGAGCGCTTGACGGGGCCGCCCGCGATGACGACCAAACCGCGGTGAACTGGCTGCTCCAGCTGCCGATGCGCCTCCTGGTGGGCCTCGTGCGCCTCTACCAGGTCACCCTCGGGCTCTTCATCGGCGGGCATTGTCGGTTCGAACCGAGCTGCTCCAACTACGCCATCCAGGCTCTCCGGCTCCACGGGGCGCTCCGAGGGGCCTTGCTCGCAGCCCGCCGCGTGAGTAGATGCCACCCCTTCCATCCGGGCGGCTACGACCCGCCTCCTCCCAAGGCCCCCCCCTCGACGGGGCCTTCGGCGCCCCAGGCCCCTTGATCCGGGGCCCCCGATTCTCGGGCCCCCTAGAACTCTGACCGACCGACGACGCAGAAGAGAAAGAGAAGACGAGCAATGGAGCGCGGTGGACTGCAGCGGATCCTCCTCATTGCCGCCGTGTTCTTCGGCGTCTTCTTCATCTTCAAGAGCTGCAACAAGGGCAACGAGAAGGCCGCGCAGCTGATCTTCGACGGTTTCGATCGGCTCGACTTGCCCGCCGATACGCCGCCCAGCGGCGTCTGCGCGATCGACACGACCACGTTCCGCGCCGAGGTCTCCCCGGTCGGCGGTGGCCTGTCGAGCTACACCCTCAAGGGCGCGAAGTACGTCGAGGACAAGGGTCCCATCGACCTCGCCTTCCGCACCACCACCGACGCCAAGGGTGGTCACTTCTACGACTACGCTCCGCTCCGCGCCTACTTCCGCAACGACAAGAGCCAGGGGCAGGTCCCCGCCGATCTCGTCGCATTCTCCGTGCAGAAGGTCGGCGCAGGCTGCGAGCTCCGCCACACGCGCCCCGATGGCTTCGAGATCGTCCGGACCATCCAGCCCTCGTCGCGCCCGTACGAGCTCGAGGTCGCGACCACGGTCAAGAACCTGGGCCCGACCAAGCAGAAGCACGCCTTCTCCACCGCGCTCTACGCGCTCCAGCTCAAGGCGGAGGAAGGCGGCATCTTCTCGCGCCCCTCGCCCAACGGCACCTTCACCGTCGGCTGCTCGGAGGCAGGCAAGGTCGAGCGGCGCGACCACTCGGCGGCGACCAAGAGCTGGCTGCTCAAGAGTGGCAACGTCGACTGGGTCGGCATCTCGAGCAACTACCTCGGGCAGTCCCTCGTGCCGGAGGCCGGTCAGGGCGCACGTTGCGCCGTCATCGGGCAAGAGCGCCCGGATACCGGCGAGCCCACCCAGACCCTCTTCCGCGCGTACATCGCCTATCCCGATCGCGAGCTCGCGCCGAACGAGTCGGTCACCTACCGGCAGGTCGCCTACCTCGGCCCGAAGGACCGCGATCTGCTCGCGGCCGCGGCCGGCGGGCGTCACCTCGATCAGATGATCGACCTCGGCACGTTCGCCGTGATCGCCAAGCTGCTCGTCCGCTACCTCGGGTTCCTGCACGGGATCATGGGCAGCTGGGGCATCGCCATCATCCTGCTCACGGTGACGGTGCGCCTGCTGCTCATGCCGCTCACCATTCCGCAGATCCGCTCGTCGCTGGCCATGCGCCGCCTCAAGCCGGAGCTCGACGCCATCAACGCCAAGTTCGCGGACGACGCGCAGGCGAAGATGCTGGCGACCACCCAGCTCTACAAGAAGAACAACGTCCAGCCGCTGCTCGGCTGCTTGCCGGCGTTGCTCCAGATGCCGGTGTGGTTCGCGCTCTACACGTCGCTGCAGACCGCGATGGAGCTCTACCACGAGAAGTTCGCGCTCTGGCACGACCTCTCGGCCGCTGACCCGCGCTACATCCTGCCGCTCGTGCTCGGCGCCACGATGTTCGTGCAGCAGAAGGTCACGCCGATGCAGATGGATCCGGCGCAGCAGAAGATGATGCTGTACTTCATGCCGGCCATGTTCACGGTGTTCATGCTGTTCCTGCCGGCCGGCCTCGGCGTGTACATGCTCACCAACTCGCTGCTCGGCATCCTGCAGACGGTCGCGGTCGAGCGCTACTACCAGTCGGTCGAAGGCGGCGGCGGTGGTGGCGGCACGGTCACCGTGAAGGTCACGCCGACCGGCAAGGAGCCGCGCCCCGCGCGAGAGCTCGCCCGCAAGGACAGCTGAGCCCCCCCAAGATTTCGCGCCTCTAGGCCCGTCGAGCAAGCGCTCGAGGGGCCCACGCGCAGCAACGGAGAACGATCGTGAGCGAAGAGACCAGCAAGGCAGACGAGTTCGGGGACGACGCCCCCGAGGTGAAGGACGCGGACGGAGCGGGCCCCGCGCCCGACGACGGCAAGGCCGACCGTGCCCTCGCGTTCGTGCAGGACATCATCGACAAGATGCAGGTGGGCTGCGCTGCGCGGATCGTCAGCAACGACGCCCGCCAGGTCGCCATCGACATCGCGGGCGAGGGCGCCTCGGTCCTCATCGGCAAGCGCGGCAGCACGCTGTTCGCCCTGCAGTTCCTGGCCAACCGTGTGGTCAACCGCGGCCCGTCCGGCCGTCGCTACGTGGTCCTCGACGTCGAGGGCTACCGCGAGCGTCGGGAGAAGGGCCTCGCCGCCGTCGCGCTCAAGCTCGGCGAGCAGGCGGTCCGCGAAGGCAAGGTCATCACCTTCGATCCGATGAGCCCGCGCGAGCGGCGCGTCGTCCACCTGGCGCTCGCCAAGTACGACGGCGTGCGCACCGAGAGCCAGGGCGAGGGCGACCAGCGTCGCGTCCAGATCATCCCGACCAAGGTCGCGCGCTAGTTCGCGCGCGGGTCGGCGCACGATCTCCCACCCATTTGCCGGCCTCTCCGATCCAGGGGCCGGGCTCCTCCGTAGCTCCTCCCATGGGGCTGCCACTCCTGCGTCCGAGCGTGCCCCCGGCGCCGCCCGTCGGGGCGACCGTCGCGGGCAAATACCAGCTCGAGGAGATCCTCGGCCAGGGGGGCATGGGCGTCGTCTACGCGGCGCGCCACCTCGTCCTCGGCCAGTCCGTGGCGATCAAGTTCCTGCGCTCCGACAGCGGCTTCACCTCCGCGCGAGCCCGGTTCCTCCGCGAGGCGCAGAGCGCGGCGCGCCTGTCGAGCGAGCACGTCGCGCGCGTCCTCGACGTGGACGTCAACGAGGAGGGCGCGCCCTACATCGTGATGGAGCGCCTCGTCGGGACCGATCTGCTCGGTGCTCTGCGCAGTCGCGGGCCGCTGCCGCTGGCCGAAGTGGCCGAGTGGATCGGCCAGGCCTGCGCCGCGCTCGCCGAGGCGCACGCCCAGGGCATCGTCCACCGCGATCTCAAGCCCTCGAACCTCTTCCTCGCGCGGCGCGCCGACGGCACGATCGTGCTCAAGGTCCTCGACTTCGGGATCGCGAAGGTGGAGTGCGACGACGACGCGAGCCTCACCCAGGCCTCCGGCGCGGTCGGCTCTCCCGCGTACATGTCTCCCGAGCACCTCCACGACTCTTCTCGCGTCGACGCGCGCTCCGACATCTGGGCGCTGGGCGTCATCCTCCACGAGTTGCTCAGCGGTCATCACCCCTTCGAGGGCAGCGGCCCCGTCGCGCTCGGCGCGAGGA
>Ga0154020_10011347_pt1 | contig 10161 bp, 8 predicted proteins | sample Klosneuvirus_201_FD_109709 | JGI IMG/M metagenome (GOLD analysis project Ga0154020, IMG submission 109709) | Active sludge microbial communities from wastewater, Klosterneuburg, Austria - Klosneuvirus_20160825_MG | ecosystem: Engineered > WWTP > Aerobic digester > Activated sludge | place... | reverse complement strand
TTAGAGAATTCTCCGAAAAATCAGTCAATGCGCAGTTGCCGGAAAGCAATAATATGTTCCGTTGCGCTGCCGGATAACGCGCTAAATACAACGCGCGATTGCGCCGTGCCAATGCGACACGGCCTTCACCGAACGACCCCGCGCCTTTATGATAAATCCGTGCTGCCGGGTGAACGCCAAAACGCCAGCCGCGCAGATCGAGACGGCGGCCGAGATCAATATCTTCGTAATAACCACGGCCAAATGCGGGATCGAAGCCGCCGGATTCCAGAAATGCAGCGCGGCGGATCAGGATCGCGTGACCGCGCAGATAGTAAGTTCGGATGTAATGACCTTCGCCAATTAAGTAGCGGCTAAAATCATATCTGTCATAGCTATTGCCCGCAGGAATAATGGCAGCCAGTTTAGGATCGGCCTCGAATGCCAAACAAAGCGGCGGTAAAATATTCCGGCTTACTTCGGTGTCGGAGTTAAGAATCAACACATAATCGGCATTTGAACGGCCGACTGCCGCATTCACGGACAAGCCGAACCCCTGGTTCTTTTCCGCATGACAAACTTCCACGCAACGGTACGGCAAACAATCCAGCATTTCGCGCGTCTCGCGGTCCGATGCATCATCCTGAATCAACACGCGGCCAATCGATTCCCCCAGATGTGTAATCACCGAATCGATACAACGTCTCGTGAGTTCCGGCGCGTTGTAAACTGGGATAATGACATCGATGGATTTTCCGGTCATCAGCGGCAATTTATTTTCCATTGGCTTATCGCTGTATTGCCGGATTGCGGCAACTGTCTTCCAAGAGCGCGACATAGCGCTGTAACACATTTTCATCGGATGAGCCATTAATTACTTCGCGCAGGAAATGCTGACGGTGTTCTTCCACATAAAATGAATTGCAACCAACCGATACCAATTCAGCGATTTTTTGGTATACATCGTCCCGGCAGCGCAACTCAGTTTCGGGCATAAATCCGGCGATCGTAGAGCGGCCCGCATGTAGATAATCAGCCGCCAGTACCGGTTTTCCCGCTTTAACCGCTTCATAAACAACCGACGTCGCAAGATCAATAACGGCATCCGCCCAATTCAACAAATGAATGGAATGCACTTCATCTCCGGCCACACTGACGTTCGGCAAGCGCGTTATAGCGGCGTCCTGGGTCAGTGGCTGCCGCCAGCCGCCACGGGTATGCGGCTTAATGATGATTTCCACATTGGGAAAAGCCGCAATCATCTGCACCACTTCGCCGACTTCTTCCCAAAATGTTGTGAAGTCGCTTTTCCTCAGAAAAATGACCAGTTTGAGCCGGTTCTCAGCACGCGCAAGCGGCGAAGGCGGCTGCAATTCCGCCAATACCGCCAGCCATTCGCTGCAATAACGCGGTGAACCCAGCACTGCTAACGATTGGGCGGGCACGAAGGGGCGAAACCGCACGGCGCACAATTCGTTCGGCACGACGACTTTGTCGAATATCCCGCCAGCGGAATACATCGAATCCGGCTCCAGTTTCCATTCATGATGCCGGATCAGTTGGTTGGCATGCGGGCTATCGCCATGCGGTAAAGAAACCGTGCCAAGGCCTTTGGCGCGCGCCATGGTAACCACCGTTTCGACCCATTCAATACAAACTGGCGAGTTTCGGGTGATCCAATCAAAGACCACCACACCAGTTGCGCTTCCGCCGAAGCTTCTTTCCAGCAAGCAGCACGCCGTTTTGCGCCAGATTGACTGACGTTTTTCCCTACCGTAGATCTGCACCAGCCAGTTGATCACAGGATTTAACCAAGAGCGCCGCAAACCGGGTGACATCAGCAATGTCTGCAATCGCCACAGCATAAAATCCAACGGTGGCAACAGCTCCCGGATATGCGCAACGTGCACGCCAGCCAGCTTGCACAAGAATTGAATCCGATAATCGCGACAGGCATTGTCCTTGCCGATCAATACCACGTCGCACACATGACCCGATTCAGCCCACTTGAAAATTACCGGGGTAATATGATCGATGTCATTGTAATGGCGGAGGAAAAAAAGCGCTTTCGTATCGTTCTCCGGCAGGATTCCTGAGTGCATCATGTCACCCGGCTTTGTATGCGGCATGGTCCGGCATCTGAATGCCTATGGAATGATCTGAGCAGAATTTTTCATTTTCAAAATAAAATCACACACTTCACGCACAGCCCCCTGGCCGCCGGAATGCGCGCAACAATACTGCGCCTTGCGCAGGACTTGCGGCACAGCATCGGCCGGACAGCAAGCAAAGCCGACATTCTCCAAACACGCCAAGTCGCTGAGATCATCACCAATATAGGCCATATCCTGCAACGCAATACCCCAGCGTTGCGCCAATTCTCTCAGCAGCAAAAATTTGTCTCCTACACCTGGATAGTATTCCTCTATCCACAGCTTTCTCATTCGTGCGGCCACTGCTGGGCTATTTTCGCTGCTCATGACACAAATGCCGATGCCCTGCTCACGCAACAGTTGTAAACCATGCGCATCGCGCGTATTGAATTTTTTCAGCGCTTCGCCGTCCGGCCCATAGTACATACCGCCATCCGTCAATGTTCCGTCCACATCCAGAATCAGCGCTTTCACCTGTTTGGCGTTCTCACCCGCGGATTTTAATTGTTGCCGCAACAGAAGCTGCTCGACGATCATCCAATCGGTATCGTCGTCAATTTCAACCGCCGTTTCCGGTGCCATTTCATGAATGCCGATTCGTCCGCCCAAACGGCTGCCCAGCTCCTCCAGCAATTTCGCTGCTGTTAAATAGAAAGCGCCGTTTTCCATCAAACAGCCGGAAAAATCCTGACGCCGCGGGCGTTTTCCCGGATCGTAATTAATCGGTACGGCGGCTTCCGTCCAGAAAAAACGTTTGGATCGCACCGCCGTCAACAACGAATCGAGGTTCTCGTGCAGAAATTTGCGCTTGGCGGCAATGAAATCATGCGCTTGAGTGAGCGGCGAAGTGGCCTGAATCAGGCACAGCACATCGAAAGAAACGCGCTGTTTGAATTCGAGCATCGCGCTTTCCGTGCTGGCGGTATCGCTACAGGTGACCGCCGAGCGGTCCAGCACTTTCACGGACGATGAGAATTCATCCAGCACTTTTTTGCGGATTCTCGCCGAATCGGTCGCCACATAGATTTCATCAAAACATTGCGATGCGATAGCCTGTTCCAGACTCCACGCGAATAACGGCCGTCCGGCAATATCACGCATATTCTTATCAATGATCGATTTTGAATTGGCGCGTAACGGCATGAAAGCAACCCAACGCATCAATTGAAGTGAACTCCCTGCAGCCGCTTCAGTTTGGCGCGTTGCGGCGCCTCGATTTGCAGGATCGGCATTGCTTTAAGCGTTAACGCCCGTGAAACAGCACGCACATCGCGGACCAACCGGCGCAATCCGTCCGGCTCCAGCGAAGCGGCATGATCGGTTCCTTTCCAAGTACGATCCAATGTAAAGTGGCGCTCGATCCAGGCTGCACCCAATGCAACGGCGGCGATATCCACGGCAATGCCGAGATGATGCCCGGAAAAACCGATTTCTTTGACGCGCGTGCCAAAGCGGTCATGTAATGTTTGCAGTTCGAGCAAGCACACCTGCTCGAATGGAACGGGATAACCGGATGTGCAGGCGTACAAAACGGTTCGCTCAGCTGCATGACACCGTTCCATCAGCTGCACGATTTGTTCTTGCTCTTCGTACGTAGTCATGCCCACAGAAATGTGAACATCGCCGCGATAATTCCGGGCGAGGAATTCCAGCATGGCAAAATTGAGATTACACGCCGAGGGTATTTTGATGAATTCAGGATTAAGACTGGCAATTTGCTTGGCTGATGTCAGGTCCCACACCGAGGTTGAGTAACCGATGCCGAACTCCTTGCAGCATTGTTGCAACTGTCGGTGCTGCTCAACGTCAAACTCGAGAAACTCTCGATGCGCGCCATAAGTATCGCCATAGCTATTCTGCGTATTCGGGTGGGGGGCGCTATATTCCTCGGGGGTGAGCAATTCCTTGTTGGAGCGCTTTTGAAACTTAACAAAATCACATTTGGCAAACGTCGCCGCGATACCGATCATTTCCTTAGCTATCTCGATATCGCCCTTATGATTACAACCGATCTCAGCAATAACTTTGGGTATTTTCATAAACAACCTTTGTCTTCTCTGTCATAAAATCCTTTTGATTATGCCGCTCACCGGAATCTAGCTTGCCACCCAGTTTGACGATTTGTTTCCCTTGAGATAAGCGCTACGCCGCTGCGGCGACAGCAAATCCAACTCGGGAAACCACGGCATGTGTAACGCGGAGAAATCGCCGGCAACCCGCACCGCGTCGAAAAAATCCCCGTTATAGTATTGCTTGTGATAAATCGCGAAAGTCGTATCAATGGATGCTGCGTACAATTCCAACTGATCGTGCTTGAGCGGTTTGGTCCAGAATCGCGCCTCCCATTCCGCTACCGTCATTAATTGCTCGCAGGGAACAATATTACCCATCCTTGTTTTCGTGCGTTTATCCGTCAAGCCGTACTGCACTTGATAAGGCAATGCGAAACCGGCTTTAAAGCATTTGAATTGATCGCAAACGCCGATCAACTGATGGATGAAATCTGCCGGTAAGCATTCGTTAAACAGCAAATCCGGATCGGTATAACCGAATGTTTCCGGCAAAATATCGTAAACCGGACCATGAAACCCGGCACGCGCACCCAAATTGACCGGTGACCGGACCACCAAGGCTTTTCCGGTTGCAGCAATCGCGGCAAGAATATCGAGTGTTTCGGCGTCATTCGATGCATTGTCGATCACAACCGGCTGGATCGATTGTGCATTGAACTGCCGTACACAATGATCCACATAAACGCCATTATTGTAGGACACGATCAGAATGGGCACCGGGTCTCCGAGCGCTTCGACTGCCGCTTTGACCTGGCGCGCAAGTTTAGCGATAGGCCTCTTATGAATCATTTGCTGAAAAATATTTTTCATGACTCAGTCAGGCAGCAACCTATTGTTTTCATTGTTCACGGCACGATAACTTTCGTTTGCAGCAGAACGCAATCCTTGCCCGGCTCTGCGCTTATGCGTGGAACGCACCATGAACAGATGCTTGGAGTGCTGCTCGATCTTGATATGATCGAAACGATGCAAGAGTTGACCAAACCGGGCAATCTTATGCTCGATTTCGGCCACCGATATTTCCGGGAAGCGGTGGTCGTGATACGCCAGCCGATTCGGCCCGGGACGGCGCATGTACAGGTTTGTCAACGCTGCTTTCAGTTTGGCGAATAACCAGCCCTGCACATAAGCGCCGATCGGACTGCGCGGCGGTTGTTTTTCGCTGTAACCGCTGCTTTCCAAAACATCGACGATCCGTTCACAGGCTAACGGCCCCTGCTGCGCCGCCAAATAATAGTCGATCAGCGCTTGCCGCTCCGCTCCATCGGCACTGCCCAGTTCGCCAGCTAAAACCCGCTGCAAAGTATTTTGCAATTCAGCGAAATTAAAGCGTTGGTGACTCAGTTTTGTTGGCAGACCCTGAAAATCGTAATCGTAAAATTCATTCAGCGTTGCCAGATAAGATATGGCTGGAACCCCGAGAGCGTAAGCTTCCAGACCGGTGGTGCAGCCATTATGCACCAGCGCCTTTGCCGCCAGCAGCCACGGAATGACATTACCTTCATTGATCACCACGATCCGTTCATTCCGGGCAGCAATTTCCTGATAAACCTGATAGCTTTCACTGGGGTGTGGCCGCACCACGATGGTTCTGCCGGGAAATGCTTGCGCCAGCGCCGGAATCAGTTGTTTAAAATCTTCCAGCACCGCCAGTTTATGATCCCTCAAGCCTTCGGCAAATTGCTGGCTCATGCCGATTCCCGATTGTCCGCGCCTGGATGTTTTGCGAGTATCCTGCGACGGTTTAAACAAGCCAACGCCTGGAATGAAAGGATTTACATCGCTGAAATTGGTGTTGATGAGAATGAAATCCCCATAGAGGCCGCGTAATCGGCCAACTTCCGTATCGAAGTACGGACGCAGCTCCGGCCGCAGCATATCGCCGCGCGGATTACCGGTAATGTGGATCGGCATGTCCTGCGGTAACGCGGGGTATTGCCGCAATAAATCGGCATTTTCCTGCCCCCAGGCAAAAATATGCGACACTTTCTTAACCGTTTCGGGAGAAAGCCGGAGTGTAAAGTAGGTATCGGCGGGCGGATGCACCAACGCTTCTTCTTCCCACGCCACAATATCATGACCGAGCTGGCGCAGCGCCTTGAACATCGAGTTGCTAAGGCTGCGCATGCTTTTCGCTACATAGACGCCGCGCGGAACCGAAGCCACTTGGAAATGCGTGAAAGCCCGCGACCCCATCAGCACCGGAAAACCGCGTTCGGCTGCAATGCAGGACAACAGAATTTTCGCATCCAGTTCGCGCACCTGGCTTTCTACCGGGATAATCAATGTTGATGCCGAATCGCTCATAGCGCCAATCTCTCCATCAGGCAGTCACTAAGTCCGTTGGTAACGATACTGTAGAATCTCTTTCTTCCAGCCAATCGCAGCGCGCCGACAAAGCCTGGAACAGCAAAGGATCGCTGGAAATAGCGGCAATCTCGTGGTTCAGCCAGAAAGAAGGTTTGGTCCAATTAAAACTACCGAAAATAGACCATACCTGCCCCCGATCCTCCACCAACACCAGCTTCAAATGCATGGGCAGATCGTCCTGATTCCTGCTGCGTTTGAATTGAATTCCGGCAGCGATCAAACGTCGCTCCACTTTCGTTGTAACACGCCTATAGGTTGATTCCGCGAATATCTCCAGCGATACGCCACGGTGCGCGAGTTCGATCATAAAATTAACCGCCGCGCTGGTTCTGATGTGCGACGCAAAAATACGCACATGCGCTTGGTCGCTGATATTGTTCAAGAAATGCATGACCGGATGGGAATGTGTTCGCGGCCAGAAATGAATCGTCGTATCGGTACCCTGGATTGCGTTATTAGCCTCGGCGGAAAAACGGTAAAATAACCCCGGCGGGCCTTTATGCAGACTCCGGGCGTGCCGGACAAGCTGCGCGACTAGCCGCGCATCCACCAGTCCGATCAAGGCGTTATAGCCTCTATCATGATCACCGATCTCGCGAATGATGTCGGGTCTGTCTTCTGGATAATTTCCCGAGGGATTGAAGGAGCCGATAAATGCGATCGGCTTCGGATGCGAGAAGCAATACAGTTTTTCATGTAATTGCGGCCCCCATGCCCTCCCCGGCGGTGCCGGCATGCCCGGAAAAACCACCACCCGCAGGCCGTCGCCTAGACCGCCCGGCCCTGCCAGCAGGGCGATCACGGCCTCATTAGCATCGGCAGTCCGCGGCTTGCCTGCCAGGCTTACAGTCACATTTACGCCTCTTTTGCGCGCTTGAATCAGCGCCTGAGCCAACTTCAGATCACGAAAATAATAAGTAACCCAATCGATCGAACCACCGGCTGGAACAGCGGCGATACGCCCTTCCAACATATCGCGCAAAAAACCAACCGGCTGATCGGGGCCACCGAAATAGACTTCCGCAGACGAATTTGTTGCCATTATTGACACCCCTGAAGAATGTATTGCTCCAGAAACCCGCTTTCTCAAACAAACTGTTTGTACTTACACCAACGCTTCTCCGGTCAGCCTTTCCAGGATGCGCAGCGGCGATCGTGATGGATCGTTCATGGCTTCAACCGGTAAATAAAACGTCTGATCTAGACTATGTTGTCCCGATATCGCACCGTGCAACACCAAGTCTGTAATAGCAATCCAGCTCGAACCAGCAGGAAACTCCATCAACTCACGCGGCGCGGATTCCTGGTATTGCTTATCGCGCATACCAAGCGCACGAAGCGCCGCGATATATTGATCGTATTTGGTCTTGACGCCATCGATCACACCGATGCGAGCGAGCAAGGTAGAAAACCAGGATGGCCCGCTGACTTTCACATCCGGCAGAAAACGCTGCACAAAGGGTTCAAATGGCTCACCGAGCTGCCAAATACGTAATCGATTGACCGGATTGATATTGGTAAAGACCCGCAGCATGCTGCGTCCTTGCGTGGGGTATCCATAACTGGAATCAATATGCAGCGCCTGTGTGCTATTGCGCGGAAAAGGCCGGTAAGTGACCCGTTTGCAATCCAATGCCTGCTGATAAGTGGGGAATAATTGCGTGATGATGCTCTCTGTCCATTGCCCATAGCGCGCCATGATAGCTTCAAGATCGGGACGCGCCGTGTCTTTGATTTGCGCACGCATCATCTTCCCTTGTATCTGCGCATAATGATATTTCTTAATATGACCGCTTTCCGGATCAAAAATAATCGTCGGTTTGCCATTTTCGACATCGGGCACTCGCGTCAGGATATTCGCCGTATCCGATATCAATGCCCGCTCCCGCTCGGATAACTCGAATCCCCCTTTGGGGAGATAAATAAGACCGCCGCTTTCCAAGGTTTGAATGGCCATACGCCGCACCTCTGCAGCCGATAAATCGGTACCCGGCTCTATCGTCAGTATCTTCGGGATTCCTGCTTCTTCGCCTTTGGCAACGTGCTCTTTATTAATCATGATCTATCCTTGATTTACCCGGCGGCACTAAGTGCTTGCCGTAATTTAGCGACGAATTGTTGCTACTTCATTACAAGGAGCTGGACATTCCCGTTACCATCATCCACACAACAGAACAGAAAAAAGATGCTTCTTACCAATTTTCTTCATACTTGGTTTCGACTGTCCGGTTCAAATTGAATGCCAGGAGCTTCCCTAAGCGCTCATTGCCTAAAGGTCCTTTCTGGGCGCGCTGGATGATATCCAGATCCGGTGCTTTATTGGCTTCGATCAAGCAAGGACCATCCGGAAGCAGCGCCACATCCCAACCGATGACCACCTGGTCGGGAAAGAGGCGGACATGAGCGTTTTGCACAAAATCGGTCATCTTTTCCCAGCAAGGAAGCTTGCGATGTGTAATCGTAGTATTGGATAAGGGATGCCGCTCGTACCAGCCGTCCGTCACCACGCCCCAACCGCCGCGCGTACCTTCTCCCAGCACTCCCGTTTTGATATCGACATTAGCCGCGATGCCGCCGGCGTGATAATTATCGACTATGGCATCGTTATTGCGCTTCATGCGGAATACCGCATTGGTGACTTCATAAGCGCCGCTTTCGTTACGGCAACTCATAACACGCACGGTCGCCAGCGTACCGCAGGCCAAATCGGCAATATCCGGGTGATTGATCAGCCGCGGCTGTACGATATACGCGGTATGCTTTGAATTCTTCCGCAACCACGCAATCACTTGATCGCCGCTGACAAAACTGCCGTCACTGCACAGATACTGCCCGGATTCCAGATAATCCCAGCGGATAGTGCCTCTCCCGCCTTGCCCGTTGAGCGGTTTGACAAAAAGATCGCACGCGGGCAAACCGGATCCATCGTGGTCAACCGGTATTATTTCCCCGTCTTTGACGATCCAAAAAATCGGCGCTGCGGTAACGCCCTGTTTCCGGCAATGCGCCATGAAGAGCGTTTTGTCCTTGATGCATAGCGTGGTGCGCTCGGCAGGAACAGGAAGTCCGCCATTGTTGTCGCGCAAGAAACGATAAAGTCCCGCTTTGGTTTCAAAGCGATTGAGGTATTCGTTGGCGCGCTGACGTTTATCGTCATCGTGTAATTCAAAGATATAGTACCAAGGCGGCAAGATCGCATAACGGCTTGCCACAGTGATCTGCTCGTAAACCTGCCGGATTATTCCCTTGCCGGTGCGCTTTTTGATTGCGCGTCCATTGAAAGTGGTGAAAACCAAAGTCAGTGCGATAATCATGACGGGCAAGAAGGGCAATGTGACCAGCATGATGCAGCGGTCGGCCAGATTCGCTTCGCGCCAGATGATGCGCCGGAAGCATCGATGAATCGAGGTGGCTGCCGTATCATCCGCAGACAATTGCGTAAAAATCCACCTTGCGCCGCTAAAATCCCTAGGTTCTGTTGACAATTGAAGATAAGTATTTAATACAAAGAGGCAAACTCGTAATATTGAGGTTCCTATACCACCAATAAAACGAGTTTGCGATGCCCCGCTTGATGCTCAGTGATG
>Ga0154020_10011345_pt1 | contig 10161 bp, 11 predicted proteins | sample Klosneuvirus_201_FD_109709 | JGI IMG/M metagenome (GOLD analysis project Ga0154020, IMG submission 109709) | Active sludge microbial communities from wastewater, Klosterneuburg, Austria - Klosneuvirus_20160825_MG | ecosystem: Engineered > WWTP > Aerobic digester > Activated sludge | place... | reverse complement strand
TTGAAAGTAGTTTTACATTTTCAGGGGAAAGCAATACATTAAAATATTGGGATTTCGCTGATTTGTATTCGTACAATATAAAACCATTTCTTTTTAACAATATGCCAAATAACGGCAATGCGTGGGATAATGAAGCAGCACAAAGAAATTATATTTTAAAAGCACTTGAAAGTTTAGGAGCAAAAGACGAAGATGTGATTATAATATCCGATGCAGATGAAATTCCATGTAAAGAAGCAGTAAAAAGGTATAAAACATATATGGGTGTAGCAGCATTAAATATGAATTTGTATTATTACTATTTGAATTTATGTAGTGGTAAGCAGGTATGGGCTATGCCGAAAATATTAACGTATGGTATGCTCAAAAATAGCACACCAAATGAAATAAGAAATAACAATGCTCAAACAGTTATGCATGATGGTGGGTGGCATTTTTCATACATGGGTGGTATTGATGCAATAAAAAATAAAATTGAATCGTACTCCCACATAGAACATAATACAGCACAGTTTAAAAACGATAATTTTATAAAATCGAAAATTGATAACAATGAGTTTTTGTTTGATGATAAAAAGTTAACTTTAACTGAAATAGACGAAACCTACCCAAGTTTTATTTTTAATAATCAATCAAATTATTCTCATTTAATAAAGACAGTATGAACCTAATCTTTCAGGAAACAGGGGAAACCGATGCTTACTTTGATACCTTAAAAGCTATATGTGGAGATACCCCAGATAAGTCAATGATTGACATTGGGGCAGGCTTTTGCCCAACAACAAGAAAGTTAGGGTTTAAAGAAAAAAAATATGTGGATATTGTAGAAAGAGATTTAGGTGAAGAAAATGAGTTTTTTAGCCAGTTGAATATTTTGGAAATGATAAAATCAAAATCAGAAAAACAATATGATGTGTCTATTTCATTGGATAATATTGAACATTTCTATAAAAAAGATGCTACATCTTTAATTAATTGGATGGTTAGAAATTCAAAAAAGCAAGTAATTTTCACTCCGTTAGGTGATTATATAAAAATAAAAGAGGAAGGCAATACCGACCCCGACACACATAAATCAGGATGGACAAGTAAAAATTTTAATGAAATGGGATGGGCGACAATAACATTTCCTAATTTCCATCCATTGTTAGGGATAGGTGCTTTTTTTGCGTTCAATTGCGAAAACTTAAAAGAAGAATTTGAAAGAATTACTAACGAATTAAAAAATAAATCATGGGCAAAATAGAACTTATAAAAGAAGCTATTGAAAAGGCTGAAAAAGAAGAAAGCCGATTGGATGATTACTGTTTTAAAATAGGCAGTTATAGTTCCCCTAAAATAAGACATTTGCTTAATAATTTAGGGCGGATATTTAGAACAGAAACGATTACCCCAACTCATAATTATTTAGAAGTAGGAGTTCATCGTGGAGGTACTTTTGTGGCTACATTATTCAGAAATAATTTAAATGGAGTTGCAATAGATAATTGGTCAGAATTTAATGAAGATGGGACAGTTAAAAAAGAGTTTCTTGAAAATATAGCCCCATTCGGGGATAACGTAAAGTTTATTGAAAACGATTGCTTTAAAGTGGAGTTGCCTAAAGATGAATACTCTATGTATCTATATGATGGCGGTCATGGGTACGAAGAACAAAAATTAGGTATTACTTATTTCTACCCAAACATGAAAGATGAATTTATCCTTTGCGTAGATGATTATAATTGGGAACAAGTTTCAAAAGGAACGCAAGACGGTATAAAAGAAATGGGATTAACTGTTTTATTTGAACAGCATTTAATTGACGGGTATCATAACGGATTTTATGTAGCACTTTTAAAAAAATAGCGTATATTTGTACTGTTCATTACCGTATTATGATAATACATAAACTTTTTAATTCCCGACATAGATGCGCTTACCTTCACGGTACGGTGATGAACCTTCTATGTTCGGGAGTTTTTATTTTATGGGAACAAAATTAAATTTAACTGGCAAAAGATTCGGCAAATTAGTCGCAGTAAGGATAGCTGGTAAAAATAAACAAGGTTTATATAGATGGCTGTGTGAATGTGATTGTGGGAATGAGCATATAGTTAAAGTATCTACTTTAATGGAAGGTAAATGTAATTCTTGCGGATGCCTAATTGTGGAAAGTATTACAAAAATAGCTACAAAGCATAATGGGTGCAATACACTTGAATACAACTCATGGGAAAATATGAAGGCAAGGTGCTACAATACTAAATCTATACAATACCATGATTATGGGGGAAGAGGGATAAAAATGTGCGATAGATGGATGCATAGCTTCAGTAATTTCTTGTTTGACATGGGGGCAAAGCCAACCCCAAATCACTCTTTAGATAGAATAGATGTAAATGGGGATTATGAACCATTAAATTGTAGATGGTCAACACGAAAAGAGCAAAGTAGAAACAAAAGAAATAATAGGTATTTAGAATACAATTCAATTAGAATGGTAATAACCGATTGGGGTAAATTTATAGGTGTTCATCCAATGGTTATACATCACCACCTTAAAACAAAATCTTTTTACAATTTAATTGAGTATTATAAAATAAAATATAATTTACAATGGGAAAAACTTTAGTAGGTACATTATTTTGTTATTGCGGGAATAAATTTGATTACTCATTTAAAGAATCCATACAATGCTTACTTGAATTTTGCGACCATGTTGTTGTAGCAGCAGGCGGAGATGATGGAACTTTGGAAGATGTTATGGATATAGCCCAAAAAAATGAAGGCAAAATAAATGTTATAGTTATTACAAAAGAAGAATGGGAAAGCCAAAGCGGTAAAGAGAAATTGAACTACTTCACCAACGCAGCTATTCAGTATGCAGACAGTTTAGGCTTTCAATACAACTTTAATTTACAGGCTGATGAAATAGTGCATGAGAAAAGTTATGCTGCCATAAGAGAAGCCATACAGACCAATGAAGAAAGCTATATGTGTACAAGGGTTAATCTTTGGAGAACACCCTATATGCAGCTAAATGTATCACAAGAAAGAAAGCCATGCAGTACACAGGTATTAAGGTTGGGAAAGATAAGTTGTAGGAGTTACGGAGATGCGGAAAGCCTGATGGCACATACCTGCACATTTGATTTTACCGATAGGATAAGAATTTACCACATGGGATTTGTCCGTAAGCAAGAAGTAATGAGAAGTAAGATAATCAATATGCAGGTTGATGTTTTCGGTATGGAGCATTACGATAGTAAACTTGATGAAAGTGAATTATTCAACCCCGACTTGTGGTTTGACCCTAAAACAGATATTAAACCAATAGATGAACCATTGCCTAAATTAATACAAGATTGGGCAAAAGAAAGAGTATATAAAAATAAACTATGAGTAAGCATTTTGTAATAGACCCTAAGATAAATCATTTAAACAATGATGATATTTTTGCGATTGAAAAAGATCAGTTGTCTAAATCTTCCCAGGCGTGGGAACAAAGGGAACAAAAGTCATCTAACGCAATAAATAATCACGTGCCATTAAAGCATACATTCGGTAGGGTTATCGTAGTAGCTAATACGGAGTATAAAAACTATACAAAGTTAAATGATACTACTATCCGATTGGAAAGGCAGTACAATAACTTAAACAGGCGGGAAACCGAACCTGTAAATGCAATAGTTATTAGTGCGGGGAATATACCCAAAGGAGCAGAAGTGCTAATACATCATAATGCTTTACATGACACCAATAGAATATTTGGGGCTGAAAAATTAATAAATGGGGAATCATCAGCAGATGTTAAATATTACTCTATAAAAGAAAACGAATGTTTTTTGTGGAGAGTAGATAACTCAGAATGGAATCCATGCACCGTGTTTGAAACGGCATTAAGAGTGTTTAAGCCTTACAACGGGTTACTTGAAAATGTTCCACATACAAAGATTAAAGATGTACTTTATTGCACAAGTGGAAAGCTAAAAGGCAAAGTCGTTTCAACTTTAAAAGGGTGCGATTATGAGGTAATATTCCAAAACGAAAAATTAATTGAGGAAAGAATTATACGGTTTAGACCATTTGGCGATAATGAAAATTTTAGAGAACCGGAAGCTATCGCAATAATGGATGATTTGACTAATTTGGTAAAAAATGGGAAATATTTTGTAGGTTTGAGTGATAAAGACTGTAAACCAATTTAATCATTAACCATGAAATTAAAAATAACAAAAACTGAAACTCCGCCTACTGATGATAAACCTAAAAGTAAAAAGCTAAAGGTAAAAATGAGTGGTACAGTAAAAAATCAATATGGCACATATAGCGGCATAGTTACCGATGAAGGTAAATCCATAAGCAATCCAACAGAATTAGAAGCCGTAACAAACATGGCTAAGTACGCAAAGAAAAATATGTCCGACCAAAGTGATGCCCCAAGCAATGTGTACCGACCAAAATTTAGCCACTTAGGTTTACTCTACAATAAAAACACTAAAAAGAAAAACGAAAATCAATCGTAATTTATGGCAAGGAGCTTAGAAGAAGCAGAAAAAGTAATAAGCCTTTATGAGCAGAATGGCAGTGCAAAATTATTTTATGCCCTCAATCGTAAAATGAATGAAATGGCAGATATGCTTAATAAATCAAACCTTAGTACGCTTGATTTGACTGACCCAAAAGATAAAACATTTGAAAGGTTAAAGGTTGTATGGAATGATAGTGCAAGTATAGCAGTAGCAGTAAAAGCATTAGGAGATACCGCAGGTATAACAAATGATGAAGCTAAAGACACCAATACGCCTGTGTTTAAAAAAATAACCACTGCTGAAAGTATAGCTGATTCAATAGGGGAGTTGGCGGGTAAATCTAATAGGTAATGTACGATAAAATAGAAGGCGGTAAAATTATTGATGTTCAGGGGTTGCAATGTTGCTTACCTCCTGTTGGGTATGTTTATAATGTACTTACAAAGAAATTAGAACATAGAGATGTTTATTCACGATCTGATATTAAAGAAGAACAATATTGGGAAATACCTGCATTGCCAAGTTGGTATAAAGACACTATGCAGGCGTGGGATGATTATGATAAGAAAAAGAAAGATGAAGACCCTGATTTTTATGACGAAAAATTAGAGGAATTTAAAAGGCAAGAATGGGATAGAAGGCTTAATGGTTTTTGGTATAAAAACAATGGAGATGATGTGTACTTAACAGGTACGCATTATTTGTATATTAGGTGGTGGTCTATTGATATAGGGCTTCCTAAATTCCGTATCCCTGACTTAGAGAAAGCATATTTTATGCAATACTGCATAGAAGACCCATTATGTATGGGTATGGTTGAAGTTACTAAGCGTAGGTTTGGTAAATCATTTTGGGCAGGATTATTTTTGACAGAATATGTTACACGAACTAAAATGACATTTGGAGGTATCCAGTCTAAGACAGGTAAGGATGCTTCTAAATTTTTTGGCAAAACAGTAGTAAATCCATTTAGAAGATTACCTAAGTTTTTTAGACCCGAATATGACATGAGTTTAGGTGTTAATCCTAAATCAGAAATGCGTTTTCAAAAAACAAACGTAAGAGGTAAAAAAGCTGAAAGCGCAATAAGTAAAGATGAACTTGGCGGAGGTATAGATCATCAGCCATCAGATAAAATTTCTTATGATGGACAAAAATTACATAGATATGTAGCAGACGAGTGCGGAAAAACTGTGGAAGCAGATGTGTATGAACGGCATGAGGTTATTAGGTATTGCTTAATGGATGACGAAGGTCAAATAATTGGTAAAGCATTATATACTACAACAGTAGAAAAAATAGAAAGCGACAAGGATGGTGTTCAAGATGCGTTTAAGGCTTTATGGAACGAAAGTAATCAGAATAATAAGAAAGAGAATGGCATGACAGGTAGTGGCTTGTATAGGTTTTTTATGTCTGCTAAAAGAACAAGGTATTTTGACAAGTATGGATATGCTGATGAAGTAAGAACTGAAAGAGAAATACTATCTGATAGAGAAGGGGTAAAGGATAATCAAAGGTCTTTATTTGCACGTATTAGAAAAGAGCCGTTAACTATTGAAGAAGCGTTTAGTATAGATGCAGATAGCTGTATTTTTAATTCTTTCAATATGGCAAAGAGAGAAAAAGAATTAGAAGATAGCCCCGTACCTAAAAGAAGTATTTGGTTTTTTAGAGATGAAAATACTCAAAAGGTAAAATGGAGAGATATTATTAGTAAAGAAAAATCTTTTCATTGGAAAGTATCTCCTGACTTCCCTCTTTCAGAACAAACATCAAATAATTTTGAGATACAAGGGTCATTAAGAAAGCCATCTAATACATCTTTTGGGGCAATAGGTATTGATGGCTATTCCAATAGTCAAGGTGGTCAGAAATGGGGGTCAAGGGCATCTGCATGGGCAGGTAAAAGGGCTAAAGATGGTAAAAGGAAAAAGGTTTTTGGACATTTATATGGAAGACCGAATGAAAAATCATTATTGCATCAACAGGTATTGTTATGTGCAGAATGGTTAGGTGTACCAGCCTATTATGAGGATAATAGTGACGACTACTACTCATACTTTAAAGAAAGAGGGAGGATACTTTATTTAGGGCTGTATCCTATTATATTAATTGATCCTACAAAAGTAGAAAGTACTGAAAGACATAAGGGAGTTCCTACAACTCCGTATAGTTTAACAATACAGGCAGATATGGGTGTATCTTACTTTGAAAACGATTGCGACCAAATAGATTTTCAGGAACTTTTAGATGACGCCAAAACATTTGACCCTAATGATAGAACCAAATCGGATATAACGGTATCTTTTTTAATAACAAATGCGGTTTTAAGCGAAAAAGATATAACCCCTCCACCTCCTAAAACTCCATTAATAAATATTTACCATCAACAAGGGGTATTGGAAAATTATAATTAAAAATATTTCTTAAAATAGCTTTGGTAAATAAAAAATATCTATATTTGATTGGAAAACACCTATTTTAAATGCCTAATGTTAACCAAGTTAACACAAGTGGAGGTACAGGACAGACTTTAAAAGACTTCCAGCTTGATAGTTTAAGTATCCAACAGAAATCTGATTGGGCATACGGTAAGTCTTTGGCGCAATACATTGAAAGTACAGTCAATGGTGGCACTTCATCTTATTTTTGGATTCGGAATCAGCGTTGGAGAACCAACAGAAACTATGCTAACGGTAGGGTTAACATGCAGAAGTTTATGGACTTGCTTGAATTTAACGGCAAGATAAATTACGCTAACCTTAACTGGCAATCTATAAATATAGTTAATCGTATAATTTCAGGATTGGTAGGCAGGTGGATGAATAAGAATGAAAAAATTCAAGTAACAGCAACCGATTCTCTTTCAATAAAAGATAAAGAAGAACAATATCAGCAATTAGAATTTATCATTGATTATAAAAGGCAACTTGAACAACTGCAAGAAAAAACAGGGGTTCAAATGATGCCTGACCAACAAATACCCGCAGATAAAGAAGAATTGCTACTTTGGAAAAATCAATTTCAAAGACTTCCCGAAGAAATAGAATATGAAATGGGTTGCAATGATGTGCTTGCATCTTGTGGGTGGTTTGATGTTTTGAAAGAAAAAATGCTGCATGATAGTGCAGTTACAGGATTTGTAGGTACTTATACATATATGGATGATGATGGGGTTATTCATGTAGATTGGCTGAAACCTGAAAACTGCTTTTATTCTTATTCTGATTTCCCTGATTTTAGAGATACAACGTGGAGAGGGGTTATGAGAACCATGAAAATTAGTGAACTCCGTAAAAAATATAGCGTTGAATTTGGGGGGAGGTTGACAGAGGAACAGATATTTAATATTGCACAAACAGCGAAAGAGTATCAGCTTTACGATAACATTACATGGCTTACAAATTGGAACACTACATTTATCAGACCTTACGATGAATGGAATGTTACCGTACTTGAATTTGAATTAAAGACAGTAGATAGTGAATCTTACACTATAACAACTACTAAGAAAAACAAAAGTACAATAATAAGGAAAGGCAAGCCGGACAAGGTTGAAGAGAACGATAAGGTTGTTGAAGATACTAAGATAAATATTTACAGGGGCGTATATGAAAGGGCAACTCAAACAGTTCTTGAATGGGGATTGAAAAAGAATATGATTCGCCCACAAGACCCTAAAGAAATTGGTAACGCAGAGTTTTCGTATTCATTTTTCATGGTGCAAAACTATGATATGACTACGCTTGCTATCCCTGAAAAGATACAAGAGCCAGTTGACCAAATGATTATTGCACGATTGAAAATGCAACAATTGGTGGCTAAAATGCGACCAACAGGAGCAGCGATAAATTGGGATGCAATACAAAACATTGATTACGGATTAGGAGATCAGAATAAAAGCATTGATGTAAAAAAACTTTACGACCAAACAGGTGATTTGTATTGGCGTGGAAGGGATGCGGAAGGAAATGCAGTTCCCGTACCTATCGTAGAACTTCAAAATTCAGGATTCCTAAATCAATTGCAGGGATTAATACAGCTTTACGATAAGCACTATCAAATAGTTAAAGATGAATTAGGCGAAGATCCTAACCTGATAACACAAGCAGCGCAACCAAGAGTAGCAGTTCAAAACATAGACACAGCACAACAACAAGCGGCATTTGCCACAGATTATTTTTACAATGCTTATGCATTATGTATGGCTGATACGGCTAAAAAAATATCCTGCTTGTTGAAAACATCTGTAATATATGGTTCACAGGCATACAGAAAAATAGTTAATGAAGAAACTGTAAAGGGTAGAATGTTTGGAACTAAAATACAATTCCTGCCGGACAATTTACAGCTTGCGGGCTTTGAAGCCATGCTTAACAATGCCTTACAGGTAAATCAGGATTTGGTTTTATTCATTGACCAATTCCAAATAATGAGAATAGCAAAAGAAGATGTTAAGTTAGCTGAATCTTTGTACAGGCAAGGTCAAAAGAAAATGTTATTACATAGGGCATCAGAGGCAGCACAAAATCAAGATGCAACATTTAAGGCACAAATTGAATCTAATAAAGCATCAGAGGCAGGGAAACAAAGAACAGAACAGGTTAAAGGTGAAATAGATTTGGAGAAAGCAAGGTTTGATGGAGAAACTTCAAACAAAAATGCAGTAGTGGCAATGGTAACATCTTTGCTTTCTAAAGGAGAACCGATTCCTGCAAACTTGCAGCCATTGGTAAATGTAGTGGTAGAAAATATTATGATTCCATTAGCAGCCTCTAATGAAATGCAAAAGCAAGAAATGATTCAGCAAATGAGGGATTCGCAGCAACAGCAACAAGTTCCGCAAGAACAAGTAGAAGGGGGTGAACCACAAATGCAGCAAGAACCACAATTACAAGAAACAGTATAAATTAATTTATATGGCAACAGTAACAGCACAAATAGCAAGTCAATCATTAAAGGGGCAAGATGTTATAGTGCATCTTGATTCAAGTGATACTATTAATGTACTGCCTACAATAGAAGTAGGTCAGGTATGCACTAATGGCAGCAGCAGTTATACGGGGAATGTATCATCAGTTGATTACTATGGTAGTTCATTTAAGATTACACCAACAATGCCGGATGATAATTTTAGTTCATCAAGCACACCAGGCTTATTAGCCGAAGGAGAAACAATAACAATTGTATAATTAAAATATAAAACCATGTTATCATATTCAAGAGATATAACGGATGAATTAAATGCCAATAATACAGTAAATTTAGATGTAAGTGAATGGCAAAACCTTACAATACATTTAAGCGGTACTCCATCAGGTACAATAAATGTATTAGGGACTAACGATTCGGGGTCAGTACAGGCAGTTACAGATGGGAATGCAACTTCCGCAGCAAACTTTACTGCAATACAAGGCACTAATTTAGCATCGGGAGCAACGGTAACAGCCGTTGCAGCAGCAGGGAACTTTAAGTTCATAGTTTCTACTAAATTTATTCAGATAGGCGGAGCGAGCGCAGCTACAACTGGTAAATGCATTTTGTTTTTAAATTCACCGAGATAATATTTATGGTATAAAATCCATATAAATTTGGGGTAATAAAGCCCTTAGTTAATTCTTAAACATAAATAAAATTAAAATGG
>Ga0154020_10011344_pt1 | contig 10162 bp, 11 predicted proteins | sample Klosneuvirus_201_FD_109709 | JGI IMG/M metagenome (GOLD analysis project Ga0154020, IMG submission 109709) | Active sludge microbial communities from wastewater, Klosterneuburg, Austria - Klosneuvirus_20160825_MG | ecosystem: Engineered > WWTP > Aerobic digester > Activated sludge | place... | reverse complement strand
TGATCTGTATCCCTCCGCCCTGTCCGGTCCCGGGCGGCCATGGGGAGTTGAGCGATCGAAGGGCGGACGTGCCTAAAAGGCCACCTTTCAATCCACAAACAATACAAATTTGCCCGCTTCTTCATTGGAAGCGAGTTCGGCGCGAGGATTGCCTCCGAGCGCGATTGCTGCTAAACAGCGATTCGCCATGAGCACACAAAACGCATACACCCAGTCCATTCCCGTCGGCGAACTTGATGGCCAGACGCGCGGCAGGTTCATTTCGCGCACCTACAACCACCTGTTCACGGCCGTTGTCGCCTTCACGCTCATCGAGATTGCCCTCTTCAAGTCAGGTCTGGCGGAGCCGATGGCCAAGGCGATGCTGGGCACATCCTGGCTGCTCGTGCTCGGCGGGTTTGTCGTAGTGTCGTGGCTCGCGCGGGGTGTCGCCCACCGTGCCGGGTCGAAAGGCGCACAATATGCCGCGCTCGCCGGCTATGTGCTCGCCCAGGCAATCATCTTCGTGCCATTGCTTTTTATTGCTGATACGTATGCGCCGGGTGCCATCACCAGCGCGGCGGCCATCACGCTGGTCGCGTTCGCGGCGCTGACGATGGTGGTGTTCTGGACGCGAAAAGATTTCTCCTTCCTGCGCGGCATCCTCATGTGGGGCGGCATCGTGGCGCTCGTGCTGGTCGTTGGCGGGGCGATCTTTGGTTTCCAGCTTGGAACCTACTTCTCCGTCGCGATGGTTGCGCTGGCGGGCGCGTCGATCCTCTATGACACGTCCAACGTGCTGCATCATTACCCCGAGGACCGCTACGTGGCGGCGGCGCTGGAGTTGTTCGCCTCCGTGGCGCTGATGATGTGGTATGTCCTGCGCCTGCTGATGTCCCGGCGCTGAGACGGGGGGCATTCGAAATTGCAAAGCCCGGCGCGCGTGCGCCGGGCTTTCTGTTTCAACGTCCGTCAGCGACCGCGAAATTCATCCATCAGCTTGAGGATGCCCTCGCGGATCTCGAACAACTCCTTGCGCGCCGCCACGATCACCTTCTGTGGCAGAAGCTTCTTCGGCGCGACGGCTTCGAGGCCAGCCTGCGACTGGTGCAGGTGATTCAGTGCGCGCTTCAGGCAGGCGACGGTGAACGCCGCGTCCGCCGTGCTGCGATCCCGTGCGATGCCGCCCAGGGCGCCGGCAAGCTTGGCACTGGTGGTCATCCACTCGCCGATGAACACGCTGAGGTCCTTGTCATTGGATTTTCTTGCCGGAAGTTTGTCCGCGAGCTGCCAATACTTTGCCATGCTCTCCGAGCAGCGATGCTGGAGCGGATGGTGGATGTGCCCGTGCTTGTCGCGAATCCAGTCAATCCCCTCGCGGTGCGGATCGGGCTCCGGCTCCGGCTCGTTTAACGCTTCCTCGCAGGCGCGGTTCATTTCCTCGATGCGCTTGCGCTCCTCCTCGGCTTCCTCGGGCGTCAGCTCGCGCGCCCAACCCATCTCCTTGGCGATCTTTTCCTCCGCCTCATCGGAGTCGCCGTATTTCTCCAGCAGCTCCATGTATTTGTTCGTGCGCGCGTCGGCCTCCTTCAGAAACTTCTCATAGTCGTGCTCGTCCCATTTCTCCTCGGGATCTTTCTGACCGCGCTGCTGCTGCTCGATGGCCTCGGTGAGCTTCTGCATGAATTCATTCATGCCTGCAGCGGCCTGCTTCGCGCGTTCCGCGTCTTCCTCCGGCGTCAATCGCCATTCCGGAGTGGAAATCGTGAGTTCGTAATCCGCGCTCTCGACCACGACGCGCCCGTTCGCCTCGCTGAACCATTCCAGGTAAAGCGAGTTGGCCATGTGCTCCGGAGGTTTCTCCTGGCGATGGATCATGTCGAGCGCCTCGTTCAACGGCACATCAAACACCCGCACCTTCCGTGACGCCGTCAAATCGCCAATGCTGCCGTGCTGGGTGGGATTGAGCGAATCAAGGCCCGGATGCGGAATGCGCTTCTGCGGGTTCTTGAAGGTGAGCAGACACCCGGCGAGATCGGGCCAGGCATTGCCCTTGAGTTCGAGCACGACGGGTTCGGCGCGGCCCTCGACCCAGATTTTGCCGCGCACAATTCCCTTTACGCGGTTGTCGATCTCGCCGCGCACCACGCTGTCATGGATCCGGAAGGCCATGCGCGGAGAATAATCCGGGCCGGTCTGTCGGGGTAAAGCGATTTCCGCCGTCAAATCAAGGACGCGCTTGCTTCGTCAGACGGCAACCTGATATTCACGCGCCATCGCCACCACGCTATGAACCGAAAACTTTTTGCCATCGCTGCCCTGGTCACGCTGATTGCTACTGCTGCTTGGGCCGCGCCCACGGACGATGTTTATCTGCTCGGCCCGGATTCCGCGCCGCACGAAGGCGTGCCCAAGGGCAAGGTCATCGGGCCGCTCACGCTGGCGAGCGACGTCTTCACCAACACCACGCGCCACTACTGGGTTTACGTCCCCGCGCAATACGACGCCAAGAAGCCTGCGTGCCTGATGATCTTTCAGGACGGCCACTTCTTCGTCGCGCCGGACAAGGATTATCGCGTGCCGTATGTCTTCGACAATTTGATCTATCGCCGCGAGATGCCCGTGACCATCGGCGTGTTCATCAATCCCGGCCACACGCCGGAGCAAAGCGAATCCAGTTCCACGAATTGGGGAGACACCATCAACAACCGCAAACTGGAATACGACGAGTTGAATGACAACTACGCCAAGCTGATCGTCAACGAACTCCTGCCCGCGCTCGAAAAGGATTACAACATTTCCAAGAACCCCGACGACCGCGCGATCGGCGGCGCGAGCAGCGGCGGGATCTGCGCGTTCACCGTTGCGTGGCACCGGCCGGATCAGTTTCGCAAAGTGATTAGCACCATCGGCAGCTTCACCGCCATCCGCGGCGGGCACGTTTATCCCGAGCTTATCCGCCAGAGCGAACGCAAACCCATCCGCATCTTTCTTCAGGACGGCCTGAACGACAATCGCGGCCGCGGTCGCGGGACGAATACCACTTACAATGCGACTCGCGACTGGCACGCGCAGAACCGGCTGATGGTCGCCGCGCTGACGGAGAAAGGCTACGACGTGAATTACTGCTGGGGCATCGGCACGCACTCGAACAAGCAGGGCGGGGCGATGCTCCCCGAAATGCTCCGCTGGCTCTGGCGCGATTATCCGCGTCCTGACGACCCGCAGGATGACAGCAACCGTAAGCTCTTCGAGCCGGTTGCAAGCCAGCTGTGATAAGCTCCAGCGACCGCGCATTTCCTGTGGCCGTCGCCCGGCATTGGCGCTAAAGTCACGGCGCCCCATGAAGATCGCGCTGGTTTTTGTTTGTTTCTCGCTTTGTGCCTGCTCTCCAGACAATAGCGACCGTAAACCGGTTTCCACGGACGAGGCGCGCCGGATTGGCATGCGCCTCCTGCTCAGTCGTTATCCCAATGCCGAGATCACTTCGGAGGAGAGCGATAGTCAGACTTTCAAATATCGTTTCTCGACCAACGGCGTGACCGTGCCATCGGTGGTAGTGGTGGACCGGAAAGCCCGCGAAGCCCGGTTTGAAAAAAGCAGTCGCTGACCTTGCTGTTTTGTGTTGCTGGGTGATGCCGACAGCGGGACTGGTTTGATTTCTTGGCGTTTGTTTCCGATGCGTATTGGTTTGGTTCGACACTTTCCGGTGACCGAAGCTTGGCCGAGCGGCTGGCTGACCTCGGGCGACTTGCAGCGATGGCGTGCGCGTTACGATGCGGCCGAACCCATAGTCGGGTTGATCGATGTCAGCGCCGTGGTTTGGCAACGCTGCTTCAGCAGCGACTTGAAGCGCGCCTACATCACTGCGCAGCGGGCGCATGCCGGGACCATCGTCCAAACACCGCTGTTGCGTGAAGTGGAGACGTTGGCCTTTGCCACGGGACAATTGCGATTGCCGCTTTGGGGCTGGCGCTGGCTCTTCCGCCTAGCGTGGTTGACGGGGCACAAATCACAACGCGCAGCCCGTGATGATCTGCACCGGCGCGTTCGGGCGATAGTCGATCAGCTAGAGGCTGAACCCGTGGACACGCTGCTGGTATCCCACGCCGGGGTGATGCACTTCCTGAGGAAAGAGTTGTTGCGGCGCGGCTTTCAGGGGCCAAACCTTCGTCTGGCCGAACATGGGCGGTTGTATGTTTTCGAGCGAACTGGAACGGTCTGAAATCCTATGGTAAATACTGGATGTGCATCTTTGCCTTGAACGCCCTCAGCCCCAGCCCATGCTACAACCCATTGTGCCAACCTTGATAGCCTGCAATCTGGGCGGCGTGACTTTATGAATGCCATCTTTCCCATCATCGCAGTGACCGCCGCGACATTCGGTGGGATAGTCGGCTGGTTATCACGCGGACGTTTTCGCCCGACCATTCTCATTTGCACCATCGCACCCATTCTTGTGCAGGTGGTCATTTCATGTTTGCTGCCGCACGAGGGTTTTGTGAAAGACGAGTTCGCGGCCTTATACTTCCACATCATACTTCCATTTCTTCTATTGGCTGTGCCGTGCATCACCGGCGGGGTATTGATGTCTCTCGTGGCATATCACATGAAGCACCCGAAGCGGTGGTCAGACACAAAGCCGCCTACGTCAGCATATCCGGTTTCCGAGTCAGGTTTGATTCAGCCGTGGAAGCGGAGGTGAGTGTGACTTCAGGCATTTGACACTGCTTAACCGCGCGCCAGGCTTGCGGCATTAGGCGGCGGACCGATACGAAACCAGATCATGAACGAGGCTGCGGTTATTGAATACATCACCGGTTCTTTCACGGGCGTCGAGACCGCCGACAACTTCGGCTACAAGTTTTTCTTTTGCGGCTCGGACCGTATGCGCCCATTCGCTTCGCTGGCGACCGCGGATTACGACTATGACCGGTTCTCCAATCTCGACCGTCCCGGTGTGTTCCGTTTGAACATCGGCATTCGCAAGGCCACGTTCGCGACGCTCTTTGGCACAGGTGGCGTCAACATCAGCGATTACGATTTTACCGCGTTCGACCGGATCATGCCGCATCCCGAGTATGCGGCGCAGTATTTCGTCTGTGTGCTGAACCCGGGAGAGACGACCTGGCAGACGGTTCAGAGATTGCTCGCCGAGGCTCACGACATCGCCGTGAGACGTCAGGCCAAACACGAGAAAACAGAATGACTGCCAAAGAAATCCTTGAAGAGATCAGGCCCCTTGGCAGCGACGGCTACAAGCGGGTGATGTTCAATCACGGCATCAAGGAGCCGTGCTTTGGCGTGAAGATCAGCCACCTGCAAAAGATCGTGAGGCGCATCAAGAAGGATTACCAGCTCGCCCTCGATCTTTACGACACCGGCAACTATGACGCGATGTATCTGGCCGGCTTGATCGCGGACGACGCGCGGATGACCAAGAAGGATCTGCGGCACTGGGTCGCCAAGGCTTATTGCGGCGCGCTGGGCGGAACAACCGTGGCGTGGGTGACGGCGGGCAGCAAGCACGGGTGGAAATTGGGGCTGGAGTGGATCGATTCGAAGTCGCCGCTCATCGCCGTGGCGGGTTGGGGGACGTTGAGCAGCCTTGTGTCCATCAAGAACGACACTGAACTTGATCTGGCGGAGTTGAAGCGGCTGCTCCAGCGGGTGCAGAAGACGATTCACCAGGCGCCGGACGCGGTGCGCTACCAGATGAACGTGTTTGTCATCGCGGTGGGCAGCTACGTGCAACCCCTGACCGCCACCGTCATCCAAACCGCAGAGAAGATCGGCCCGGTGACGGCGGACCTGGGCAACAACTCGTGTCAGGTGCCCTTTGCCCCGGACTACATCCGCAAGGTGCAGCAACGCGGCACCATCGGGAAGAAGCGCAAGTCGGCCAAGTGCTGAAGGCCCCCGGCCCCCGGCCCGTGGAGCAATCCGGTGAGTGCGCGAGTGAAGTAGAAACAAGCAGACGCGAATTTCACGAATTGACGCGAATTCAAATGCGCTGAAGGCGCTACGGAAATTAGCCCGGGGTTGGAGTAAAGCGACTACCCCGGGGAGTATTTCAAAAAGCAAAGCACCCTGAAGGGGTGCAAGAAGGCGGCATTCAATTGTGCTGGGAAGGGCTCGGAGTTCGATGCTTGACCCGTGATGAAAGTCCGCTCCCTCCGATTCGCAGTATCTCATCCAGCTTCCAGTAGTGGTAGCTTTGGGGGGGGCGAAATCCGGCACGGCGCTTGCGAAGCGTGTGGAGGGGAACTGGCTCTTGGATCTTCCAGACTTTCCCGATGCGAATGGCGTAACCGACGGAAGCATCGCTGAAATAGTTGTCGAATTCCTGTTTTGTGAGGCCACTACCTCCGTTGTATTTACGCCAGATGGAATTTGGCGCGGCAGCGGTCACTCCAACAACTTCAAATGCCCCAACCATCCCTTTGGTTGCTCCGGAAGCGTAGATGACAACCAAATCTCCCGCTTGGACGCGAGGTTTTACCCGCCGCAATTCCACGGTTTTCTTTCCACGGAAAATCAAATCCACGAAACGCGGACGTATTGAAATCAAGAGCGCGTGATTGGTTGGCATGTCAGGAGCGAATATGGCCTTTTGTGTAAATAGAAGCGAATTGAGAATCAGAAATCTTACGCGGTGACATGAATGGCCCACGAATGCCTAGCGATTCAAGCGCATCCATACTGACTGGATTCGAGAAACGCTCCGTCATGCGGAAGCGAAATGCCACAATGTCATTCGTGATGTTGTTGTCGGCGACGGCATATACATCTCTCCATTCAAAGACGCCAAGTCGCTGAAATCTGCGAAACAGCTCCTTTGGCTTTCCAACTACGACCTCCTCCAACTGCGAACATGCCTTGATGGTCATAGAGCCGTCACCTTTGCCCTTGCTAACATACCAAAGCACGCGGCCCGGGATGGTCAGGTTGTTGTTTTCAACGCTGCGGTAATAGACACCCTCGACGCCCAAATGCAGGTCTTCGCGCAAGCCAAACAGCAGTTGCGAACCCAACTCGGCGTCGAAGAAGTGCTGTGCCCACTGCGGTTGAATCGCAACGATGAATGTTGGCAAAATGTCCGCAATGACTTTCGCGGGCCAAAGCTGCCGTTCAATTGCCGCAAATGCCGAAACCTCTCGCAACTCGGTTGCCGTGCGGATCGCATTCAGAGACGAAACTTTGGCTGGCTGCAAACTCTCATCCAATGTCAGGCTTGTAACAGCCTCGCGCAGTGATTCCATCCCTCCGACCGCTTGCAACGCGATTTTCGCCCACGCCTCCCCACAGGGTAGGAAACCGAACTCGCTCAAGAGGGCTTTATCCGCATCGGCAAGGCGAAGCTCCGTCACAGTAACGACGCAGCGATTCTCAGTAGCGGCTGCCGCCAGACACGCGCGAAGAAAGTTCCGAAGCATTGTCCCCGCCATCGGATGTCTGCCGTGACGCAATACGGGCACGTTCAGAACCTGCTTGCACTGGCGATTCATGACGCCGAGGACAACGTGGTTGCCCGCATGGTCAGTAACGACCTGCACATCCATGCTCTTTGGGTGGCTCAAACAATGGAGCAAGGTCTTTCTGAATTCGCCTTCCCGCTCTTCTGCAATTTTGAAGTCCGCAACGGCTGCATCCAGTGTTTCGGATCTCAACAAAGCATTCTTGAGTCGGGAACCTTCAATCCGGGCTGGACGATAGTCGCCTTCGCGTTCGACGGAGTCCAAGTGGTTGATGAGTTCGGCTGGATGTAAAACGAGCAACCCGTGACTGCGATACAACGGCTCGCATCGTTCCACTAGGGTCTCATCCCGGGTGACGAGAAACGGCGCATCGCCTGCGATTGCGTAAGCAACCTGACGAAGATCAGCCTCGTCACGCAAAGTGACAGACTCGGGGAAACGTGGGCGAAGTTCGGCGCATAAATGCTGGAACTCCGGATCGTCTGCTGGCAGCGTCGTGTAGCGCGTTGCTTCAGCGCGATTCAAGCGGCGACGTTCTTCGTTGTCTCCTTTGGCGATCTCATTTCGCAGTTCCTTCGTGATAACTAATTCGATGCTGGCCTGCACCCAGTCAGCAAGGAGCGCCTTGGAGTTTTCACTCTCAGGCGTCTCGCGGATGTGTAAGTCGTAAAAAACATTCGCGTCAATCACCACACGCTGGCGGATCGGGTCAGGCTCTGCGACACAAGAAAACAAGTCCGCGTGACCGTGGCTGAACCACCAGAAGGTAAGCTCCGCTCCGTCCTTTCCACGTCCCGCTTTGGCGCTAACTGCCTCGAATCCGAACTTTGACCAGATGTGAGTCACATCGTAGTCGCGTCGGCAATAGAGCCCAATGCCTTCAAGGCTTTTTGTTTCCTGTTTTAGTCGGTCAACCAGCAGTCTGGCAACGCCTTTGCCGCGCGCTGCGTCTGCAACGCAAAGATGCACAATCGCCGCGCGACCGCGCGCGATGCGATAGAGGAGATAGCCGAGACAATTCCCGTTGGATTCAAGTGCTACAATTATCTGCCGGAGCTTTGCGTGTTCTTCAAATGCGCCTTTCGGAAAGAAGCCGAGTGTCTTTGCATTCAGGCGATGCAACGTCACGACGCGCTCAAGGTGAGGTGTCGGAAAACCAAGACGTTCGAGTTTTATCTGACTACTCACAGATTCGCGCCCGCTCCCTATTAACATTTCTGGCCACTCCTGCTAGATCCAACTCTTGCACCCCTTCAGGGTGCATTGTCATTGGGTGCTTTTCCCGGGGTAGGCGTTGCACGCCAACCCCGGGCTAATTTCCGTAGCGCCTTCAGCGCATTTCAATTCGCGCAAATTCGTGTAATTCGCGTCTCAAAGCCCCAGTTTCTTAAACCGGTTGTTCACTTCCTCGAAATGGAAGGCGAGCGAGCAGAGCGCTTCGAGTTCACTGGGTTTCATGGCTTCAATGGCCGCCTGGAAGTGGGCTTGCCGTCATCGGCGGATTCTTTGCCGATGGCGTGGAATCCGATTTCGCGGCGCGGCTTGGTGGGTGGCGACATGAGTTCTCGGATGGCATCGAAGAGGGACTTGATACCTTTGTCGTGACCTTCGAGGCGGCGTTCGAGTTCCGCCAGTTTGCGGGAGAGGCCGTCATTCGACGCCAGCATCCGGCGCAGGCTGACGAAGGCGCGCATGATGGCGACGTTGACCTGCACGGCGCGCTCGCTCCGCAAGACGCTGGATAGCATGGCCACGCCCTGTTCAGTGAAGGCGTAGGGATTGTGCCGCCGTCCGCCTCGTTGTTTTGATATTCCAGTTTGGAATATCAAAACGTCGGCCTCATCGTCGGTCAATTGGAACATGAAATCCGGCGGGAAGCGGTGTTGGTTGCGCTTCACCGCCTTGTTTAGATTGCCAGTGCTAACGCCGTAAAGCTTTGCCAGATCGGCGTCTAGCAACACCTTTTCCCCACGCGCGAGGTGGATCAGTCTTTCGACGCGTTCAATCGGAATTACCTGTGTCACGCCTGGGTTCTTCATGAGGGGTCCATCTTGAAATGCCAAATTGGAATATCAAGAACATCAAAGCCCCAGTTTCTTAAACCGGTTGTTCACTTCCTTGAAATGGAAGTCGAGCGAGCAGAGGCCTTCGAGTTCGCCTTTCTTGAAATGTTTCGCGACTTCGGGTGTGGTTTTGAGTTGCTCCACAAAGTCCGCGTCGTCGCGGCCGGCGTGTTTGACCTCCCAGGTTTTCATTGCGGCGTCCTGGCAGAGTTTGTAGGCGGCTTCGCGCGTCAGGCCTTTCTTGATGAGCGCGAGCAGGACGGTCTGGCTGTTCCACATGCCGAGCGAGAGGCCGAGGTTCTTTTTCATGTTCGCGGGATAGACGACGATGCCGTCCATCAGACGCGTGAGCAGGCCGAACATGTAATCGAGCAGCGTGCAACTGTCCGGGAAGATGATGCGCTCGACGCTGCTGTGACTGATGTCGCGTTCGTGCCAGAGGGCCACGTTCTCCAGGGAGGCCATCGCGTTGCCGCGCAACACGCGCGCGAGGCCGGTGAGGCGTTCCCAGGTGATGGGGTTGCGTTTGTGCGGCATGGCGCTGCTGCCTTTTTGACCTTTGGTGAACGGCTCCTCGGCTTCGAGCACTTCGGTGCGTTGCAAATGGCGGAACTCCACCGCCCAACGTTCGATGCTCGCGCC
>Ga0154020_10011343_pt1 | contig 10163 bp, 8 predicted proteins | sample Klosneuvirus_201_FD_109709 | JGI IMG/M metagenome (GOLD analysis project Ga0154020, IMG submission 109709) | Active sludge microbial communities from wastewater, Klosterneuburg, Austria - Klosneuvirus_20160825_MG | ecosystem: Engineered > WWTP > Aerobic digester > Activated sludge | place... | reverse complement strand
TTGATGAATAAAATAAACCGCAGAGGCGCGGAGACGCAAAGTTTAACATTAAGATAGTTAAGAAAGTAAGAACATTAAGAGGATAATCTCTTCATCTCTTAATGTGCTTAATGGTAAAAATAGGCAATGTCCCTTCGCGCCTTAGCGCCTCTGCGGTTAAATAAATTACTTGATCACTTGCACCCAGCCCTTGCACGAGGCCTCCCCTTCAACATCAATGGTATAGTAATAAACACCGGCATCTACATGGCCGCCATCCCAATCATCCTGATAGTTTGAACTCTCATAAACTTTTCCGCCTCAGCGATTATATATTACCACCTTGGCCGTAAGGGATGAGGCTGATAACTTATTTCCACCATACAATAAAACAAACGTATTATTCTCCGGATGTTCATCGGGTGTAATCACATTCGGTACCTTCAATTCAAAAATTGGTATGGCTACAACTTCTTCATAAATACAAGACTCTTTTGTTCCCACCAATCGAACATTAAATACGCCATCCTCTGAATAATCATGCTTAGTCTCATCAAGATCGGAAGTGGTGCCATCACCAAAATCAAAAAAAATATTTTCTGCAGGATTACTCAGGTTCTCAACGCTTAACGTAGGTCGTGAGAAACAATCATAAAATTTATTGTAAGTAAACTTCAAATCGATACCGGGTATTACTTCAATATTCACCGTGTCTTTTGTCACACACCCATTGACGTCCGTTATCGTTACCACATAGCCATCATCTTTAGTAGGATTCACTAAAGGCGATCCTTGCGCAGAAGTAAATGTTTTATCCCAGTTCTCCCATAAATAAGACACCCCACCAACCGCTACTAAACGTGCGCCCGCATCAAAGCACATTACTTGATCGGGACCGGCAAAGCCGATTGGTTTTGAAACCGTTACGTTGGTAAACGTTGAATCTTTACCCAAACAAGTTCCTATATCAACAGCCAATAATTTTACCCGATACGTACCCGGTTTCTGATAGGCGTGCACCACATACGCAGTGTCTTGTCTGAAGAATTGTCCGCCATCACCAAAATCCCATTCGTAAAACTGACCGCCAGTACTTTTATTTTGAAATACAATCGGATCGGGCATACAAATTTTATTGAGGCCGGGCATATCAAACTTAACTGAATTAGTTTGGATGCGCGCTTTCAGCGATGATAAATCAAATTTGAATGCGGCATTATTACAATTAAGACTCTGGTTTTGTCGGCTCCACGCGTTAGGGGTAGTAGGAAAATCATCATATCCACCACCACACCCTGCACATACTGCGTGATAAACAATGCCTCCTTTATCAAACCGACTGGTACCGCCATCCACATGCGTGGGCGATTGATTGCCCCCTAAAAAAGTGGCATATAGAAGTTCAGAAGCATCATCAGTCAGAACAATAAAATAGAAATCAGAACCAGCCGTTGTTTTCTGAATCGCATCGGCAGTAACGGGCATACCCTGCGTGCCACTATTCCAAAACCCACGACTGCTATTGATCAGCCCGCCCCATCCACTCATGTAGATATTGTTGCAATCATTTACGAGAAAGGCAGTGGGTGAAATATCTGGAATACCACGACCTGCTCCAAACACCGTTGAGAAAAGTAATGTGGTCATGTCCTTGTTGAACTTCTGTAAAAATTGTCCGCTGTTAGCGTTGGTGTAAACACCCGGAGTTACCGGAAAGCTTCCAGTCGTTTGCCCATATACATAAACATTTTCATCCAGATCCAGATCAATAAAATAAACCTGGTTAAATGATGCTGTACCGGTGAAGGTAGAAACGAGTACCGCAGAGCCATCGCTTAAAATTTTTGACATCCATCCATCCACATAACCACCATGAACAGTTTGATAAGCACTGGCTGTTGTTGGAAAGTCAACACTTGCCGTTCCACCGGCCACCAGCAAGTTGCCAGCCACATCTGTTTTAATGGTATGCGATGCATCCGCGGCATTGCCACCCAAAAAACTAGCCCAGATAATCTGAGATAAGTCTGCATTGATATTAAGGATAAGTGCATCGGTAACTCCGCCCTTATAGGTTAATCCAAAACTATTACCAACCGGAAAATCAGGTGATGATGTGACCGTGCTAATGTAAATGTTGTTTGAGGCATCAGTAATTAAATCACCGCGTAGCTCGTCACCATAGTTAGCCACCAACGGACTTACCTGGGGGTTTAATCCATCGTTGGCAGAACCCCCTAAGTAAGTACTTGCGAGAAGTTGACTGCCATTTGCACTAATCTTAGCAAGAAAGATATCCGACCCATTGAAATAAGGAATAACGTTTGCCTCGGGGATGCTGCCATTAAATGAATTGTCGATAGCACCTACCGTAGTTGGAAAATCAAAGGAACTTGTTGTGCCCAGTATTAGCAATTCATTTTTCGTATTCATCACTAAACTGTGGGGCGATTCATTATTACTACCACCCAGATACGAAGCATACAACAATTGACTACCTGTAGAATCGTATTTTAAAATGGCCACATCATAGGCACCTCCGTACGTAACTTGAAAAGCTCCAGGCGTAGCTGGAAAACTTCCATTCAAATGATGATTAGTAACTCCGGAAGAATATAAAGTTCCATGCTCACCGGGCGTGGCGGTACTTCCCCAATTGTCAGCTGTAGAACCTGAGTACGTGGAGAATATTAAAAGTGGATCAATAACCAATGGATAGCAGGCATCATACGATTTGGGAAAGTTAAAATGTACTTGATCGTTCCTTAACACATACTCGCATTCAACAAATATCTTCTCGCCATTTATAAATTGATAAGCCACTGGCTTCTTTTCAATAAAAGAAAATTTGGAAGCATGGATAGTTAGGTCTCCTGCCTTCAGGTTAATCAAGTCGGCACCGCTATATGCAAATTGAATTTGTGAAGGATCGACACCGGCTGCTATATTAAAATCATATTTAACATGGCTGCCCTCCGAATAAACTTTCAAGTCGATGCCTGCATAAAAGTTTGCATAAACAACGCCTTCATAAGCTCCCACGTTAGAACTCCAGTGGGAAGAATCCGTGCCTAAAAAATAATTATAATATTCAGACAGCTTACCGAAAGGCACCGGAGAAGCATTTCTATTGGAGCCAATGAAATTAACGTTTACCTGATGCCCCTGAATTTTTAGATCTAAATCATTTTTTGAGACTTCAGCATCCGTATGTCCTCGCTCATGAAGTTCTGTTAAGCGATCCTGATCAATGAATGTATAAGCAAATCCACCCCGCTTTACCTGCATCGATCCTCCCGGAATTTTGGCAGCAAAATCAATAGCCTCCTCCCACTGCCATTTATTCTCTACGAATTTTATTTTAGGCGGTGCGGCCCCGGCAAGAATACTTGCGAAAAGTAAAAGTATTGTTAATCCCCTGCTTGCAAGACCTGTATGCATGCCCCAAGTTAACCCTCCTTACGCAATACCTGCAAGGGGGGCGTAGAGATAACTTCGCGTGAATTCCACCATCCAATAAGAATTGTGAGAAAAATTACACCAAATGAAATAATCGTTAGCTCCCATACATTAACTGAAAACTGAACTTCAAAGAAAAATTTGGTCAGCAACCAACCTCCGCCCAGCGAAAGGATCATACCGGTGATGGCTGAAAAAATTCCTACATATCCGTATTCAATTAATGTGATCAACATAATTTGTTTGGTACGGGCACCCAAGGTTCTTAATAATACATTCTCCTTGATCCGGGCAAACCGGCTATTCATTACCGCACCTGCTAACACCACCAGTCCGGTTATAATACTAAACAAAGCCAGGAAGCGAACTACTAAACCAACTTTGCTGAACAGTTCATTGACGGTACTTAAAATCAAGCGCAAGTCGATGAGCGAAACATTGGGGAATCCAAAAACCAATTCTTGCTGAAACTGAATTACACTTTGTGGATCATCTACCCGCGTAGAAACAACCCAGATTTGCGGGGCGGCTTCTAAAACTCCTTTCGGGAAAACAAAAATAAAATTAGGTGGATCTTTGGGCCAGTCTACTTTGCGAATACCACTGATAAAAGTTTTGATGGGTACCCCTTGCACATCAAATACGAGGGAATCACCAATGCCAAGCCGTAACGTTTCCTGCATGCCTTCCGAAATACTAACCCAAACTGAATCGCTCTGATTTTTCTTTAATGATTGGATTTCACCCTTCAACAATTCTTCTGATACATGTAAACTATCGCGATAGGTTACCCGATACTCGCGCGTCATGGCCCAGTTAGGAATTTTTACCGTATCATCCTTTTGCAACTCTTCTATGGAACGGCCTTTTAGTTCGCTTATGCGACAGGTAACAATAGGTACCAATTGATTAACAGGAAGATTGTGTTTAGTAACCAGGTTAACCACGGCATCGCGCTGCGAAGATTGAATATCAAACAAAATAGTATTGGATTGATTGGTGTTGCCTTTAAACTCTACCTGATTAAGTAAACTGCTTTGAATGATATTTAACATGGAAATTATAAACGCTCCAAGTCCGATAGTTACCAACAGCACCTGGGTTTGATTGTTGGGTCTGAATAAATTGGATAAGGCATGACGAAATATGAATGTTCCCTTTCGAGGAAAAAATCTTCGTACTAAAAAAAGTAATCCCATAGCCACCAACATTAAACTGGCCAGCGCAATCGCTAACCCGAGAGTGAATGAACCCCCTATTAAAAAACTCCGGGTTTGATAGGCCGCAGCGAGAATCGGAAACAATCCGATAAGAATCATAGTAACCCATCGCACTTTAGAAAAGGTGCGTACCGGAGTGAAGTCTGCACGCAACACCGAAAGAGGCGGAACAAACCGCACCGCGACTAAAGGCAAAATGGAAAATAAGACTGAAACTAAAATGCCAGTAAATACTCCCTCGCCAAAGGCACGCCACGAAATCTCAAACTGTAATTCCAGCGGAAGATAATCGCCAAACGCAATGGGAATTATCTGTTGAATAGCTACGCCCAGTGCAGCACCAATAACACTGCCCACCACACCCAGTACAAAAATCTGGATGAAGTAAATATTAAATGCCTGCCAGCCGGAAGATCCGACACAGCGAAGTACAGCCACTTCATCGCGTTTCTCCCGTGCATAAATATGTACTGAGCTGGCCACGCCAATACAACCCAGTATCAACGCAATAAAGGCAAGCATAGAAAAGAAACGATAAACGGATCGAAACCCATCTCCCAAATCATCTTTCCGCTCTTCAATGGTATCATAGGAATAACCTAAATCTTTAATCAGCGGCTTAACATCTTTAATCAACGTTTCCGTTTCCTTATCCGAAACCGTTTTGACAAAAAGACTATAGTTAACGCGACTGCCAAATTGCACCAGGCCGGTTGAATCTAAAGCCGACATAGAAATGTAAACGGCCGGAGCGAGTGTAGCCGTAAGGGCACCCCCGCCTGGAAATTTTTCAACCACACCGGCTACAATGAAATTCAAATTTCCGATCTTAATCGTATCGTCCGAGCTCACCTCATATTGTCGAGCCAGCGATTCATCCAGCATAGCATAGTTGCCCGACTTCATTCGCTCAAGCGCATTGGCGGGTTGGGTTATCAGCTCACCATAAAAAGGAAATTCACCTTCTAACGCGGTAAGCTTTATCAAGCGACTTTGCCGCGTGTTTAGAAACATAACCATCGATGGCATATCAGCATCTTTGGCAAACTGCCGGCCGGCTGTATCTATTTTTTTTATAAACTTTTCATCAAAAGGTTTATTGCTATTCAACACAAGATCGGCACCTAACAATTCCTTCGCATTTCTATCCAACTCATCCTGCATGGCATAGTTGAGCGACCCGATAGCTACGATAGCCGCAATACCCGATATTAAAGAAGCCACAAAAAGAAACAGACGTGAAAAATTATGGCGGCCATCACGCCAGGCCATGGCCCACACCCACCGATCCCGAAAAATGGACCGAACCTCCCGTTTTATTTTAATGATGTATTCGATCATGCCAAATTAAGAATCTGTTCATTCACCAACTTACCGCCCTTCATTTGTAAAATTCGCTGTGTCTTTTGCGCCAGTTCAAGATTATGCGTTACCAGCACAAGCGTAGTTTTCTCTTCGCGGTTCATGCCAAAAAGTAAATCGGTTATTTGATGCGCATTCTCCTCATCTAAATTGCCGGTAGGTTCATCTGCAAATAAAATGCGGGGCGAAGTGATAAACGCGCGGGCCATAGCCACCCGTTGTTGTTCGCCACCCGAAAGCTGTGAGGGGTAATGATTGAATCGTTCGCTTAAGCCTACACGAGCCAATAAATCTTTAGCCAACGGTTCTACATTTCGGTCGCCTCTTAGTTCTAATGGAATCATCACATTTTCGAGAGCGGTAAGCGTAGGCAGCAATTGAAAATTCTGAAATACGAATCCCACAAACTTGTTGCGGATGTAGGCACGATCATCTTCATCCATTTTGTTCAGCTTAAAACCCATCAACGAAATCGATCCCGAGGAGGGCACATCAAGCCCGGCACACAAACCCAGTAACGTTGTTTTACCACTCCCCGAAGGGCCAATGATGGAGAGACTGGTTCCCTCCTTCGCTTCAAACGACACGTTGTCGAGCACGGTTAAATCCCGCTCAGCAGATTTATAAATTTTAGTTAAGCCTTCGGCTTGCAATACGGTTTCTGGCATGATATTTAAGTTAACAGATCAGAATATAAATCGTTTATTGAGTAAAATTGTTCAAGATTTAGATGCTAACCCCATGTATATGTTGGTAGTCGGTAAAAATGCAGTGATTATTGTCCTTCTTTTGGTTATTAACGCCTTTCAAACTCCTAAAGTAATTCTTTTTTTTGGTGACAGCCTGACGGCCGGCTATGGACTTTCTACCGAAGAAGCGTTTCCGGCTTTGATTGAAAAAGAATTAAACAAGGATGGAAAAAAAGTGAAAGTAACGAATGCCGGATTGAGTGGCGAAACCTCGGCCGGCGGGTTGAGCCGCATTGATTGGGTGCTTCGACAGCCCATCGATATTTTTGTTTTAGAGCTGGGTGCCAACGATGGCTTGCGTGGTCTACCCATTGATCAGACTATTTCCAATCTGCAACAGATTATTGATAAGGTGAGGGCGAAAAATCCTACCTGCAAAATTGTATTGGCGGGCATGATGGTGCCACCCAACATGGGCAAACAATACACCGATGATTTTAAAAACATCTATCCTGCACTCGCCACCAAAAATAAAGCAACGTTGATTCCATTTATTCTGGATGGCGTAGCCGGCATTGAAAAACTCAATCAGGCCGATGGCATCCACCCTACTCCAGAGGGTCATAAGATTATTGCAAACAACCTGAAAAAAGTCTTTGAGAAACTGATCTAGCATTCTCTTAATCCATTAACTGGTGCTTTCAAACAAAGTAATTGACAATTGACAACCATGCAATTGACAAAAATTTACAAGCTTGATAAGATTAAGTGTTGTCAATTTTATCTTTTGTCAACTGTCAACTCAACCAGAATTTTCAAAATGGACTTAACTTAGCACTAGTTAGAAATTTTTAAGTCTTTAAGAATTCGCTCTACCCAAAGCGTGTACATTTTACCTGAAGGATGTAACCCATCGGCAGCCACTAATGTGGGATCATCCAATCCCTTACGGGAGATCTCGGTAATATCGAAATAAGCTACCTTATATTTTTTGGTGATGCGCGCATTGATTTTGTTGAACTGATCAATCTGCCTGGTGATTTCTTCCTGTTTGGGCTGACCGAACGGAGTAAATCCGTAATCGGGAATAGAAACAACAAAAACATTTTTACTATTTCCTTTCGCAAGCTGAATCGCGTTTTTCAATAACGCTTCAAATTCAATTTCATATTGGGCGACCGGCTTGCCCTGATATTGATTGTTAACACCAATCAACAGCGAAACAAGATCAAACTCGTTGCTCAAATTGGCAGCATCCATCGCGCCTTTCAGATCATCGGTACGCCAACCCGTTGTAGCTATAATACGTGGGCTGGGTATAGATAACTTTTCAGCTAACTGATTGGGCCATCGATCTTTGTCAGAGACACTTTCGCCAATGGTATACGAATCGCCTAACGCGAGATACTTATATGAATTCTTTTGCATAGGCAAAAAAAGATTAAAAATTATCGGGATAAAACAGAGTACCTTTGACAAAACTGAAACCGGTTTATTTTTTATAAAAACTAAATCACAAGATAGCAATGAGATCACTAGTATCCACACTGATTTTACTTTTTGCAACATTCGCTCTGCAAGCACAGTCCAGGCTTGTCCCTTTTGAAGTTCCGGTTCAATCTTCCTTCCGCGGACTTTCCGTTATTGATGATCAGGTTGCCTGGGTAAGCGGCAGCCAGGGTTGGGTCGGAAAAAGTTTAGATGGCGGTGTAACATGGCAATTCGCTCAGGTAGCTGGTTTTGAAAAATTAGACTTCCGTTCACTCTATGCGTTTAGTGCCGATGTTGCCGTGATCGCCAATGCCGGATCACCGGCAACTGTTCTTAGAACTAGTGATGGTGGCAAAACCTGGGCTACGGTTTACACCCTTGATCACCCTGATGCCTTTATGGATGGTATTGATTTTTGGAATGATACCGAAGGAATTATTTATGGAGATGCTATTGACAAACGCATGTTGCTTCTCACCACACACGATGGTGGAAAAACCTGGAAAGAATTACCGGAAGCCCAGCGACCGGTACTCAGCGAAGGCGAAGGTTCCTTTGCGGCCAGTGGCACGGGCATCCGGTGTTATGATCAATCCAGGTTACTGATTTCAACGGGGGGAAAAGTTTCCAGACTGCTTACTACTTCCAATCTTGGAAAATCGTGGAAGATTTATTCTCCGCCCATTATACAAGGTGAAAGCGGCACGGGAATTTTCTCGCTTGCGTTTCGCGATAAAGACATTGGCATTGTGGTAGGTGGCAACTATGTACGCGACACTTTAGCCACGCAACATATTTTACTTACCAAAGATGGTGGTGCAACATGGACTCAACCGGCCACCCCTACCCGCGGCTACCGCGAATGCGTAGAGTATATTTCCAGTACCCTCGTAGTTGCGGCAGGCCCTAAGGGCATTGATATTTCAAATAATGGTGGACTGGATTGGGCACCCCTATCGGATCAACCGGGGTATCATATAGTAAGAAAAGCGCGGCATGGAAGTTTGGTTATCCTTGCTGGCAACAAAAAGCTGGCGCTGATAAGGTGATAGAACCAATGAATACTTGCCTATAGCCTGCCGATTTGGAAGGATTTATGCAACTACAGGCTTCACTCTATATTAGAAATATCAACAATTGTATATATTCGGATGTTGGCGGTAATTACCCTTGGACAATAAGTGTTAAAGAATATGATAAAGGTATTCGGTTCGCTGACAATGATAATTCTACTACTGAGTTGTAGTGTCGAGAAGAACGAGAAAGTTGATCTAAAAAAAGAGACCGATAAGATCACCAAAGTATTGGACAGATTACATAATGCCGAAAACACAAAGGACACTTTGGGATTGATAAACTTGCTGGATGACAAAGCACTAATCTTGGGCCACAATTATAATAACCGTCAAGACGACATCTGGAACAAAGTACAATTCAAAAATTATATCTCTCATTGGTTCCCTACCTTGGACAGTAAGCCACCTAAAATTATTCAAGTGGAATCAAGGACTGTTGAAATTTTGGACGGTGGACAAACTGCTATGGCGATTGAACATTTTCAAATGGATAGAATAAGACTAATGACGAGACACGTTGCAATCCTGGTCAAAAAGGATACATCTTGGTTTTTCAGTCTTTCGTCTTATGACTATGCCCCGTTTGACAATCAGATGATAAAAATTTGGGAATCAATCGGTGAGGACGGAATTCTGGACAGTATAAAAAATAAAAAGACTAAGTAGGGTAACTACCGCCAACACTGGTAGCTGTTGCACAACTACTCGCTAGCAGAATAAATTTCTAAAAATCATTTTCATCTCGCGTTTGTGCATAACTCTGTTTGTAAGCTCCCCTTAAAATTGGGCCACTCAAAAGTTTTCTTTTCAGTCGAGAAGCAAAAGTAGGTGACTGTTCCATGGATGTCAAGGCCAAGACGAGCGATTGATTTTTGTTTATTTTTTTA
>Ga0154020_10011342_pt1 | contig 10163 bp, 4 predicted proteins | sample Klosneuvirus_201_FD_109709 | JGI IMG/M metagenome (GOLD analysis project Ga0154020, IMG submission 109709) | Active sludge microbial communities from wastewater, Klosterneuburg, Austria - Klosneuvirus_20160825_MG | ecosystem: Engineered > WWTP > Aerobic digester > Activated sludge | place... | reverse complement strand
GAGGTTCGCGGCAGGAACTCGAGTCGCTTGACGACTACGAGTTGGTCAAGCGCTTCACCAAAGGCAGCAACGAAGCCTTTGAAGTGCTGGTGCTGCGCCACAAACGCCAGGTTTACAACTTCATCTACAAGATGGTGGGCAAGCCTGAACCGGCTGATGACCTGTTCCAGGAAACGTTCATGCGCGTGCTGAAGAACGCGCACACCTACAGGCCGCGCGCCAAGTTTACGACCTGGACACTGCAGATTGCGCGCAACGTGACGCTCGACTACTTCAAGCGCGAGAATCTTCGCCAGCACGTAAGCCTCGATGCCAACGTGCCCGGCGACGAAAAGCCCCTGCGCAACCTGATTCCCGGCAACGATCCGCCTTCGCAGGATGTTCTTCTCTCAAAGGAACTGCTGGAAGAAGTGCAGGGAGCGATCAAGCGGCTTCCAGTGCACCAGCAGGAAGCGCTGGTGTTGCGCGTCAATGAAGGTCTGCCTTACGCTGAGATATCTGAGATTGTCGGCAGCCCCGAAGGCACGGTCAAATACTGGGTTCATGAGGCGGTGTCAGCCTTGACAAAATACCTGGGCAAGCGCGGCCTTACATAATCGCGCCAATTCGCCAACGCCGCGATGTGTCGCGCGTTGAACGAAGTGAGGCAGCCAGTTCCTGCCACGCGTAGGAAACGAACATGGACACCCGCGAAGCAAAAGTTCAACTCCCCAGCTACCTCATTGGCGATCTTGCGCCCAAAGAGGCAGCGATGCTCGAGGGCCACTTGGATGTTGACCCGCAGGCGAAGGCCGCCAAGGATTCCATGGCGCGCCAGCTCCTGCCGGTCATGAACCTGCCCGCCCCTGAAGTTGGCGGGCCCGCACTGGCCAAGCTGTTTGCTGATGCCAGGCGTGAACTGGAAAAGCCCGTTTACCAGTCCAGCACCCTGTGGCAGGAACTGCGCGCGGTGGCTTGGCGCGTGGCTGCGGTGCTTGTGGTCGGCGCGGTGCTCGGCCTGTCAATCTACGGGTTGACGCCCGGCAACACGATTGTGGGGCAACTGACCACGTCCAACGGGATTGTGCAGGTTTTGCGTGCCGGAGACGTGATCGAAACGCCGCAGGGCGTACCGATGACGCTGGAGTTGAAATCGTCTGGCGCGCGAGTGGACATGGATGTCTCGGCAGCGTTGAAGGTTTCGCGCAGCGGTGAGGAAACCATCGTTGAGATCTTGCGTGGCCGCGTGATCGTTGGCGCCGGCACCAAGCCTCAGGTTGTGGAGTGCGGCGAAAGCAGCATCGCGATTGACGCACACAGTGTTGCTGCGATTGATTTCGATACGCCTTTCAGGCGCATTGTGGGCCAGGGCGCGGTGGTTGAACTGCAGCGCCAGACCATTTCAGACGTCGCCCGCGACGCGGAGCGACTTTACGGCGGCCGGATAGAAACCTCGGCGTTGCCTGAGCGCGTGGCCAAGCGCCGCATCAGCCTTTACGGGGTGGGTTTGCGCCGTGATGAATTCCTTGACGCTTTCAAGAGCGCCGTTGAGCGCTACGGCGTCGCCTTCAAGGCGGAGGGCAAGAATCTCTCGCTCTCGTACACTGGCACAGCCGGCAACACCGCCGACGAATCCGAAAGCGTGCTGAAAGTGGCGCCGCTTTCTGGCTCGCTCTTGCACACGCAGGAAGGCGAATCAAGGCGGCTTTCAGAGTCACTGTCCCAGGCAATCGTTGTCGAGGACAGCACCGTGACGAATCTTGAAAGCGCGGCCGGCGCAATGAAAGCCCAGCGCATGGTGGTTTGGGCCGGGCGCACGGATATGCCCTACTTCAAACTGGATGCAACGGTCAGCAACTACATCACGGACGCCAGCCGCAACGGTGGCAAGGTTGTTGTCGCATCGGCGCTGCCGGTGGGCACGGTACTTACAGAGGGCGGCCTGCGTTTCAAGTCAGGTGCGCTGATCAAGATTGGCGAGCAGGTTGAGATTGCGTTGCCCGGAGCCAAGGGCGGCAAGCTGCTGGGCGTTATGAGCAGCGGCATTGAAGTTGCCAAGGGCGACGATGCCAACACGCGCTACTTCGTGCCTGTCAGTGCGGGACGATGATTCGCCGGTAGTTTCGAAACTCCTCGAGGCGCGGGTCTGGAATCCCGCGCCCCCGTTGTTTCGTTATGAATACGGACGCAGGATCGTTGCCTTGAACCGTCACGGCACTTGCCACTGCACCCACATCGCAAATGCACTATATTGCCGCCGTGAACAACCTGACTCCGCAAGCGGCTCCGCCAGACTCACTACAGGTGTTCAGCCGGCCGTGGGCTTACGCAACCGCAACGCTGGCCGGCGTGGCCAGCACATTGCTGGGCGTTGGCGGCGGCGTGATCATGGTGCCGCTGCTCAGTTCGTTTGCAAACGTCCCCATCAAGCGCGCGGCTTCAGCCTCGCTGGCGATCATCACCGTTGTGGCCTTTGTCGGCGTTGTGGCCCAGGAGATCAATGCCCCGGGTGACATGTTGTTTGAAGTAGCGGCGATGCTCGCGGCCACCGCGTTGATTGGCGCTTACATCGGACGCTGGCTCAACAAGGTGTTGCCCGAGAAGTTGTTTCGCGTGATTTTTGCGCTGCTGCTTTTGTTCAGCGCGCTGCGACTTGCGGGAATGCTGCCGATTGCTTCGGCTCATCTTGTATACGGCGTGGATGCCCAGCACCTCGGTGCGGTGGCTGCGCTGCTGGGCATTGGGCTTTTCGCGGGAATCACCACTTCGCTGTTTGGCGTCGGCGGAGGCATCGTGGTGGTGCCGATGCTGGCCATGGCCTTTGATCGATTTTCAGGAGAAGGCTTCCGCACCGCAACGGCCACGAGTCTTGCAATGATCCTACCGGTAAGCATCTTCGGAACTTGGCTCCATTGGCGAGCAAAGAACATTGACCTCGACCTGGTCAAGGCGATGACACCCCTGGCGGCACTTGCCGCCATTGGGGGTGTTTTTCTGAAGACTGTCACACCCGTGGACGCTTTGAAGTGGATCTTTGCCGTGCTCATGGTGTTTGCCGCAATCCAGACTGTGTGGCTTGTATTGCGCCGGTCACGGGCGATTCATGCCTGAGCTTTTTGAAAATTCTCCTTTGCGAACACGAAGGTCTTGTTAGTGTCTCGCCCCGAAGTAGGCAGGTGACTGCCTGCTATCTTTTTGGGCCGTGGTGTTGGGTAGCTTGTTGTTATGGGGGGACAAGTACTCAACCCGGCCCATACTCATGGAAACGGGCGCCGTATGGCGCCCGTTTCGCTTTAATCCCGTGAACTTTTTACTTGGCAACGCGCCATGCGCCCGAGGCATCGTCGCCGGCTTTGCGGTATAGCCCTGATTCACTGGCCAACACCGGCATCGCCAGTGTTATGCCCGCCATCGCCACGCATTCCGCCACGGTTGCCACGCGTGGCATCACGTTGGCGGGACGTCTCAATCCCAGCAGCATCGGACCCAGCGCCGCCGCCTCAGCCGTGACGCGCACCAGACGGAACGCCGCGTTAGCCGCGTCGAGGTTGGGGAAGATCAGCACGTTAGCCGCGCGCGGCATGCGCTCGGCACTGACCACGTTGCGGAATTCATCGGGCGAGAGCGCGATATCGGCCTGGATTTCGCCAATGGATTCGATACCCGGGTTGCGCGTGTGGAACAGCTCATAGGCATCGCGCACGCGCTGCGCATCGACATCGGGGGAGGCGCCGAAAATGTTGTAGCTGATGAAGGCCACACGTGGCGTCACGCCAAGCGCCGCCACGGCCTCTGAGCACAGGCGGGCGCAATCGGCCAGTTCTTCCGCCGTGGGTCGGATGACAAGCGTGGTGTCAGCAAAGAACAGCACCTTGTCTTTGATGATCATGATGTGCATGCCCACGACGCGTTTGACGCCCGTGCGCTTGCGCACATGGCGCAGCACGCTGGGCACGGTTTCCTTGTAAACGCGATCGGAAGCGCTCAGCATGCCATCAACCATGTTCAGGTCAGTCATCAAGGCTGCCAGCGAGAAGGCATCAAGCTTGGTGTCGGCGAACATGCCCTGGCTCTCGCGCAGGCGCGTTTCCAGCACTTCGTGCTCCGGCGGCCTGGCGGGATCGACAATTTCAAACGTGTCTTCGTCAAAACCCTCCATGGCGGCGAGGATGCGCGCTTTCTCGCCGATCAGCACGGGCTTGGCGATGCCCTCGTTGATGATCTGGTGCGCCACGGAAATCGTGCGCTTGTCCGTTGCATCGGGCAGTGCCAGGCGTTTGCGCAGCTGCTTGGCCTTGGAGAGCGCAACGGAAAGCACCGCGCGGCCGGGCTCAGTCTTGCGGCGCAATTGCTCGCGGTACTCCTCGATGTCGATCTTGACGCGCGCCACGCCGCTATCCATCGCCGCCTTGGCCACCGCCGGCGCCACGTAATAAAGCACGCGCGGGTCAAAGGGCTTGGGAATCAGGTAATTGCGGCCGAAGCTGAAGCGCTCGCCACCATAGGCGCGGCTTACGCTATCCGGCACTTCCGCTTTCGCCAGCCGCGCCAGCGCCATCGTGGCGGCGCGCTTCATTTCCTCGTTGATCGCTTTGGCACGGGTATCGAGCGCGCCGCGGAAGATGAAGGGGAAACCCAGCACGTTGTTGACCTGGTTCGGGAAGTCACTGCGGCCCGTGGCCATGAGCACGTCCGGGCGCGCGGCCAGCGCCTCGGGATAATCAATTTCGGGGTCGGGGTTGGCCATGGCGAACACAATCGGGTTCTTGGCCATTTTCTTGAGCATCTCGGGTTTCACCGCACCCTTGACGGACAAACCGAGAAAGAGATCCGCGCCCTCCATCACGTCGGCGAGATATTTGCCTTTCACGTCGCGCACGAAGGGCAGCTTGCTCCAGTGCAACTCATCGTCGCGCTGTTTGTTGAGCACGCCCTTGGAGTCGCACATGATGATGTTCTCGGCCTTCACTCCAAGGCCGATGATGTAGTTGGTGCAGGCCACGCCGGCAGCGCCCGCGCCGCTGACAACCACGCGCAGGTCGCCCATCTTTCGGCCGGTGATCTCGCATGCGTTGATCAACGCGGCCCCGGAAATGATCGCGGTGCCGTGCTGGTCATCGTGCATGACCGGGATCTGCATGCGCTCTTTGAGCCGCGTCTCGATTTCGAAGCACTCAGGCGCGCGGATGTCTTCAAGGTTGATACCGCCGAAGGTTGGCTCCAGACGGGCGACGGTGTCCACGAATTCGTCGATGTCGAGCGTGTTGACCTCGATGTCAAACACGTCGATGTCGGCGAACTTCTTGAAGAGAACGCCCTTGCCTTCCATTACGGGCTTGCTGGCCAGCGCGCCGAGGTTGCCGATGCCCAAAATGGCGGTGCCATTGGAAATGACGGCCACAAGATTGCCGCGTGCGGTGTATTTGAATGCATCGTCCGGATTGCGCGCAATTTCACGGCAGGGTTCAGCCACGCCGGGACTGTATGCCAGCGCAAGATCGCGCTGCGTCAGCGTGGGCTTGGTGGGAACAACAGAGATTTTGCCGGGGCGACCGCGCGAATGGTATTCAAGCGAAGCCTGGTAGATGTCGTCCTTGACCATAATGCCGGTTCCTTTGGCCGTGAGAGGGCGCATATTCCATTCCCGCTGCCAAAAGGGTAGGGAGTGTCGCCCACCAACATCGCGGGCGCGAAAGAGCCTTTTGCGCCTTCGTGGCTTCACGGCAGCGTCGCGATTTCACATACTTCTGAACCTGTTCATGAGGGAGACAAGTATGCGCATCTTCAAGACAACGGTATTGGCTGCTGCATTGCTTCTGCTCGCCGGCAGTGTGCTACTTGATGCCCAGCAAAAGGGTGACGGGCAAAGTGAAAAACCCGCGCCGCTGCCCGCAAAGCAGATCTGGAGCAAGCAGGATGTCATCCGCAATGGCACCTTCGAATTTGGCAATTCCGGCTGGGCCATGAAGGGTGGCTTTGACAGGGTGGACGCCAATTCCGGCAAGGCCGGCGATGGCAAAGACCTCGGCGCCGGTATTGAGGTCAACTCGGTTTTCAGCACCATCGGCTTCATCGCACAGGCACTACACCTGCCTGAGAAGCTGCACAAAATTCATGTCCGCGCGGACTGGCGCGTCGTTTCAAAAGGCACAGCGCCGGCATTGCAGAGCTTTGCCGCCGCACTGGGCTCTTACGACGCCAACGGCAACTTCGAAAGCGCGGCTTCACTTGCCAGCTATGACGCCAACACCCTTCCCGGCACGGACTGGCAGCAGATTGACCGCGAGCTAACGACCGATGAATTGAAAGCACTTGCCGCCATGCAGGCCGCAAAACGTCGCTCCCTGTTCATTGCCAGCGTAAACGGCGAAGCCATCCAGATGGATGTGGACAACGTTTGTGTGATCGTGGACGGCGAGTCCAACGTGCCGCGCTTCCCCGGGCAGCTTGCCTGGGCCGAGACTTCGGCCGTGGCGGACGCCAAGGGACCGCGCCAGGTTATCGAGATTGTGACGGCGCGGCCCAACGGAGTGGAGCGCGAGGTCAAGTTCCGCGGCGAGGATGCTTTCTGCGCATGTTATGGGCTTGCTTGGCGGCCCGATGGTGAAGAACTCTGCTTCAGCAGCACCCACGAAATGGCATACAGCTACTTCACCGCCAACCTGTTTGCGCTGGACAAAAGCGGCGTGAGGCGCCTAACCAACCCACCGGGCCGCAGCGAACTGCTGAAGGATGCGCGCAAGACGGGCAAGGTGAAACTGGCCGTGCGCAACCTTCTGTCTGAGGACGTGCAGGGCGTGATTTACATTGAAGGAGCCCGCAAGCCGGGTGTGTTCAGTCTTGGCCCCGCAAATAGCGGCCGGGACAAAGATACTCTTGAAATCGATGAGGTAGTGGATTTCGGTGACGCCGTGCTGCAAACCGTCATCGTGCGTGTTGGCGGCAAATCGGCGCTTACGGGCGTACTCCTGGACGTCAAGGCCGGCGAGACCGTGACCGCGGGCGGCACCGCGACGGTCGATAACAGCCTTGTAGACATCAACGCCGCCTCGCCATGTTACTCGCGCGACGGCGGCAAGATTGTGTTTTCAAGCATGGGCTTTTTTACTGTCGAAGCCAAAGGCGGCGTGCCACAGGCCGTCTATGGCGGCATTCTGGGCTCACGACCGGCGTTGAGCCCCAAAGACGACGCACTGGTCTATGCGGGCATTGACGGCGGACTCTGGCTGCTGAAAACCGGAGCCGAGAAGGCCGAGGCCATTATCAAGGGCGACGCCACCTCGTTTGCCGACGACCCCGTCTGGCTTCCCGATGCCAGCGGCGTGGTCTGCACGGCACGCACCACTAACGCCGCCGGCTGGTCTGGCCGCAATTTGTGGGCCTGGGGCGCGAGCACAGGCCAGGTTGTGCAACTCACCGACATGCTGAATGAAGAAATCCAGAACCCGACCGTCAGCCACGATGGCCAGTTTGTTGCCGCCATCCGATTGCTAGGAAGCAATGGCAAGTATCGTCGCGAGCTCTGGGTGTGGAGTCTCAAGAATCCCGCCGCCTGCTGGCAGGTTCCCACAACGGGGGAACCCTCGCACCCGGCCTGGCGCCCTGTGAAGTAGTGTCATCAGATATGCCACACAAAACGGGACGGCCTCGCGGTCGTCCCGTTTTGCAGTCGCGGCGCAAGTTGGCTAGTCCTGCTTTCTGCCCTGTTCCTGCTCGCCTTCGAAATCTCCTGTTTTGGCGGGCTTGTCGTCGGGCTTGGGCGTTTCGACTTTTGGCTTGCTGCGGGCATCCTTGATCTTCTGGATTGCCACTTCCACAGCCTTATCGAGCTGCGGGTCCTTGCCGTTGAACTCGTCGGCGGGCGTCAGGTCAATCGCAACGTCAGGCTTGCAGCCGTTGTGCTCCTGGTTGCTGCCGTCTTTGTTGAAGAAGCCGGACGAGGGCAGTCGCCACGAGGTTCCATCCGAAAGGCGGATATCAAAGGTGCCAATCACGGCGCCCGGCGTTTGTGTGCCCACGATCGTTGCCATGTTCAGCGTCTTCATGGCGTGCGGAAACACTTCGGCGTCGCTGTAGCTGGACTCGTTGATCATCACGACAATCGGGCGATCCCAATACAGCGTGGGCTGGCCGATTCTCTGGCCGGTGCGCATGCGCATTTCCGCATAGGGCTTGCGCGAAAGGATGTCGATCAACTGCTGGTGAATGTTGCCGCCGCCGTTGTTGCGCACATCAATGATCAACGCGCGGCAAGACTGCACCTGCGGAGACGCCAGCTCATTCTGGAATTGCTGCAGGTTAGGCGGCATCATTCCGGCAATGTGAATGTACGCCACCTGGCCCGAAGAACCGCGGGCCGTGTTGGTCTTGTTCTTCATGATCCATTGCATGTACTCGCGCTGCTGCTTCTGCTGCGGCGCTTCCGGCGTAATCTTCACTTCGCGGAAGGTCTCGCCCTCGGCGCTGTCGGAAACCACGAGCGCGATTTCCTTGCCGGTGGTGTCTTCCAACAGCGCGTAGGCATTGTCATTGGCGCCAATGGCCTTGCCCGCGATTCGGAAGATGTAATCGCCCTTGCGGATCCAGGCTTTGTCAGCGGGACCGCCGGACTCGACTTCATCCACGCGCAGGCGCAGGCGATTGCCACGGAACACTTCAGGCGTGAAGCGAACGCCCAGCAAGCCGGTGTTGAACTGCTTCGCACGAATCGTCTGGCCAAAAGCTCCCGAGTGGCTGGCCGAAAGCTCGCCAACCATGCGGTTGAGATAGAACAGGTACTCCTCGCGCGTGTTGCAGGCTTCCACGAGCTGGCGATACTTGCCTACGAGTTCATCCCAGTTCTTGCCATGGAACTTCGTGTCATAGAAGCTCTGGCCAAAGGCCATTGATGCTTCATCGAAACAGCGCAACATCTCTTCTTTTTCGCTGGTCTCGACTTTGGCAATGAACGGGATCTGCCGGCCTTGATTCACGGCCACAGGCGCCGGTGCCAGGAAAATCTGGCCGCCGCCGCGAACCGCGCCACCGACATACAGGATGTTGCGACCGTCAGAAGTGAACTGGCCGTGCGTACCTTCCGCCACCGCCGTTTCACCTGAACCGGCCATATCCGTGACCACCACCGAAGTGCTGATGCTGGTCGTGCCGCGCACCACGCGGTTGAAAACCAGCAGGCGGCCGTCGGGCGAGAAGCGCGGGCTCTCTTCAATTTCGGTGCTGCCGTAAATGCGCCGTTGCTCGCTACCGTCGGCCTTCATGACATAGATGTCCGCGTTGCCGCCGCGGGCGCTGTCAAAGGCAATCATGCTGCCGTCGGGCGAGAAAACCGGGTCGTCGTCAGCCTGCGGCGACGTGGTGAGCTGCAGCGCCGGGCCACCCGCCAGGGGCTGAACCCAGATGTCGCGGTTGCCGCTGCGCTCGCTGCAAAACACGAGCTTGCTGCCATCAGGGCTCCAGTTCATGAAAGCATCCAGTGCCGCGTCGGCGGTGACGCGGCGCTCGTTAGCGCCGTTGATGTCCATGACGTAGATATCGCTGTTGCCGTTGCGCTCGCTGTAGAACGCAATCAGCTTGCCATCGGGCGAAATGCGAGGCATGTGATTCTGGAACGCGCCGCTGGTGATCTGCTTCGCTTCCCCGCCATCAGCGCCCATAACCCAGATGTTGCCGTTGAGTTCGAAGGAAATGACGCGGCCATCAACGCTCAAGTCCGCCGACTCAACACCGTTGGAAAAGCTGCGCGAGACCTTGCGCGGCTGCATCGAGTCTTCGCGGATCGAGATCGGCATCAGCTTGGGCTTGGCGCCGTCGGTCTTGAGGTCAAGCGAGTGAAGATAGTATTTCCAGACGAAAACAACGGTGGACTCATCAGCCGAAAGGCTGAAGTTGGCCAAACCGTCGTCGCCCAGTTTGGTAAGCTGCTTGATTTCGCTGGTTCCCACTTCGCTCACGAACAGCTCAAAGCTGCCCTCCACTTCGCGTGTGAAGTAGAGCCGCCTGCCATCCTTGCTGATACGCGGTTCGCGCGTGTTGCCGTCGAACGAATGCAGGTGTTCGGGTGCTGCGTCGGTCAACTGGCGGTACATGCGGTCGTTAGCGCTGCCCTTGTATTCCTGCACTTTCGCATCGACCGGGCCATCGAGGTAGAAAAGCGTCGAGCCATCGTCACTGGTGCTGGCATCGCG
>Ga0154020_10011341_pt1 | contig 10164 bp, 8 predicted proteins | sample Klosneuvirus_201_FD_109709 | JGI IMG/M metagenome (GOLD analysis project Ga0154020, IMG submission 109709) | Active sludge microbial communities from wastewater, Klosterneuburg, Austria - Klosneuvirus_20160825_MG | ecosystem: Engineered > WWTP > Aerobic digester > Activated sludge | place... | reverse complement strand
TTCGGTTATGGTTATGTTACTTTAAATTGGGTAGGTGTGAAAAGTTTTATGGTTGATTATAATTCAATTGATCCATTAAATTTTCCAGTCGATTTATTTTATGACGATATGGATTATTCATATCCATCTATGGCAACAGGAACTGATATGAGAACAGAATGTAATTCCTATACATGGATTGACGGAAATACTTATACAGCGAGTAACAATTCAGCTACCTTCAATATAGTTGGTGGTGCTGCAAATGGATGTGATTCTTTAGTAACTCTTGATCTGACTATTCTTAATTCTGCTGCCGGGACAGATACAAAAACAGAGTGCAACTCATACACATGGATTGACGGAAATACTTATACAGCGAGCAACAGTTCAGCTACCTTCAATATAGTTGGTGGTGCTGCAAATGGATGTGATTCTTTAGTAACTCTTGATCTGACTATTCTTAATTCTGCTGCCGGAACAGATACAAAAACAGTGTGCAACTCATACACATGGATTGATGGAAATACATATACAGCCAGCAACAATTCAGCTACCTTCAATATAGTTGGTGGTGCTGCAAATGGATGTGATTCTTTAGTAACTCTTGATCTGACTATTCTTAATTCTGCTACCGGGACAGATACAAAAACAGAGTGCAATTCATACACATGGATTGACGGAAATACTTATACAGCCAGCAACAATTCAGCTATTTTCAATATAGTTGGTGGTGCTGCAAATGGATGTGATTCTTTAGTAACTCTTGATCTGACTATCAATAGTGTTTCGGACCTAACCACATCAACTTCTGGAGTAACGATATCTGCCAATAATACTTTAGCAACTTACCAGTGGTTAGATTGTGACAATAATAACGCAGTAATTGCTAGCGAAACACAGCAATCATTCACGGTAACAACCAATGGAAATTATGCTGTTGAATTAACTGAAAATGGCTGTGTAGACACATCTTCTTGTGTAGCGATTACAACTGTGGGAATTATTGAGAATAGTTTTGGAGATGGATTAATAGTATACCCTAACCCATCATCTGGAGATTTTTCAATAAATCTTGTGACTACTTATGAAAACATAAAGATTGTAATTACGGATATTTCTGGAAAGATGATTGAATCAAAAACAACGACTCAATCACAAATTCTCAACCTTTGTATAAAAGAGCCAATAGGTATTTATATTGTTTCGATTCAAGCGGGTAACAAAAGTGCCGTTATTCGATTGGTAAAAGAATAAACGATTTGCTAACACGGGTTTTGCGTTAGTGGGCAAACAGTGTGAATAGAAACATTTGAGCAATTAATAAACTTTGGTGTTGGCAGACAGTTTACGATTTTAAATGCCCACCAACGCAAAGTACGAAACCGTTAGCGGCAATTTTTAGGCGACTTGCAAACTTAAAACTGACTGCAAGAAATGAACATTCTAAAACATAACACAAATGGACGGGTGGCTCGAACAAAAGATGACTTATAATTTAAATTACATTAGCATAAACAAATATTAGTATGACAACCGAATTTAAAAATTGCCAATCTTGTGGAATGCCTTTGAAACGAGACACAAAAGGTGGAGGAACAAATGCTGACGGAAGTATCAGCAAAATGTATTGTTCCTACTGCTATGACAAAGGTGAATTCATTTATCAAGGAAATAATGTGAACGAATTTCAAGAGTATTGCAAACAAAAAATGATGGAAGGCGGACACTCAAAATTCTTCTCTTGGTTATTTACAAGAGGAATGAAACGATTAGGCAGGTGGAAAAATTAGTGACATTTATTTCATGACTGCTACTAACTAAACAATGAAAGGGTTCACTACTTCTAATACGGTTTTCTGCGGACTTCTGGCTGGTGAACTTCGGACGAACAGTAAAACTGCCAATAACAAAAGATTAAAAGAAATTTTAAAAAGAAGGGCTTCGTTCGGTAATCAAACAGTAATGTTTCTATCAAACAGTTGTTGTGAAACGAACAGCGGTGAATCTAATCCCTTCTTCGTTATGCGCTATCCATGGCGACACCGCAAATTCAATCACCTAATTCAAGAAATTAACCTTGGCAAACTAAATATAAACGGGGATGCCGAAAAGCGAATAGAGTAGGCAAAAATTAAATACTAAATAAAATGAAACAAGGTTCAATTTATTTTCTTGCAATCATATGTGCCGGGTTAACTATTGGTTGCGGTAACAATAACAATAACAATGCTACCAAAGACACTAATAAAAATAGTGGAGTCGTATTTGATTCAATAGCAATGAAAAAAATTATTGATGAAAAAACTAACAAGTTTACACAAGCACATATTACAAAAGACACCGCGTATCTGAATCACATCTTCACACAGGATGCAAAAGCGTATCCACCAAATTCCGATGTTGTGACCGGACGGGCTGCTATTTCAGCGGTTAATTCAGAATGGGTTAATTACGGAATAAAGGAATTTAGGGAAGAATCCACTTCTTTTTATGGTAATGAAGATTACCTCATCGATGAAGGCAAATATTATTTACGATTTGGCGAAAATGATATAATTGACAAAGGAAAATACATAAATATTTGGAAAAAGGAAAATGGCGATTGGAAAATATATAGCAATATTTGGAATACCAGTTTGCCTGCAGCTCCTATAAAATAAATATTTGTGTTAGATAGTATTGTTAACCTGACAACAATAAACGAATGATGAAGGAACTTTTAATTAGCGATTGTGCGAACTTCGGGTTGACGAATTGCGAATGGGCAGTAGCACGAACGCATAACAGCGGTTTTGCATCAGGCTGGGTTTCGTGCTTCGTTTGACGCTTTCTGCGTATATTTGAGTTCGGTTCTTCGTATCAAGTGCAGCTGTAAAATCCCGTTCGAATGCAAAGCCGCAAAACGTAATCCGCAATTATTTCGCTCCTATTAAACAATGTGCTAATTTGAAAATGAATGCAAGCAGCAATAATGATAAAAGAAATGAACCGAAAAGTTTATTATACAAGACTTGAAATAAACTGACTTTGATTAATAGTTAATCTACAAAAAGATGCAAAATAAAAATTTGATTTCAATTTTCTTTTTGTTCCAGAACCTTGTTTTGTTTGCGCAACCATCAATTGAATGGCAGAAGTGTTTAGGAGGTACGGGTTATGACCGACCAACATTCTTACAGCCATCAAAAGATATGATTCAACAAACTGCGGATAGCGGATTTATTATTATTGGAGTTACTGATTCTGATAATGGAGATGTCACAGGATTTCATGGAGGGGGTGGAGATGATTATTGGGTAGTTAAAACAGACCAAACAGGAAATATTCAGTGGCAAAAATGTTTGGGAGGAACTAGTAGTGAATCTGCATCGTCCGTTCAGCAGACATCAGACGGCGGATATATTATTTCCGGAACCACATCTTCAAATAATGGTGATGTAACAGGTTTTCATGGGCGAAGTGATTATTGGATTGTAAAATTGGACTATGCTGGAAATTTACAATGGCAGAAAAGTTTAGGTGGAAGTAATTATTATGGTGATAATTCAGGATATGACAAAGCGTATTCAGTCAAACAAGCATTAGATGGAGGCTATGTTGCAATCGGTAGAAGTAATTCGGGTGATGGAGATGTTACAGGGCTTCACGTTGTAAGTTGGTATTATAGTGATTATTGGATTATTAAATTGAACTCAGCTGGAATTATTCAATGGCAGAAATGTTTAGGTGGTTATGAGGACGAAGAAGCTCACTCAATGGCTTTATCTAACGACAGCGGATTTGTTATAACAGGAACAGCTCGCTCAAATAGTGGGGATGTGACAGGGAATCATGACGCAACAGCTAATTCTTCTGATTATTGGGTTGTAAAACTTAATTCAATTGGTAACATAGTATGGCAAAAATGTTATGGAGGCTCAAAAAATGATAATCCATCATCAATTTGTAATACGACTGATAAAGGATTTGTGATAGCTGGAAATACCAATTCTTACGATGGTGATGTAATGGGCAGGTATGATTCAACTAATAATGTCGGATGGGTTATTAAAATTGATAGTATAGGGAATTTACAATGGCAAAAACTTTTAAGCGGAAGTGCAACATCAGTTATTCAAACTCAGGATGGAGGATTTCTCATTAGCGGTAATTTAACACCCAATGATAGTAATGCATATGTAAGTATGAATGATTATTACTGGATGATAAAACTGGACAGCAACCACAATTTTCAATGGCACTCTTGTGACGGAAATATAAATGGTGGTTATTGTGTCTCAGCTATTCAAACCTTTGATAGTCAGTATGCATTGCTTGGTTTTGTGTATTCCAACGGTGGAGATGTAAGTGGTACACATGGAGGTGAGGATATTTGGCTTGTTAAATTTTCAGAATTGAATATTATAAAGAGTAAAAATCAGGAAATTTGTTCGCTTTGCAATGGTTTATTAACAGTTAATATATCTGGCGGTACTTTGCCGTATTCGTATCTTTGGAATACTGGAGCAACCACCGATTCGATTTCAAACTTATGTCATGGAAATTATAGTGTTACCGTGACTGACGCCTCAGGACATTCTGGATTTTGCTCTGACATTATTATTAATGACACTGTACGAGTTTATGGTACTCATACACCAGCAACTTGTTGGTTTTGTCCAAATGGTTCTGCAACCTTGCATCCCTCAGGTGGTAGTAATGTCTATCATTATTCTTGGCAGGGATTTTCCGATACAACTGCAACTCTTTCGGGATTACCACACGGATCGGTTTACGGTTGTGTAACAGATAGCTTGGGTTGTGTTTCTTGCGTCGGTATTAATGTGCAAAGCCCAGTTGGCATTAATGAAATTAACAAAGCAGATGAATATCTTCAAATATTTCCCAACCCAACATCAACAAAAATTAATCTTCAAATTCCGAAGCAATTTGGAGAACCAAATAGAGTACAGATTTATTCTTCAATTGGCAAGTTAATTATTACTGTTGAGCATTCGCTTGTACTTGATTTAACAACATTTGATAAAGGAATTTATTTCATCGTTGTCACAAACGAAAAGGGTGAAAAATTGAAAGCAATCGCAATGAAAGTATAGCGGCAGATAACATCAAGATTCAAGGGAATAAAAAAAGAGGGATATTAAGGGGTAAACAAAGAGTTGAGCTTTTAACAACAGTACATGTAAACGAACAGTTGTGCTTCTAAACCCTTCTTATTTTTGCTTCTTTAAGCCCTTCTTTGTTAACTACCATTATATGTCCCGGTATTTTCTCTCTATTTATTTCTATTTTACACTAAATGTTTCGGTTGCTCATATCAATACATAAACTCTACTAAACTGTATTACAAGTTAACATTCTTCTTACAAAATTTATCACAAGATATTGGTCACTAATATAGTCTTGCCGCTAGGCAAGAAACTTTGTACCTTTAATATAGCCAATGGGTAGCCCGGCGGCACGCCCGAAAACATTAGCTAAAATGTTGTCAAAAGAAATTACTAATCAAACCTTAAAAGCTGAATTATGACAAGATTATTTATTCCTCACATACTTAGTTTTTTTAGCTTATTAGCAATAGCAAGCTGCAATTCTGCTGAAAATTCTAATATAGCAACTGAAAATGAAAGTGAAGTTTTTAATATAGATACAGCCAGAAAAGAAATTGACAAAGCCAATCTTGAATTCGTTGAACTCTTCAACAAAAGTGACTCAATTGGTTTGGCAAATATGTTCACTTCTGATGGAAAATCAATGGAGCCTAATGAACCTGCTTTCGTTGGAAGAAAAGCGATTCAAAACCATTATTCATTGGTAATGAATGCCGGCGCTAATACATTAGGTTTAGTTACAACCGGTTTGTGGGGTGATGCAAAGATATTGGCAGAAGAAGGAGAATTCACATTTACCGATAAAGGTGGAAAACTATTTGACAAAGGGAAATACATTGTACTCTGGAAAATTGAAGATGGGGAATGGAAACTCTTTCGCGACTGCTATAATTCTGATCTACCTTTGCAACGTTAAAATATAAAATGCCCTTCAGCGCACAGCCCTGACAGCACCAGGGCAGTTGAAAATGATAATTTAGATTAAATTAGCAAGCTATATATGAGAATAAATTATTTCATTTTCATTTGAGGTCTTCTCATTGCGAGAGCTTGTGACTTCTATGCGACAAGCCTATGGTTTTTTGAAAACCCTACAGGCGAACTAAATCCCTTGTACCGACTTTTGGAATGGGTTGGAAGGGTTTATTTATTGCCAACATAATAATTGTTGGACTCATTTTATACTTATTCTACCGCCAGGCGAAAAATTAGTATCTTCGAATAAACCACAAAAGGCCCGGCGGTAAGGCTTGGACATTCGCGGATTTTCTTTCGCATCGAACAAACAGCAGTGCTAATTTTGGATTGCCATGGCAAAACTCACATTATTTTTTGTTGTCTCGATAATTGTCGAGTTTGCAAATGCACAAATAACTTTTCAAAAAACGTATGGCGGAGCATATGAAGATCATGGTGATTATGTTCAACAGACATTTGATGGTGGATACATAATTGTTGGTACATTGGGTAATTCTATTGGTGCAGGTGTTTATTTAATTAAAACCGATTCAATCGGAGATACCACATGGACCAAAACTTTCAATGATATTGGATCCGGATATGGTATTCAACAGACTTCTGACAGTGGATATATTGTAATAGGCACAACTTCTAGCTTAGGCGCAGGAAGTGCAGATTTTTATTTATTAAAAACCGATGCAAATGGTTATATGCTTTGGAATAAAACTTATGGCGGGACAAGTCAAGACCGTGGATTTTCTGTTAAGCAAACATTTGATGGTGGTTATATACTTACTGGACAGGCTTGGTACTTAGGAGGATTCAGTAACAGTAACATTTATTTATTAAAGACCGATGCAAACGGAGATACTCTTTGGACAAAAATAATTGTTGGACAAATTATGGGAGCAGCTTCATCAATAGAACAGACTTCCGATAGTGCGTTTGTTCTTGCAGGAATTGGTTATAGCTTTCTTACAAACAGCCTGGATGTATTTTTATCTAAAGTTAGTAGTAACGGTACTGTAATGTGGTTAAAATCTTACGGTGGATCCGGGCAGGATGAAGGTCTTTCCGTGCAACAGACTTTTGATGGTGGTTTTATTGTTTCAAGTACTGCTTATAGTTTTGGAGGAGGAGGATATAAAGTTTATGTAATAAAGACTGATTCAACCGGAAATTTAATTTGGTCTAAAACATTTGAAGGAATAGGCGGAAGTGGAGCCCCTTCTGTTCAACAAACTAATGACAGTGGTTATATTGTTGCTGGCTTTCTTGATTGCCCGGTGGGAGACAGGAATGTTTATTTAATTAAAATAAATGTGATAGGTGATACAATCTGGACAAGAACCTTCGGTGCATCAAGTAGTGATTGGGCTGCTTCCGTTAAACAAACAACTGACGGAGGCTATATTATTGTGGGGACAACATATAGCTTTGAACCTAACGGAGAAGTTTATTTAATTAAAACTGATTCAAATGGAAATTCTAGTTGTAACCAAAATAGGTGTTCAGTAGTTGTATCAAATCCTCCCACCCAAATAGGAAATCCAAGCATTGTAGTTGCAAGTGGTGGTATTGTTACTACTCCCTTTGTAAGTACTGGAAGTGGCGGTATCGTTACTAATCTTTGTTACAGTACAGGCATAGGTTCGGAAATTAGTTTTCCTTATGAAAAAATTACTATTTATCCCAACCCTTCAAATGGAGAATTTACAATCATTGGAGGCGAAGTAAATTATTTACAAATTATTATATACAATCTTTTCGGAAATGTAATTTACTCAGAAGAAATGAAGCATTTATCATCTAACATATCAAAACAAATAAATCTTCAAGTTCCAAGTGGAATTTATTTAACCAAGTTGTTTGATGGCGAAAAGAATTATTGCAAGAAATTAATTATTGAGTAAAATTTGAAAGGCAGGGACAATTGGGCAGTTGCACATCTAATACCAAAAACATTAAAGGAAATAAAAATGAAGGGCTTTGAGAGGTAAACAATGCGTTGTGGTTCTAACAAACAGTGCAGGTAAACGAATCCGCCGCAGCGGATGCTTCTAAACCCTTCTTTTTTTTACTTCTTTAATCCCTTCTTCGTTAACGCCTACCCTAAAGCCCAACCGCAATAAAATTATTACCCATCATGATCGATTTATTTAAACCTGAGAATCAAATTCACTGTGTCACGAATTTTCAAGATCTTGTTTCTACTCCTTTTCATGGTGAAATAAATGCGATTTGCTGGTCGCGTAATCTAATCGGTGATTTTTCTGAGATTGTTGAGAAGTTAGAACTAAATGGAAATATAGCGGTACTTGATCAAAAGGACCTTTTTGAACTTCAGTTGAGTGAACAGGGGCATCTTGCGCGTGAAATTCTTTTAAATGATTTGAAGTTGTTGAAAGCTCATGGTGCTTCTCCGGTATTAAATCTGATCAGGTACTATGAAAAAGATGATTCCTACCCGTTTTTTCCAACCGATGTTTACTCCTTTCATGTGGATCGCTCTCCCGTACCAACCGATACCTTTTTATGCACTTATTATGGTGAGTCGAGTGAACTCTTGCCAAATTCACAAGCAGAACAAAAAGTACTTGTTCCCGAAATACGTGATGAGCTAAAAAAAATATACCGTGGCGCAGAAGATGAATTTGAATCATTTTTGAGTGAACATTTCTTTGATCTGCATTATCGCGCTAAACCAACGGCAAATCCCATCAGCGCAGGCCTGGGTCACCTATGGCGCCTGGCAGTTGATCATCCCGAAAGCAAAGTTCTTCCTTGTGTTCACCGTGCACCACTGGAGAAAAGCGGAGAGTATCGGTTGTTGATGATCTGTTGAGTGCAAATTAATTAAAAATGTACAACATGATTTTGTATCTTCGAGTAAACCACAACTAGCCAGGGGGTGAGGCTTGGATGTTAACGACAATCCTTCTTCGCAATCCTCTGGGACGTTATGAATCATTTAAAACAAATATCATGAGAAAACTTATCATACTTTTCATAGTGATATTTCCTGTTCTTTCATTTGCCCAAACTTCCATTTATCATCCATTTCCTGAGCAGGGAGGAATTTGGCGAATTGATTGGGGTGAACAATCTTGCTTTATGAGCGGCTCACCGCAGGCGAAATACAATTATGTTATGAATGGTGATACACTCTTGAATGGTTTGTGGTATAATATAATCGATCGGTATTACGGATCCAATTATTTGTGTGGTCCATTTTATCCGGTTGGTTCTGGTTATATGGGAGGGTTGCGACAGGATAGTTTAAACAGGCAGGTCTTTTTCGTCCCGAAAGACAGTACAAATGAAAAACTCATTTATGATTTCAGCCTGGTAATTGGAGACACAGTTCCAAATTTTCTTTTGCATCAGTATGGAGTTTCAAATGTAACTATCACAAGGATTGACTCAGTATTTATTGGAATTGATTTCAGGAAAGCATTTATCACAAGTAATGGCAATACAATAGTTGAGGGGTTTGGATCTTTAGCAGGGTTACTGGAAGTAATGGTGTTGGATATTACCCCTGAACTATTATGCTTTTCACAGGATGGTGTTGAACTGTACAAACAAATTCCAAATGTTGATTGTAATTTGATTGATGGTATGGCTGATCTTACATATCCTGAAAATTTAATTCTAATCTTTCCGAATCCAGTCCATTCAAATGCAACAATATCGTTGAGAACTTATTATTCAGAGAGCACGTTTGTTCTCTACAATTCAATCGGAACTAAAGTAAAGCATATAATGTGTCATGATGGACTAAATAGTGTTATGGTGGAGGATCTGCCGTGTGGTTTGTACTTCTATCAGCTATTGGCAGGGAATCATAAATCAATAATGGGCAGCATAGCAATCAATTGAAACGACCGATTCTGTCGGCTTACCTCCGGGCGAAAAATTTGTATCTTCGAGTGAATCACAAAAGGAAACCTGAAACATTATGCCTTTCACAAACACCTTTTTACAGCATTAACCAGAGAGAAATGAGAAGATCTTATTTTCACCATCCAATTTACCTTTTGTTTTTAGCGGAGTTGTTTATTAGTTCATGCAATGGTCAGGTAGGAGCAAACAACCCGAAGAAGGGTAC
>Ga0154020_10011340_pt1 | contig 10165 bp, 15 predicted proteins | sample Klosneuvirus_201_FD_109709 | JGI IMG/M metagenome (GOLD analysis project Ga0154020, IMG submission 109709) | Active sludge microbial communities from wastewater, Klosterneuburg, Austria - Klosneuvirus_20160825_MG | ecosystem: Engineered > WWTP > Aerobic digester > Activated sludge | place... | reverse complement strand
TATGTTTAAGATGACAACAAAGGATTTAGAAAATCCAGAGTATGACATAGATTATAGTATGTTAGAAGACTTAGAAAAATTGCCTATATATACAGATGAAGAAGGTGGCACAGCAGATACCATTTATAATAAAATGGATACTTTTATTAGAAAGTTTGATTCTACTACAAATATACTTATAGGTATAGATCATAGCTTACTTATAGATGGTGATGATGAAAATAATAAAATGGCAAGATTAACATCCTTAATAAATAGGTTAAAATTAAAATATCTTAATGCTAGTTTTATTATTTTGTCTCAACTTAATGACAGTGTACTTAAAGAAGAAAGAGTAAATAAAAAAGGATTACTTTTATATCCTATGTACACAGACTTAATGTATGGAAGAACTTTGTTTCAAATTTCTGATACAGTAATAGCTATGAATGTGCCATCTAAATATATAGATGAAGAATTAAATAGTAGTAATAAAAGATATACTAAAGAATATGGTGGTTTACCATTATTTGTTAAAAAAAATGGTACAAATATACCTTTAGTTTATGGTCATATTATAAAAGGTAGAGATACAGGAACAAGTATTGTTGCTTGGGCATCACAGTTAGAGCATAATGAATTAAAAGAAGTAAGTATAGATAATATATAAAATAATGTAAAATGTTTGAAAAAGTAGATATTAAAGATATCAGACAAATCACATGTGATAGATTGGAATTAGAAACAACTAATATATCACTTTGTGCAAAAATGGGTAAAGGAACTATAAAAGTATTTATTTCCTTTATTAATCGTGCAATAAAAGGTGAACCCTTTTATGCTTTTGTTCCTAAAGAAGCTTTAAGAAAAGACCAAGGAGACTGGGAATATGATATATCATCGTTTAAAATATATAGATTTAAATTAGATGATTTAATAGCTTTAGGTTTTGATAGAGATATTATAGCAACTATGGATAGTAAATCTATGTTAACTATACCTTTAAGTGATGAATTTATTATATATGATAGTAAAGAAGGTAGTGTAGTAGAAACTTCTACAGTTAAAACAGAATTTACTCTTAGAGAGAAAGCTTGTTTATATCTTAGTTTACCAGAAAGTGGTACTAAGTGGTTAGATGAACTTATTATAAAAAAGAATAGAAATGTATTATTAAATGTATAAAATAAAATATAAATAAAATAGATGGGATTAAGAATAGCAATCGTTGGAGAACCAACAAAGGGAAAAAGTACTGGAATTTATCCTAATTCACAGTATAAAATTAAAGGCTTAGCACCAGAAGAAACAGTGCTTTTATCTTTTAGTGGAAAACAAGCTCCAGTTAGGGGAGCAAATAGATTATATCCTAAAGATAGAAAAATCTCTGAAGGTGGTAATCATGTTCATATTACTGATGTAAAAACATTACCTAAAATAATTCAGTTTATATCTAATGAAAGACCTGAAATAAAAAATATAGTGTTAGAAGATGCACAATATAGTATGAGTCTAGATTTTATGAACAGGGCAAAAGAAAAGGGATATGATAAATTTACTGATATAGGAGTTGCATTTGCTAATTGGATGACAGAAGCTCAAAATAGTAGAGAAGATTTAAAAGTTTTTGTTATATGGCATCCAGAAAAAGATAAAGATGGAGAATATAAAATGAAAACAATAGGTAATATGGTTGATGCATATTTAACTCCAGAAGGTTTAATGGATATTATTTTATATGCTACTTGTTCTAAAGGAGCAAATGGTGTTATGGAATATAATTTTGTAACAAATAATAACGGTATATTTCCTGCTAGAAGCCCTATAGGGATGTTTGATGATATTATGATTCCTAATGATTTAGGATTAGTATCTGATAAAGTAAATGAGTATTATAATTAATTAACATATAAATAAAGTATAACAATGTTTAGTTTTAAAACAGAAAGCACAGGTGGTGCAAATAGAACAAAAGTAGATTTTCCAGTAGATTTAGCAGTTTCTAATGTTACTCTTAGGAGTATAGAAAAAAATGATAGAATCCTAGGAATAAATTTTAATTTTCAAAGAGTAGAAGGAGAAACTATTTCTTTTTTAACAGGTAGTATTTTACCACCTAAAAAAGAGTGGTTTACAGAAAGTAAACAAATTGGAGACAAAACTATTACTGCTAATGATCAATTCATGAATGCAGTTAATTCTTTTACAGGATATGTAAGACACATTCTTGTGGTAGCAGGTTGTCCTGCTAATATTTTTGAAACCTTAAGGGGAGAAACTTTAGAAGTATTAATAGACAACATTATTTCAACAGCGGCTCAGTTAATTGATACTAAGGCAACTTTTTATCTTAAAACTGTAAAAGATGCTAATGGTTATACTAGAATTCCACAATATAGGGGAACAGGTGTAGCTCAACCTACTGATTTAGGTTATCCTACTAAATTTGCTTATAGTACTTATGAGCAAGATATTTTAGATTCTTTAGGAGTAGATGGGGTAGTAGATAATACTACATCAACATCCAAAGCTAGTGGTATGGATTTTTAATGTATTTTAGTAAATAGTTTAGAATAAGGAAAGGTGTAAAAACCTTTCCTTTTTTTTTAATTTTAAATTATTAAAAATGTATACATTTGTAGAATCAGAAATTAGTGTAGAAGAATTTAAAAAAGAAATATCCAACGAAGATATTTTCTATTATTATTTAGGTGATTTTGAAAATAACAGTTGGTTCTCAGCACCTTGGCGTAATGATACAGATCCAAGTCTTAGAATAAGTTATTATAATAATAGTTGGGTATGGGTAGATTTTGGTGAAGATCCTAGACCTAAAGATGGTATTAGTTTTATAATGAAATATTACAATATTTCATTTGTAGAAGCTTTACAACAAGGATGGAAAGATATTACTGGTTTAGGTACAAAATCAGTAAAAAAACAAGTAATAAAACATAATAATAAATCCTATTGTAATATTAGGAATCTTTTACCTTTTGAAATTAGTTACTGGGAATCTGCAAATATTACATTAGATGATTTAAATAAGTTTAATGTAGTTAGTGGTGAAATTCGTCACAATGATATAATATGGCATAAAAGTAAAGAAAAAGATCCTTTATTTATTTATATGTGGGATAAAAAAACTCCTATATATAAAGGCTATAGACCATTTGCTCCAGATCCTAGATTAAAATTTTATTCTAAAAATATAACTAATCATATCCAAGGGTGGGATTTGTTACCAGAAAAAGGTAATATTTTAATTATTACTAAAAGTTATAAAGATGTTATAGTGTGGTATAAGTTAGGTTATCCTGCTATAGCACCACATAGTGAAAATATGTTTATATCTCCTTTTGATTTATATGAATTAGAAAGTAGATTTAAACACATTTATATAAATTATGATAATGATGATACAGGTGTTAAAAAAAGTATCCAATATTCATCAGAACATAATCTTAAATATTTTAATCTCCCTATTTCTACAAATTGTAAAGATCCTTTCCAGTTTGTAGTATGTGATGGTTATGATAATTTAAATAATTTATTTTTAGAAAAACAAAAAAGAGATAATATTTTATGAAACAAAGTAATTTAACTTTTAAAGCAGGTTTTAAATACTCACATGAAGATAGAAAAGAATTTTTAACTAACAAAGAAAAATATATTGGTAAAATTGCTAATATAAGATTTTTCGAATATACTGATGATGGGTTACCAAGGTTTCCAATTATGTTTGGAATTAGAGGAGATTGTCAAAAAGATTAATTTAGAAATTTTACACAACAAGAGCTTAAGAAATGGAAGCTTTTGTAAATTAATAATAAATAAATAAAAATGAGAAACGATATTTTAGATGATGGGATATCCCTTTTTGGATGTTTAATATGGGTTTTTATAGCAGTATGTTGGATTGCAAATCTTGTTGGATTGTTTAATTGTGATTTTGAAGCACCTTTCAAAGAAGAAATAATACATCTTATAGGTGTTTTTATACCACCAGTATCCATAATAACTTGTTGGTATTAAATAAATAACATGAAAACATTAAAAAAAATATTTTCAGTTATAGAATACTTTTTTATAATTTATGCTATAATGGTTTTAACTTTTCTTATACCAAGTGTAATTTATTATTTAATAATTGTATTTTTAGGTAAAGAAAATATTTATATAGATACTATTACAGTTATTTCTTTTGCTTTTTTAGGTGTTGAACTTAGTAATATATATCATAATTATAAAATGAAATAAGAATGCAATATAGAGAAATAGATGGAAATTTAATAGAGCTTGCGCTTGCAGGCTCTTTTGATGTTATAGCACATGGAACGAACTGTTTTTGTTTACAAGGTGCTGGTATAGCTAAACAAATGAGTGATATATTTGATACTAATAATTTTAGAAAATATCCATTAGAATTACCAATGCTTAAAGGAGATATCAATAAATTAGGTAGAATAAGTTATAGAGAATATTACAAATTTATAAATGATGAAATAATACATCCAAGAGTAGTAGTTGTAAATGCTTACACACAATATCAGCTAGGACCTAATTTAGATTATGAAGCTTTAACATTATGTTTACGTAAAATGAATCATGAATTTAAAGGTAAGCATATAGGATTACCGCAAATAGGATGTGGTATTGCAGGCGGCGATTGGGATGTAGTTAAACTTCTTATTAAACAAGAATTAAAAGACTGTGATGTTACAGTTGTAATTTATAACAAATAATATATGAAAAAGTTAGATAATCCATTTGATGATAATGGAGATATTATTAATGACAGCCTAGGTGGTTAAAAATTTTAAATGAAGAAAGTAATTTTAACAGGTAAACATGGAAGACCAAGTACTAAGCTTGCTTGGTCTTTCTTAAACACAAATAATAGTAATCCTATTACTCTTGTGCAACGTAGGCAATTTACTAAAAAAAATGGTAAATTTGTTACATATTATAGAGCATTTGGTGACACAGCACAGTATGATGAGTCACAATTATATCAGCTTAAATTTAAGAATTTTAATTTTGATAACTCTGTTATTATACGCTGGGGAACCAGAGAAAGTATAAACGCTAATAATAGCATAATATATAATACAGCAAAAGCTATAGCTAATGCTACTGATAAATTAGTAAGTAGACAATTATTTGCTGAAAAAGGTGTAAATGCTCCTAGACTTCTAAATAATATAGAAGATTATAGAGAAGGTATAGTTATAGCAAGACCTTTTGTTCATAGTAAAGGTAAAAATTTTGTTGTACTAAATACAAAGCAGGAAGTGGCTAACCATTGGAGAAGTGGTTGGTATTATTCTGAGTTTGTAGATAAGGTTAGAGAATTTAGAGTGCATTGTGCACACAGTAAAGCACTAGCTCTTATGGAAAAACATAATCCTAGTAATGGTAGTATAGCATGGAATAGAGCAATAAATGATACTGAACCTTTCACTAGAATATTTCAAACACAAGCCGATGAACAAAACTTACTGTCTGTGTTACAAGAAGCTATTAAAGCAGTAAATGCTCTAGGACTTGATATGGGTGGAGTAGACGTAATGCTAGATAGAAATGGAGTTGCATATGTACTTGAAGTTAATACAGCTCCTACACTTAACTCTAGCCCTAGAGTAGCAGAAATGTGGGCAAAATATTGGGAATGGTTACTTAGAGTACCTAGTAGAAGAGATCATTGGGACTTTTTACAATTTAGGAAAGCAAGTAGCTTATTTTGGAAACAAGATCAACTTAGTGCATAATGAGTAGTATTTATATAGAATATACTGAATCAGGTTCATATGCTTTTGCAAAAGATGGCCACTGTATAGCATATAATGGACCTTTTGGGAATTGTCAAAACTTTTGTATAAATGATTTTGCAGAGTTATTATGGGTAGCTAGAAATACAGATAAAGATTATCTTGTTAACTATTTAACAAAAGTATCTAATAAATGGTCTAGATATTTTTTAGTAATAGATATTACTAGTAGTACACATGAAAAATTAACAGAATTTATAAAAAATAATGGATTAGATTTGCCCTTTGTTGTAGAAACACCATACATAAATAATAATAGTAGTAGTATGGTATTATGTATTTTAAATCTTAATAGTTTAAAGAAAAAAGAATGAGCTTAGTAGAAATTTTTAGTATTATTATAATACACTTCATAGCTGATTTCATAATGCAAGATGAGAAATGGGCACTCGGAAAAAGTAAGAATTGGAGTGATTTATTATTACATACGTATACCTACAGCATAGTATGGCTAATACCTTTAATCATCATAAGATTATATGGAGGATATGATTTATTAAATGAACTATTTGGTGGACCTGAAATATTGTGGTTTTTCCAATCACATTCATTTTACATACAATCACAGATTATTTCAGCAGTAGAATAGTAAGTAAAAAGTTTGAAAAGGAAACTCCTTTTAATTTAAAGGTTTCAAATGATATGTTTAAAGAAGGAGATATTATAGAACATGGTAGCACCCAATTGATTATTATGAAATCATATATCAATGAAAGCAAAGTAAAAAGATATAACTCTATACCAAGTTTCGGAGCATTTACTATAATTGGTTTTGACCAGGTACTACACTATGTGCAACTATTTTTAACATACTATTATTTAATAAAAATATAAAACATGAATACTTATAAATTAAAAAAAGTATATCCTGGATTACCTAAAGATTGGGAAATAGGAATAGAAGTAGGATTAGGTTGTAGAACATATGGTTATTCTCCCTGTAATGGCAAATATACAAATTGGTATATAAATAATGATATAATAGAAAATAACCCAGAGTTCTGGGAAAAAGTAGTAGAGAAAGATTATGAAGTATTATCTTATATAAAAAAGGATAATAGTGCAATAACTACTAAAAGAGAAAATGGTTTTTTTTTAAATAGCATGTTTAAAGATAGTCACGGAGTATATTCAGACTACCAGCTTTTAAATACATGGAATATATATTCAGTTAAACGTTTATCAGATGGTGAAATATTTACTGTTGGTGATAAAATAGATTGTAAAGGTTGGTTTGGAAATATTATTAAATTTGAAATAATAAATAATGAATTAAAAATATTTCAGCAACAGCATATAAATAGTTCTAAATATAAACCTTTATTAATTCAAGATTTAATTAAAGTTAAGCAACCACTATTTAAAACAGAAGACGGTAAAGAAATTTATGAAGGTGATAATACATTTGGTATAGATGAAAAATATCAATTTTTAAAATTTAATGGTTGGGTATGGAAAAAAAATGAAAGCCCAAACAAATTACATAAACATTTTTCAACTAAAGAAAAAGCAGAAGAATACATTATAATGAATAAACCTTGTTTAAGTATTAATGATGTTTTATCTGTAGGGCAAAGAGTTATTGTAGATGAAGGAAAATTAAAACAAATAGTTAAAAGTAAAATATGATAAGTAAAGATTTTATAATAGGGGGAGATCCTGAATTTTTTTGTAAAAATATAGAAACAGAACAATATATCAGTCTAATTCCTTATATAGCTGGTACTAAAAAAAGACCAGAAACTATAAATATTAAAGGATGTTCACAATTGAGAGATGGAACTGCAATAGAGCTAAATTTACCACCAGTGCCTGAGTTTTGGATGCTTCATAAAATTATAAGTGATTGCATAGAATATACAAATAACTGGTTAAAAGAGTTAAATCCTAATTATAAGTTAGATATTACATCTAGCGCACATTTTAATAATGATGAACTTTTGCATAAAGAAGCACGTGTCTTCGGTTGCGAGCCTGCGTATAATGCATATACATCAAAAGAAGTATTTAGACCAGATCCTGATGATTTAAATGGTTTAAGAACTGCTAGTTATCATATACATTATGGTTGGGATCATGACATAAGTGTAGTAGATCTTAAAAAATTTATATTTCTAAATGATATTTTTTTAGGATTTCCTGCTTTATTTTTAGATAAAACAGATGTATTAAGAAAACAAGTTTATGGCTCTCTTGGAGAGCATAGAATTAAAAAATCTAAATTACATTATACTGAAATTACAGAATGTAATAGAGTAGAATATAGAACTTTAGGAGCAGGTATGCATGAGTTTCCTGGGTTCATAGAAAATGGTATAAAGTTAATAAGAGAAAATTTAGAAAACATAGATACTTTTGTAGAACTTTACTATAATGATTTAGCAGAGTTAAGTATGAACTTAGACTCAAAACTTATAGCAGAATTAAAAACTAAATTAATAAAAAATAGACATTATAATGGATAGTAAAGAAAATATATATGTAGCCTGCTATGGTACACTTCGTCCTGGATTTGGTAATAATAGATTACTTGTAGATAGTGAACATATTGGTACTGGTAAAACAATAGAAAAATATACTCTAAGAGCAAGTGGTATTCCATTTGTTAGCAAAGACCCGTTACATAATGTAGTAGTTGATGTTTATAAAGTAGATGAACCTACTCTTAAAAATTTAGATAGTTTAGAAGGTCATCCAGAATGGTATAAAAGAGAGCAAATTGCTGTAAATGTAGATGATGATGTAGTTACTAGCTGGTTGTATTTTAATGAAGGTTATTCCCATCTTCCTATAATAGATAGTGGAGATTATAAAAAAAGATAAGTATGAATATAAATATAAATAATTATTCTAAATGTCTTCTCAGTAATGATAAAATACCTTTAAATGATGCTTCTTTATTTGCTGATAAGTCAGGTTGTAATGGATTTATAAGATCAAGTAGTGCAAAATATTTATATATTGCTATTCCTAAAAGTTCAGTAGACAATGTTCTAAATTATGTATATGAAAATACAAATATAAAATATACTTTAGATGATGTACTTAGTATTTTTACTGAAATGACATTTAATTATACCTATAATTTTGTAGATACACAAATAAATTTTTTAGATAATACTTATAATGGCTATTATATTTTTGAAATAGAAAATGTTACTAATAAATTACACAGATATTATGCATTCTGTATGTTGCGGCATTTTTATTATGCACAAGATATTTTAACTACTTATTTAGGTATTTATAATAAACTTGAAACTGAATGGGATAAAATAATTGCATTGTCACTTTGTACTAGTTTTCAACAACAATATAGCTTTATAGGACATTGCATTCCACTAATTAATAATTTAACATTTCAAGCTATCCATGAAATATATTGTAAAAATAGTGGAAATACTAATAGTTTAGGTGTTGTATGTTCTAATATTAAAAGTATTAATATATCTACTATTATATCTAATATAGATATAATAAAAAATATAATATTAAATAATGTAGATCATATTAAATCTCTAATAATAGAGACAAATCCTCTTTTAAAACATTATCAAACTATAGATAATGATATTTTAAAATGGAACATAGACCCATCATATCATTTTATATTTAATAATAGTATGAATAAATATATAACTATAGATGGTATTCAAATTAGATATAAAGAAAGTAATATAGGTGATTTAATTATACCACAAATACCATTAAAACTAAATATCATCAAAAAATATATACCTAAATTTTATAATATATTAAAACCTATAGCACCCAAAATATTAGTAAACATTACTAGTACTACTAGAAATAATAATATTAAAACTTTAAACTGTAGTAGTATAATATCTAAGTTAAAAAATAGAGCATTTATAAACAAACTAACAAATCAAGAAGAACCTAATAATTTCCCAGTAAAATTTGTTAAAAAAATTAAAACTAAAAATGATGATAGTTTTATAGTAAACTCTAAAAAAGAACTAGAAATTATACAAAAATCAGGACAAGTTGATTTTAAAAAGTTTATAAAACAACAAATATTAAAAAATAGTAATAAACATTATTTATTTTTTACTAAAAAAGAATTATTTTTATATCAAATACAATTAGAAGATTGTATTATAGATGATGATGATCCTAATATTAAACAATTTATATTAAAAGATACTGAAAACTTAATAGTTACTTGTCAAGATATTTTTAATAATAGTGGTTTAGATATAGGAGTAATAGTTGTAAATGTTAATTTAAAAACACAAGAATATATTATAGAAGATATTTGTACCTATGTACATAATGGTGCTTTATCTAGTACTAAATATTTAAATGAAGTTAATAATTTAATAAAAGAAGTATGT
>Ga0154020_10011339_pt1 | contig 10165 bp, 8 predicted proteins | sample Klosneuvirus_201_FD_109709 | JGI IMG/M metagenome (GOLD analysis project Ga0154020, IMG submission 109709) | Active sludge microbial communities from wastewater, Klosterneuburg, Austria - Klosneuvirus_20160825_MG | ecosystem: Engineered > WWTP > Aerobic digester > Activated sludge | place... | reverse complement strand
ATTGTATTGATGGGCAGGGAGAAAATGATAGAGGGGTACTTGCTCAACTGGGTGCTGAGGCAAAGAGGAACATGCAAAATAGCCCTACTGGCAGGGTGTATTTAGAGGAAATTTGCGCGATGAAATTAATAGATTTAGATGGTGATACTTTGATATTTCATACTGAACCAAGTAGCGGTATCTTGGCTGAATTAACGGCTGTAGACAATATCAGTAGTGCTGTAGAAAATATTAATAATCATTTTCAAATAGGGTTAACGGCTTTATTGATGACCACAAGTGGAGTGGAAATACCAGGAAATAGATTTATTGAGTTGGGAAATATTTTTTTGGAGGTCAATAATCGTTTTTTTCAAGACCAGGTAGGTGAAGTGCAGATTCAGGCTTATTTGCAAAAATTATCTAAAATGGGCATAAAGAGAATTATTCATGGACATTCTACTTTGGATGAAAGTGAACCGCATGAATATGAGGCGCAAGGGGTACAAATAGTAAATGTAGATTTTGGAGCTGGACGAACTAGTTATGATCCAGATTCTCAACAAGTGGCTACATTGGCTACAAAAGGTGAATTGTCTCTGGGACAAAAGGCTGTAAGGCGAAGGCTTGGGAAGCCTGTTTAGGAAGTTAGAGCTAGTCGCTCTTGACAATTTCACCTTTTAGTGTAATAATTCCAACTCTTAAAGGTTATATACCTTAGAGAACTAATTATTTAACAAGGAAGTTTTTTACTTATTTGTTTATTAAAGAATTATTATGAAAAGACCAAATACACCAAGAAAATTAGACAATAGAGCTCTAATGGTCAAATGGGCGAGGAAGCTTTTTGAAGAGCAAGAAAATGCTAAGAAAGAAGCTCAGGCTAACGTTACCGAGGGTAATGCTAGTGGATTAAATCAAGCATCTGACTCTGGTATGAGAGAAATTTCTTCTAGAGATGGGAAGAATGAGACTCCTAAAGATGATCAGGATGATTTTGATTTTCAAATGCCAAGGATATCTACTCAACCAGAGTTTGTGATACCTAGAATAACAGCGAAATTACCTGATTCTACTAGTCCTGTTTTGCCAATTTCAGAGAAAGTCGCTGAGGCAGCCAAAGCAGCAGTTGAAACAGCTCCTGCAACCGTAGCGTCATTTCAAGCTCCAATTGTGGAGGACGAAAGAGAGGCTATTGCTCCGGTAGATACAAGAGACGTTAATGTAGCAGCTGATATAGCTGTAGTTGAAGATGCTCCAATTACTTTAAAGTATCCTGACCTTCATCCTAAAGCCGAGGCGGTTGATCCTGCGGTTCCTGTGACTGAAGTAGCTTCAGATGAATTACCTCAAGGATTCAATCCTGAACCAGAGGTTTTGACTTTTGAGGAGCCAAAAATTGAGGAGGACAAGGATTTGAATGATTTCTTGGAGCGCGCTCCTGATAGTATTAATAATAGCAAGAATAGCATAAGTGACTTTCTTGCAGATTTAGGCATAAAAGAACGTGTTAAGCGTTTAGATGAAGAATTTAAGAAAAAACATACTTTTAAAGTTGGTGCTTTAGTCCAGCCAATTATAAGTGTATTTAATAAAGTTAAATCTTTTTTCCGATCTAAAGCAGAGAATGATGCTCTGAATATGGAAGTAAAAATTAAATCTGAGCTAGCTACCCTTGAGCAAGATTACAATAATGACATAGCAGATATTGAGGATAAATATACGGCAATTAGTAAGTATATTGCGCTTGAATTTGGAAAAACTATTTATTTTGATGCAACAAATGATCAAGAGATTAGTAATTTTGTAGATAAATGTAAATATGCTGTGCTTTCGCCTGAATATTCTGTGGTGAATTCAATAATGGAAACCTCAAAAACTGATCGAACTGGCAAATATGCTCAAGAAAAAGCTGTACTTGAGAAGAGACTTACTGTTGATGAGGAGGAAGTTCAGGATGACCTTACTGTCCTTACAGATCTTAGTAAGTTAAAAAGAGAACAACGGGCGAAAAAGACTGGGTTTGTGGCAGCAGCTGTAGCTACTTTTGGCTTGTTGGCTGGCGGTCTGGGGGTAACGAATTTTTTCTCCAAACCTAAAATGGATGTAAGTAATGAGCCTGTTGCTAGTGAAGCGGCTGTAAATGAAAAGCCAATTTGGGATAGAGGTGTGGGGACAATTAATGCTGATGCGGTTGTTGAAACTGAAGTTAAGAAACCTGTTGCAAAAGCATATTCTGCTCCTAAATATGTAGCAAAAACTATAGTTAAGCCTGTACAAAAGATTGTTGAGGTTAGCGATCAATTGACAATGGCAGACAAAAATATTGCTCTTGCCAATGCGGAGGGCAAAACTCGTGCTTTTAGAGACAAAGTTGAAATGATTTTGGGTACAGATTTTCTACCATCTATACAGCAAGAAAATCGTTTGATGGATTTGATCAATGTGATTATGCCACAGGCTAAATCTCTGAATAACAAGGCTGATTTGAAGAAACTTAATGATACTTTTACGGCAATTGAAGCTAATTTTGCTCAATTGGAAAAGGAAAGAACTGCTTTGTTTGCGCCGAAATACATAGCTTCTGCTGATATCAACTCTAGATTGGCTGCTGATCAGATGCAAGTAATCAAGAGCTTAACAGCTAGTCGTGGACATAAATTCACTATTCATCATGTGGTTGCAAAAACCAAAGATAGTAGAACTGTGGGTGATGTATCAGTTCCCTACTCCGTCGATTTGGATCAAATTGAGGCAAAATTAAATAAAATTATGACACGTGTAAGAAGTCCAAATAGTATTAATTTGTCTGAAGCGCAAGCAAAAGCCGACGCTGCAGATGCAAAATACTGGGTAGACTATCTGAAATTTGTGGATTGGCATGTGAAATACGGACAAAATGCCAAAACTATTACTTTTAACAAATAATAGTTCCACCCTCAGGAGATGCCTTTCTGTAAGCCAAAAAGCCGTAATCAAGCTCTGATTGCGGCTTTTTTTGTGTTTGATCTCGGTTAGCTTTGAAAAAAGACTGGTTTTGTGCTAGAATATAGGGATTATTAGCAATTTGATCAAATGGCCGACGTGTCACCCAACAGCATTGATGAATTACGTCTCAATGATGAAAAGGATAAACAACAAGAGGTAATTCCGGAAAAACAGACCTTTAACTCTAATAGGGTGCTGAATTTTTTGCATCGCAATGGGGTTACTGTAGATAATTATGAGACAACTTTTAATTTAAATTTGGCTAGTAATTTAATGGCCGAAGGGAAAACTGCTACAGAACAGAAAATAAATGCTCAATTCAAGGAAGCCGCGGCAATATTGAGTAAATACACTGCTTTTACTTTGTTGATTTCTAAGGAAGATTTGATGTTGGAAAAGGATGCGGCGGTGGTTTCAGGAAGATTGGAAAATTTAAAGACGAGACCTAGCAATATGAAACCCGAGGAAGCTGCGAAAGTAATGCAGGCCTGGAATTATTTTAATTTAATGCGTCAAAATGCCTTGAGACTGATGATGGCGGAGGATGTAGGTAAAAATGCCCGTAAACAGCAATTGGAGGGTGATAAAAGCCCTGTACAGGATTTGACGGATTCTATGAAGGAAAAATTGGGTGATGCTCGTGAGAGGTGGGATACGCTTTCCAGTGGGCAAAAAATTGCTATGGCAGGTATGGCTATAATTGCCGGGGTGATGCTTTTTAAATCTGAAAATTCAACTATAAAGAAAATTAAAGATACTTTAATGACTGGAGTTCAAGTAGCTGGGGGGGCTTGGTTGTTGAATAAAGTCTGCTATTTATTTACTGGAAGCAGCATACTGGATAATGTTACTGGAACTACCAAGAATTCTAGCCAACGTGGGAAATTTCTGGCTGAAACTTTCAAAACAGATGAAAAAGGTTCTGATATACTCAGTAAATCTTTTGTAATGATGGGTGATGTGAGTTTTATGGATTTGCTGGATAAATATGATCAGGCTGCTAAAAGTGGTAAGAAAACTATTGATGGGACTAGAATGCCTCCAGAGGAAGCTTTTAGGGCCATGGAGCTGTTTTGTGGTAAGTATTCGGACAAAGAGAAGCTGAAGAGAGAATATAGCAAATACAATCCCCCAATTGCTTTTAATCAGGTAGTGACTATTGAAATGGCTAAGGATCCTGATGTGAAATTGCAGGAGGCTATCACTTCTCGGGTTTATGATGGTGTGGGAGATTATCTTAAAAGAGGGACTAATTATTTAAGTTCAGTTGCGCCTGCTGTTTGGATGACCAAAAAATATGAAAGTTGGTTTAATAAAACGCCTACTCCGACAGAATTACAGGATTTTAGTAAAAAATTTGGGGAGACTGTAAAAACTGAGGCTGATGTGAACTCGGCTATTGAAAATAAAGTTAGTGATAAAAAAATTGCTAAAGCTTTTGTGGAGACTAATTTGGCAGGAAAGGTAGATTCCAAGGCTGGTTTGAAATACCGAGTTGATGGCGATGGATATGTCTATATGATTGTCGATAAAACTTTTCAACCAAATGGTAATGAAAAAGCTTTGAGTGACTCAATTCAGAGTAGTGTGGAGACTGCCGAAAATTTTTTGGTGGATAAATATAAAGTAAGCAAAGAAGTGGCGACAAAAAAATGCACACCTTTTGGTTCAGTATTTGTCACTTCAACTGGGATGTTGAAGTATTTGGTAAGATATAAAATCTAAAATGGGGTGACCAATGGGGATCGAACCCACGACCTCCAGAGCCACAACCTGGCGCTCTAACCAACTGAGCTATGGTCACCACGAAATTACTAGCGGGTCGATTTTAACATAGCTTAATTAAAAAACAAGCGAAGCGACGTTTGGCACGCAAAAACCAGCGAAGCGATCTTTGACACACACTTTGCTGGATTTCCTGCGGCGGGGCGGCTGGGGGTGCCGCAGAAAATTGCCATGCCTCATGAGGCATGGGCTTGGCGGCGTTCGCGATGGTGTCAAAGATCGCTTCGCTGGTTTGGGAGTTTGGAGAGGAGGAGAGCCTGGGGAAAAAAGGCAGGGGGCTAGAGACTTGCAGGGTTGGTTGTTCTATTTAGTTTTTACTAGGAACAAGAAAAAAATATTTCAAGACAGTATGATTAATACGGCTTGGAATGTTTTTTATGCGGTGACAACGTACAAACTAAATAGAACAACCAACAGGCCACTTGAACTTGCAAGCGGCCTTAGTTGATACTCAGGAGTAATAACGCCCTAGAATAGCCTCATTATCCTAAAATAAACGAAATGTACTTTCAGGCTTCTGATCTTCCTGCGTCACTGAGAGAGGTGTGGGAAAGCTGAATTGATTATATCACTCTCGCTTTAGAATGCAAGAAATTTCCCTAAATCATAACCTATAAGAGTTGAGTCGTATTTTCTGCTGCTCAATAAACTGAGGTCGGCTTGGCTTTGAAAATTAAATTCTTTTCCGTCAAAGATATTTTCTTTCATGAATAAATATTTTTTCTCCAGGACAGAGTTATTGCTTATTAACTTGCGGAAATTATCACCATGGAGCAAATAGTAATTGTAGGTTTCGGCGAAGTCTTCGAAGGGATCTGTCTTGGCATAACCTGAAACGAAATCTAAATCAGTGGATGCTTTTTTGATGGATTTTTCATTATCAAAACTAATTCTGTAAAATTCCAAACTTTGATCATTATTATAAATTTTATTTTTCCCATCCTGAAATTCACTTTCGCCGGACCAGAAATCCCCTTGCATAACTCCAGTGTCTTTGATGTGTCCCAATTCATGAACTAATACGCTGACTAACTCGGCGTCAGTTACATTTTGGCAGCGCAAAATAATGGTTGAGCCGCCGCCCAGTCCGCGTCTGCCGTTGGAATTGAAATAGAGAGTGAGATTTTTTACTTTATTTATCGTGTCTACAGGGATTAGTAGAAAGGTTTTGTAAACCAAGGAGGCACAGTGATTAAGACTTAGGGGAGTTTCTTGGTTATCTGCTGTAAAATCCGTTCCTGGATGTAAAGTTACCCCCATTTCTTGTAATTTGGAGGTGAAATCGCTGGATTTGCTTTCTATAATAGAAGTTTCTGCTGGCTCCCCTTCTCCGGCAACCGGGCGATTGTCAAGATTGGTAACTGTGGAATTTGCTCCAAATAGGGTTTGGAAGCCAATTAACAAAGATAAAAGATAGGATTTAAGCATAAAGCAGTTAAATAAGCCTGATCTTTTGTCTTTGTTTTCTGGAAGATTGTTATTTTACACTAAAACCGTGTATCGTCAATAGCGAGAGTTTCTTTGAGTTGTTCAAAGATGTTTTTTAGGCAAAATTCGGTAAATTGGCGCAGCATGGTGAGGTCAGTGGGGATTTCCAGTTTGTTTAAATAGAATTGTATGGAAAAACTGGCGCAATCGAGTATTTCTGGAATTGGTTGGATTGGGGAGATGAGCTTGTGGCGGGCCTGCTGAGCAGCCTCGGAAACGCCCTGTAGCCAGCCGTCAATGGCGATTTTTACCTGGAGAGGTAGGGTGCTGTTTTTTAGGTAAATATCGGGGAGGGTAGGGTTTTCCAGGGCGCCTGCTCTGGTGGCTTCTTCGAAGGTTAGGAGTTGCAGGCCGGTTTGATTTTGTAACTCAGGGAAATTGAGCAAAATCAGGCTAAGCACAAAAACTGCCGGCGTATTTCTGGCCAGCAATTTGGTGATATGTACGATGAATTCAGTAAGTTCTGAGTCGTTTTGGTGCTTTTGGAGGAATTCACTGAGTATTTTGGCTAATTCATCCTCCTTTTTCTTTTGTTTCTGCTCCCCTGCTTTGATGGCTTTGATCTGGGCGGCAGCCACTTTCATTCTCTCCTGAAAGAGTCGAAAAGTTTCGGCTGAGGAGCCTTGATTTACTGACTCGGAAGCCGAAAAAGACTCAAAATCTGACAAATTAAGCTTTGGTTACGCTGACAAATTTATCCTTGTGAACTTGGCCATTGTATTTGACCAATTGTTTTTCTGTAAATTTTACGGTGCCTTCTTCTAAAGCGAAAATAGTGTGGTCTTTGCCCATACCCGTGTTTTCACCTGGGAAAAATTGAGTGCCTCTTTGTCTGACAATGATATTGCCAGCTTTGACGACTTGCCCGCCGTAAATTTTAACTCCTAGTCTTTTGGCTACGGAATCGCGTCCGTTTTTGGTAGAACCGGCGGCCTTTTTATGTGCCATAGTAGTGCAGATTTAATTAATATTTGAGCCAGAGTACGGCTGAAAGATACTACTAAATAGTATGTTTGAATGCAAGTTACAATTTTTTAAACCATTTTGCAAGTAAAAATGGTGATTTTACTTGAGTGGAAGCCCTGCAGGCGTTGTTTGAGAGGTTGTTTTCTGGTATAATTAAGTGATGCTTACTACGCTTATTGTGACCAAAAGAACATCTAAAAAACAACTTTTTGAAAAAGTCATATGGTGGCTGAGTTTTGTGGTTATGCTGTCTTTGCCTTTGAAAGATAGTTTGCTTTGGGCTCAGGAGGAACAATTGCTCCCTACAGATGGGCCGGTGATAGAGAGTGAAAATGATTTGAGCCAATATAAATCAAATAAGTTTTTGGATAGGATAAAGGCTGAAATTGGTTCAAGTGAAGATGAATTGCAATATGTGAATCGTCAAATTTCGGAAACTCAGGGAAAGATTTCTGAAGCTCAGGTGAAAATTGGTACATTGAAGGACCAATTGGCTAATTTGGATGCTCAAATCAAATCTTCTACAGAAATTATTAATAATCTCACTGCGCAAATTGATAAAAAGCAGAGTGATATTGATACGATGGAATATGCGATTGAACAAAAAAAAGTAGAGATTTCTTATCAGAAACAGATGATTTCTGAATATTTGAAAGTGATTTTTAAAGATCAGGCTGATTTGAATTCTCAGGATGGAGATAAGTCTTATTTGAATACTTTGAAATTATTGATGAGTGATCAATCCACTAGCGAAAAGCTGCGTTCGATTCGTTATAGTGAGGTTTTGGAAGAGCAAGGGAGAGAGATTTTTGAGAGATTGGGGGATTTGATGGAAGAACAAGAAGCTCAACAGAAAATTTTGGAGGTAAAAAAGGATGCATTGACTTTGATGTATCAAAAAGTGACTGAAGAGAAAAAGGAATTGGATGTGAAGAAAATGGCTAAAGAAAATTTATTGGAAGAAACAAAAGGTCAGGAGAAAATTTATCAACAACTTTTGGCTCAAACAAAATCAAATCAAGAAGATGTTCTGCTGGAAATTGAGACGTTGAGAAAAAATCTGGCTTATGTTCAAAGTAGGATAAAAAAACTTAATGACAGTTTTAATCCAGATGATTATGCGGGCTTGTTGCGAGTTGGGAAAAGCTCAAAGTTGCTGGGGTATTTGACTTCAGGTGACGAAAATTTGGAATTTTTGCCAATCTGGCCTGTCAATCCTGCGCGGGGGGTGAGTGCTTTTTACCATGAGGCTTCATATGTAAAAGTTTTTGGGATGCAGCATAATGCCGTGGATATACGAGCTTATCAGGACACTCCGATCAAAGCGGCGGCGGATGCGGTGGTTTATAAGGCCAAGGATAATGGTTATGGCTACAGTTATATAATGTTGGCGCATGATGGTGGGTATATGACGCTATATGGTCATGTTGCGGAGATACTTGTGAGTGAGGGCGATCAGGTGAAACAGGGAGATATTATTGGTTTGAGTGGGGCAACTCCAGGGACTAAAGGTGCTGGAGTTTATACTACAGGACCGCATTTGCATTTTGAAATTTTGAAAAATGGAATGAATGTTGATCCATTGGATTATTTGAATTTGGCTTATTTAAACTTTGATGTTTTACCGGAGAAATATGTGGCTAAGGCTTTGGGAGATAGGCAAAAAGTTCGTCGTATGCCGGAGAAGCCGAAGATTAGGAATAATTCCAAGCAATTAGAAGTGGAAAAATCTAGTTAAGTGTGGGGAAATTTAGTTTTTTCGGAGTAGCAGGGTCTTCTGGCGCTTTTTGACGAAGAAAATGATTATGATGGCGCAGGTTATTTGGGTGAATAATGCGGTGAGGCCGGTGGTGATCTTCATCCACTCGGGATAGCCGGATAGAGTGAAATCTACAAAGGTCGGGACAAAATAGTGAGTGAAGTCTGCTAAAAGCAAATAGATGATTCCGGGTAATATGATAAAGATAGATGGGATTTTTAAATGTGGGAAAATTATCAAGGCTTGAAATCCATAGGCTGCAACCCAGAACATCGAGCCGAGATCGTGGAAATTAATCCCCTTCCAGGACATTAGTAGTGGGAAATAAAATTGGGCTAGTAGACCATAGCTGGCGGTTCCGAGAATTAGCCAAAAAGTATACCAATTGGGAATTGGTTTATTGAAATATTTGAATACATACCAAATAAGTAAAAGTGGTGGGTAGAGTGAGCAGATGGCGGTCAGCGGGATTAAAGATACTGGTACCATTGATAGCCAAGCCAGATCAGCGTAAATGCCGAGTATGCTCCAGGTGAGATTGAGAATGATTAGAAATTTGAGCTTTTTTTTGGACATGGATTTGTTTATTCTGGTGAAAAGTTTAGGGCTCACGCTTGGAAAGATTATGAAAAAAATATTGCCAAAATACAAGCTAAGTAAAAAGACTATTGTTGAGGCTAGAAAGAATTTTCAAAAGGTTTACGTGGGATTGGAAAAAATTTATCCGGAGGCGAAATGTGCTTTGGATCATAGTAGTTCTTGGGAGCTTTTGGTAGCGACTATTTTGAGTGCGCAATGTACTGATGTGAGAGTGAATATGGTGACGCCTGCTTTATTTAAGCGATTTCCCAGTGTGCGGGCAATGGCTGAGGCGGATTTGGATGAGTTGATGTTGCTAGTAAAATCTACGGGATTTTATAGAAATAAGGCCCGAAATATTCAGGCCACGGCGAGATTGATTGTGAAAAATTTTAATGGAAAAGTTCCTGATAAGATGAATGAATTACTGACTTTGGCTGGGGTAGCTCGCAAAACTGCCAATGTGGTTTTGTGGAATGCTTTTGAAAAAAATGAAGGCATTGTGGTGGATACTCATGTGGGTAGAATTTCTAGAAGGCTGGGTCTTACGGGTCAGGAAAATCCGGGGAAAGTTGAAGAGGATTTATTGAAACTTGTGCCGCGAAAAAATTGGGGACAGCT
>Ga0154020_10011338_pt1 | contig 10165 bp, 10 predicted proteins | sample Klosneuvirus_201_FD_109709 | JGI IMG/M metagenome (GOLD analysis project Ga0154020, IMG submission 109709) | Active sludge microbial communities from wastewater, Klosterneuburg, Austria - Klosneuvirus_20160825_MG | ecosystem: Engineered > WWTP > Aerobic digester > Activated sludge | place... | reverse complement strand
GTTATGCTTTGGGATGAGGCACAAACCTTTCCGGCAGAAGTTTTCCATGAAATGGGAAAGCTGGGTTTAATGGGTGTATTGGTACCCGAAGAATATGGCGGATCCGGACTCGGTTATTACGAGTATGTGGACGCCATTGTAGAAACCGCCAAGGTATGCGGCTCCATCGGCTTGAGTCTGGCAGCCCACAACAGCCTGTGTACAGGACATATCCTGCAGTTCGGCAACCACGAACAGAAAAGCAAATGGCTGCCAAAGCTGGCCAGCGGCGAATGGATAGGGGCGTGGGGACTGACCGAAGCCAATACCGGCAGTGATGCATTGCGCATGAAGGTAACAGCCCGCAAAGACGGCGACGAATGGGTGCTTAACGGCGCCAAGAACTGGATTACCCACGGGTCTTCCGGCAACATCGCCGTGGTGCTGGCCCGCACAGGCGAATTGCTGGATTCACGCGGCATTACCGCTTTTGTGGTAGAACGCGGAACACCCGGGTTTAAAGCAGGCAAAAAAGAGAACAAACTGGGCATGCGTGCCAGCGAGACGGCCGAAATGGTATTCGAAGATTGCCGCGTGCCTGAAGCCAATATTCTGGGCCAGATCGGGGATGGATTTATACAGGCCATGAAAATACTGGACGGCGGCAGAATTTCAATTGCAGCTTTGTCTCTGGGTATTGCCAAAGGGGCTTATGAAGCGTCTTTGAAATATGCGCAGGAACGGGAACAGTTCGGTCAGCCGATTGCCAATTTTCAGGCCATCGGTTTCAAACTGGCGGATATGGCAACACAGATAGAAGCTTCCGAATTGCTGATTGCTGAAGCCTGTCATCTTAAAAACACCGGACAAAACGTAAATAAAGTGTCTGCTATGGCCAAATATTATGCCAGCGAAACCTGCGTGAGAGCGGCTACAGAAGCCGTGCAGATATTCGGCGGATATGGCTATACCAAAGACTTTCCGGTTGAAAAGTACTACCGCGACAGCAAGCTGTGCACCATAGGTGAGGGTACCTCTGAAATACAAAAACTGGTTATTTCAAGAGCCGTATTGAAATAATTTGTTTGATTAAAAATAATGATTATCTTTGCAAACCTAATTTTTTAAAAAGTCACACATGATTTATATCAACGTAAAAGACAACGAGAACCTGGACAAGGCGCTTAAGAAGTACAAAAAGAAGTACGAAAAGATCGGCATCATGAAGGAACTGAGAAGCCGTCAGGCATTCGAAAAACCTTCCATCACCAGAAGGATGGAGATCAAGAAAGCGGCTTACAGAACATTTATGCAAAGCCAGGAAGGTAATTAATTCCTGAAAAAATACTAATTTAGCGTCCGATAATACAATTGTCGGACGCTTTTTTTATACAACAGTTTGAGACTTACCTGCGGGCAGAAAAGAAAATGTCTGCCCACACGGTTACAGCCTACAGCGCCGACATCAGGGCCTGTCTGGCTTATGCAGAGGCCGAGTTTGCGCTGCAGAACATCGGCGATTTAACCCACCTTTTTATTAAGTCGTGGCTGAGCGGACTGATGTCGGATGGCATGGATGCCAGAAGTGTCAGGCGTAAGATTTCAGCCCTTAAAACCTATTACCGCTATTTATTAAGGCATCAGTTGGTCGATTATAACCCGATGTTAAAAGTAAGTTCCCCCAAAGTTTCGAAAAAATTACCCAATTTTATCGAAGCAAGTAAAATGGAAGTGATACTGGATATTGCGGAAGCGAAAAAAAACGAAAAAAATGATGCAATCGCGCAGGATATTGTATTAACTTTGTACCACACGGGTGTCCGTCTGAGCGAATTGATCAACCTCGAAAAGCGACATATCAGCCTTTCCCAGTCTCTCCTGAAGGTAACAGGTAAGCGAAACAAAGAACGGTTAATACCCATGACAGCAGAACTGAGTACCATCCTGCAGCCTTATCTGGAATTGCATCCGGAAAGTCCGTTTGTATTCAATACAAGTTCCGGCAAAAAGCTTTATCCCAATTTTGTATACCGTGTTGTAAAAGACCTCTTATCTGCCGGCAGTACGCAGCGCAAGAACAGTCCGCACGTTTTGCGCCACACCTTTGCCACCCATCTGCTGAACAACGGGGGCGATCTGAATGCGATTAAAGAACTATTGGGGCACGCCAATCTGTCGGCCACCCAGGTATACACACACAACAGCGTAGAGCGACTGAAAACAATACACAAACAAGCCCATCCAAAAGGGCGTCTTAAATAACCTCATAAACAACATCTCAACATTATGGAAATTCAATTTCAAAACATCAATTTCAGGGCCGACAAGAAGCTTATTGACCTGATCACCCAGAAACTGAACAAACTTGAACATTACTACGACAAGATCATCGATGCCTCCGTTTTTATGAAAGTTCAGAAGTCAGACGACAAGTTAAACAAGATTCTGGAGATCAAATTGAACGTTTCCAACAGCACACTTTTCGTAGAAGAGCACGACAAGACATTTGAGTGTGCCATCGACAAGGCAGAAGATGCATTGAAAGCGCAGTTGATCAAATACAAACAAAAGATATCGGAAGCCAGTACCAGAGCGGCTTCAGGCGAAGGTGTGGTTTAGGCACAGCTGCCCTGTTTCTGCTATTTCAGACAATCCACAAAGTCCCCGGCAAAAACCGGGGACTTTCTTTTTAAATATTTTTAGTGAAACGCTTTGAAATATCAATAATATTGTCTTTTTTTGCAGTCCTTTTTACAGAAATTCAAAAGTCTTTTAAGAAGAACGTTCTTTAACAGGCCACTTTAGCTCAGCTGGTAGAGCAACTGATTTGTAATCAGTAGGTCGTTGGTTCGATCCCGACAAGTGGCTCATTAAAAATTATTTGGGAAGTTTCCAGAGTGGCTAAATGGGACAGACTGTAAATCTGTTGCTTCGGCTTCGGTGGTTCGAATCCACCACTTCCCACAAATAAGAGTAAGAAAACAGGAATGGAATGTGCGGACGCTGTTTTCAGAATGCGGGAGTAGCTCAGTTGGTAGAGCGACAGCCTTCCAAGCTGTAGGTCGCGGGTTCGAGCCTCGTCTCCCGCTCGCATCAGTCGCAATGTTTGAATGGTCGCTTCCAAAGACCGTTCAGCCTTGGGTGCTGCTCTTGAGAAACCGTTGATTGTTCATGCCGGTGTGTTACCCACCGGACGGAATAAAAGACAAAACTTTCGGTCTGGCCGAAACAAACCATTGCGCAGGCAAAGGGGCGGAGAGGCAGGGCAGAAAGCAGAAACAAGCCGTTGTAGCTCAGGGGTAGAGCACTTCCTTGGTAAGGAAGAGGCCAAGGGTTCAAATCCCTTCAATGGCTCACAGAACTAGAAAAACAAAAGAAATTAAATTATAACAATAAATAAATCTAATTAATCATGGCAAAAGAAACATTTGACCGCTCTAAAGCCCACGTTAACATAGGCACCATTGGTCACGTCGACCACGGTAAGACTACATTGACTGCGGCTATCACAACCGTTCTGGCTTCAAAAGGTCTGGCTGAAAAGTCATCTTTCGAATCTATCGACTCAGCTCCTGAAGAAAAAGAAAGAGGTATCACCATCAACACAGCGCACGTTGAGTACAATACCGAAACCAGACACTACGCACACGTAGATTGTCCAGGACACGCCGACTATGTTAAGAACATGGTAACAGGTGCTGCCCAGATGGACGGTGCTATCCTTGTTGTAGCTGCTACAGACGGACCAATGCCACAAACCCGTGAGCACATCCTGCTTGCCCGTCAGGTTGGTGTTCCACGTCTGGTTGTATTCATGAACAAATGCGATATGGTCGACGATCCTGAATTGTTAGACCTTGTTGAAATGGAAGTACGTGAGTTGTTGAGCTTCTACAACTTCGACGGAGATAATACCCCGATCATCCGCGGTTCTGCTTTGGGCGGACTGAATGGCGACCCTGCATGGGTTGAAAAGATCATGGAACTGATGAACGCTGTTGATACCTGGATTCCAATTCCGCCACGTCTGGTTGACCAGCCGTTCCTGATGCCGGTAGAAGACGTGTTCTCTATCACAGGTCGTGGTACAGTTGCAACAGGTCGTATCGAAAGAGGTGTTACCAACGTAGGTGACGCTGTTGACATCATCGGTCTTGGCGACGAGAAATTGTCTTCAACCATCACAGGTGTTGAAATGTTCCGCAAATTGCTGGACAGAGGTGAAGCCGGTGACAACGCAGGTTTACTGCTGCGTGGTATCGACAAAACCCAGATCAAAAGAGGTATGGTTATCTGCAAGCCGGGTTCCGTTACCCCACACGCTAAATTCAAAGCTGAGGTTTACGTATTGAGCAAAGAAGAAGGTGGTCGTCACACCCCGTTCTTCAACAAATACCGTCCACAGTTCTACTTCCGTACCACAGACATCACCGGTGAGGTATCATTACCAGAAGGTGTTGAAATGTGTATGCCTGGAGATAACATCACCGTAACCGTCCAGCTGATCGCTCCGATCGCTATGGAAAAATCACTGCGTTTCGCTATCCGTGAAGGTGGCAGAACCATCGGTGCTGGTCAGGTGACTGAAATTTTAGACTAATGCATTCATTATAAATATGTTAGTCACCCTGGTGCTTTATCAGGGTGACTAACGTTTTTACGAGAGTAGTTCAAGGGTAGAATAGAGGTCTCCAAAACCTTTGATGGGAGTTCGAATCTCTCCTCTCGTGCCAAAGAACAAAAGAAATGGAAAAATTAAAGAACATGTGGAATCATTCGGTTGACGAGTTGCTTAACAAAGTAACCTGGCCAACATGGGATGAATTGCGCGAAAGTGCCATTATTGTCCTGGTCGCCTCCCTGATCTTCGCACTTCTGGTGTGGATGCTCGACTATAGCCTGGGCAACGGACTGGACTTTTTTTATAGTTTGTTTAAATAATGACAATGGAAGCAACGGATTTGCAGTGGTATGTGGTGAGAGCGGTTTCCGGTCAGGAAAAGAAAGTTAAAGCCAATCTTGAGAGCGAGCTCATCAAGGCTAAGCTGACCGACTTTGTTCCGCAGATACTGATCCCCATGGAAAAGGTTTATCAAATTAAAAACGGAAAGAAAATAGCCAAAGAGCGCAATTACTTTCCGGGTTACATTCTGATACAGGCCAAATTTCACGGTGAAGTGGCAGCAACCATAAAAGGCATCAACGGTGTTGTCGGATTTCTGGGTTCTAAAGACCATCCGGTGCCATTGAGACAGGCGGAAGTAAACCGCATATTGGGCAATGCCGACGAAAACGGCGGAATTGACACAGACAGCACCGAACCATTCATCGTTGGCGAACCGATTAAAGTGACCGACGGTCCTTTCAGCGGATTCAGCGGTGTGATTGAAGAGGTGAACGAAGAGAAGAAAAAATTAAAGGTGATGGTGAAGATCTTCGGAAGAAGAACGCCGCTTGAACTGAATTATAACCAGGTAGAAAAAGAATAACAAAAATAAACAGAATCTAAACAGCTTATTATGGCAAAAGAAATAACAGGATACGTAAAATTACAAGTAAAAGGCGGACAAGCAAATCCCGCACCTCCCATTGGACCTGCACTGGGCTCAAAAGGTGTAAACATCATGGAATTTTGTAAACAGTTTAACGCGCGTACACAAGACAGAATGGGTAAAGTATTACCGGTAGTTCTGACAGTGTATTCCGATAAATCGTTTGAATTCATCATCAAAACCCCACCGGTTGCAACGCAGATCCTGGAGGCTACCAAAGCCGCCAAAGGTTCCGCTGAGCCAAACCGTAAAAAGGTTGCAGAACTCGACTGGGATCAGGTAAGAAAGATCGCAGAAGAAAAAATGACCGATTTGAACTGCTTTAAAGTAGAGTCGGCCATGAACATGGTAGCGGGTACTGCAAGAAGCATGGGTATTACAATCGCCGGAGACAAACCTTTTTAATTATCAGACAATGGCACTTACAAAAAACAGAAAGAAAGTAATAGAGAAGGTAGATACAACTAAAGTATACTCCTTAGAAGAAGCTTCTAAGCTTATGAAGGATATCTCCTTCACCAAGTTTGATTCATCGGTAGACATCGATGTAAAACTGGGCGTAGATCCAAAGCAAGCCAATCAAATGGTAAGAGGCGTTGCCACATTGCCGCACGGTACCGGTAAAACCGTACGTGTTCTGGTTCTGTGCACACCCGACAAAGAAGCTGAAGCAAAAGCTGCCGGTGCAGATTACGTAGGTCTTGACGATTATATCGAAAAGATCGGTAACGGCTGGTTAGACATCGACATCATCATTACCATGCCTGCTGTAATGGCAAAGCTTGGTAAGCTGGGTAAAATATTAGGTCCCCGTAACTTAATGCCAAATCCAAAGTCAGGTACTGTTACACCTGATGTGGCAAAAGCCGTGACAGAAGTGAAAGCCGGTAAAATCGACTTCAAAGTTGACAAAACAGGCATCATTCACACCTCTATCGGTAAGGTTAGCTTCCAGCCTAATCAAATCGCAGAAAATGCAGTGGAAATCATGCAAACCCTCAGCAAACTGAAACCCTCTTCTTCCAAAGGGACGTATTTCAGAAGTGTTTATCTGAGTTCGACCATGAGTCCAGGCATCTGCATCGACATCAAATCAATTCCAGGAATTTAATCTACTTAAATGAACAGAGAAGAAAAAAACGCAGCAATCGCCGTCCTGACGGAGAAGTTCAAATCTGCAAACTGTTTGTACATTGCCGACACTTCCAGTATCGGTGCTATTGACACAAACAACTTCAGAAGAGAATTATTCAAGAACGGCATTGAAATGCTGGTAGCCAAAAATACATTGATATTAAAGGCTATGCGAGATTCCGGTAAAGAATTCGGTGAGTTGGAAGGTGCGCTGAAAGGCACATCAGCCCTCTTGTTCAGCGAAAACATGAAAGCGCCTGCCCAGGCCATTCTGAAATTCAGAAAGAAAGGCACCAAGCCTGCCCTGAAGGGTGCTTACATAGACAGCGCTGTTTACTTAGGCGACGACCAACTGATGGCCTTGAGCAACCTCAAGTCTAAAGAAGATCTGATCGGCGAAATCGTGGGATTGTTACAATCTCCGGCACGCAACGTTATTTCAGCGTTGCAGAGCGGTGGAGGCAAATTAGCCGGCATCGTTAAGACATTATCAGAAAGAAATTAAAAAACAATTAAAAAAAACAATCAAGAAAAATGGCAGACTTAAAAGCATTTGCTGAACAACTGGTTAATCTTACCGTTAAAGAGGTAAACGAATTAGCCCAAATTATGAAAGATGAGTACGGTATCGAACCAGCTGCAGCCGCAGCAGTAGCAGCCGCTCCGGCAGCAGCTGCCGGTGAAGCCGCCGCAGTTCAAACCGAATTCACCGTAATCCTGAAAGCAGCAGGACCAAACAAACTTAACGTCGTTAAAGTCGTTAAAGATTTGACCGGTCTTGGCCTGAAAGAAGCAAAAGACCTCGTAGACGGAGCTCCAAAACCTGTAAAAGAAAACATTGCTAAGGACGAAGCCGAAGCTTTGAAAGCTAAACTTACAGAAACCGGAGCTGAAGTTGAGATCAAGTAATTCAATATTTAGCACCTTTTAACTCCAATAGACCCACGTAACCGATGGGTCTATTGGTGTTTTTGTTTTTTAATAGAAAATCGGTTAAATCAACACACAATTTAATATTTTACAAAATTGGCAACAAAAGTAAAACAACCAAAAAGAATCAATTTCGCATCAATCGATAAAGTTATTGATTACCCGGATTTCCTTGACGTGCAATTGCAGTCGTTCAAAGAGTTCTTTCAACTGGAAACCCACGTTGATAAAAGAACGGACGAAGGCCTCTTCAAGGTTTTTCAGGAAAATTTCCCCATTAATGATACCAGAAACATATTCAACCTTGAATTCTTAGATTATTTTGTTGACCCGCCAAGATACTCCATTCAGGAGTGTATTGAAAGAGGACTGACCTATTCTGTACCTCTGAAAGCCAAACTAAAACTTTCCTGTAACGATCCTGAACACGAGGATTTTGAAACCATCGTGCAGGATGTTTACCTCGGTACCATTCCTTATATGACCCCGGGCGGAACCTTTGTTATCAACGGCGCCGAGAGGGTTATTGTATCGCAGTTACACCGTTCACCTGGTGTATTCTTCGGTCAATCGTACCACACCAATGGAACTAAATTGTATTCAGCCCGTGTTATTCCGTTCAAAGGATCATGGATTGAATTCGCAACAGACGTGAACAACGTCATGTATGCTTATATCGACCGTAAGAAGAAATTCCCGGTTACAACCCTGCTCAGGGCCATCGGTTTCGAATCGGATAAAGACATCCTGAACATCTTCGGCCTGGCTGAAGAGGTTAAGGTTTCTAAAACCGGTCTCAAGAAATTCGTCGGCAGAAAACTTTCCGCCAGAGTGCTGCGCACCTGGGTGGAGGATTTCGTAGATGAAGATACCGGTGAGGTTGTTTCCATCGAACGCAACGAGGTTATCATTGAACGCGACACCATACTGGAAGCTTCGCACATTGACGAAATCGTTGAAGCCGGTGTTAAAACCATCATCCTGAATAAAGAAGAAGAAGGTAAAAACGACTTTACCATCATCTACAACACCCTGCAGAAAGATACTTCCAACAACGGAAAGGAAGCTGTAGAGCATATTTACCGTCAGCTGAGGAATACCGATCCGCCCGATGAAGAAACAGCACGTGGCATCATCGAAAGATTGTTTTTCTCCGATAAACGTTATGATCTCGGGGAAGTTGGCCGTTACAGAATCAATAAGAAACTGAACCTGACCACGTCAATGGACGTAAAGGTGCTGACCAACGAAGACATCATCAAGATCATCACGTATCTGATTGAGTTGAGCAACAGCCGTTCTGAAGTGGACGATATTGACCACTTGAGCAACAGACGTGTCAGAACCGTAGGCGAACAGCTTTATGCCCAGTTCGGTGTCGGTCTTGCCCGTATGGCCAGAACCATCCGTGAGAAAATGAACATCCGCGACAATGAGGTCTTCACACCGACCGACCTGATCAATGCCCGTTCATTGTCTTCGGTTATCAACTCGTTCTTCGGAACCAACCAGCTGTCTCAGTTTATGGACCAGACCAACCCGCTGGCCGAGATCACACACAAAAGAAGAATGTCGGCACTCGGACCAGGTGGTCTTTCACGCGAAAGAGCCGGTTTTGAGGTGCGTGACGTACACTATACCCACTATGGTCGTCTTTGTACGATTGAAACACCGGAAGGACCGAACATCGGTTTGATCTCCTCCCTTTGTGTACACGCCAAGATCAACGGTATGGGCTTTATTGAAACCCCATACAGACCGGTTGAAAACGGCCGTGTGAATTTCGCAAAGCCTGTGGTTTACCTGAGCGCCGAAGAAGAAGATGGCAAAATCATTGCCCAGTGTAATGTTGACATCAACGAAAAAGGTGAGTTCAAAGAAAAAGAAATCAAAGCCCGTTTTGAAGGTGATTTCCCGCTGGTAGAAGCTGAAAAGCTGAACTTTATGGACGTTGCTCCGAATCAGATCGTGTCTATAGCCGCTTCATTGATTCCGTTCCTGGAGCATGACGACGCGAACAGAGCGCTGATGGGTTCCAACATGCAACGTCAGGCAGTACCGCTGCTGAGACCGGAAGCACCGATTGTCGGTACCGGACTTGAAGAGCGTGTGGCCAGAGACTCCAGAACACTGGTAATGGCAGAAGGCGACGGCATCGTGGATTATGTAGACGCCAACGAAATTAAAATACGCTACGACTTCACAGCCGACGACGAGCTGATGAATTTCGCCAGCAACATTAAAACCTACCAGCTCACCAAGTTCCTGAGAACCAACCAAAGTACCTGCATAAACCTGAAGCCGATCGTAAGAAAAGGCCAGCGCGTAAGCAAAAACGAAGTGCTTTGTGAAGGTTATGCAACCCAGGACGGCGAATTGGCCATCGGCAGAAACCTGAAAGTGGCCTTCATGCCATGGCAGGGTTACAACTTTGAGGATGCGATCGTGATCTCTGAAAAAGTGGTCAGCGACGACTGGTATACTTCAATACACGTTGACGAATTTGAACTGGAAGTAAGAGACACCAAACGCGGTGAGGAAGAACTGACCAACGACATTCCGAACGTGAG
>Ga0154020_10011337_pt1 | contig 10165 bp, 18 predicted proteins | sample Klosneuvirus_201_FD_109709 | JGI IMG/M metagenome (GOLD analysis project Ga0154020, IMG submission 109709) | Active sludge microbial communities from wastewater, Klosterneuburg, Austria - Klosneuvirus_20160825_MG | ecosystem: Engineered > WWTP > Aerobic digester > Activated sludge | place... | reverse complement strand
GGTTTAGGAGAGTGCACCTTACGGCTTCCTGGTATAAGTGATCTCCATCATCTTCGCTTCCTTGCCGTGCCCGTGGTTTCCATACATCTCGAACGTCTGCGTATTGCTGTCCACTAACTTCCAGACTGCGCGATGGTGCATCTGCCCGCCGCCCGGTTCGGGATGCGACCCCTTCAGCGTGATCGTCTTCCCGTCTGCACTCGCCGTGCCTTCCATGATGAAGATGCCGGTCCCCATGGTGTCCATCCAGGCGGTCACATATTTTTTGCGCACGTTGTCATAGGCATCGATGCCGATTCCTGAAAACGGCTGCCCCATCATCTGGCTCTTGAACTCCTGATAGAGAAAACGTCCGTCCAGTAGCATCTTCATCTCAGCGGTCCCGCTCGCTTCCGTGGGCGGTTTACCCGGTTCCATCCATTCCTTGGTCGTCGTCGTCCAACTTCCGGCTAAGCCGGCAAACGTCTTGTGCGGCTCACCGGGCTGGGCCAATTTCTGCCAGAGCTCCATCATCGCCTGGGAGTCCATGGGTTTGTCGTGCGTCTTCTCCTTCGCCAGCACTGGTGAGACGGTCAACAACGAGATGATCGCAACAGTTATAATACGCATAGTCGCCTCCTTGTGGTTGCCAATTCTTCGTGCCGTCTGCTCTTACTACGTGCTCTTTCACCCTAACCTTCACGACTCGCTCGATCAAGGGATAAGAAATGGGCTTGTCGAGCGGGAATCGTGCGGTCGCTTTGCCACTGAGGTATCCTCGAGTTCGTTCTTAAAGTGCTTTCGAACGCGCGCCGTCATTGGATACAGCCCAATGTGCGATTTGAAACCGGCGAAGTAGATCAATGCGCCGTTCAGCGTCAACGTTGGCATTCCATAGCTCATCGCCTCCTTCGCACCAGATGCGGCTCTCCTGATCGTCTGCCGATTTTCTTGAGGTTGGTTCGAACGGCAGGTGGGAAGCCGGCGATGTCGTCCTGTACGGTTTCGGGTATGGTTCGTTTCCTATTCATCGAATCTGCTCCACGAGGGATCGTTCGTCACGCACAGGGAGAGCCTCTATCCCTTCTGCACCTGAGTGGGATCCATCCAGAAGACTTCCCAGATATGGCCGTCCGGATCTTCGAAGCTGCGCGCGAACATGAACCCGTAATCCTTGGGAGCATAGGCCTCCGTCCCTCCGGCCTTAATCGCTTTGTCCGCAAGCTCATTCACCTTCGCTTTGTTCTCGACAGCAAGGGCGGTCAGCAGTTCAGTTGTCTTGCGGGCGTCCGCAATCGGCTTTTCCGTAAATTCCTTCACCTTATCGTGGGTCAACAACATGGCGTAGATATCGTCACTCATGACCATGCAAGCCGCGGTCTTATCCGTGAACTGCGGATTGAACGAGAAGCCGACCGCCTTGAAGAACGCCATCGACTTGTCGAGGTCTTTCACGGGGAGATTGACGAATATTTTACTGATCATTTCTGGCTCTTTTTGCTATTGGGTGATTCGAGAAAGTTATGATTTAGCGTTCGGATCATTTTGATTGTTTCTCCAAGGTGCATGCCCACTACTTAACGTCGACTGACTTCTGCATCAAGGATGGGTTTCACGTCGATGATCGGCGTTCCATCCAGCGCTTCGAGATGGCGCACTCGCAATCGCAGGCCTTCAGTCGCGGTGATTTCTACAGGGTGCAGGCCAATAGGATTCGGACGGTGAGGAGAGCGTGTGTTGAAGACGCCCTCCAGCGGTCGAGAGGTATCTCCCCTCGGATGCACGCGTAAAATGTCCCGGCGCGCCCGATTGAGCCAGGTGAGGACAAGAACGTGATCACCGGACTTCAGGTTTTGGAGACCCTCCGACATCTCCGGCTCAAAGACCGACCAGGCTTCGGGTGCGCCTTCGTCTGCCTGCCGAGGGGCCAAGTCAAGATCTTTCAGATCTGACGAGACCCACCCTATTGCTCTCACTTCGAAACTTGTCATATCCGTTCCTGAGCCCAGCCTGCTCCCTTAGCCGATTCCGTAGATCAGGCTGACACGCCCACCTTGAAGCTGTTGAACTTTCTGTAGTTGAAGTCCACGACGACGCTCCGTCGTTGCAAAAAGCGCCTTCCCTCCGCCGGCGATCAGCGGATACACAATAAGCCGGAGTTCATCCACCAGCCCGGCGTCGATCAAGCTCGCAGTCGTACGAGCACCCCCAACAAGATAGATGTCTTTGCCAGGCTGTTGCTTGAGGGCTGCAACTTCTTCGAGTTTCCGGATGAAGCTCGCTTTAGGCCAGAGAGCTGAAGCCAGGGTGCACGACAGCACATAATGTGGGGTCTGTGCGGCGAAACGAGCCCATTCAACCTCACCCCGCGTTGGCAACTTGCCAGTCATCGGAAGGGGCTTATCCGGCGTATTTTGGATCGCTGTCCAATACTGCTCGTAGCCGGGATACATGCCTCCTCCAAGCACACACGCGTCCACTTGTGGCTCCAGGCCGTAGTCATCCGACCACGCTTCGACCCAATCCGCGTGTCCCTCCGGCCCCTCGATCTTCCCGTCCACTGAAATTTTCATTCCAGCAATCAACTTCCGCATGTCATCCTCCGCTACAGAATCTCATGCGAGTTAATTCCAGTTATCGATTTTGATATCTCGCGGAGCAGGTTTACCGCTCCCAGTTTCAATGAGTTGCTTGAGACTCATCAAAAACACCGCCCACTTCGTACTGCAGTGGGCGGTAAACTCAACGGACTCCCTCCAGTTGCGATGGTTGAACAGCACGATCGTGAATTCATTCTCTTGTCTCAAATCAAAGGTGATTTCTGTTCTGACCCATTCTGAAGGTCCCTTTTCACATCTCCACTGAACCTTCTTGAATGGCTCTTGCTTCAACACTTTCATCTCGAATTCACCTTTGATCTCGCCGTTGGGATCACGAAATTGGAACACGATGGTTTTGCCAACCTCAGAGACCCCTCTGGTGTCCTCTGTCCACCAACGAGCCAGTCCCTCAATAGTCGCGAGCGCCAAAAACACTTTGTCAGGACCAGCTTTGATTCCAATGCGATGTATAATTTCCGCCATGTCACACCTTCTCACATTAGGCCAACTTGAAATGATCAAGCTCTTGTTCGTAACCGTGTCCCTCTCGTGGCGAGTGCCTAAGCGTCAACCACGACCTTGAACCCTCCATACGCCATCCGCTTCACGTCGAACGGCATCGACTTCTCGTCGCAAAGTCCGTTCATACGCGGATCCTTCATGACCTTGGCGTTCACACGGTTGCGGTGTGCGCGAGACTTGTAGACGATCCAAGAGAACACGACGGTTTCTCCCGCTTTGAGCTTGGCTAACCTGGGAAACGGTAGGCCCATCTTGACATTGAGATCGTCTCCGACACATTCGCGGTATTCAAGCGCGCCGTGCTCCCGCCAGATCTTGCCGGCTTTTTGAGCCATCTGCACATAGGCCTTCAGGTTTTTCTTCGGCAGGGGTAACACAAATCCGTCTATGTAATGCATGCGACATCTCCTTTATTGTTCAGCGATCGCCTTGAGATTGCTTAGCCCTATCTCGAACTGGGGTCCGACCATCCGCTCCGTCATACCAAAAATGTTCATAACCTTCGCCATAAAGGGTTGCGGACCGTACATGGCCCAGGTGACGGTCGTGGTGTCGCCTGCAGGAGTGAGGGTAAATTCCGCGAAGTTGTGGGCTTCAAACGGCTTCAGGAAGTCGAGCGCGATCAGGGTTCTCGCGGGTGGCATGCTTTCCGCAATCTCCATTTTTCCCGTGCCCACCTGACTGTTGCCTTCCCACTCGTATTGGGCGCCCGTCCCCTGCGGAGAGCCGCTGTGCGTCTTCTTCATGGCCGGGTCCATCTTTTCCCAAGGCGACCACAAGGGCCACTGGTGGAAATCATTGATGAGCGGAAAAATCTTCTCCGGCAGCGCAGTGATGGTCGTCGATCGCTGGAGACGGAAGGTATCGGGTCTCGTGGCGGCATAGATCAGCAGTGCAGCGACCAGGACGATGATGGTGAGCACGATGACCTTCAGCATGTGGTCCGTCCTCTCTCTGTGTGGAATGGGGGCTGTTCTCGAACAGCTCAAGGCTTGCAACGGTCGTTATCGTTTCCCACCCGTTTTCTGTTGTTCGGCTTTCGCCTGTATTCGTTGCTCCTGCTCTCTCAGTTCCGGTGTGAATTCGGTCCCGAAGTCGTCCGCCTCGAAGACCTGCCGGATTTCAAGCTCGCCTTCTTTCCCGTCGCCCGCCGGATTCGGACAGCGTTTCGCCCACTCGATCGCCTCTTCCTTCGACTTGCACTGCCAGAGCCAGTAGCCAGCGATGAGTTCCTTGGTTTCGGCGAACGGTCCATCGATGACGGTGCGCTGGCTTCCTGAGAATTTGACGCGGGTGCCTTTTGAACTGGGATGAAGTCCATCGCCGGCCAGCATCACTCCGGCATTCACCAGTTCCTCGTTGAACTTACCCATCTCAGCCAGTAGCTGTGTGCTCGGCATCACGGCTGCTTCAGAATCCTTTGTAGCTTTCACAATGACCATGAATCGCATGGTAGCATCTCCTTTATTATGTTCTCGTTGTGAGTCGCATTTCCCGCTCGCCCCATTCGACTAATCCGGCCTTCACTGACTAGTCGAACGCAAGCCTCATAAATCGACACGCCATGCTGGAATCTTAGTTCCCAAGGCATTTCTCTTTCCCTACGGTAACCCAGTCCCCGCCAACCGATCGTACCGTTCCTCGCATCTTGGGTCCGACAAATTCACCCCCAGCCGAGTGGAAATTAACTCGGATTCCCTCCGGGACAGGACCAATCATCTCGGGAGGGTTGATGAGATGTCCTGTGTAGGAGTAAATGCATTCCAGCTTGTAGTCATTCATAGGACTTCCATGCCTATTTAGAGCAGAGAATTCGCTGGGTAGGAACGTTGGGGTGATCGGGCACCCTCCATTTCTTGCTACTAGCTAGTCGAACATGAAGCCGAAAATCGACACGCCGATGGTATCGAAGCAGGGAAACGCCAGGCCCTCCCGGGCAGGGCCGTAGGTCTACCGGGCTAACATTTGGCCTCAAGTCCGCCACGGCTCAACTGGGATAGCACACGTGGTTAGCAGACCTGCAATGAGGACGGGCCGCTGCGATACCGAGAAGGCGGGCGATCTTGGCGACCTATTTCACCATAAGTGTTGTCCCGTTAGAAACCTGTCCTACGATAGGCACGCCGTTTCTGGCATCTCCGGACTGGTGAGTCATCCTGTATTCGTCAGGTCATCTTGTTTTCGACAGGCCAGCTGTTCTTGGCTGGACGTGTTCGATCAGGATTGTATTGAATCTGTCGGGCTCCTCAAACGGGATGTCGTGAGCGGATGCTTCGAACCAAACCAGCTCCTTTCGTGGCGCTTGCAATGTGTCGAAATAGCGGGCTGCGATTGCGGAGTCGACTTGCCGATCGTATCGACCGAGAAAGAACGAGACCGGGACCTCCACGCGCGGGACGGCCTGTTCAAGATCCAGCCTCAGCAGCTCCGACGTCATCGTATCCACCGATGCATGAATACCCCGATGGATGGAGATGAGTTCCCATGGCGTCACAAGGCCTGTCGCCATGGCCTTCGCGATCACGCAGAGTTTGCATAGTTGTGTATGGACGCCCCCGCCATATTGCGCCATGAGGTCATACAGTTTGTCCTGCTGGTCGAATGTGGCATACGGTGGAGGACATAAGTTATGGAGACGCTTCAACGTAGCCTCATCATTCCGGTGTGTTGATTCAGCTAAGGTGAAGTCGTATTGCCCTTGTTGTATTTGATGCCAAGACACCACTTGCGCCACACCGATGTGCATCGCGACTTTTTCCGGATGTTGCTGGGCATAGAGCAACCCGAGTGCCGATCCCCAGGAATGCCCGACTAAGACGACCTTGTTCTGGCCGAGTGTCTGTCTGAGATGATCCACGATGGCATCCAAGTCGGCAAGGTGGCGTGAGACGGTCAACTGGTGGGGGTCGGCCTCGGCATCGAACGAACGCCCTGCACCCCGCTGATCCCAGTAGACCACGACGAAATGCTGTTCGAGGTCACTGTTGAAATACCGGAATAACGGTCGTTCCGCTCCGCCCGGACCGCCGTGCAGCCACAGTAAGATCGGGGCGCGCCGATCCTCGCCTCGTGTCATGAGATAGAGCTTCGCACCGTCTACCGCAAGATACTCGGATTGTTGGATCGGAGCCGATGTATCAGCTCCCGTGGCCTGAGTGCTTGCACAGCTCGGCACAAGCATAGAAAGCGCGAGTAACGACGTACACCAGAATAGGGTCTGAGCCAGGGGCGCTTTCTGCTTTGTGCCATATGTGAAGGGAATCGGCTGCTGTCCTCTTATCCGTGTCATGATCCTCTCCTTCGGCCGATCGTGATGGTGTGGAAAGTCGTCATCGCAGGGGTTGCCTGATGATGGTTTTCCATTTCGCTGGATCGGCCTTCCGAATGTCGCTCAAGTAAATTTCGTGATGTTTCCCGGTGGGCGCGCCTCGTGCGGCAATGAACTGATGCACCTTTTCGACGGTTGGCCCTTCCTTGGAAAACGGCCCGATGTGGAGGACTTGGGCGCACACGCCTTCTACAAATGTCTCGAATCGTAGCTTGCCGACTGCCGGCAATGCCTTCTTCCTTGTCACCTCCGCCATGGCCATCTTGATCACCGCTTCTGATACGAAAGACGGTTGCATGATCATCATCGTCCACTTCCACTGCGCTCTGTCATTGGCGACGAAGGCGGACATATCGTCCGCCCACCAGAGACCTTCGAGTGGCATGACGGCGTAGTCGATGTGTGGCGGCTCCTTCTTGACCATGAATTTCACTGTGTAGGACACGGAGAACAGGGCTTCGACAGCCTCGGCATATTCTCGGGATCTGTTAGGGTCTCCTTGGCCGTCAATCATGAGGAACTGGAATGAGGGCACGTCAACCTGAACGACTTGCTTAGCCGATGGTTGATAGAGATGTTTCAGTTCCTTTTTGAGATCGATTTTCTTCATGGGTTCTCTCCTCTCAGCGGACAAACGGCACAGGATTGAATCCAGAGTGGCGATCCGGCTGATTCGTAAAGTCTGTGCGCTGGACTACCCAGGTGGAAGAGAGCCGAATATTCAGCCGATTGAGTCGCATCCCCAGTCCCTCAGTAATCAAATCTGGAGTCACCGGACTCCATGCGCTGGCCACGATGCCATAGTTGATACGGGAATATTTGGCATCAAGGAAACGGTAGACGGCGATTACTCCTACATCAGATTCAATGAATGCATCGGGTGTGCCGAGCCTGTCAATCACCTCTGCGAAGGTGGTCCGATCAGGACGGATAAAGGCCACGTCCTCCATCGTGATGGGTTCGTTGACGCTGACACGGGCGAAATCCGCGAAGCCACAGCTGTCGATCAGGATGAACATCAGCAAGAGACCAAGGTGTGCACAACGCATCTGAATCACACGCTCCACAAAGCTCAATCACCGAAGGGCCAGGCCTGGAACGCCAATTGATCCGTCCGGCGACCATAGAGCACATCATCCACGAGCCCCTCACGATTGAGTAGCACATACAGGTCGTCACTCTTGATGTTGAATCGTGAGAAGTTGACCAGCAGGAGAAGAAGACTGCTCGACTTCAGATCATAATGGTAATACTGCAAGACCTCTTGTCCGTTCGCCTGGAGAATGCGGTCCGGCGCACCGATTCGAGCGACGACCTCAGCTCGTGAAGTCACTCCTTTCGTGAGGGCAGCAAGATCTTCTTGCTTGATTCTGTCTCCCAACGTTGCGCGCCCAAATGCGCCCCCTGGTACAACAGTGAGAACAAGTAGGGTCAGTAGGCCGAGCAGACAGTTCTGTGTCGAGATCAACAGGGATGCAGTGGGGTCACTCATCACTTGCCTCCGTTCTCTATTAGTGGCAAGAGAGAGGATAGCGAAGGACGGCGCTCCGCATATTGAAAAAACCCGACATCGCGAACCTTGGCACAAGCCGGGTAGCAGTTAGGCCTTCTGGGCCAGAGCGAGCTGATATTGAGCAGGGGTGTTTCCGGTCAGCAAGCGAAAGTCACGGTTCATATGCGCTTGGTCGCTGTAGCCGAGCATTGCAGCCACATCGACCAAGCTCCTGAGCGGAGCACGATGAATGGCTGCGATGGTGGACTGCACACGAAGGATCCGGAGCAGATGTTTGGGTGGCAGACCGATTTGAGCCATCACCGCGCGTTCGATTTGGCGAGCGCTGCGCCCAGTCAACTCAGACAGGGTATCGACTCGCCAGACTTCGCGGTTCTGTTGTACAGAATGGAGAGCCAGGTCGAGGGGTGTTGGTGTGATATCTAATCGATGGAGGGTGGTGCCCAGCCTGTGGGTGAGCAACTCTGTCTGAGCGAGGAAGCCTGTTTCCTCTGCGAGTTCGTCCGGCCGCACACCAAGGAAAGCCGGGAGTTCCACATGCCGGTCGGTCAGTTCTCTGGGGTGCAGATCGAGAAAATGTCGGCCCATTCCAGGGCGAAAGCGAATCCCGACATACTGAGCGTCCGGCGTGAATTGGAACTGTTGGAGGTGGCTGACTGTTCCGAAGATCAAACAACGAACGCGAGGGCCCAGTTGCTCATACACCACATCCACGCATCCGTCAGGCACGATCGTAAAGTCGCGGAACGGGCTCGTTGTCGACACGACGCCATGCCAGAATCGATCGACGAAGGGAACGAGGGACTGCGGTGGGGCCAACTCCTCGTAATCTTTCACGGTCCATTGTTCTAATCGAGGGCGTCTGTTGCGGCTCATGTGGAACCTCGGATTGGCTTGATCCTCCAGCTGTCCTGATTGAAAGTCAACCTGCTGACTTTACCAGGTCTGATCAGGTGCGTGATCGGGGCCATTCTTAAGAGGAGCGGCGAAACGTCGACCCACAGTTACCGAGGGCCCATTGCCGGTTCATCCTCTTGTGTAATCCAGCGGTCCCTCGGACGAGCCAGAAGCGGGGTGAGTCGTCGGATTGTTTCTGAATCCTTGTACTTTTCCCGGACTGCATCGGCGTCCGCAAGCCTTCGCCATCGTGCCAGCGTGATGATATGGCCGGGTTCATTCTGATCGATGAGAATTTGGTGTGAGAGAAAACCTTCAAATCTTCGCATGTCCGACCAAACTTGCCGCGTGAGCCGCAACCCCTCGGCTTCCGCGCCGGGTCTTAACCAAGTATCCCACACGACCGTGATGCTCATGGGTATTCGCCTTCTCTCGTAGCACGAAAAGCGGACTCTTGGGGTACTTCCTCTTAGGACTATCAACAATAGCCTACAGAACGCCGATAGGGAGCGTCTTGAAAAATCACGACATCCGCAGCGTTCTATGCTCCTCCTTCATAAGCACGTTTCAAGCCGGCGATATCGATCTTACTCATCTGCAACATGGCCTGCATGACTCGCCCTGATTTGTCTTCATCCTCGTCCTGCAACATGTCCCCCAACACGGCAGGAATGATCTGCCGCGACACGCCGATTTTGTCTTTCAGCCAGCCGCAGCGACCCAGTTCGCCTCCGGCCGAGAGCCTCTCCCTCAACTCATCGACTTCGTCCTGCGTCCGGCAATCAACGAAGAAGGAAACCGCCTCCGTAAATCTGAACTGTGGTCCGCCGTTCAGCGCCATGAACTTCTGTCCATTGAGATAGAACGTCGCGGACATTTCGGAGAGGCTCTCGATCTTTGAATCCTTAAAAATCGAGGTATAGAACCGCACAGCCTCTTCAACCCGGCCATCGAACGTTACCTGGCCTCATAGGCCTCTCGAACACGCTGCAAATCCGGCTTCGTCATGCCTAGAATCGCCGCCATGACCCGCTCCGACCGGGCGGCATCCTTGTCACGCAACATCTCATCCCACTGCGGCACCACGATCTGCCACGAGAGGCCGTACTTGTCTTTGAGCCACCCGCATTGTCCCTTTTCCCCGCCTCGGGACAGGGCCTCCCACATATGATTAATTTCTTCCTGCGTCTCGCACTTCACCATCAGCGAAACCGCTTCAGTAAATTGAAAGATGGGACCGCCGTTCAAGGCCAGAAATTCCTGCCCATCGATTTCGAATGCCACGGTCATCACCGAACCCTTCGGTCTTCCCGAGACCGTCGCACC
>Ga0154020_10011336_pt1 | contig 10165 bp, 7 predicted proteins | sample Klosneuvirus_201_FD_109709 | JGI IMG/M metagenome (GOLD analysis project Ga0154020, IMG submission 109709) | Active sludge microbial communities from wastewater, Klosterneuburg, Austria - Klosneuvirus_20160825_MG | ecosystem: Engineered > WWTP > Aerobic digester > Activated sludge | place... | reverse complement strand
TTTGTAAATATTGGAACAGGTGTTGATTTAACCATCAAAGACCTTGCCCTAATGGTTAAAAAAATTGTAGGCTATACAGGCGAAATAAAACACGACCTGACAAAACCCGATGGCACACCGAAAAAATTATTAGACGTAGGCTACTTACACAGTCTCGGCTGGAAACACAAAATAGAATTAGAAGAAGGGATTAAAAAAGTGTACGATGACTTTAAAAACAAACAAGGCGTTAAAGTTTGGTAATTGTGCCGGTAAATTTTTATTAAAGGCAATTTTTGAAAAAAACGTCATCCATATCCTTTAAAATTGTTCTGCTTTACCTGTGTATGTCAGGCATAATTGCGAGGGCACAATTTTACAATTTACCCAACGATTATTTTTTTAGCCTTTTAACCGAGAAGGCTCTGGCACAGAAAGATTCTTCTATTCATAATTCCGTTAAACCGTACATCCCATTCTATTCGGATAAATATAAACACGTTGCCGATTCTTTTCGTGTATTAAAATACATAACCGAAGATCAATTTTTAGATAAAGTTTTTTTTGACAACCTGATACATGTTAAGTCAAAAAATAAAAAATATTTGCTTACGATCGACCCTCTCCTTAATCTAGAAATGGGCAGAGATAGTGAAGACACAACTTTCAGAAGGCTTTACACAAACACCCGCGGATTTATAGCTACAGGGTCGATAGGGAAAGATTTTTATTTTGAAACGATGTTTTCAGAAAATCAATCCCTCTTCCCGGTTTATCTAGAAACATTAAATAAAGAAACAAAAGTTGTTCCAGGGCAAGGAAGATGGAAAAGCTTTAACTCAAGAGGATTTGACTATTCGTTTTCCTCCGGATTTTTTTCTTATCAGGTCTGCAAAAACATTAACATTCAAGCCGGGCACGGAAAACATAAGATTGGTCAGGGATACCGCTCACTTCTTTTAAGCGATAATGCATTTAACTATCCTTATGTGCGTGTAACACAGCAATACTTTAAAGGCCGCTTGCAATACACAAACATTTATGCCTCATTAATGAATTTGCAAAATGCGAGTACAAATTTACCAGCACATACTGAGCCGCTATTTCAAAAGAAAGCTGTTTCGTTCCAGCATTTAAGCCTGAACTTCACCAAATGGTTTAATTTAGGTTTTTTTCAGGGAATGGTTTGGCAAGTCGGTGACAAGCGCAACAATCAGCATTTTGAGTGGCAATATTTTAATCCGGTTATTTTTACAAATCTGGCCTATTATGGTTTAAATAATAAAAACAACATTATAATCGGAAGCGATTTAAATCTTAAAATCACCAGAAACATCAGCGTTTACGGACAATTCATGGCAGACGACCTCAGCAATAATAACTCCTTAGGTAATGCATGGGGATACCAAGCCGGAATAAAATATTTTAATGCCTTTACTTTAAAAAATCTCTTCTTGCAAAGTGAATTCAACAATGTTGCAGAGGGCTCCTACCTCAGCCCTGTTACTACCAATACCGCCAACCAATCCTATTCACATTACAACCAAACATTAGCATATACCCCTGGATATGGTCAGGAACTTCTTTTTGTTGCAGATTATAAGGTAAAACGTGTGTTTATGAATGCGCGGTACCACTATCAATATTATACTTACAATGGTTATTCTCTTTTTACAAATCAAATCGTTAACTTAAGGCTCGGATATACTATTAACCCGTCATATAACGCAAACATCAGTTTAGGATTATTATACAGGGCTCAAGACTTTTTTGGATTTAATATTTCCAATAATAAAACTGCTTACTTATATTTAAGCTTTAAAACTAATATATACAACACCTATTACGATTTTTAGATGATACTTCTTATTTTAGTATTTATAACCGCGTTTATTGTGGTGCTGTATTCAACTCCGGCATTAATTAAAGTGGCTATTCTTAAAAATCTGATTGACCTTCCGTCTGAAGAAAGAAAAATACACAAGCGTGCGGTTCCAACAATTGGAGGAATTATTATATATGCAGCCACGCTATTTTCCTTTTCACTTTGGTTTTATATTGACGAGCTGCACGACTATGGGGAAATTTATATTGCGGTTAAGGAATTTAAAATATTAATTGCTACAAGTCTGGTGCTGTTTTTTGTTGGCGTAAAAGACGATATTATCGGGACAGCTCCAGTTAAAAAATTATTTGCACACGTTGTAGTAGGATTAATTTTAATATTAATGGGCGACATCAGAATTACCGGTTTACATGGTATATTTTTTGTGGAGCAAATTCCTGAATGGGGAAGCGTTTTCTTGTCTCTATTCACTTATATAGTAGTTGTGAATGCTATGAACCTAATTGACGGTGTAGATGGATTGGCTGCAGGTGTTGGGTTTTTAGCTACTACATTTTTTGGCACCTGGTTTGTTTTTGCCAATGAATACACAATGGCATCTTTATCATTTGCTTTAGCCGGTTCCTTACTTGGATTTCTTGTTTTTAATTTTTCACCTGCAAAAATTTTTATGGGTGATTCCGGTTCGTTAATTATCGGAATGTTTATTTATGTTTTAAGCACTAAATTAATAGAATACCCGGTTGAAAAATTAGATAGTTTCTGGGTAAATGTTTCAAATCCTATCTTTGCAATTGCGGCATTGATTTATCCTTTAACAGACACTTTACGTATTTTTGTTCTTAGAGCTATAAAAGGACAGTCTCCCTTTTCGGCCGACAGAAACCATATTCATCACAGGTTAATTGATTGTGGTTATTCACATGTAAAAACTGTTATTGTTATATACTTGTTTAGCATTTTAAGTGTAGGAATTTCTTTATTAAGCTATTTTATCAACCCAAGTCTTTCACTGGTCGCATTACTTCTTTGCAGCGCTATTTTTATTCTATGGGTGATGTTTACGGTAAAATCACGTACAAAAAAAATTGCAAGTTAAGCCACATACTCTTTTTGCAACCATCGCTTTTTTGCTTTTTTGCAATGGGTTTTTCTGTCAGTACAATCCTCTTGCAAGAAATATATTTTTAAATCAAGAAACGCAACAAGCTATCGATGAATGGAATATTAAAAATCCAAATTTAGAATTTCATAGTAGCTTCAGACCCTATCTTATTTCAACATTGTCTGAGTTTAATGACTCTAGCATTAGATACCAGCATTATCTCATTAAGAACTTTTTTTTAAGTAAAACATTTAATGAAGGGCCTGATAAAAGAAATCAATTTAATTTCCAGGTGCTTCCGGTTATAGATGTCCAAACCGGATTCGATGCGCTGCAAAATAAAAATATTAATGAGTTGGGTGGAGGCTTGCATGCAAAAATAAACATCAACAATGATTTTACACTAGAAGGAACTGCTATTGGAGGAAATGTTACTTATCCATTCTTTATGGATACTGTTACTAAACAACAATTTCTTATTCCAGGACTAGGAACCGCTTATAAATCCGGCAACTCTTACAATTACTCTAATTTTTCAGGTTACGCTTCATATTCTCCAAACAACATTTTTAATTTTCAGGCAGGGAACGGCAAACATTTTATTGGCGATGGTTACCGCTCACTATTGCTTTCTGATATCGCAAACAATTATCCGTATTTCCGCATTAATACCAATATCTGGAACATTCAATACAATGTGTGGTATACGTGGATGAAAGATATTCCGAATCCCAACAGCTCTAAATCAGGCTTTCAGAACAAATATTCAACCATGCACTACTTAAGCTGGAACGCCCTTAAAGAATTGAACATTTCCTTTTTTGAAAATATTATTTGGCAAGGAAGCGATACTAATCGGGCGAGGGGCTTTGACGTTAATTATCTGAATCCAATTATCATGTACCGTCCGCAAGAATATTCGGTTGGCTCCCCTGATAATGCATTCATTGGTTTAAATATATCCGGAAAAGTTTTTAATTGCCTTAAACTATACGGACAACTTGCTTTAGATGAATTCTTGCTTCGTGAAATCAGAGCAGGAAAGGGATGGTGGGCTAATAAACAAGCTTGGCAAATAGGTTTAAAATATGTTGATGCCTTTAAAGTAAAAGGACTCACCTTGCAGCTTGAACATAATGCCGTAAGGCCTTACACATATACACATGGTTCTGTTCCGCAAAATTATGCACATTACGGTCAGCCCCTTGCCCACCCAATGGGAGCGAACTTTAAAGAATATCTGGGTTTCATTTCGTACCGTAAAAATTTATGGATGCTTTCTTGTCAAGGCGTTTATGCAATTTCCGGAAAAGACAGTACCGGGTCGAATGTCGGAAATAATATTTTTCTGTCTTACACAACAAGGCCTTATGAATATGGCCACAATATAGGGCAAGGTGTAAAAACCACATTCATTCAAAGCGATGTCAGATTTACTTACTTCATTCTGCCACAAATGAATTTAAGGGCTGAATTAGGATACATACAGCGCACAGAAAAAAACGACAAAGGATATGAATTACAAAATCCATATATCTATCTGTCTTTGAAAACCAGTTTCTGGAATTTTTACCGCGACTACTAGTTTAATTAAACAGCTGCTTTAACACTTCAAATGATTTCAGCTCATGAAATCCGGCTACATGAAATTTATACAAAGCCAATAGACATTCAAGAACTTCATTTCTTTCACGACGATTAAATGCAATTTCAAGAACATTATCGCTTAGTATCTTAGAGAACAATTTCGATTGTTCAAGAGTTAATCCTGTTGGGAAACTTAGAGAAACTGGAGTAAACTTTCCTTCTCTCACATCAAAATAACAACTATCCTCATTGTAATTATTGTTTGGCTCAAATCCCAAATATTTACTTAGTTCAAGTAAAAAGAAAATATGAAAATTATTAACCCCCTCCTCTGCTTCATTGAGCCATTTATAAGATTGCGTTACAAAATGATACAATTCTTCATTTGGCAGTTGCTCTTTTATGGTTTTAATTAAGATTTCATTCAGAAACTGCGCGATGGCCAATTTATAATAGTCGCGGCTAATACCCTCATAAATATAGAGTATACTTGATTCAGTTAATTTCTGAACATCGCGGTTTTGTTTAAATATATAACTTAGTTCAACCTGATAAAGCGGTAATATACTGGCGTTTTTAATTTTTGAGTTTGGAGACTTGCCTGTTGCCGCAAAAAAAGTAGTGAGGCCGTGTTGCAAGGTGAATATTTTTAATATGCTTTTTTTGTCGGCATATTTTATATTCTGTAAAACTATTCCCTCAGATTTAAAAAGCATTTTAGTTAAGCACTAACACTTTGGTTACGACAGAAGCCGAACCATCTGCTAATGCACAGTAGGCCAAATAAACCCCTGGTCCAACTTTTTGGCCGTTCAAGTTTTTGACAGGCCATTCTATCTGCCCACCTTGAGATTTCAATTCATAAACAAGATTACCATTAAGATCTGTTATTTTAACAACAGATTCGTCCATTAAACCACGTATGTAAACGCTGCCGTTGTATCCAGGCTTTACAGGATTAGGATATGCGTGAACATTTGTATACTTGTCTTCTCCTTTAACAATAAGCGTTCTATATGATTGCAGCCCTTGATCGGATCCAACAAATATATCTCCGGTAACATCATTATATCCCAAGTCAATTATGGAATTCGAAAACAGCGGGCTATTATCCTGAGTGAAGTGATAAATTTCCTGTTGCCCATCCGGTGAAAAACAAAAAACACCTGATGCTTCGGTGCCTATCCATTTTCTGTTAGCACCGTCAACTACTATTGCTGTTACCTTTTCTGTTTCCAATAAAATTTGTACGTGAGAGTCTTGCGTAATAAGTATTTGCTGACAATCAAAATTACCCCCGCCAAAAACATTTTCCGGATTATAAAAAACCGCGACTCCTTTAGAGGTGCCGATCCAAATGTGCCCATCAAGATCTTCTGCAATAGAAAAAACATACAAATCAGGTAACTTGCCAAAACCCTCCTGTGTTGTTAAGAATTTAAAGTTAGAAGAACTAGGGGCGGCAAAATTATTGTTCTTATAAACGCCTATTCCATTTCCTCTCGGGAATAAAACCCATACCTGCCCGTTTTTATCTGCTAATACCCGTCCAACATAGGGCGAAATTGAGGAAAAATTAAAATTCTGAAAAGTTCCATTCGCCTTTCTTACAGTCAAAAAGTTTTGAACGTCACTGCCTCCTATCCACAAATTTCCGGCATCATCCATCGACAATCCCGCCACCCTATGCCAATACGGAAATGCAGGTAAGCTAGGGATTGTTGCATTAATGCTATTATGTACTTTAACGAGTTGTCCGTTTTTATACTCGCATAAACCCTGTATCCAGCTTGATGTCCAAAAACGACTCGGGTCTTTACGGTCTTGTAAAACCTGACAGTAATCTAAAATGGTATCGGCAACACTTTCTTTATAATACTTCCATTCATCATCTTCATAAATATTAATGCCTTCTCTTGAATATTTTGAAGTTCCTGTTTCGTCTATTTTAGTTGGAGCAACCAATACTTTTCCATCATAAATATCAATACAACTAACATAATTACTATGGGCGCCATTAATGTTAATTTTTTCATTAGGATAAAAAGGATAAGGGCCTGAACTTTTAATAAAACCATTCGAATGATCCGCTATCCAATATTTTGATTGACTAAATTCAGGGTAAACATCTCTAATTCCTGCATAGCCAAAACCATATTGAGTGATATAAGCGATCCGTTGTTCTGATGGATTAAACACCTCGTATCCGTTTTGTTCTAATAATGTTAAATGATTTCCTGCAGGAAAAAGTTTTGTAATGTAGTACGGGAAAGTTTTGATTGTATCTTTTTGCCAAACACCTGTCGAAGCTGTATAACTATAAAGCGTATCTTGATTAACGGTGCCATTAGCGGTGTATGGCGAAAAGTTAACCACTAGTCTGTTTTTGTATTTAACTATTCCGTTGTAGGTACCGGGAGGAACTGTTGGAACTACGCTCCAGCTTTGAAAATTATTAAGCAAACTTGAAGTTTTTGCCTTCAATAATCCGCCGCTCGTTGCGGCAATTAAAGTGCTGTCAGTATATTCTAACTGATAAACATTAATGTATGAACCGCCGGGCCCAATGTAATAGGTATCTTTAATTTCTAATTTCTCAGTGTCAAAAACAACTATTCCAAATCCGCAAGATAAGTAAGCAATATTGTCTTTAAAAACAACTTCATTAATATTTTTTTTACCTGTAATACTTTTTCTTTTAATATCGGAGAAGTTATAGAAGGTGCCATCTTTTAAGACATCAATGTTTGCATTACTATAAATTATTAATAATGTATTATTATACGGATTATATCTCAGCAAATGTATACCAATATCAGATAGTCCATTAGCTTTAGTGATCCTTTCTATTGAATTGTCTGAATTATTATACTTCACTAGTCCGGCACCGTTAGAAACATAAACATCATCTCCTATTTTGGTAACCGAATTGCATGAGTTATAGCTTAAGTGGTCTTTCCATTCGCCAATCCTTACTTGTGAAAAAGCAATTGAACAGATTAATATCAATATAACTGATAGTACTCTTTTATTCATAACTTAAAAACGCAAAACCATTTAATTTATTATAAAAGTAGCTCAAATAAATGAATTATCTTTGCGTCATGGTCCCGTAGTTCAACTGGTCGCGAGGTTTTCACTCGCGATGGCGAGTTTGCCTCGCCAATAGAATTATTGTACTTAAAAAGAGTTCTTTTAATGTATGGGTCCCGTAGTTCAACTGGATAGAATGACAGATTCCGGTTCTGTTGGTTGTGGGTTCGAATCCCGCCGGGATCACCAAAAGCAACTATAAATAAAAAAGCTTCACTAAAATGAAGCTTTTTTATTTTACTGTATAAAAACAAAAAAACCCTGGTAAACCAAGGCTTTTAAGCTCCTTCTCCTGGGCTCGAACCAGGGACCCCGTGATTAACAGTCACGTGCTCTAACCAGCTGAGCTAAGAAGGAATGTTCCCAAACTGGGGGTGCAATATTACTACGTATTTTGTAAATAAACAATATCTTTGGCAAAATTTTTAACCAAATAACCCATGAGCTTATTAGTTGTAGGTACTGTTGCATTCGACGCCATTGAGACCCCTTTCGGGAAAACCGATAAAATTGTAGGGGGCGCAGCCTCATATATTTCATTAGCAGCTTCATATTTTTATAAAAACATTAACCTGGTTTCAGTAATAGGTGATGATTTTCCCCAAGAATTTTTGGACATTTTAAAGAAACAGGGCACAAATCTGGACGGTTTGCAAATAAAAAAGGGTCAAAAATCGTTTTTTTGGTCAGGAAAATATCACAATGACCTTAACACCAGAGACACCCTTGATACACAGCTAAATGTTTTAGCCGATTTTGACCCTGTTGTTCCGGAATCAGCTTTATCGCCCGAATTTTTAATGCTTGGGAACCTTGTGCCTGCTGTACAGCAAAAAGTAATCGCTCAGCTAAAAACGCGTCCAAAATTAATAGTGCTTGATACTATGAACTTTTGGATGGATATTGCCCTTAATGATTTAATAGCAACAATTAAAATGGTTGATGTTTTAACCATTAATGATTCAGAAGCGCGACAATTATCAGGAGAATATTCGTTAGTAAAGGCCGCGCAGAAAATATTACAAATGGGGCCAAAAGTTTTAGTGATTAAAAAAGGTGAGCATGGCGCACTTTTATTTAATAATGAAGAAGTTTTCTTTGCGCCGGCACTTCCGTTAGAAGAAGTTTTCGACCCAACAGGAGCCGGCGATAGCTTTGCCGGAGGCTTTATTGGCTATTTAGCTAAAACCAAAGATATTTCATTTGATAACATGAAAAGGGCTATCATTTTCGGTAGTGCAATGGCTAGCTTTACAGTCGAAAAATTCGGTACTGAGCGCCTAATCGGACTTAGTGAATCGAACGTTAACGACCGTGTTCAGGAATTCGTTGAACTGGTTCAGTTCGACCTTGCGTAAACCTAGTTTGTAACAAAAAACGGAACGAAAAATTCGGCTTTATTATTTCTTTTCAATAAAGAACCAGCTTGGTTTTATTGTAACTCTGTCTTTCAGCTTATATTTTTCAACAGCATGTTTTCTGATATGTTCTGCCGCCTCTTCAACACTGTCAGTTACAATAAATAATTTCAAATCCTCTATCGAAATTGTGCCCTCCTCGAGCATGTGTTCGAAGTGTTTTTGTAACTCCGCATGAAAGTGTTTTCCAAATAAAACAACAGGGAAATGCTTACTTTTTTTAGTTTGAATTAAAGTAACTGCCTCAAAAAATTCATCTAACGTACCATACCCGCCCGGCATTGCTATAAATGCATATGAATATTTAGATAGCAAGACTTTTCTCACAAAAAAATAGTCAATGATCACCCATTTGTCCAAATATGGATTTGCCTTTTGTTCTCTTGGCAATTTGATGTTACAACCCACGGATCTTCCTCCAACTTGCTTCGCCCCTTTGTTAGCCGCCTCCATCAAACCCGGGCCCCCTCCTGTCATTACAGTGAATCCCATTTCAGCTAAAGCAGCGCCCATTTTGCATGCTTGCTCATAATATTCATGGCCTTCATTGTATCTTGCAGAACCGAAAATAGTGGCACAAGGTCCTAAAAAATGAAATGCTCTAAAACCTCTGATAAAATCACGCAAAACTTTTAATGTGAAAATAAATTCGCTTAATCGCGAATGAGGTCCTTCAAAAAAATATCTTTCACCTCCATTTTTAGAATTTATACCGTTTTCCTGCATTGCTGCGAAAGTAAAAAATTAAATAAGAATAAAATTAAAACCAACCACCTTCTTTTCCTAAATCCCGTCTGTTCCTCTTTGTTGGACGGCCGCTTCCCTTCTCTTGTTTTATATTCATTGTAAAAAAAGCCCTATCCGCTTTCTCTGCTTTTTCAATAACCGGCGTGTGGTCGTAATAATGCTGCTTAGCAATTTCGGAACTTCCCCTTTTATCAATTAATGATTTTACTTCAATAATTTTTTTATTCTGTGGCGAAATAGTTATTGAATAAACATCTCCTATTTTAACTGCTCTCGAGGGCTTTACATTATCATTATTTAATCTTACTTTGCCGCCTTTTATTGATTCGGCAGCAAGGGTCCTCGATTTAAAAATGCGAATGGCCCACAGGAAAGTATCTATTCGGATTT
>Ga0154020_10011335_pt1 | contig 10165 bp, 11 predicted proteins | sample Klosneuvirus_201_FD_109709 | JGI IMG/M metagenome (GOLD analysis project Ga0154020, IMG submission 109709) | Active sludge microbial communities from wastewater, Klosterneuburg, Austria - Klosneuvirus_20160825_MG | ecosystem: Engineered > WWTP > Aerobic digester > Activated sludge | place... | reverse complement strand
GCCAATACGCCGATCCGCGAGTGGCTCCATTACGGCGATCACGCCGTGGCGCCATTACGCCGGTCAGCAGGTGGCGCCTACATGCCGATCACCGAGTGGCTCCAATATGCCGGTCGGTGACAACGGGACGCAGCGTGGCGCCGTCGCGGTGCAAGGGCTGGCTGCGAGGCAGCGCGGGCGACAGGTCGAAGCTACCCGGCAGGTCCCGCCACTGCGGCAGGTAGGCCAGCGTCCACAGGTCGTTGTCCTCGTGCAGGGTGCCCAGTTGCACCTGGTTGATGAAGAGGTTCAGCCGCCGACCGGCCGCAGGCAGCACCGGCGGCTCTTCAGGCGCCTCGGCGGCTCGGTCAGACATCGGAGTTGGCCTTGGAAGACGCCGTGCGGCGTGCCTGGGCCTTGCCCATTTCCACCTGAAACGCCGAGGCGTCAACCGGCGTCAGCTCCAGGCCGACCTTGATGCCCAGACGCTGCAGCATCTGCAACACCTTGCCCATCTGCACGGTCGCCTTGCCGTTTTCCAGGTCGGTCATGAACTGCTTGCTCACGCCGGCGGTCTGGGCGAAATCGTCGATGCGAATGCCCGCGCGCTTGCGCAGCGTTCGAATCGCAATGCCAGCGTCCAACACGGAGGTCAAAGGGATGTTCATGAACGTTCCTATCTTCACAGGAATTTTTACGCACTCAAGTCCGTCGGCAAACTGAATTCCTATTTTCGGAGGAATTTGCTGCTAGACAATGGTTCGAGTGACTGACGTTCCTGATAAACCAGGAATTGATGGTGGTGCAGATGCAGGAGTGCCGTCAGATCCTGTGGACGGAGGAACAGCCAAAGTGACCGGCCCACCCCGCTCACCATGCCACTCATTCGGAGACCGACCGGGGTGACGCCGCTCCCGTGCGCCACACTGCCGCCATGAGCACCCTGCCCCCCTGCCCCCAGTGCCAATCGGCCTACACCTACGAAGACGGCGCGCAGCTCGTCTGCCCGGAATGCGGCCATGAGTGGTCGGCGCAGGCCGACGCGAGCGCCGCGGCCTCCCCACCCGATGACGGCGCGCGCGTGGTGCGCGACGCGGTCGGCAATGTGCTGCAGGATGGCGACACGGTCACCGTGGTCAAGGACCTGAAGGTCAAGGGCTCGTCCCTGGTGGTGAAGGTCGGCACCAAGGTCAAGAACATCCGCCTGGCCGAGGGTGACCACGACATCGACTGCCGGATCGACGGCGTGGGGGCCATGGGTTTGAAGTCGGAGTTCGTCAAGAAGGTCTGAGCCCAGGCCAAGCCACCACCGCCATGCACCGCGCCCCACCCCAGCTGCTGCTGCGCGAGATGTTCGACGCCGCGGTGGCCGCAGCCCAGCCGGCGCTTTGCCTGCCACCCCAGCTGCCGCGCCCGCAGGAGCTCGTCGGCGGCCGCTTGATCGTCGTGGGCGCCGGCAAGGCCGCGGCGGCCATGGCGCAGGCGGTCGAGGCGCATTGGCAGGAATCGGACGGGCCGCTGTCGGGCCTGGTGGTGACGCGCTACGGCCACGGCGTGCCCTGTGAGCGCATCGAGGTCATCGAGGCCGCCCACCCGTTGCCGGACGCCGCCGGCCTGGCCGCCGCGCAGCGCCTGCTCGAACAGGTGCAGGGTCTGCGCCACGAGGACCTGGTGCTGTGCCTGCTCTCGGGCGGCGGCTCGGCGCTGCTGCCGGCGCCGCTGGGCGCGCTCAGCCTGCTTGAGAAGCAGCGCATCCATGCCGCGCTGCTGCGCAGCGGCGCCAGCATCGGCGAGATGAACTGCGTGCGCCGCCATCTCTCGGCCCTCAAGGGCGGGCGCCTGGCCGCCGCCTGCCACCCGGCGCGCGTGCTCACGCTGGCCATCTCCGACGTGCCGGGCGACCGGCTGCTGGACATCGCCTCGGGGCCGACGGTGGCCGACCCCAGCACGTGCGCCGACGCGCTGGCCATCGTGCAACGCTACCGGATCGAGCTGCCGAGCGCCGCGCGGCAGTTGCTGGAGAGCGGCGAGGGCGAATCGATCAAACCCGGCGACCCGCGCCTGGCGCGCAGCGAGTACCGCCTGATCGCTACGCCGCAGCTGGCGCTCGAGGCGGCCGCGCGGGTCGGCCGTCAGGCCGGCTGGGCGGTACACATCCTGGGCGACGCGCTGGAGGGCGAGGCGCGCGAGCTGGGCCGCGCGCTGGGCGGCATGGCGCTGCAGGTGGCGCGGCGCGCCCAGCCCTTCGCGCCGCCCTGCGTGCTGCTGTCGGGCGGCGAATCGACGGTGACGGTGCGCGGCCGCGGCAGGGGCGGGCGCAACGTCGAGTTCCTGCTGGCGCTGGCCCTGGCGCTCGAAGGGCAACCCGGCGTCCACGCACTGGCGGCCGACACCGACGGCGTCGACGGCCTGGAGGAGATCGCCGGCGCGCTGCTGGCCCCCGACACCCTGGCGCGCGCCGCCTCCTTGGGCCTGCGGCCGCGCGCGTTCCTGGACGACAACGACGGCCACGGTTTCTTCGGCGCGCTGGGCGACGCCGTCCTCACCGGGCCGACACGCACCAACGTCAACGACTTCCGCGCCATCCTCATCGACGCCGCCTGAGGGGCGCCCGCCGCCGCTCCGCTCAGAGCATGCCGAGTGCGCGCGGCAGCGCCAGGCTCAGCGCCGGCCAGTAGGTCACGCCGACCAGGAACACCAGCATGGTCAGCAACCAGGGCCAGGTGGCGACGGTCAGCTCGGTGATGCCCATCTTGGTGATGCCCGATGCCACGTAGAGGTTCAACCCGACCGGCGGGTGGCACATGCCCACTTCCATGTTGACCACCATGATGATGCCGAAGTGCACCGGGTCGATGCCCAGCTTGATGGCGATGGGGAACAGGATGGGCGCCAGGATCAGCACGATGGAGCTGGGCTCCATGAAGTTGCCGGCCGCCAGCAGCAGGAAGTTGGCGATCAGCAGGAAGCCGATCACGCCCACGCCGGTGCCGATCATGGCGTCGGCCATCGCCTGCGGAATGTTCTCGTGCGTCATCAGGAAGCTGAACAGCACCGCGTTGGTGATGATGTACAGCAGCATCGCGCTCATATTGGCGCTGGACAGCAGCACCTTGGGCACGTCCTTGAGGCCCAGGTCCTTGTAGATGAAGACCGCGGTGACGAAGGCCCACACCGCGCTCATGGCCGCGGCCTCGGTGGGCGTGAAGAGGCCGCTGTAGATGCCGCCCATCACGATGACGATCAGCAGCAGGCCCCAGATCGACTCGCGCAGCGCCTTGCCGCGCTCGCCCCAGCTGGCCTTGGGCTGGCGCGGGTAGTTGAACTTCTTCGCGCGGTACCAGGTGGTGAAGCCGAGCATGAAGGCCAGCAGCAGGCCCGGCACCACGCCGGCCATGAAGAGCGCACCCACCGAGGTGTTGGTGGACACCGAATACATCACCATCACGATGGAGGGCGGGATCAGGATGCCCAGCGCCCCCGAGGTGGTGATGACGCCGGCGCCGAAGCGCTTCGGGAAGCCCGCCTTGACCATGGCCGGCAGCAGGATGGAGCCGATCGCCACCACCGTGGCCGGGCTGGAGCCCGACACCGCCGCAAACAGCGCGCAGGCCAGCACGCCGCCCAGGCCCAGGCCGCCGTACCAGTGCCCGACCATCGAGGTGGCGAAGCGGATCATCCGTTTGGCCACCCCGCCGTGGGTCAGGAAGTTGCCGGCCAGGATGAAGAAGGGGATCGCCATGATCTCGAACTTCTCGATGCCGGTGAACAGCTTCAGGGCCACCGATTCGATGGGCACCTGCGTCATGGTGAACAGAAAGGTCAGGACCGTCAGGCCCAGCGAGATGCTGATCGGCATGCCGGTCAGCATCAGGACCAGCAGCAGGCCGAAGATGATGGCGGTGCTCATGCTCAGCGCCCCTTGGGATGGAGGTTGTCGTCCATGCGGTAGATGGCGTCGGATTCCTCCTCCAGCCCCTCCACATGGCCATGGTCGTGGTGCGGCAGCTCACCGGTGCGGAAGTAGCTCCAGGCCACCTGCAGGAAGCGGAAACACATCAGCGAGGAACCGAGCGGGATGGCCGAGTAGACGATCCAGGTCGGCCACTCCAGGTCGGGCGTGGTCGGCCCCTCGAAGAGCCCCTCGGTGCCCGCACCGAAGGCCGTGAAGAAGGCGTAGTGCGCGCCGTTCTCCCAGACGAAGCGCGCGCCCAGCGTGCCGACGATGCCGGTGAACAGCGCGCCCGACAGCAGCCCGAAGAGGATGAAGTGCCGGCGCACGCCCTCGCTCAGGCGGTTGATCAGCACGTCCACGCCGACGTGGATGCCGGTGCGCACACCGTAGGCGGCGCCGAACTTGGCCATCCAGACGAACAGGATGATGCAGAGCTCCTGCGCCCAGCCGAAGTTGAGCTGCAGCAGCCAGTCCTGCAGGCCCGGGATGGCCACGCCCGATAAGTAGCGGTGCACCACCGCGGCGAAGATGATGAGGGTGGCCGCGCCGATGAGCAGCGTGATCAGCCACTCCTCCAGGCGGTCGAGCAGTTTGCCGAGCATGCTGCCTCCAGCGACGGGGAAGGAAAGCGGCCCGCCACTGCGGGGAGCGACGGGCCGCGGGTCAAGGGCTGCGGATCAGAGCTTCGACGGGTCGAAGCCGGTTTCCTTGTAGACCGTGTCGATGATGTCCTTGCCGATGCGCGAGGCCATCTCCTCGTGCACCTTGACCATCGCCTTCTTGATGGCCAGGCGCTCGGCCGGCGTGGGCTGGTAGACGGCGGTCTTGCCGCTGGCCTTGACCTTCTCCAGCGCCGCGTCGTTCTCTTCCTTGGCGATCTTGTTGGCGTAGACCGTCGACTCCTGCATGGCCTTCTCGAGCTGGCCGCGCACGTCGGCCGGCAGGCCGTCCCAGAACTTCTTGTTGGTGATGACCGCGTAGCCCAGGTAGCCATGCTCGGTCAGGCTCATGTGCTTCTGCACCTCGTGCATCTTCTGCGTGAAGAGGTTGCTGTGCGGGTTCTCGGTGCCGTCCACCACGCCGGTCTGCAGCGCCTGGTAGACCTCGGAGAAGGCCATCACCTGCGGCAGCGCGCCCACCGCGCGCATCTGCGCTTCCAGCACCTTGCTGGACTGGATGCGCATCTTCAGGCCCTTGAAGTCCTCGGGGTTCTTCAGCGCCTTGTTGGCACTCATGCTCTTGAAGCCGTTGTCCCAGAACGCCAGGCCCTTGATGCCGCGGCCCTCCAGCTTGCCCAGCAGCTGCTGGCCGACCTTGCCCTGCGTCACGCGGTGCAGCTCGTCGTAGTTGTCGAAGATGAAGGGCAGGTCGAAGACCTCGAACTCCTTGGCGCCCAGCGGCCCGAACTTGGCCAGCGAGGGCGCCAGCATCTGCACCGCCCCCAGTTGCAGGGCCTCCATCTCTTCCTTGTCCTTGTAGAGCGTGCTGTTGGCGTAGACCTCCACCTTGACCTTGCCGCCGGTCAGTTCGGCGGCGCGCTTGGCGAAGAACTCGGCCGCCTTGCCCTTGGGCGTGTCGCCCGCCACCACATGGCTGAACTTGACGACGAGCGGCGCCTGCGCGAGCGCCAGCAGCGGGGAGGCGGCGAGCGCCGAGGTGGCCAGGGCGACGAGGGAGCGGCGAAGCAGGGACATGGCGTTCTCCGGACAGGGCAGTGAAAGGATGGAGCGCATTCTTGGCACGCGGGGCGCGCCCGACCAGTTGTGGTTTTCCACATTTCGCGCCGCGCCCGTCCGGTCCCTCTTTAGAGTCCGCCCCATGCCCGACCTGCGCCGCTGGAGCTGGACCCTGCCGCTGTGGCTGACGCTGCTGTTCGTCGCCGCGGTGCTGCTGTGGGCGCGCGCCGACGAGGCCGCCGAGCGCGAGGCCGAGCGCCAGACCCTGGCGGCCGACGCGCTGTCGGCGGCCTCGCAGCTGCGTACTCAGCTTGCCGAGGAACAGCGCCAGCTGCGCGCGCTGGCCGAGCGCCTGCAGGGCGGCGAACCCGCGCAACTGGCCGGCGAGCCGCTGCTGCAGCAGGGCCTGGCCGGGCTGTGGGTCGGCGTCACCTGGCTCGACGACAGCCTGCGCGAGCGGGCCTCCGAGCCACGCCCGCCACGGCCACGCCGCGAGGGTCTGCTGTCGCTGCACCTCAGCGAGGCCGTGCCGCAGGGCGGCGGCCGGCTGGTGCTGCGCTTCGACGCCGCACGATTGCTGCAGCGCGGCGTGCCCTGGTGGCTGTCGCGGCGATATGACGTGCAGCTGGTCGACGCCGCCGACCAGGTCATCGCCAGCCTGGTCAACGCGCCGGTGCGCGTCGCCTCGCAGCAGCGCCCCAGCCACCGCGTGCCGCTCGACGACGGCAGCGACGCCCTGCTCGAACTCACCCTGCGCGAACCGGCCCCGCCCGGGCTGCGCCCGCTGGCCTGGGTGCTGATCGGCGGTTTCCTGCCGCTGTCGGTGGCGGCCAGCCTGCTGCTGCGCCGGCAGATGCGCCGCGTGATGGACGCCCAGACGCGCTGGCGCAACGAGGCCGCCTGGCGCGCCGCGATCGAGGACTCGGCCCTGGTCGGCCTGCGCGCCCGCGACGCCGAAGGGCGGCTGCTGAGCGTCAACCGCACCTTCTGCGAGATGGTGGGCTTCGAGGCCGAGCAGCTCGTCGGCCGCGCCCCGCCCATGCCCTACTGGCCGCCCGACGCACTGGCCGAGGTGATGCAGCGCAGCCAGCGCAACCTCGAGGGCGGCGCGCCGCGCGAGGGCTACGAGGCGCGCTGGCGCACCGGCAGCGGCCGCGACATCGACGTGCTGGTGTTCGAGTCGCCGCTGATCGACGCGCGCGGGCTGCAGATCGGCTGGCTCGGCACCGTGCTCGACATCACCGAGCGCAAGCGCCTGGCCGAGCGCGAGGCGCGCCAGGTCGAGGCGCAGGCGCAGGCCGCGCGCCTGACCATGCTGGGCGAGATCGCCTCCACGCTGGCCCATGAGCTGAACCAGCCGCTCAGCGCCATCGCCAGCTACAACGCCGGCGTCATCAACTCGCTGCAGCGCCTGGGCGTGCAGGACGAGCGCGTGCTCGCCGCGCTGCAACGCCTCGGCGAGCAGGCCGCGCAGGCCGGCCGCGTGGTGCAGCGCATTCGCCAGTTCCTGACGCGCCGCGAGCCGCAGCGCGAGGTCGTCGCGCTCAATCCGATCGCCCAGGACGCCGTGCGCCTGCTGCACAAGGAGCTGACGCAGCGCGCGATCGAACTGCAGCTGCAACTGGACCCGGCGCTGCCGGCCGTCGAGGCCGACGCGGTGCTGATCGAGCAGGTGCTGGTGAACCTGCTGCGCAACGCCGCCGACGCGCTGCGCGAGCGCGCCGCGCCGCGCCGCATCGTGCTGCACAGCCAGCGGGTCGGCGGCTTCGTGCGTGTGGACGTCGACGACAACGGCCCCGGCCTGGCCGGCCGCACGCCCGAGCAGCTCTTTGCGCCCTTCTACAGCACCAAGGCCGAGGGCATGGGCATGGGCCTGGCCATCTGCCGCAGCATCGTCGAGGCGCACCACGGCGCCTTCGACGCCGGCGCCTCGCCGCTGGGCGGGGCACGCTTTTCCTTCTCGCTGCCATGTCCGAGCTGAGCGTCTACCTGGTCGACGACGAGGAGGCGGTGCGCGACGCACTGGCCTTCCTGCTGCAATCGCGCGGCCTGCGCGTGCAGGCCCACGCCAGCGGGGCGGAACTGCTCGCCGCACTGCCGTCGCAACCCCAGGGCGTGTTCCTGCTCGACGTGCGCATGGAGGGCCTGAGCGGGCTGCAACTGCACGAGGCGCTGCTGGCGCGCGGCATCCGCAACCCGGTGCTCTTCCTCACCGGCCACGGCGACATCCCGATGGTGGTCAGCAGCCTGAAGAAGGGCGCCTTCGACTTCCTTGAGAAGCCCTATGCCGACAACGCGCTGGTCGACCGCATCGAGCAGGCGCTGGCCGTGGCCGCCGCCATGTCCACCCAGGACGCGCGCAGCGCCGAGCGCGCCGCCCGCCTGGCCAGCCTGACCGAGCGCGAACGCGAGGTCATGCAGCGCGTGGCCGCCGGCAAGCTCAACAAGGTGATCGCCGACGAGCTGCACATCAGCATGCGCACGGTGGAGGTGCACCGCGCACGCGTCTTCGCCAAGCTCGACGTGGGCTCGGCCGCCGAGCTGGCGACGCTGCTGGCGGGCGCGGGCTGATCTCGCCCGGCAACGGCCGGATCCCGGGCAGCAGCGCCTCAGTCCCGCCCCTCGCAGCGTGCAGCGCCAGCCTCCTCGCCCACGACCCGCGGGCAGTGGCGCGCCACCATCGCATCGATGGCCGCGGCGACCCGCTTGGGCTGGCTGCGCTGCAGGTAGTGGTCGTCGCCGGGCAGGTGCTCGATGCCTTCGAGCGCGACCAGGCGCCCCCAGTCCTGCCAGAGGCGTGCCACCATCTCGGCAAAGGCTCCCTGCTCGGCGAGCGCAAAGCGGCTGCGGCGCAGCAGCACGGCCGGCGGCGCGTCCGGGCCACGCGGCGGCAGGCGGTCCAGACAGTCGGTCTGGGCGTCGAACTCGTCGCGCATCACCCCACTGAATGCGCTGCTGCGCAACGCGCGCACCAGCACCGCGGTGCCCGGCGCCTCCTGCTGCAGGCGCGCCCAATGCTCGGGGTGCGTGGGCTCCAGCAGCACCAGGCCGGCCACCTCCTGCGGATACAGGCGCGCGAAGGCGTGCTGGTAGAGCCCACCGATGGAGTGGCCCACCAGCAGATAGGGCGGCCGCACCCCGGCGGCCTGCAGGGTGCCGTGCAGCTCGCGGGCCACGGTGCAGGCATCGCGCGGCGCGCTGGCGCGCGGGCTGTCGCCGTAGCCGGGGCGGTCGTAGGTCCAGACCCGGTGGCGCTCGCTGAGCAGCGGGATCAGTTCAGCCCAGGTCGTGTGCGAGTCGCCGAGTCCGGACTGCAGCACCAGGGTCGGGCCCGGTCCCTGCCCGACGCGCAGCTGGGCGAGGCGCTGCCCGCCCAGCTGCACCGTCTGGGTCGGCGGCAGGCTGGCGCAGGCTCCGAGCAGCAGCGCCAAGCCGGCGGCGAGGACTCGGATGCGAGCGGGACGGGCGGGGTGTTTCATGCGGGCAGCGGACATGGCGGGCGTCGCGCATCTTGACGCCGGGCCATGAAGCGGTCGTGAAGCGTGGCCCCTGTCTCGGCGGGGCGCGCGCGCCAGAACGCCGGCCTCTCAGCCGCGAAGCGCAAGGGCGCGCACGGGCGCCGCCAGCGCCACGGCGTCGGCCAGGGCCGCCACCGCGCCGATCACCAGCAGCGCGGGGCTGCCGAGCCGAAGGGCCAGCTCGGGCAGCTCGGCCAGGGTGCCCACGGCGTGGCGCTGGCGCTCGGTGTGCGCGGCGTGCACCACCGCCGCCGGCGTCTGCGCCGGCAGGCCGGCCGCCTGCAGCTGCTGCACGATGTGGGCGCAGCGCGCCACGCCCATATAGACCACCAGGGTCAGGCCGCAGCGCGCCAGCAGCGCCCAGTCGGGCTCCGCGCAGCCCTCGCCGGGGTGGCCGGTGACGAGCACCACGCCGGGGCTGGCGCGGCGGTCGGTGACCGGGATGCCGGCCGCCGCCACGCCGGCGATGCCGCTGGTCAGTCCGCTCACCACCTCGACCTCCAGACCGGCCGCACGCAGCGCCGTCACCTCCTCGCCGCCGCGCCCGAACACGAAGGGGTCGCCGCCCTTCAGGCGCACCACCCGATGGCCGGCGCGCGCCTCGCGCAGCATCAGCGCGTGGATGAAGCCCTGGTCCGTCGAGATGCAGCCGCCGCGCTTGCCCACGCGCAGCAGGCGGCCCTTGACGAGGGCGAGCACGCGCGCGTCGATCAGGTCGTCGGCCAGCACCACGTCGGCGGCCTCGATGCGCTTGAGCGCACGAACCGTGAGCAGCTCGGGGTCGCCGGGGCCGGCGCCGACCAGGCTGACCGGATGCAGTTCCTTGTTCATGCTCGCTCCTGCGCCACTTCCTTGGCGATGCGCCGCAAGGTCGGCAGGCAGCTGCCGCACTGCGTACCGCACTTGAGTTCGGCCTGGAGACCCTCCAGGCCGGCAGGTTCGGACGGGTCGGAAGGGCCGGAGCGGCGACGCCGCAGGCAGCCCCGGATGGCGTCCTCGCGCACGCCGAAGCACAGGCAGACCTGCGGCGCGGGCGG
>Ga0154020_10011334_pt1 | contig 10166 bp, 8 predicted proteins | sample Klosneuvirus_201_FD_109709 | JGI IMG/M metagenome (GOLD analysis project Ga0154020, IMG submission 109709) | Active sludge microbial communities from wastewater, Klosterneuburg, Austria - Klosneuvirus_20160825_MG | ecosystem: Engineered > WWTP > Aerobic digester > Activated sludge | place... | reverse complement strand
TCAGGAAACAGCGGATTCTCGAGTTCAAGTTACGCTGGCGGTTCTTCGACTGACGTCAGCGGGTTTGCCCTCGATGGTGAAAAAAGCGAGGAAGGCGAGAGCCGGGTCGTGGACGGGCAGCCTTAGGCTTGCGCTTGTTGGGGCTGCGATTCGGTCGATTCAGCAGCCTTCATCCATTCGGCTGCTAATGGGACAATTTCGCGGTGAGATTGCTTGCCAAAAATTAGGTCGGCGTGGCCAAAATCCTCCCGGTGACCGCTGTCGCGTCCGACCGTGACCATGCGTTTTTGTTTGGCACCGATGTGTTTATGTGTCAGCCGCACCGCGTCAGGGGGACACTGGCGGTCCCGGCTGCCGGCGATGGAAAAGATCGGTGTGGTGATTTTACCGAGCAAGTCAAAATACCGCATGCCGTTACTGGTGCCTGATCTGAGTCCACCCCTATCAAACAATGTCGACAACTGAACCAACATTCTGGTCGACATGCCGTCAAAGCCACTGGCTGCGAGACGCCTGAACGTCCGCGGATCAGTATTTGCGGGCCAGACAATGATCTTTTCGAGGGGGTTGGCGATGCGACCTGCGAAAGGTATGGTCGCGCGAATAAGAGGCGCGATCTGGACCATGGGGATGGTGGGAGCCAGAAACCGCAGGCTTTTTACCCAGCGAAAGAACGATTTGGAATGGCTGTAGTCCAGTGCCGCACCGAGCATGACGGCAGAGGCGATTTTTTTGGCTGGCATGTGCCCGAGTGTATCGTCGTCACTCAGGCCGAGGTACACATACCCCAGGATCCCACCCATGCTAAAGCCAATCCAGTGCACCTGGGGTGCCTGGGTTTGTTTAAGCACGAGATCAATCGCCGCAGGAAGGTCTAGTTTTACGAGAGTGTCGAGATCCCAGTGGCACCCCTTGTTTCTGGAAAAGAACCGCGCTTTCTCGCTGCGGCCATGACCGCGCAAGTCCAGCACCCAAACCTCCCTTCCCGTGGCGGCGAGAGCCCTTGCAAAGGAGTATTTGCTCGATATGTCGAATGTCAGCGAGTTTGCTCCCAAGCCGTGACAGCAAATCACGGGTAGCTGACTGGGGTCTGGTTTGGCAGATCGATACCGGGAGAGAGCCAGCCGCCACCCATCGGAAGTCTGTGCAAAGTGAACCTCATCCGGCCTCGACTCAGCAAAGTAATATTGCCGCCAGACCCAGTTCCAAATAGTGGTCACGCCGATTGAGGAAAAAATTAAAAATAGCAGCTTCATCTCTTGCCCCAGAAACAAGGACTATGGATTCTTCATCAGCAAGCGTTCGGCATTTTGCCCCAGATCAGTCCCGACGTTGATCACGGCAGCTTTTAAAGGCTTGCCGCGTAAAGCACCGCAGCTATGAGTCGTTGTAAATCTTCCGGTGTTGATCGCGACGTTGCCAAGCAAAATTTGTGCATATTTGAGGGGCGACGTGACGGCACTTGCGCCGGTGATCAGGCGTTGGTCCAGAGGATTTTTGCCCGAAGCGCGCAATGGGTCGGATTCTTCGATGCTTCGTATCACCGATGAGGTGCAATGCATGCCGGGAATATTGTAAGTTGGCTTGGTATCATAGGTGTTTTTCCACCACTTCCGAATGGTCGCGGCGTGTTCCTTGCTGATGGAAACCGGGACTAATAAGACCGTGTGTTCATAAGCCAGGGAGCTTATTGTGGCGCGAACCATGAGGAAATTCACCTCGTCGGTGGAGCGAGCGCCAGGCCATGATTCCGGGTTGTCCCAGTAGGGTCCCCCCTCTGCACTGAGTCTGGTCGCTGATTTTTCTATTGCCTTCGCCGGTCCATAGTCAAAATATTCATCGGCAATGGCGACCCCGGTGTGTCCGACCTCCAGACCCGTTCCGATGGCTGGCAGTTCAATCAGGATATGCATCATTTCGCAGGAATCGTCCGGTTTTGCCTCGGGTAACTCACTGGTTGAACGATAGGTATTCGCTTCGATCCACTGCGCCCGCCATTCCTGCGACATGGCATCGGGGTTGTCGACCCGGTCCCTCGCCGCAAAAAACTCTGCCCCATCCCGATGGTTTGCGGTTTTACAGCCGTTGCTAAGGACAATAGCACAGCAGATGGTCAGTGCGCGGTGCCATGGACGCATGGAATTCCTCGTTTCAGATTTTTCAGGTAATGGACTACTCATACGTTGGAACCGCGAATTTTCCGTTTGCGGCATCGCAACCTGTGGGTTTGTCGAGGCTGCCTGTGGGAGCTTCGAACACCTTGCCGGTAAGCTTGGCATTGTGTGTTTTTGAATTGCCAAACTGCAAAGCAGTGGTCATGACGAAGCTGTCACCAACGGCAGCAGGCATGGTTGTAAAGGTCACTGTGCCCTTGTGGCCAGATAAAGAAGGAGCGGAGCGCAGTGAAATGGAGAATCCAATATTGAAAAACGCGTCATCGTCGCTGATTCCTGTCTGAACAATCGGGGTTTTGTTAGGAAAACCATTGCTGTTTGCAGCAGCGGTGACGCCAGAGCCTGCTGCGGGCTCTGCGCTGGGTTTGGTAAAGGTGAGGTAGTAGGATCCATCCGTGAGCGTCGTCTCGACACAGCGGGGGTCATTCTCCTTGCAGGTATAGCAGGTCCAGGCGATGACTTTCTTGAATTTTAGGTCCTGCTCCGCATTCTCCGTGACTGTGATAATGAGTGATTTGTAGGTGCCAGAACCGTTGTAGACGCCGTAGACAGAGGCCGCCTTAAAAATGTCGCCGCTTTCATCGGTAATCGTTCCCAGTGGATCACCTGTCGGAATGACGACAGAATCGTCGGCTGTGGGCTCGTCGTCCGGCGGGTCTGTTTCCGCGGGGGTGGGTGTTGGCGAGCCTCCGTCGCCACCGATATTTTTTAGCTCTGCACTCTTCTTTTCCATCGCTGCAACGCGGCTTTTGGACTCAGGAGTGCCTTCAGGTGCTACAGCACCAGTGCAGGCGGCAAGGGTCAATGTCACCGTTATAGTGACGGTTGTTAGGATCAAGCACTGCAAGTCTCAAGGCTCCCTGTGCGTTCGGGGCGGACCATCGTCATCGTCGCATGACAGCTCTCTTGTCGGAAGGTGTGAGCGAAAACTTTAGCTGTGATTTAGGTGGCTTAGGATGCATTGGGAGGGGTAGCCCAGGAGAACGGGTGAGGACAGTTGGGAGCCGCATTGCGTCGATATTGGGATTAGCGTTAAAATCATTGAGGAAACCCCCAAATTTAAGGCGTCCCTATATATGCACTTGTCGACCAGGCTATTGATTGCCATCGCGGTTCTCGGTTTCGTCGCGTCTGATTTATTGAGCCCCTCTGGCCTGCCTCGTCTCTATGCCCAAGGTAGTGAAAATTCCGCCGGCGCGAATGCCGACCCTGGCGGTGAGACCCCTGCTAAGAAAAAGCGCAAAAAACGCGTGAAGAAAAAACGCAAAAAGCCTTCAAAAACAGGGAAAACCGATCCTTTAAAACAACCGGAAGGATCCGCGCCTGCTGCCGCGGGAAGTGCGGAAACACCCGGAGCCGAAGGCGGTCAGGCGGCAGCGAAGACAGGAACGGGTGTTCATGCCACTCAGGAGGGAGTCGATGAGCCCTATTCATGGCACATGGCTTTGTTGTCCAGTTTCGGAAAAACCGAGAGAAAGCAGGGTACTGTAAAGAGCGGTCACGCGACTTACAACCTCCAGCTAAAAGCCTTGTATGTCGTGGGAGCGATGTTTGAAGTCGGGCCTGAAATTGAATTTTTTGAGAGCAGCGCCAAGCAGGACGACGTTACCAACAAGAGTAGTGCCTGGATGGCTTCAATAGTCATGGTGGTCAATTTCGGCAATGTCGATTCGGATGTTTACGTACCGTTTCTCGACCTTAAAATAGGGTCGGGCCAAGACACCGACAAGTTTGGGGATTCGACGACGACGTCGAGTTTGACTCAGTATGGTCTCGGATTGGGCCTTCACTGGTTTGTGGACAGCAACGTCGCGTTCACCGGCAGGATGGGTTACAGTGCCGGAACAGCGAAATCCAAGACGAAGGCCGGCGGGGTTACGACCGATGGTGGTGATCCGGTGAAAAGCACCGCCGTTGACTACCTCGATCTTGGGTTTTCCTTGTTCCTCTGACAGGTCTTGATTTGCGGGGCGGATCACGTATTCTCCCGCTCCATGACAGACTTGAGCGCCAGTACAGTTTCATCACAAAAATCTTTGGCGGAAGCCGGATGGCGGCAGTCCCTCGCTTCGGCAGTGCGTTCATTCGATGTTTTGAGTGAGATTTTGGATTTGCCCCTGCACGCATTGGTCGGAGCCGCTCACCGTCAGCAGGCGCATAGCAATTTTCCCTTGTTGGTGCCCCGTAGTTTTGTTGCGCGTATGAGTCGCGGTAATCCCCTGGATCCTCTCCTTTTACAGGTCATGGCGCAATCCGCGGAATCATTGGACGTGAATGGTTTTGTTGCGGACGCGGTTGGGGATCTCGCAGCCCGGACAGGAGCCGGACTACTTCAAAAATACCATGGTCGGGCTCTGCTCATGGTCACGGGCAATTGTGCGGTTCATTGCCGCTACTGTTTCCGCCGCCATTACCCCTACAATCAGGAACCTCGTCGGCTGACCGAATTGGTCCGTGCGCTGGATCCGGTGCGGTCGGACAGCACGATCACTGAAATAATCCTCAGCGGCGGCGATCCGCTTCTGGTCAGCGATGAGAAACTGGAAGGCTTGCTTATGGCCATCGGTCAGATCCCTCACATTAAAAGGGTCAGGATTCATAGCCGGCTGCCGGTAGTTCTGCCGAATCGTATCACCGATCGCCTGATCGGGCTGTTAAAGAGTTCGCGCCTTCGCACATTCCTCGTCGTGCATGCCAATCATGTAAACGAATTGCAACACGACTGCCGTGACGCTATTGAAAGTATGGTAAGTGCCGGAATTCCGGTTTTGAATCAAAGCGTACTGCTTGCAGGTGTGAACGATACAGAAGTGGCCCTGACATCCCTGTGTGAACGACTGATAGATATGGGGGTCATTCCATATTATTTACATCTTCTTGATCGCGTTTCCGGAGCCAGTCATTTTGAAGTTCCGGAAAGCAAAGGACGTGACCTGATAGCGGCTTTGCGGCGCGTGCTCCCCGGTTATGCTGTGCCGCGGCTGGTCCGGGAAGTTGCGGGTGCACCGTCCAAAACGGCTATCGGGTAGAAGCTCCCAATGGTCGCAGCAGCGGATCGCCGAATATAAGATACATGCGGGTATTGTCGTTCATCGAGCCATTAGCATCAGTGATTAGCTTGTTGTTAGCCATCAGTGAAAGGTCTCCTACTGTCGCATCGGGATTTGCCTGGAGCAAAGCAAACAGATTGACGGCAAATCGATGGTTGATGTCCGTATAAGAAGGCTTTGTTGCTGCGATCACTGCCACAGCGCCGCGATGGAGTTCGCCGTTGTTACCTGCAGATTCAGTGGACTTAAAATTTGAATCAGTCTCCGGAGTAACAAGCAGCATGTTTTCCGCCATCGAACGCGAGGACAGATGGAACGCACCGGTGTCACAGGCGATGTTAAAGAACATGGTCAGGCTCTTGTCGGTGTTAGGAAGGTTGTTGACTTGCGTTGAGCCAAACGACCTACCGTCTTTCCCCCAGCCTGACCACGTCGTTGCGCTTCCATGGCCGCGATAATTAACAATGGCGAATCCTTCGCTTATTCGCGACGCAATGGAATCATTGGTCGCGTCCTTGCCGCCGTATTGCGTGTTGAATTCAAATCCCAATGGATTGCTTGCCTTTCGCACAGTCTCCATGTTTGCTGTATATTTTCCCGGATACTCTTCTGCGTGAGCTACCAGCATGACTTTTTTGGAGGCATACCCACTGGAATGGTTCTCCTGATACCGGCTGATCTTGTCGATGATGAGGCGGGCTTCATCGGTATTGGCAGCGGGAATGCGGCCAATACTCACGTCGCTGATGTTGTCGTTTCCTGAAATGTAGCTGTACCATGAGTCGCTTGGGATTTCATTCCAGGTGGCATACCCGACTTTTGACTCATCGCCGACAATCACAACGGCTTCGAGATTTCCTTCCCCATACGTGTTACTGATCAGGGATTTTATACTTGTCGGGGATGTCGTCGGAGCGATCGTTGCGATGGCGAAATTTCGATCCGGATGAATGGTCTTAAGGCGCGAAGCTTCCGATAGCAGGTCGTTTGTAGTGATGATCAGCACATTTCCCAAAGATCCCTTCACCGGGGAAATTTTGAGATCTTTTTGATTTAGTACGAGTGGAGCGATTCGCTTAAACATTTGCTGGGACACGACAACATCACTCAATTCTGTCGGCGCAGCTTGCCCTGCTGTGGTGGGACGGAGTGTGACAGTGATTTTTTGATAAATCACTAGCAGGCGGTTAGCCGGGTCGTAAGCGAATGGACTGACGCTTAACAGCTGCAGATTGGCAGGCCCTATTTTTGCTTCGTCTGCTCCTCCGAATTTCACCGTTGGCAGACCCGCTAACCGCCGGTAGGCCGCCGGGTCAAATGCAAATGGCGCCTTGCGCCCGTCGTCAATGGTGTCGGGTTGGCGTGGCATGATGGTGATATTGCTTATGCGAAGCGGATTTTCCCGCTGGACTTTTACCGAGTACCGGCTGTTGGCGGATACCGCTATCCAACGGTTGATGCGGGGGAGATCCGGTGCGCCGGTCGCGGCCGAATGCGATTCGTCGTGCCACTGAATCGCAGTAAATATTTGTGTTCCAACGCGCGCGGCTTTCGGTGTCATTTTGCTGGCGTCGGTTACGATCGTGATAGTTTTTTGATTGCGCGACGATTGTGTCTCCATGCGAATTGAGATCGGTGCGGCCATGACAGACGGGGTTATGATCACCCATGCCGCCACTACTACCAATGCCGCCCTTACAAATCGCCCATTGGTGCTAAAAGTGCACTGTACTGACATTTGGTGACATTGTTGTGACATAAGTGTCCTTTGGCGTGGGCAATAGGTTGGGTCGATCCAGATTTCATTATACACCCTATAAACGGGGTGATTTGGTAACTCGACTGAGATCAATATTTTTATTAACTGCAAAAATAGTGGATTTTTACAGGAATTTTCCGCTGGATACAGAGGAGCTCATTCCTGAGCGAAGTAAATGGAACGCCTCGTGGAAGTTTTTTGTCTTATAATTGATCGACTGATTTCGCAAAAATAAGTCTGGCAACACCGCTATTACCAGGGAGAGAACTCCGCATGAAAAGACAGTGCCATGCAGTCATTGCGTCTGGAAGCAGGTTTTTTGGAAACATGGCAACGATCACATTGGTCGCTTCTGTTGTTTTGCCTATGACATTCACACTAGGCTCCTGTAAAGAGCGCGGTGCCAGCACGCTACAGAACCGACCGGAAGGTGGGGGAGGTGGCAATTCGCCGACCTGGGTCAGGTCCCCCAAGGAGGGAAAGTTTCTCGACTGCAAGTCGGAATCTGCGATGAAGAAAGATTACCTCGGTCAGTTGCAACGTCACCTCGTCTATGGTGATCTGACACAAGTTCGGCAAGCGGATCCTGTTGGCGCAGATATGTCCACGTTCTATATGGATAACCTGAAAAATATCGGGATCAAGACCAACACCTTTGCTTCGCTGACAGAGGCGAAACTTTTCGATGGCAGCAAAGGGTTTGAGTTCACGGTTGGAACGAAGAAAGTAAAGCCGCAGGCTGGTGACGTACTTTTAAATTTTAGCTTTGGCCAGCCACATCATCCTGGCTATTTCTATTCAAAAAGGGGTATCGCCCACGCGCGCCTCGTCGTCGGCTACAGTCCCCGGGGTGAGCTTTTGACTTTTGACGGCGGCTGGCAGGGCTTTTCGAAATTGAAGCAGGTCCACTCGCAGACGATCTGGCTCAGGCCAAATCCCCGTTATATTAAGCAAGGCGATATCGACCATATCGTTAAATGGGCGAAACTCATGGAACCTGTCCCTTATGACAACACTCTGACCGATGATTGGGCGGAATACCGTTCCCGCCTGCATAAATCACTCGACGGCGGAATGTCACAGGTTCGTGCCCGTGAAAAAGCGCTCAGTGAAGCTAAAACAGAGGGTTTTGCACCAGGTGAATCACCCGATTCTTTTATTCCTCCAAGCGGCATTTATTGCTCGGAAGGAACCGCTGCGATCTTTGCTTACCTCGGGTTTAGAATGTACGGAGAAACGGCATTCGATATCATCTCAAAATTCAGTCGAACCGGCGAATTGCCAAGTTGGGCCGCTTATGCTGATGCGCTTTCGGGATTTGGAGCAGATAGTGATCCCAATACCTTCATGATGCACAATCTTTTCCATAGCTATTTCTCGTTTTTTGAAAAAGCCAGAAAGGGTCTGATTTCAGTTCCCGGTCCGGATGGATTTAATGGGTCCACCGCTGGTTTTGCTGAAGCCATGAAGGTAAACATCTCCGCGGCGATGTCCGACGGTGGCGCTTCTGACCTTCTTGCAAAGCAACTTGATGAAGCCGCGGAGAAATTGGCTGGTGACGCAGCCGAACTTGAGAAGGTGGTGAAACTGAAAGAAGCCCTGTTGCAGGTCGCGCAACAGACGGGGCAGCTTGTTGGTGCTAATGATTTCAATATCACCAAAGCAGTCTATTTGGTCTTTTTCCGCAACCTCGCCTACGGTCCGCATTCTTTTCTTGAAAATGGGAAGTACTTCAACCTCATGGGAGTCTTTTATAACTCCGATCTGCAGAGCGGCTATCAGGCAAAGTGGATATCTGACTGGTGGGTTGCCCCTTACGGTCAACCACGGCAAAGCGCAAATATATCCACAACGCTCTACCGCCTGAGTCCAGAGAAACCGGGATTACCGGACGGCGAGTGCGTTCCGGCAGAGGTTGCTCCCATCATCAGGACGAATTGACGCGTCGTTGGTGGCGATCGTATTCAGCGGATTACCCTCGCGGAATTTTGTTCCGGATCGGGCCGAAAAAAGCTGCAGAGCTGGTAAGCTCCTGCAGCTTTTGCGCATCCCGCCTTTTTGCGATTTCCCAGTGCTTGTCAGGTAGCATCATTCCTCCACCGGGGCAGAGGGAGTTGGGGACAAACATCGTGCGAGTCACGGTGATTTTGCCCTTGGCCCAACTGATTTTTTGTTCATCACCTTTACGACATTCGGGCGGAGGTGAGGTCAAGGTCTCCTGCCGCAAAGTAAAGTAGAGTTCCCCGGAGTCCAGAAGCGCAAACAAGGCTGGTACCTGAAGACGAGTCTTTTCTGATTTCAAAGTTTCATAGAGCACAGCCCGCAGGTGAGGATCTCCATCGACGTAACTGAACATCCATGGAGGGTTGTCATTGATGCGAACCAGACGTGCTACAGCGGTGGCGTGCTCATTTTTAGTGCGAAGTTTCAGCGGAATATCGATGTGGGACACAACGATTTGCGTTTGGGCACTCAGCTCCGGGTCCACCTTGGCATATTGGTCTGCCGAACCTGCGGAGCTCGTTTCACCAAACTGCTGCGGAAACAGGTCGCCATAAGTTTGTGGAACACTTATGTGAAGGGAGGTCTTTTCCGTACCAGCTCCCCCCTTGGCTGACGTTGGTTTTCGGCTCTTTGTTTTTTGGGCGGGGACTGCCTGAACTGCGGGTGGAATCCGGGTCACGATCGTCTCGTACAACCTGATCGCCTTAGGGCGCAGAGGCATTGGCGCTTCCGGAGTCGGTGCCAGAGGCGCTACCGTCCAGATGAACATGACAGCAGTACCGTGGACGATGAGGCTGGCGGCGACCGCCCATGGTTTCCGGGTGATGATGGTGTTAGTCTTAATTTGACCCTCTTTCATCGAACGCGATGAGTTCATCTTTATCATGGTCCCGCATCTTCTGTCATACGAGGCGGCAGGTCATCCTGCGAGTTAAAATCGACCGGGGAGTTTATGGGAAAGTCACTTGTATGGTCGGCGGTAGTGGTGGCGGCGTTATGTTCGGCCGAGACACTATTAGCTAAGACAATGAAATCAAAGAATAAAAAGAAGAATGTGCCGCAATCCGAATCGGAGGCGGTACCCGTAGATTCGCCTTCTGTCGATCATGACGACGGTAGTTCCCGGTATGCCCGATCCGGAAAGTCAGGTGAGGTCGGTCTTCGTTATGGAAATGTTAT
>Ga0154020_10011333_pt1 | contig 10167 bp, 8 predicted proteins | sample Klosneuvirus_201_FD_109709 | JGI IMG/M metagenome (GOLD analysis project Ga0154020, IMG submission 109709) | Active sludge microbial communities from wastewater, Klosterneuburg, Austria - Klosneuvirus_20160825_MG | ecosystem: Engineered > WWTP > Aerobic digester > Activated sludge | place... | reverse complement strand
TGAACTGCACCGTGCCTGCAATGGACGCGACGATCCCCAGCGGAGGACAACGCATCACTCCTTGGGCGTGCATTTGATTGACCAGTCGCGCAAGCAGATGGGGTGACCCCCCCGAGGCCGCGGAGAGCCCGGTCTCCTCGTTGGAAATGTCACTCTCGTTCAACGCGGCATCCTTGATCGCCTGTTGCATCGCGCAGTAGGCGAACAAGGAGTTGGGAGAAAGACTGCGAAGGACATCGCGCCGAATTCGGTAATTCGACGGAAACGTCCAATCTTCCGGGTCCGCCGACTCGACATTGAAGTCACTGACCGGAGCTGCTACCTTGACCGGAACCTCCGGCTTTTGAAACGGAGGGTAGAGCTGCATGCCATGACTTAGCTCCCGCAGACTCCGAGAGACCGTGGCCCGATCGTTGCCAATGCTGGTGATGAATCCTAGTCCGGTGACAAAAACTTTGGGCATGAAAGGGATCGGGTGCCGCCTGGATCAGCGGTTTCCAAGGCGGAATCCGCGCACACAGCCATGGCAAAAGAGCTGTGAGCGTGTTGCACCGACGCCGGCGGGTCAACGCGGGAACGCTGTCGCCATTCGGAGCCCGAACGACGCCTGAGCCGGCGCCATTACCGGATCAGGCGCTGACAGCTGCGGCCAGGTTCGGAACCGTCGCCACGGGCGGCCGTGCCACTTCCACCACTCCATTCGCTTCCGCCACCGGTGCAGGTGCAGGGGCTTCCTCGGCGTAGGCGAACGTCAGCGTGATTTCCTCCGCGACCGCTGCCTTTTCCTGACCAACACGGATCGACCCCTCAAACGTGGCCAAGGGCATCTTCGCCCGCTTCGCTCGGATCGACAGCGTCAATACATCCCCGGGACGGCACACGCGATGGCACCGCACACCCTCGCAACTCGTGAAAAATATCTTGGTCGGATCAATCGTGCGCCCCGCTTCTCCCAAGGACCCCTCGAGCAGGTACAGCACGGCGAGCTGACCCAGGGCCTCGAGCATGATCGACGCCGGAAGCACGGGATTGTTCTTGAAGTGGCCTTGGAGGAAAAATTCCTGACCCGTGATCTTGTACTTTCCTTGGGCCCCGGCCGAACCCACCTGCGCTTCGTTGATGAAAAGAAACGGAGGTTGTATGGGCATGACTGCCACCACCTGTTCGACCGGGATGAATTTGGTCGGTTTAGGCAGGGGCAAGCCACGGATCTTGCAGTCGATAAAGGTTTTGACGTCGCCGACCGTACGCAAATTGCGCAACTCATCGTTGTTCGTCTGCATTTGGAGCACCTCCTCCACCAACATGACGATCTCCATCATGGTCAGCGAATCAACGCCCAGGTCTTCGACCAGACGCAGATCGTCGTCCCCGTCTCGCAGTTTTGGACGAAGTTCAGATTCTACAAATCGTTCAATTACACCTAGAACGATAACCGGAAGGTGAACCGGATCGAGCGTACGGCGAAACAACAGGGCAGCCTCGATCGTAGCAGGAGAGCACCGTTTGAGCGAATCGCGGACTGCGGCTTCATCTTCAGGTGTGAACGGCTTGGGAGCGGCTTCCGCACGGGCGTGCGAGGCACCGCTGCTCGGGACTACGTCTGGCATGGTTGGATTCTTGTAAGTTATCCCGATTTTGAAAGTAAACGATAAAGGATGATAGCGTACGCTGTGCCACACTGTCGCGCACGGATTGCAATCATCAACGGTACCTTGGCATAGTCAAACCAGGGTCCGGAATGTTCCCCTGATGATGACAAAGCAGGTCACCCTAGGGCAGGAACTTCCTTTCGCGAAGCCAATAAAGGCACTGGTCCGACCAGGGAGGGGCAGCCCGCTTGGCGTCTCCGAAACCCAACCCATGGGCGCCGGATTCGTAGACATGCAGGGAAAACGGCACACCAGCGCGACGCAAAGCAGCGGCAAAAAGAAGGCTGTTTTCTACTGGAACGGTTTGATCGGCGACGGTGTGCCAAAGAAAACAAGGAGGGGTCGCCGGAGTGACCTGGAGTTCATTGGACAACGCCCTGACCAGCTCGACCGAAGGAGCTTTGCCCAGCAGCGCTTCCCGGGAACCGACATGCGCAAATTCGCCAAAGCTGATCACCGGATAACAAAGGATCGCGAGATCCGGCCGGCTGCTTTCCCGCTCAAACGGATCGGCGGCGGCAGGGAGCCCAAGATCGAAATGGGTCGCCAGGGTGGAGGCCAGATGCCCGCCGGCGGACGATCCGATGACGCCAATGCGGGCCGGATCGAGTCCATCGCGCCGAGCCCAGGCTCGGACCATTCTCAGCGCCCGGGCTGCGTCCTGCAGCATCACCGGATGTCGGTACCCTTTCGACCCCAGCCGGTACTTCAATACGTAGCAGGTTACACCCTGCTCCACAAACCAACGGGCGAACCCCTCCCCCTCATGCGGCGCAAGCATGTTGTATCCGCCGCCGGGCAGGATCAGCATGGAGGCGCCCGATCGCTTTTCCGGTTGGGGGAGATACGGTGTGAGCGACGGTTTGTCGTCCTCTCGGTTTCCCAGCGCACCAGGCGCACCGTCGGGCCAGAGCACGTGTGCCTCAGGCGCGGAGAGTCCTTCCGATAACAGCGACGACAGCATGCAAACAAGAAGCAGCAGGGTTTTGCGAGGTGAGCACATCTCAGAACACGTACCGAAGCAGACAAGCATACTCCGCGGTTGGAACCAAGGCGAACGGCGACTTCGGGTGAAGAAAGCCCGAAATTCCCACCTCAAGCCTTGCGGAAGAGCAAATCTTCGTACGGGTTAGCGTGAACTTGCCGCGTTCCTTCACGCATGCGTGATTATTTTGCCCGACGTCTTCTTCTCATCCCCCCCACCCTGCTGGGCATCACGCTGATCGTCTTCCTGATCACGCGGATCGTTCCGGGCGGACCGATCGAGCGGGCGATTATGGAGTCAAAGAGGGCGGACGCAGCAGGCGGGGGTGGCGCTTCGCGCGCCGACGCAGGTCGGGGCGCGCTTTCAGAAGAGCAAATGAACCAGCTGAAGGCCTACTACGGTTTCGACAAGCCGCCGCTCGAAGCCTACCTCGTGTGGCTCGGCCGCGTCGGCCGGGGCGATCTGGGGACATCGTATCGCTTCAATGAACCCGTGCTCGGCATCATCCTGGAACGCATTCCGGTATCCCTGACCTACGGCCTCATCACCCTTTGCCTGGTCTATTCCATCTGCATTCCGCTGGGTATCCTGAAAGCCATCAAGCATCGCACCTTGCTCGACAACCTGAGCTCGGCGCTGATTTTCACCGGCTATGCGATCCCCGGCTACGCGCTCGGCGCTGTGCTGGTCGTCTATCTTGCCGCCCGCCGTGGTTGGTTCCCCATGGGCGGGTTTGTCGGACGCGATTTCAGTGAACTGAGCCTGCTTGGAAAGCTCGGCGATTTCGCCCACCACGCCGCACTGCCCCTCCTGTGCTACTCCGTCGGGAGTTTTGCTCTAGTGACCCTGCTGATGAAGAACCACCTGATGGACAACCTCGCTGCCGATTTCGTACGCACGGCGGTGGCGAAGGGCGTCTCCTTTCGGGGTGCCGTGATCAAACACGCCTTTCGCAACTCCCTCATTCCGATCGCGACCCATTTCGGTCAGCACTTCACGATTCTGGTCACGGGCTCGTTTCTGATCGAGTTCATCTTCGACATCGATGGCATGGGGTTGCTCGGCTACACCTCCGTGGTCGATCGGGACTATCCGACCGTGATGGGCGTCTTCCTGATCACCTCGTTGCTCCTGCTGATCGGGAACATCGTCTCGGACATTCTCGTCGCCACGGTCGATCCGCGGGTGCGCTTCAAGTAGTCTGTTCGCCGCATCATGGATTTCCGCTTTCCCCGTTTTCAGCTCAATCCCATCACGCGGAAGAAATTGCGACGTTTCCGCCAGATCCGGCGGGGCTATGCCGCCTTCCTCATCCTATCAGGATTGATCTTCCTCTCCCTGATCGCAGAGCTCCTGGTCAACAACCGCGCCCTCGTCGTGCGTTATGAAGGGACCTGGTATTTTCCGACGTACGGTGCGATCCACACGGGACGGGATTTCGGACTGCCCTACGACTACGAGGTCAACTACAAGGACTTGAGGACGTCCTTCGCCGAGACCGGCAACTGGGTGCTCCTGCCTCCGGTGCCGTACAGCGCACTCGAAAACTGCTATCCCGGTGAAACCTTCAAGCCGCGGCCACCGGATGCGGGCAAGCGACACTTCCTGGGCACGGACCAGATCAACCGCGATATCCTGGCCCGCCTGCTCTATGGTTTTCGCAACGCGCTGATCTTCTCCGCGTGTTTCATCGCGCTGACCTACCTGATCGGTATCACTCTGGGCTGCCTCATGGGCTATTTCGGCAGCTGGTTCGATCTGCTGGTGCAGCGCCTGATCGAAATCTGGTCGAACATCCCCTTCCTCTTCGTGGTCATCATCGTCGCGTCGGTCGTGCCGCCGAGCATCGGCATGAGCCTCTGGATCCTCTTGCTCATCGTCGTGGCCTTCTCGTGGACGGGCATGACCTACTACATGCGTTCCGCCACCTACCGCGAGAAAGCGCGCGACTACGTCCACGCCGCGCAGGTGCTGGGCGCATCGACACCACGCATCATTTTCAGTCACATTCTGCCGAACACGCTTTCGACCATCGTGACATTCATCCCGTTCACGGTCGCCGGCGCCATCAACTCGCTCACCGCGCTCGACTTCCTTGGTTTCGGCCTGCCGCCACCCACCCCGAGTTGGGGCGAGCTCCTGCGTCAGGGCACGTCGAATCTCAACTCCCCCTGGATCGTCGCCTCCGCCTTCACCGCGATCGTCGTCGTGCTCATCCTCGTGACGTTCATCGGCGAGGCGGTGCGCGAGGCGTTCGATCCCAAGAAATTCACCACGTATCAATAAGCCCATGACCTTGCTTCCGTCCCTTCACCGAACGCTCGCGGCCCTCGTGGTCGCCGCCGGCCTCTGCTTCACCGCCGGCTGCGGCCCCAAGTCCGCGACCAACCCCGCCACGTCCGCTTCCGCACCTGCACCTGCGGCTGCGCCCGCGGATTCGATGATGGAGGTCGACCTCGCCCGCACGCTGAAGGAACATGCGTCGTTCTACCGCTTCAAGCCCCTCTCGGAACTGCCCGCCGGCCTCGCCTGGCAGGACGGCTCGGATCTGCCGGAATTCGCCGATCTCAACGCGAAGAAAGGCGGCACGTTCAACTACTACATGCAGGACTTTCCCCGGACCCTGCGGACCATTGGACCCGACGCCACCGGAGGCATGCGCCCGTACCTGCTGGACTACACCGCGGTCCAATTGCTGCACGATCACCCGAACGAAGCCGGCAAGGTTTACCCGGGCCTCGCCAAACAGTGGGCCGTCGATGGCGCCAACAGCACCATTTACTTCCGGATCGATCCGGATGCCCGGTGGTCGGACGGACGGCCGATCACAACCGACGATTTCGTGTTCACGTTTTACTTCATGCGCAGCCCGCATCTGAACGAGCCGTGGTACAACAACTACTACAGCACCAAGTACACAAGCCTCACCGTTTACGATAAGATGACCTTTGCGCTCACTATGCCCGAAAACAAGCCCGACCTGCCCAGCCGGTCGAGCCTGTTTGCACCGTATCCGAGGCACGCTTACAGCGACTTCGGACCCGGCTGGCTGGAGCGGTTCCAATGGCGGACACCGCCGACCACCGGGGCCTACGTGCTGAAGGAGAAGGACATTGAGAAGGGACGCTCCGTCACGCTGACGCGGCAGGATGACTGGTGGGCTCGCGACAAGCGGTTCTTCCGCGGTCGCTTCAACCCGGACCGGTACCGGTTCGAGATCATTCGCGACATCGACAAGGCGGCCGAGGCCTTCGCGCGCGGAGACATCGATATGTTCACCCTCGGGCTCCCGAAGTTCTGGTACGAAAGCATTTCCGCTGATCACCCCGCGGTGAAGGCCGGCTACCTCGTGCGGGCCAAGTTCTTCAACCGGACCCCCCGCCCGGACTGGGGCCTGTGGATCAACAGCCGGAAACCGGGCCTGGACTCCGTCGACGTGCGGCTCGGCATCCAGCATGCGACCAATTTCGACCTGGTGTGCGCCCAGTTTTTCCGGGGTGACGCCGTGCGCATGCAAACCCGCTCGGACGGATACCCATTCCGGACTCATCCGACCATCATGGCCCGTCCGTTCGATCCTGTGAAGGCACGGGAGTACTTCACCAAAGCCGGCTTCACCACCCAAGGACCCGACGGCGTGCTGCGCTCGGCCGACGGTCGCCGCCTCTCGTTCACGATCACCACGTTCCGACCCGACCTGCGCGACCTGCTCCCCATTCTCGCCCAGGAAGCCATCAAGGCGGGACTCGAATTCAAACTGGAGATCCTCGACCAGACCACCGGCTGGAAAAAAGTTCAGGAGAAGAACCATGAAATCTCCCTTATTGCGCTCTCACGGTCGGTCGAGATTTACCCGCGTTACTGGGAGATGTACCACGGCTCCAACGCATTTGAGGACGCCTACCTCGATCCGTCCGGCAAGTTCGTCGAGACGTACGCCGCCGGCAAGGCGAACCCGAATCCGCAGAAGATTCGGGTGCAGACGAACAACATGACCATGACCTTTATTCCGGAGCTCGACCGGTTGATCGAGGACTACGACCGGGCCCAAACCTTGGATGCCATCCAGAGGATCGGCGCGCAGATCGAACAGATCATTTACGATGATGCCTCGTGGGTGAACGGCTGGGCGCTGCCGTTCTATCGGGTGGGATACGCCCGCTACGTCAAATGGCCGGCGGCCTTCAATGTGGCCAGCAGCCGCACTGCCGAGGAGTTTTTCGTACATTGGATCGACCCGGAGGAAAAGAAAGCCGTCGAGGAGGCCAGAAAGTCGGACCGGACATTCCCGTCCGCGGTGCAGATCTTCGACCAGTACAAGCAGTAGGCCGGCCCCGTGGAATCCTCCGCTTTGCCTCCCGTGTCCTCACCTTCCACCGCCCCGGCTTCCGCGGGCGAGGTGGTGCTCGAGGTCCGTGATCTCGTCACCACCTTCGACACCGACGCAGGCACGCTCACCGCCGTGGATGGCGTCAGTTTCCCCGTGCTTCGGGGCCGCACGCTCGGCATCGTGGGGGAGTCGGGATGTGGCAAGAGTGTCACCGCGCTGTCGATCATGCGGCTCCTTCCTCAACCCATGGGGAAAATTCGCAGCGGCTCGATTCTCTTCGATGGCAAAAACCTGGCCACGCTGCCGACCGAGGAGATGCGCAAAATCCGCGGAGGACGGATCGGCATGATTTTCCAGGAACCCATGACAGCGTTGAACCCGGTGCACTCGATCGGACGCCAGCTGAGCGAAGTGTTCCTGTTGCACCGCACCCGCGACGACCGGGAGGCATTGCAGCTGTCCGTCGAAATGTTGCGCAAGGTCGGAATTCCCTCACCGGAGATCCGGATCGGAGAATACCCCCATCAACTCTCCGGCGGCATGCGGCAGCGCGTGGTCATTGCGATGGCCCTCGCCTGCAAACCGGACGTCGTCATCGCCGACGAACCGACGACCGCCCTCGACGTGACCATTCAGGCGCAGATCCTTGAGCTCATGCAGTCGCTTCAGGATGACATGGGCATGGGAATCATGCTGATCACCCACGATCTCGGAGTGATTGCAGACATGTGCGATGACGTGGTGGTGATGTATGCCGGCCGGGTCGCTGAGTCCGGCCCCGTGCAGACCTTGTTTTCTACCCCGTCGCACCCCTACACGCGGGGGTTGCTGAACTCCATTCCCCGGTTGACGACGCCGCGGAAAAGCCGGCTCCCGATCATCGAGGGTATGGTACCGAGCCTGGCGGAACTGCCCGTAGGGTGCCGGTTCCAAAATCGTTGTCCGTACCGGATCGACGCGTGTTCGGTCCAGCCTGCACTTGAAGAGGTGGGTCCGGGGCACCGGTCCGCCTGTCATCGCTGGCGTGAACTGCCTCCCCTGCCCGTCTCTCCATGAGCGCTGCACTTCTCGAAATTCAGGATCTGAAGATGCACTTTCCGGTGAAGGAAGGAGTCTTTCAGCGTGCCCGCAAGGTGTGCCGGGCGGTCGATGGCGTCAGCCTCAGCCTGCCGGCCGGGAGCACCATCGGCCTGGTGGGCGAATCCGGCTGCGGCAAGTCCACTCTGGGCAAGTGCATCGTGCGGCTTCACCGGCCGACCTCCGGTTCCATCCGATTTATGGATACGGAGTTGGCCCCACTATCCGCGTCGAACCTCAAGCCGCATCGGAGGCAGCTGCAGATGATCTTCCAGGACCCGGTGGAGTCGCTGAATTCGCGCCACATGGTGGGAGAAATCCTGGCTGAACCGTTTGTGATACACGCGATGGGCGACGCCGCCTGGCGCCGGCGCAAGGTGCTCGACCTGCTCGACCGGGTGGGGCTGCCGGCCAACGCGGCGGAACGCTACCCCTTCGAGTTTTCCGGAGGCCAGCGGCAGCGCATCGGAATCGCCCGGGCCATCGCCCTCGAACCCAAGCTGATCGTGTGCGACGAACCGGTGTCGGCGCTGGACGTTTCGATCCAGAGCCAGGTGCTCAACCTGATGCTCGATCTGCAACGGGACATGGGGCTGAGTTATCTTTTCATCGCCCACAATCTTGCCGTGGTGAAACATGTCTCCGACCAGGTGGCCATCATGTACCTGGGTCGGATCGTCGAACTGGCCGATGCCGACGAGATCTACCGCAACGCGCGCCACCCGTACACCCGCGCCTTGATCTCGGCCATTCCCCAGCCTGATCCGCGTCATCGGCAAAAGCGCATCGTGCTGAGTGGCGATGTGCCATCGCCCATCAACCCGCCCTCCGGCTGCCCTTTCCATCCCCGTTGTTCGCATGCCACCGACCGCTGTCGGGCGGAGGTCCCCGCACTGCGTCCTGCGCCTGGTGCTTCCGGACATACGGTGTCCTGCCACTACGATCTCTAAACCGCCCGGGCGCGCACGCCCCTCGGGCGCTGGCGCCATCCGGTTACCCTTGCCTTGCGGGAGGCGATGGGTCCATCTCGAACGGTCGTTCCCCTTCTCCATGCGACACTGCATCTATCCCGGCACCTTCGATCCGATCACCTACGGTCACCTTGATGTGCTCTCGCGCGCGGCCAAGATCTTCGACCGGGTCACGATCGCGGTGGCGCACAATCCCGGCAAGGGCCCCCTCTTTACGATCGAGCAGCGCATGGAAATGCTCGGACCGAACATCGTGGCTTTCCCAAATGTCTCCATCACTCCTTTTGGAGGCTTGCTGATGGAGTTTGCCATGGCCCAGAAGGCGGACGCCATCATCCGCGGCTTGCGGGCACTCTCCGATTTCGAGTTCGAGTTCAACATGGCTCTGATGAATCGCCATCTCCAACCCGCGATCGAAACACTCTTCGTCATGCCGAACGAACAGTTCAGCTACTGCAGTTCAACCTTGGTCAAACAGGTGGCGCGCTTTGGGGGTGACGTCAGCCACTTTGTCCCGCCCAACGTGGCAGCGGCGCTCAAAGTGGCTTTCGCCCGGGGTCCGGGATAGGGTTCCCAAGCGCGGTCTCGTCCGGTCGTCTGGGTCCGCTCAGTAGCCGGTGGCGATGTGATTGATCGACGGAGCGTAAAGTACGCCGTTGAGGAGCAGGCGGGTGGTGGCGTGCCAGATCAAACGCTGTCCGGGTTCGTTCGAAAAGAGAATGACGTGGCCTTCACCCAAGGGCTCCTCAATCACCGCCGCGGTGCCGCGCAACAGGCGCTCTGTATTGTCCTTCCAGACGAAACCGGCGAGGCGGAGCGATTGAGCCGCATCCTCCGTGTCAAACGTCAACACATTCGTGCCGGTCTTGCTGGTGCGGAAAAAGGTGTCGCCCTCCACCAGCATGGGCAGGACATCCTGCTCAAATCCGAACGAGAGGAAATGAAAGCGGTCCACCTTCGCCCGTAGAATGGCTCCGGGCACCGGGAGGGGTTTCTTCGGCTTCTTTTCCACAGCCACGGAAGCGGATTTGGCAACCGCGTCCGGCACATCGGTCGATACGGGCGTCGCAACCTTGCCGGACGGGCTCAGGCTTTCAGCCGCAGCGGATGACGGGATCTCTTTCTCCTTGGTTGAGTCATCGGTCGTCGCCT
>Ga0154020_10011332_pt1 | contig 10167 bp, 7 predicted proteins | sample Klosneuvirus_201_FD_109709 | JGI IMG/M metagenome (GOLD analysis project Ga0154020, IMG submission 109709) | Active sludge microbial communities from wastewater, Klosterneuburg, Austria - Klosneuvirus_20160825_MG | ecosystem: Engineered > WWTP > Aerobic digester > Activated sludge | place... | reverse complement strand
TTCAGGCATTTTCCGCTGACCAATATTCACCAACGTGCATTGAAAGCCGGAGAAGCTGCTGTAGCAACTGCACAGGATGGCAAATTTTGGGAAATGCACAATATCCTGTTCGCAAACCGAAGAAATCTTGGAACAACCAGTTTGAAATTACATTCAAAAGAAGCTGGTGTTAATAACAAACGTTTCCTGGATGAACTGGTTAACGCTACTTATGGATGGCAGGTTCAGGGCGATTTAAGGGAAGGTTTAGACAGGGGAGTGAAAGATGTGCCAACATTTTTTGTAAATGGTGAAAGGGTAACCGGAAAAGCCACTTACGAAGAATTGAGTAAAGCTATTGAAGCTGCACTTAAAAAAGTAAAGAAGAAACCTGCTGTTAAACAAAAAGCTAAAGCTGCTTAAAACAGCTTAAGATAAATAATATTTGCTCCTGTTTTTACAGGAGCTTTTTTATTTCCCAAAGGTTTGGTTAATTTAGAATGTAGTATGGTAAAATTTAAAACCATTGTAAAAAAATTTGATAAGCAGGGAGAAAAAACCGGCTGGACCTATATTGAATTTCCTAAAAAAATAGCTCAACAACTGAAGCCCTGCAATAAGCGATCGTTCAGGATAAAGGGCACCATTGATGAATATAAGATCAGTGCTGTGGCTCTGATACCGATGGGCGAAGGTGATTTTATTATGGCGCTGAATGCAGCGATGCGTAAAGCCATCAGGAAGAGAACTGGAGATACTGTTATGCTCCAGGTTGAAACAGATAATGAACCATTGAAAATTTCTGCTCTATTAATGGAATGTCTTTCAGATGAACCGGAAGCTGCAGCATTTTTTAATTCGTTGCCCGGTTCGCACCAGCAATATTTTTCCCGGTGGATTGAAAGTGCCAAAACAGATGCAACTAAAACAAAACGGATTGCTATGGCGATCAATGCATTTTCAAAAAAACTGGGTTATTCACAGATGATGCAGTTGCAGAAAAAAAACGCGTAAATCAGTCTTCTACTTCTATATAATATTGTAATAGTTCTTGTCCGTCTGCAACAACCCGCACCGGGAATGTATTTGGTAACTTAAACTGGTAACTGAAACTGATGGTACCACCATTGTCGGTAAAGTTCATCGGTTCAGGTTTTAATAATTTTTTTTCTTCCCCCATAACCAGGTAAATGTTTTTTATGGGAACCCTGCCATTGTAATAAAAACTGAACCTGTTTGCAACTTTTATTTTTGTTTTTATATATCCATTTAACGGGGAAGGTTTTTGTAAGCCCATTTTATAAGCGGCATTGGAAATTACCGGCAAAGCATAAAATTCTTTCAGGCTTTTAGGGCCGGCACCAAGTTGCCAGGCTTCATTATCCGGATAATGATCCAGGTTGAACAAAGCCCTGTCTGCAAAAAAATACTCACTGGTAAATTGTTTTGTAAATACACTCATTTTTGCATCTGTGTACCCACTCGCCTTTGTTGCGTCAATATAATACCATTGTTCCGGGCTTTGCCCCAGTTGTACTACATTCCAGGAATGGTTGATCTCATCAGCTTTGTTGTTAATGTCATCTGCATGGTATTTTACATAGCCATCTACAGAAAGGCAGCGTATATTGGCAAGGCTGCTCATTTCCTGGAACAGCATGGAAAACCCGAGTGGGGTTGTTTTACGCAACTGGATCACTTTTACCGGATCAATATTCTTTTTGTCATTGGCACGTGTTGCCTTTGGGTCAATGGCAATATTGTTTGCGATCCAGTAATATATTGCCCTGGCCTTGCTTTGTTTATCTGAAAAATTGCGTGTAATCGTATCCGCTATGGTTGCAACATTCAGGGTCTCAAGCGGGCCCAGTTTATTTACAAAACCGTCAATAGCTGTATATTTACTTTCCTGTGCAATTAAGATTTTACCGGAAAAAATGAAAAGCAGGGCAAATGCTAAAAGGATCTTTTTCATGGTATAAAAATAAAGAACCCAACGTTAAGGAAGTGAAAATAATTTCTATAATTGGATGGCTGTTGGTTTAATTATTTTATTCAGCATTTTTATTTTCTTTCAACCGCCGGAATTTTATCTTTTGTTCTTCAGTTAACATAGCATCTATTTTGAGGGCATTGTTTTTTCTGAGGGTACGGAGTTTTGCTTTTTTATCTGATGCTGTAAGTGTTGCATCATTTTCAATAGTTTCTTTTGCAGCTTTTGTTGATTGACTGATTTCTTTCAAATGTTGCTTTTGCTCCCTGCTCAGGTTTAGTTCACGAAAGATGTCTTTCCTGGGATTTTCTTGCTGAAAAGTTTCACGTGAAATTACAGATGTATCAACAGGTTGTTTTAAAGGTGTTCGTTGGATCTGGGCTGATGAAGGATTTATTAAAATGAAAATAAAGATTGCGATACCAGATATTGATCTCATGTGGTTTATTTTAGCCCAATATAGATCAGGAACCTGGATGATGGTTTAATGTAATAAAAAAAATCCCCTGTATTTTAACAAGGGATTTTTTTTATTACATTATCTTAAGAACAATAATTCCCTGTATTTTGGTAACATCCAGCAGGTATCATCCACCATGAGTTCCAGTTTGTCAACATGGTACCTGATGGTATCGAAATATTTCCCTTTCACATTTTCACAATAAGCAATGGCTTTATCCCTGCTATGTGTTATTTCATTAGCTTTCTTTCTTTCCTGGATCATATTTTCAACATTGTCGCTGATAGTGTTGATATGCTCACTCATTTTTTCCAGGATCTGTTTCTGGTTGGCATAGGTATTTTCACCAAGCCCCGCTTCTTTTAAACCCCTGATGTTTTCTATCAGTATATTCTGGTACTTTAATGCAGATGGAATTACATAAGTAGAGGCAAGGTCGCCCATCACCCTGGCTTCTATCTGTACCTTTTTTATATAAGCTTCAAGCATGATCTCATGCCTTGCTTCCAGTTCTGGGAGTTTATATATATTATTATCAACAAACAGTTTTTTTACTTTATCGCTGATATAAGCGTCCAGGGCTTGTGGTGTTGTTTTGATATTTGCCAAACCTCTTTTTTTAGCTTCTTTTTCCCACTCATCGCTGTATCCGTCGCCTTCAAATAACACCTTTTTACTTTCAACGATATACTTCTGAATTACCTGCATGATGGCAACTTCTTTCTTCTCGCCTTTTTCAATATGGCCATCCACTTCAATTTTGAAATTTTTCAGGGTTTCAGCCATGATGGTATTCAACGTAGTCATCGGGCCGGCGCAATTGGCAGATGAACCTACCGCACGGAACTCAAATTTGTTACCAGTGAATGCAAATGGAGAGGTCCGGTTACGGTCTGTGTTATCCAGCATCAGTTCAGGAATGCTCTTATGGATATCCAGTTTCAGGATAGCTTCATCTTGTTCATCAAAATCGCCGCCTACTCTTTTTTCAATCTGGTTTAATACATCTGTGAGGTATTTTCCAATAAAAATAGACATGATAGCCGGTGGCGCTTCGTTGGCTCCAAGCCTGTGGTCATTGCCTTCTCCGGCTATAGATGCCCTGATCAATTCTGCATAATCATGAACTGCTTTGATGGTATTTACAAAAAAAGTAAGGAACATCAGGTTGGTCTTTGGTGTTTTACCTGGTCCTAAAAGGTTAACACCTGTATCTGTGCTCATGCTCCAGTTGTTGTGTTTACCGCTGCCATTGATGCCCGCAAATGGTTTCTCATGCAGCAATACCATCAGGTTATGCCTTTTGGCAACCCTTGTCATGATGTCCATCAAAAGGGTATTGTGATCAACGGCCAGGTTTGTTTCTTCGTAAATGGGTGCACACTCAAACTGAGCGGGAGCCACTTCATTGTGTCTTGTACGTAACGGGATTCCCAGTTTATAGGATTCCTGTTCAAAATCACGCATGAAAGCGTATATGCGTTCGGGTATGGCACCAAAATAATGATCCTCCAGTTGTTGCCCTTTGGCAGGAGCATGCCCGAATACGGTTCTGCCGGTAAGTAAGAGATCGGGCCTGGCATTGGCCAGACCAGCATCTACAACAAAATATTCCTGTTCCCAACCCAGGGTTGCATTTACTTTAGAAATGTTCTTATCAAAATACTGGCAAACATCTACGGCTGCTTTATCTAATGCAACCAGTGCTTTTAGCAAAGGTGTTTTCGTGTCAAGTGATTCACCGGTATAGGAAACAAAAATGGTTGGAATGCAAAGTGTTTTACCGTTACCGATCTCCATAATGAATGCAGGCGATGAAGGGTCCCATGCTGTATAACCGCGTGCTTCAAAAGTTGCCCTCAATCCACCACTTGGAAATGAAGACGCATCAGGTTCCTGCTGGATCAGTGCAGCTCCCTCAAATTCTTCAATGGGTGTACCATCACCTTTTAAGGTAAAAAATGAATCATGTTTTTCAGCAGATAAACCAGTTAATGGTTGAAACCAGTGAGTGAAATGCGTTACCCCTTTTTCTTCGGCCCATGCCCTCAAACCATTGGCAATATTATTGCCCATGGCCCGGTCAATTTTTTTACCACCTAATGTGGAGGCAAGCAAACTCTTATAAGCATCATCACTTAAATAATGCCTGGCGGTTTTTAAAGTGAAAACATTTTCATTGAAAATGGAAGTGATTCTTGGAGATGCATCCATATTGGCATCTGCACCATTTTTATTAAGCTTGTCAATAGCTTTGAATCGTAAAGAATTCATTTATTTTAATTTTAGGACACAAAAAAACAATAATTTATTATAAAAACATAATTTATTTTGCCTTTTTCTGTCAAAAAATTTGTTTTAAACTAAAAATATAATACATATTTTATAATTTAATACGTAAGATTGTTTTAAGTTTATCCCAATTTATTCTACATAAAACCGGGGTTAGGATTAAAGGCAGGTAAAGACTCCGGTACCTGACAATGGAGCCGGTATTAGGCACTATATAGCCTGTAAAAAGAATCATGGTAAAGGCAACGAACAATCCCCATAGCACAAAATAATTTTCAGTAAAGGAATTTCTCCTGTATAAAATGATCATAAGAATAAACAGTAATTCATATATGAGTAGTTCAACAGCAAGTGGAATAAGGAAACGGGTTGGCGTATCCCAGATATAGGGACGTAAAAGGCCATGATCAATTGCGAGCGGAGCGTTTGTTGCAAAACTTGCCAGGCTGGGTTGGAGCCTGATTGTTTTTAATTGTGAACTGGCATCAGGAAGATCAAGGAAATCCTGTTGTCTTTGTGTAATTATTTTTAATGGTTCATAAGATGGTTTGATCACCTGCATTATAATGAGTAAAGCCAGGCCAGTAAAATAAACGGATGAAAACACGATCAGGGAATTCCATTTTTTCCGGCTGCTGATGATAAACCCGATCGTTGCCGGGACCATTGCAATTGCAAGGAAATTTCTCATGAAAAGCAATACAAAAAACGACAAACATGCAAATAAAAAATATTTTGTGGTCAATTTATTTTTCAGGGAGAAATACAATACATAACTGAATAATCCCAGCATGCTGAACACGACCAGGTCTTTGTGTATGCCGGATGAAAAATAAAGGGTTGTTGGCAACAGGAAGCAGCCAATGATCACTGGCCAATACTGTTTTTTAAAAACATCGGCAAACACACGGTAAAATGCAATATGCCCAAAGAATCCTAAAAAATTAAATATCATACTATTGATATAATAATTTCCCCTGCTGAATATATTACAACAGGCCAGGAATTTGCCAATCATTGTGTTTTTAAGGTCGTTCCAGTATGTGCCAACAGAATGAAAGAATCCGTCATAGCCGTTTTGATAGTGCGATATAAATAAATCTTTAAAGAAATACCCGGGATCATTTATAAGCAGTTGGTATTCATTCCAGCCTGCTGTATTTAAGTTCCAGTAATCATTTCCCTGGGGATAGAACTTTTGCGACATCCAGCCAACCAGCAGCCCTGCGAATACTTTTAATAAGAATAATAAAGTAATTGTTTTAGTTCCCAGTCCTGCATTTTTAATAAATGGGATACGGTTTATTAAAAAACAACCTGTAGCTAGGAAAAAAGTAAATAAGATGTAATACAACCTTACTGAATTTTGATGTGGGAAGTTAGTTAAAATAATTACTTGTCAATTCCCTGATAAAGATTTGCAGTTAGTAACTTCGTGTTTTCTAATCATTCTCCGGTTAACAATTATGGAAATTACATCTCAAACAGCAGCCCAGTTAAGGATCACAGCAGAAGAATTTGAATTGATAAAGGAAAAACTGGGGAGGGTTCCTAATTTCACTGAATTATGTGCATTCAGCGGCATGTGGAGTGAACATTGCAGTTACAAGAATTCCATCAAATGGCTAAAAACGCTGCCAAGGGATGGTAAAAAGATGCTGGTAAAAGCCGGAGATGAAAATGCGGGCCTGATGGACATCGGCGATGGATATGGTGTAGTATTTAAAATTGAATCTCATAACCATCCATCTGCCATAGAGCCTTTCCAGGGTGCTGCAACCGGTGTAGGTGGAATAAACAGGGATATTTTTACAATGGGCGCCCGGCCAATCGCTTCACTCAATTCACTCCGCTTTGGAAATATCAATGATGCAAAAACGCAGCATTTACTCGCTGGCGTTGTTCATGGAATTGGCCACTATGGGAATTGTTTTGGAGTGCCTACTGTAGGAGGTGAGATATATTTTGAAAACTGCTATCATACCAATCCGTTAGTTAATGCAATGAGTGTAGGTATTGTGAAGAGCGGTGAAACTGTTTCAGCCACTGCTGAAGGAACGGGTAACCCGGTTTTTTTTGTGGGCAGTGCAACAGGAAAAGATGGTATAGGAGGCGCTTCATTTGCCAGTGCTGAGATAACTGCAGATAGTGCCGAAGATCTTCCGGCTGTGCAGGTTGGCGATCCGTTCCAGGAAAAAAAATTACTGGAAGCTTGCCTGGAAGTGATCCAGACCGGCGCCGTAGTTGGAATGCAGGATATGGGGGCAGCCGGAATTATATGCTCAACTGCAGAAATGAGTGCAAAAGGAAATGCAGGCATGAAAATAGACCTTACAAAAGTGCCAACCAGGCAGCAGGGCATGAAAGCATGGGAATTACTCTTGAGTGAAAGCCAGGAAAGGATGTTGCTGGTTGTACAAAAGGGTAAAGAAGATTTGGTATTAAAAGTATTTGAGAAATGGGATCTTCCATGCAGTCATATTGGCGATGTAACCGATGATGGCCAGCTTCGTTTTTATATGGGTGATCAGTTGGAAGCTGTTTTACCGGCAGCAGAACTGGTGCTTGGTGGTGGTGCTCCTCAGTATGACCGGGAATTCAAAGAACCGGCATACCTGAAAAAAATACATGATTTTGATGCTTCAGCAATTGCAGTTCCTGAAGACCTGAGGGCCATTGCAGAGCAACTCATCTGCCTTCCAAATATTGCCAGTAAACGATGGGTTTTTGAACAATACGACAGCATGGTGGGTGCAGGTAATACAAATACAAACGGCCCAAGTGATGCTGCGGTGGTTATTGCCAAGCCAACACACAAAGCACTGGCTTTAACAACCGATTGTAACAGCCGGTATGTTTATGCAGACCCATACAAAGGAACAATGATTGCAGTTGCAGAAGCGGCACGAAATATTGTTTGCAGTGGCGGGTTACCCATTGGGGTTACCAATTGCCTCAATTTTGGCAACCCGTACGACCCTGAAGTATATTACCAGTTTGTACAGGCAATCAAAGGAATGGGCGAAGCTTGCAGAAAATTTGACACACCCGTTACCGGTGGTAATGTTAGTTTTTACAACCAGTCTCCCGACGGGCCTGTATATCCAACACCAACGATTGGTATGGTTGGACTGCTGAATCACATGGATGAGAAAATGACCATGGATTTTAAGCAGGCGAACGACCTGATCTTTCTGATAGGAGAAAGCAAGAATGATATTAACTCTTCAGAATACATTCACAAGATTGTTGGAGTAGAATATTCTCCTGCCCCTTATTTTGATCTTGATGAAGAATACAATGTGCAGCAGGTGGTACATAACCTCATCAGGAACAAACTGGTTGTATCGGCACATGATGTAAGTGAAGGTGGTTTATTTGTTACACTTGCCGAAAGTGGATTTAACAGGGAACTTGGTTTTTCAGTAATTGAAAAATCGCTGGGTATAAGGAAAGATGCCTATTGGTTTGGTGAAGCGCAGGGCAGGGTAGTTGTTTCCGTGAATGAAAAAAATAAGCTTGCTTTTAATGAATTTATGCAAACAAACAATGTTCATTGTGTTGAACTTGGAATTGTAACAGCCAATGACATTATAATAGATAACGAGAACTGGGGAAGGATCTGCCAGTGGAAAGAAAAATATGATGATGCTATCACGGTATTGCTTAGGGGAAATGAAGCTGAATCAGCTTTAACTGCCATTTAATAAAACAATATGAATAAGAATTCAAATATTATAATAACCGGTGCTGCCGGATTTATTGGAAGTTGCCTGGTTGGATTCCTGAATGAAATGGGATTTGAAAATCTTATCCTGGTAGATGAATTTGAAAATGAGGAAAAGGAATTGAACCTCCTGCATAAAAAGTATACAGTAAGGGTTGAAAGAGAGAATTTTTTTGAATGGGTAAGTAAAGAGAAGCCGGTTGTTAACTTTGTTTTTCACCTGGGTGCAAGAACAGATACAACTGAATTCAACTATGCCATACACCAGCACCTCAATGTAGAGTATTCACAAAAAATGTGGAATTATTGTACCATCAATGGTATTCCTTTGGTGTATGCATCTTCTGCCGCTACATATGGCGATGGAAAACTTGGATACAATGATAATCATGAGGTGATTGATTCATTGAAGCCTCTTAATCCATATGGTGTTTCAAAAAATGAATTTGATAAATGGGTATTGCACCAGGCAGATCATCCTCCCTTTTGGGCAGGGTTGAAATTTTTTAATGTGTACGGACCAAATGAATACCATAAAAAAAGAATGGCGAGTGTGATCTTTCATTCTTTTAACCAGGTACAACAAGATGGATTTGTGAAGTTATTCAGGTCGCATAAAGTTGGGTTTAAAGATGGGGAACAGTTACGCGATTTCATCTATGTAAAGGATATTCTGAGTGTTTGTTACTGGCTGATGGAAACCGCCGGAATACCTTCTGCCATTTATAACCTCGGCACCGGGAAAGCAAGGAGTTTTATTGACCTGGTAACGGCAACATTTACAGCAATTGAGAAAAAGCCGGATATCAGGTTTATTGATATGCCGGAGGATATTCGTGAAACCTATCAGTATTTTACTGAAGCGAGCATGCAGAAATTAAAAGCGGCTGGTTACAGCAAGGAATTTTATTCACTTGAAGCGGGAGTTCAGGATTACGTGAGGAACTATCTTGCCCCAAAGACCTTTTTTTAAAAATGCTTGTATTTATTCAGGATTTTGGAAATGAGGCATTATTCATTCTTATATTGACTTAAGCATAAAAGAAGCATCAATCAACATTAGCATTAAAATAAAATGAGTAAAAGAATAGCCATTATTGGCGGAGGAAATCTTGGTTCAGCCATTGCTGAAGGCTTATTGAAAAGTAAATTCTGTAAGGCTTCCGATATCATCATCACTAAAAGAAATACAGCTACTTTAAAAAACCTGGAAGCAAAGGGTGTAAAAATAAGCATCGATAATGCAGATGCCGTAAATCGGTCGGAAATAGTGATATTGGCTGTAAAACCATACCAGGTAAGCGAAGTGCTCAATGGTTTTAAAGCTGCACTTCATACAAAGCACATACTCGTTTCCGTTGTAACCGGTGTGTTGATGAAAGACCTGGCTATTACTATTGAAAAAAAGCTTCCCATATTCCGTGCTATGCCAAATACAGCTATTGCTATACAACAAAGTATGACCTGTATTAGCTATCAGAATGCAGCTGATGTTCAGGTTAATTTCATTCAGAAGCTTTTTGCAGGATTGGGGAAAGTTGCAATAATAAATGAAGGTTTGATGGATGCAGCTACCGTATTAGGTGCTTGCGGAACAGCTTATGCCATGCGGTATATCCGGGCAAATATACAAGGCGGCATTGAAATAGGGTTTGATGCTGCTACAGCGAGCCTGATAGCAGCGCAGACTGTAAAAGGCGCTGCTGAGCTCTTATT
>Ga0154020_10011331_pt1 | contig 10168 bp, 7 predicted proteins | sample Klosneuvirus_201_FD_109709 | JGI IMG/M metagenome (GOLD analysis project Ga0154020, IMG submission 109709) | Active sludge microbial communities from wastewater, Klosterneuburg, Austria - Klosneuvirus_20160825_MG | ecosystem: Engineered > WWTP > Aerobic digester > Activated sludge | place... | reverse complement strand
GTGCGGTCAGCGAATGTTTTCCGTTATCGTCAAGAAACACTTTGCCTTTGAGCTGGTAATCGTAATATTGCGGCAGACGATCGATGGTTTTTCCGGTGATCAGTTTGTAGATCGGCGGAACCAAAAGCGTCAGATAGCCGATGCGCCCCGATGTTACCCAGTAACCGGTCGGGCCGGATTTCAGCGGCGGAAAGGTCGCCACCCCGAGCGGATTCGGCGCTCCTCCTTTATTGTCGGTTGCCGATGAAATTTTCACTTCGCCGCCGGCGGTTTTGCCCCATTTGTTTTTGAGCAAAAAATTCGATGAGATGAGCGAAACATCCAGCACGCCGCCGAATTCTTTGACTTCGTCGATTGTCTGTATGTCGATGATCGCGCCCACTGCGCCCCCGAATTGTGATGGAAAAGCAGATGAATAGAGATCTACTTCGCGCATCATATCATTCGAAATGATTGACTGTAATCCGCCGAAGTGCTGCGGGTTTGGTACCGGAATATCGTCGATGAAATAGCGGTTGGCTTTGTCGCCGGCACCACGGATCACGAGCGGGCCGAAAAATCCACCGGGGCGAATGACGCCCGGTAAAGTCGCCAATGCATTGATCGCATCACCGAACGTCGCCGGGGTTTCTTTGAGCTGCTCGACTGACAGAGTATTACGGCCGAGTTTTTGAATATCGCGTTCGGCGCGCAATTTTACCGTTTGTGTGCGCGTCACGGGCAGGGTCATGCGGATGTCGCGCTTCAGGTTCTTTTCGATGCGCAGTTTTTCGCTGTATGTCTTGAGCCCCGGAGAGCTGATGATCACCGTGAATTCCCCGGCGCCGGGTACTGCGGCTGAGTAGGTGCCGTCGGGACTCACGCGGCTTTTGAATTTCGCTTCCGGGATGATGACCGTACCAAATTCAATAGCTTCGCCGGTGCTCTCGTTAAACACGCGTCCCGAAACAGTGAACGGGGCTGCAGATAGCGCGGTCGTGAGGATGACTGCCGCCAAAGTGAATGCGATGCTCTTAACCATTTGGTTGAAAAATAACAAAAAGTCAGGCCGTAAACCAAAAAATGTCTCATGTTGTCTGATAACATTGGACAGTTTTGTCCCCGGTACATCCTCCCGGTTTTTGGCTTTTTTCAGTATTCCATGTTGAAGAATTTCCGCGTCTCGATCAGTTCTTTCGGCAGACTCTTGTTTTCGCGTTCGTATTTGGTATACCGTGGTGTAAGTTCGTTGGCCTTTTTCTTGCGGATATTGATGGATTTCTGCACCACGTCGGTATAGCTGGGCAGCTTCAGCAGGCGTTCGCGAATGCCTTTTGAGAACGGTACGTGTTTGGTAAAAATTTTGCGCGCCACCCGGTTCATGCGCTGCGAACCTTCGGATTCAAAGCGCATATAAACCGTATAATCGTTCACGAAACGCGCCCGGTCGTCGCGAAAACGCTTCATATCTTCGGCCAGTTTTTCTTTAATCTCTTCGGAAAGCTCTTTGCTCTTGTAATAGAACTGCACATAGTCGGTGTAGTCGGCCGTGAGCGAAGACACCGAAATATTGTTCCAGTCAGGCCCCATCGTGGTTTTGCACATTTCCCAGCGGTAGGTGCCGATGGCTCGGAGTAACATCATGTGCAGATCGGCAGTGACCATGAGCGGTGCAATCAGACGGCCGCGCGACATACGGTCGTTGCCTTCGCGATCCTGCCAGAACTGAATGACCGTGCCGATCGAGGGCACCAGCACAATATTCGGCGTAATCTGCACCTGAATGAATTCGCGCTGGATATTCATCGCTTCGTTGCTGTAGAGCACTTCGCGGTGGAAAGCGCCGAAGTCGGTCTGCACGATCTTTTTGACCTGCTCGACAATTGTGTCTTTGGTGATAATCACCTTCGACAACGGCTGTGTAATCTGGTGTCGGGTGAGGATGTTGAGGTGGCTGGAAATATTTCCCGAACACAGCCTGCAGTTCATCTGCAGCATCTCTTTGATCTCAAACTTGACCCGTGCTTCGGGTGAGTTTACCTCGGGCGGCAGATCTGATTCGCGCCGCCACTTTTTATCGCGGTTGGCGTTATCCTGCCGCAGAGTCTCGAAGAAGGTCAGACCCATTTCACTGACGCTGGTGGCGACCTTGCGCTCGTAAATTGCTGTCAGCCATTCGGTGATCGTGTAGATCGGCAGCCATGGGTCGCCTTTGCCATAGCTGGCATTGGATAAGGTGGTTAAATGCTCGGCGTCAAGCTGCGTTTCATCCATGAAACCGTAGTCGAAAAACAGCCGCATGTAGCGCGGCAATTCACCGCGCTTTTTCAAATACTTGAGAATTCCACGTTCAAAAACATCCCAATATTGCAGGTTCACGCGCCGGCGCAGTTTTCTGACATCGTCGTCTGAGCCATCGAGTGGATTCTTGAATTTCTTGAGAGTGTCCCAGTCCTTTTTGAACTGTGTCGCCTTGTCGGCGGGCGTATCGCTCCATTCGAGTATCTTATTGACGGCATCCTGAAATTCGCTCAGGTCGCCGGCAAGCTGAGTAGCCTCAGACGGTGCGGCTGCCGCGGGTTTTGCCTGTTCTTTCTGCGTGGCGAGTTTCTGCAGCCGCTGCAGCGCGGGCAGTGGGTAAGGCGGGTACGCAATTTCTGCAAAGGACAAAAGTTTGTCGCGTATCGCCGTGAAGCCCTCGGTGAAATAGGCGCACGCCGCAATAATATCTTCGCGCCCGGCACTGTTTGAATTACTCTCCATCAGTTCGGCCTGCAGCGCAAATTTGGAAAGCCAGGCATAGTCGCCGACGAGCATGCGCTGCAGAAACTGCTGCATCTCGGACAACCGGCGTTCGATATCGGTACCGACTGCAGCGGCAAGTTCGCCCACCGCCTCGGCGGTGGTGTGTAACAGCTGGGGATCGCGCGTCGCAATCAGGGCCAGCGCATCCTGCGGCAACGCCACCAGACGGCGTAGCAGCAATACCGAATTGCTGTCTGTCTTCTTTTCTGCAATAGTTTCAATCTGGTTCTTCGCCGAACGAAGAAAGTTGATATTGAGCGGTTTGACGATATTACCGCCGCGCTCGATAAAATCCTGCACCTGACCGCGTGCGGCCGGCAACAGCGGATCGCTGAACCCGGCTTCGTTCTTTATTTCGCCCGCAAATTTGTCGGGCATCAGAGCGCTCAGCGATATAGAAAAGCCCAGCTCATAACTGCTGAGCTGCTGCCATGTCGCTTCAGCCTGATCAGCCTTGGCTTCGAGGTCGGTCAGGTCTTTGTAAACCGACTTGAGCGCGAGCACGCCGATGTTCGGCTTCGCGGCAATCAGTTTGAGGATGTATTCTTTATTACTTGGGTAAACACTCAATTCACTCTGCGCCGAGGTGATGATGTGGTAATTATTGCGTGTCTGTGAAAACAGCGAAGCCCCGGCGAGCACCGCAGGGGCGTTGATGTTATAGAGCGGGCGTAAAATCGGCTGGCCGACCGGGCCGGTTTCGACGCTGTTCACCGAGACCTGGCCTTTCTGCAGAATGATCAGGGATTTCACCACCTGACCCTTGGCGGCAACCACTTGCCCGGCTGGTACTTGTTGATTGGCGCCGCTACGGTCTGCGATAGTCTGCATCAGATAGCCAACAAGGGTTAAACCTGAGCCGGCATGTCAAGCCTTCAAAGGGGCAAAGTGTTGCCCCTTTGAAGGTGGGGATCATGTTGATTCTCCGCCCTCAAGATAGTCGTATAGACTACAGAAATCCGCTACGTCCAGATCGTCTGCTCTTTTCTCCAGAAACGCGGCGATGGCAAATGGGGCAGCGGCCAGTCTGCCCGTCCAGTGCTCTGCCGCGGCATCGGTCTCCCAGAACGGGTTCTTTTTGAGCGCCGTGCCGAGCGCCTTGCGTTTTCCCCAGAAAGCAGCCTTGAGCAGAGTTCGCAGATGCGGACGGTCTTTGCCGGCCGTGCGTTCAAAACTGATCATCGCCGCATCGACGTTCGGTGCAGGGAAAAAACTGTGCCGCGAAATCCGACCCGCGATTTTGATCTTTCCCTGCGCACCCAGTGCAATTGCCAGAGAAGATCCTTTTGCTGCGGCCAGGCGCTCGGCGACTTCGAGCTGCACGCCGAAAATTCCATGCGTGACCTGCGGGCTATCGACGATGATACGCAGCAACAGGTCAGAGGTCACGTAGAAGGGCAGGTTACCCACCGCGGCGGTGCAACTCATCAGCGGCTCGGCATGAATATCGAGTTCGAGAAAGTCGGCTTCAATCACAGTCATGCGTGTGTCGGATTGATAAAGTTCCATCAGCCTTTTTGCCAGCGTGCGGTCTTTTTCGACCAGCACCATTGTATGGCCTCGTGCATGGAAAATTTCGGTCCAGGCACCGAGCCCGGGGCCGATTTCGAGTACTTTTGACTCTGCGGGAATAAATGCAGCCGCATTGGCGACCACGTGCGTGTCGACCTGAAAATTCTGCCCGAGGTGTTTGAGCGCTGAGATCCCCAGTTCTTTGAGGATTTTTGAAGGATGCAGCATAAGGGCAGATGTCTGCTTAGCTTTGCAGCGCATGCGCTGCAAAGCTAAGCAGACAATTACATCAGGCTTTTCATCTGCGACAGGCGGCCGCGCAGGCGCATGATTGCCTTAGTGTGCAGCTGTGATACGCGCGATTCAGTGACTTCGAGCACTTCGCCGATTTCTTTGAGGGTGAGATCTTCATAGTAGTAAAGTACGATCACTTTCTTTTCGCGGTCGGGCAGTTTTTTGATGCACTCGACGATCATGTTCTTGATTTCTTCGCGCTCAACGATCGTGTCGGGGTTCAGCGCTTCGGGAGATTCGAGCGTGTCGACAAAGACCATCTCTTCGTTCTCGTCGTTGCCGTGCCAGACGTCGTTGAGTGAAATCAGCGAGGTGCCTGAAATTTTCGACATCAGGTCGTGAAACTCGTCGATGTCGATATCGAGTTCGTGTGCAATCTCTTCGTCTTCAGCAGTCCGCCCCATGCGGTTCTCGAGCTCGAGAATAATCTTCTCGACCTGCTTGGCTTTTTGCCTGATCGAACGCGGAATCCAGTCGACGTTGCGCAACTCGTCGAAGATGCCCCCGCGCACGCGAGTCATCGCATAAGTTTTAAACTTAACTTCTTTGGTCGGGTCATATTTTTCGATTGCATCGAGCAGGCCGAAGGTGCCATAGCTCACCAGATCGACGAATACAACGTTGTGTGGCATGCCCACGGCTACTTTGCCCGCAACGTATTTAACCAGCGGAGCGTATTTTTTGATGAAATATTCGCGCAGTTTGGGTTCGCGCGCCTTTTTATACTCTACCCACAGAACTTGCTCATCGGTTTCTTCATATTTCTTGGGATCAATGGGCATTATGTCACCCTCAATTCGTCCTGCACGGGTACGTCAAGTGTTTTCAATCGCAGCCATCACAATGTGTGTGCGACGCACACACATTGCGGTGGCTTTCATGGCGCAAGGCGCATCAGGTCGAGCAGCTTGAATCCCTGCGGCAGTTGTGACAGTGTCGCGACCGCACCCATCATAGCCCCGGCAACACCCGGTGAAGACACATCGGCCCCGGTGAGATAGAGGTTCTCGACCGGTGAAACCGGGTTACACCACGGCGACTCAGTCGAAAGAAATCTTTCAGGTACGCAGGCGACACCATAGATGCTGCCACGGGGATGCGAAGAGAAGTGCTCCGTCGTAATGGGTGTGGAGAGTTCTGTGTATTCTATGAGGTCGGGCAGGCCGGGGTAATGCTTCGCGACGAAGGCGATCAGTGAAGCCGTAATCTTTTCTTTGAGGGCTTTGTACTCTGCATCGCGCTTTTTCCAGGGCTGGTCTTTCCAGCGGGCAAAAAACTCATAGTCGGTGAATGCAATAATTTCTGCGGTGTGCGCCTTGGCCTCGCTGTTTTTCAGCGAAGGGAATGACATATACGCACCGGCAGCTTCGCCCTTCTGCACCCAGTCGGCGCCCTGCGCAAAGTTCGCATCGTGGTCATACGAGTTGTAGATCCAGTGGTTTTCACCTCCAAAACCGAGCTCGCGGGGGTCGCTTTTAAGGCCGATGTAGAGCGTGACGTTGCTCACGACAGGGTGATGTTCATAAAAAGCCCGCAGCTTGTCTGTGAAGGCAACCGGGTTTTCAGACAACAGGCGGATGTACGTGTTATATGCGCCGGCATCGGAGATGATTCTTTTACCGAAAAATTCTTTGATGGGTTCACCCGCCTCGCGCAGTGCGCGCACGCGCACACCGGTGGCTTTGCCGCCTTCGACAATAATCTGTTCGACCGCATGCGAGGTCAAAACCTGCCCGCCTTTTTCGAGAATCATACCCTCGGCGTGGTCATAAATTTTGTGCGAGCCGCCGCGCGGGTAATAGCCGCCGGCAAAGTAGTGCTGCACCACCGCCGCGTGTATCATGAATGAACTCTGCGACGGCGGCAGACCATAGTTGCCCCACTGTGAGGTCAGTATCGCCTTGAGTTTATTGTCTTTGAAACGTTTATCGAGATACGCCTTGGTTGACAGGCGCGGGTTGAATCCCTCTTTTTCTGTGAAGTTGTCTTCGACACTGTCGGTGAATGCCGCGCGGCCGCGTATCGAAATGTGCCGGCCGAACCACGTGTTCACTTTTTTGATGTCTTCAAAATATCCTTCGATATTTTCTTTTTCTGCCGGAAACATCTCTGTGAGATCTGCTGCGTAGCGCTTCACATCGTCGTACACGGCGAAGGTCATATCGGGGTAGACAAATTTTTCAAACAGTGGTGGCATCTTCTGCCATTCGAGGCGACCGTTTGAGATCAGATCAAACAGTTTGCGCAAGATCGAACCTTCTTGCAGGTCGCCGATGTAGTGAATGCCGACATCCCAGAAGAATTTATTCTTGCGTTTGAACGTGTGCGTAAAACCGCCGGGGGTGAAGTGCTTTTCGAGAATCAGCACTTTTTCGTTGCGGTATTTGGCGAGAATCGCGGCGCAGAGAATCGTGCCGATTCCCGAGCCGATGAAGATGGTATCATATTCACCTGCCACGGCGGCGGCTGAAACTGAAGTCTGCGTTGCCTCGCTCATGTGTCAGAAGAGAAAGTTAAGGCTCAATATGTGGATGTGAAGATCTTTTGCATCTTTTGCGTCGTATGCTTCGCTGGGCTTGAAAAAACCGTACGCGTAGAATAGTTTGACATCGCTTCTGAAGTCCCACACCGCCTGCACATCGAGTCCCTGACCGACGACCGGGTTCCCCATTTTTGCACTCGAATCGGAAATGCTGTAATCGGCGTTGATCTTGCGGTAGTAAGTGTATTTCGCCGCGAGCATCAGGCTGCGTCCCCAGTAAAAATAGTTCAGCGGACGAAACTGAAGGCCAGCGCGGATGACGTGCAGGTTGGAGATTTTCGGTTTGAGCGCGAGTCCCGCCGAATAAGCGCCAAAGTAGTAAAAGTTATTGTCGTCGCCCTGTTCATTTTCCTGCGAGGGATTCGCGACGTTTGTGGCTTTAGTGGGCGATGAATCACGCCCTGAGCCGGCAGCGTATTGTACGACAACACCGGGTTTCAGCAGATTTTCGAACCACGGCAGGGAGTAGTTGATGTCGGCGGTTAATCCCCACGCATTGATATTGGTCTGTTCATTCTTCGTTTCGTCGTTCGTGGCGTTCTTGTTATACGTTTTGCCGCGCTGCGCAATAAATTCTGCGAGGTAGCGCAGGCGCGGAGTGATGATGTAGCCACTGGCGCCAACGCCGAGGTTCAGCGGGTCATACGCATAAATTTTGCCTTTGGCCGTACCGGCGGTTGCCGCATCGCGGCTCATGTCGCGTGAATATTGCGCAAGCAAGTAGACGGTGGAACCGAAGAGTTGCGGTGACATCACTTCGGCAGCAGCAAAAAACCGGCGGCCAGGGTCGGGCAAATTCACGTCCGCTGCGCGACCGGGAACGATCTCGTAGAGTCCTTTTTGTGCAATGTCGCCATTGGTGGCGCAGCCGCCGAGTGAAATAGAACATCCTCCGTATTGGCCCGAATAGAGCAATTGCCCCTTGACGAGAACATACTTGAAGGCACCGTTATATTCAGCGCCGTCGGCGAAGTTGGCAAACAGTAAGCCCCGGCCGAGCTTGTAAAATGCACGGCCCGCGGTTACCTGGTGCTGGTCGAAATTGAGCTCCGTATTCAGGAATTCAATGTTGTACTCACCGACGCTGCGCTGTGCACCAATCTTTTCCTGAGCTTCGGTTATGCTCGGGTTGTTCTTGTAGGCAAACTTGGCGCGCGCGTTAAACACGTGCTGCTCACGCCACATATACTTGAAGTAGGGGCGGTAGTTGCCGAGAAAATAGCCCTGTGGCAAACCATTCGAATCATTGATGATTGTGTTGGCTGCCGAAAGGCCATACTGAAAGCTGTGCTTTTGCGTGTAGTCTCCGGTTTTTTCCAAAGGCCTGAGTTCCGAAAGCGGAACGAACTCGTCTTCAGCCGTGCCGAGTTTCTCTTCGTGCTTCTCAACCTCTGCAGGCGCCTCTTTTTCCTGTGCCAGCAAGGGGAAGGCAAAAGCGCAAAGCGCTATTGTCGCAAATATCTTTTTCATCATAGGGGATCTTTGACGCGTGCTTTAGAGCTTTTCGAAAGTTACCGAACTGCCGAAGCCCAGTGCCTCAAAATCATCAAAAAAATCAAACATATCAAACAGGTCACTCATGTTGCCTGAAAAGGAAAAATCACCCGAAGAGAATGCCATGTCCGCTTCGGCCGCGCTGACGCCCTGGCCTGACATGGTAACTGTGCTGCCCTTGGATTCCATTTTGTCTGCCGTTGTGGTGCCGCCGGTTGTCACCTGAGACTTACCCCCCTGCGGCACGAGCGATATTCTACCGTTGCGATCGATCACGTTCGCGCTGGATTCAAGCAGTTTTACTTCGCTGCCTTTATCCGGCGTATAACCGACTTCCTGAATCGTGCCGCGCACACCGGCGACAACAGTGGGAGTTCTCACGCGAAAATGGTTGCGCGTATTCGCGTCATTAACCTTCGCGATATCTGCGTTCATGCGACCGAGTCTGAGGCTCATATTGGTCTGCGTGCCGTAACCGCCGGCTGAATACTGGTCAAGGCTTGCGAGCGTGCCGGGGCTCAGCGTCACTTTGCTGCCGTTCGGAAAAAGTAACGTGGCCTTTCCGTTCGGGCCGGTCTGCAATTCTGTATTGGTGTTCAGGTTGGTGCCGATTTTTGCGTTTTGCCATTTGCCATTTTTTCCCTCACGGAACTGGACGAGCCCGGAGAGGGATTCAAATTTTGCTGCGGGTTTGGCAAAAACAAGCGCCGGTATGGAAAGACCCAGAATGAGAATGAGTAGGCTTTTGCGTGACATGATTATTTCCCCCAATTATTCTTTGCGTTGACGTATTCTTCTGCAGCAGTGATGGTGCCGAGCAATTGTTCACCGGAAAGGTTTTGCCCTCCCGTCGCCTTCGCCGGCATGATGGCTGCTTCCTGCACATCGCGCATTGCATACCGCTCCCAGCCGGTAATCCAATAGAGCAGGCCTTGCTCCGGATGGTAGACTTTCATAATAGCATAAGCCAGCGTCCCGCGGTCGAGATATTCTTCGCCCTGGTGATCCTGAATGAGTTTGAGTTCCCTTGCGCGTGCAAGGCGCTTGGCCGAACCTCTGTGTTTGCCAAATTCACCGCGGTACATCAGCAGCAGATCTGCGAGATCTTGCACACGGGCCTCTTTGCGTTTCTGTATTGCGCGGTATGCCTCCATTTCGTCTTCGATATCGGCAATCGGAGCTTCAACGGTTTTTTCTGGAGCAGTTTCTTTTTTGGCAACCGGTTCTTCCTTTTCCGCTTTCGCTGCGGGGATAGTCTCCTCGGTTTTTTTGGCAGCCTTTGCTTTTTTTCGGGCCTTCTTACGCTTCGCCGCCATGGTCGAATCGGCCATGAGAAACACCAGCATCAGACACAGGATTGTGCGCCACATAATTCAAGCTTCGCCTGTTTTCGGTGTTGTCAAGAAAATTGCGGGGTACCACTACTGTCCGGCAGGGGATAATAAAATAGCTGTTTAGCCCAAAACTGAAATTAATTGGGGAGTGCAAACAAACCAATAATTACAGGAGCTAAACAGCCATGGCACACTACAATACGGTATT